>Ga0114129_10010702_pt1 | contig 13079 bp, 11 predicted proteins | sample RhiMetdeltSRZDD1_FD_80071 | JGI IMG/M metagenome (GOLD analysis project Ga0114129, IMG submission 80071) | Populus rhizosphere microbial communities from Tennessee, USA - Rhizosphere MetaG P. deltoides SRZDD1 (version 2) (version 2) | ecosystem: Host-associated > Plants > Roots > Rhizosphere >...
CCGATGAAAATGCGGGAGTCGCCGATCTCGTCGGCCATCGTCTGAAAGTTGTCGTAGCTGCGGACGACTCCAGGCGGGCAGGTCGACGTGGACGTGCTGTACGGAACGTCGTTGCCAAAGAAACTGGTGAGGATCCTCCGCGCGGCTCACTCAAACGCGGGCGTCAGAACCCAGGCAAACAGTAGACGAACAGCGATGCGAGCACCGTTGCGATGGCGATCCGAACGGCTCGTTTGATGGCGGGCTTCATCACGCGAAGACTAGCACGCGCGACGGTCGCTGTCAGCGGATACGGCGAGCGCCGAGATCCGGCATCGCCCCAGAGAGTGATTTCCTCTGCAGGGGCTCTGTGAAGAGTTTCCTTGGAGTTTTTGGAGCCGGCGATCGGACTTGAACCGATGACCTGCTGATTACGAATCAGCTGCTCTACCAACTGAGCTACGCCGGCGCGCACGTCGTGAGGTCGAACAAGAATCTTAACACGTCAGCTGCCGTATCCTGTGTGCCGATGGTCGCCTCGCACAAGCGGCACGTGTCGACTCGCGGCCAGGGCGATGCGCATGACCTGACCGACGCGGTCGCCGACGCCGTCGCCTCCGCCGGCTTCGCGCGCGGCATCGCCACGGTCTTCGTCGTCGGGTCGACGGCCGCCATCACGACGATTGAGTTCGAGCCGGGCGCCGTTGCCGATTTGAATCGCCTCTTAGAAGTTGTCGCGCCTCGCGCCGGCGAGTACGCGCATCACCTCCGATGGGGCGACGACAATGGCTCGAGCCACGTCCGCGCCGCCTTGCTGGGGCCGTCGCTCACGGTGCCGTTCGATGATGGCGGCAAGCTCGCGCTCGGCACCTGGCAGCAGATCATGCTGCTCGAGCTCGACACGCGTCCGCGCAAGCGCGAGATCGTGATTCAGATCGTTGGCGAGTGACGAGCTCCTCGACGTCGAGTGTTACGCGGGCCACCGCGGGGAGCAGACTCCTCGCGTCCTCGTTCTGAACGATCCCGCTCGGCTACATTCTTCGCGCGCGAGTCGCCGTGTCGCCGTCATCGAGGTCCTCGATCAGTGGCTCGCGCCGGATCATCGATACTTCAAGCTGCGTGGCGACGATGGCGTCACGTACATCGTCCGCCAGGATGTCGGTTCCGGTTGCTGGATGATCTGGTCGAGCGCTACTTGAGCTCGTGCCAGACTTCGCGTCGCACGAGGTCTCGCAACGTCGCGGCGCGCTCGGTGTTCGCCTTGCGCCTCGCTTCGTCCGGCACGACGCGCGCGGTGGCGGCGTCGAGTCCGGCGGCCATGGCCTCTGCGGCCGCGGCGTTTTTCAACCTGAAGACTCGAAGGTGAGTCCAGTCGGTCGTCGTTCCCGGCGCGGGCATGACGGTGCGCACCTCTTCGAACACGCCGGCGCGCCGCGCGTCCTCGTCGATCGGCTCGGCCACGGTCTTGATGTAGTTGTTGTACGCGTCCATTTGGCCGGGTTTCGCGCGCCAGTAGTACGCGACGAACACAGTTCCGCCGGATCCACTCGTCGTCTGGGCCAACGGCCGTGACGCGCCCAGGATCGCAGTGATGATGACAGCGGCAATCAAACTGATTCGAAACATAGGCCCTCGATTACGAGGAGTACTCGCGGTCGCTGACCGCTTCCAGCCACTCTGTGACCGCGTTGACGTTGACGGCGAGATGAACGCCGCGTGATCCCGGTGCGGCGCCGTGCCAGTGACGCTCGCCCGGCGCGATGACGACCGCGTCGCCGGTCGAAAGATCCTGCGACGGAGCTCCGTCGGTTCGGACCCGGATTCTTCCGTCGACGACAAAGAGCCATTGCGCGCCGGAGTGCGTGTGCCAGTGCGTGCGAGCGCCAGGCTCGAATTCGACGCGATAGACGTGGACCGGTGTGCCCTCGTCAGCGGATGCGAGCCGCGCCGTGCGAACCGAACCGGTGAACGTCTTGGGATCGCCGGGCGCGGGCGGCGAATCGATGGCGCGGAAAATTTTCACTTCTTTCGAGGGACGTCCGGCCGCGCGTCGGGCACGAAGCCGTTGCGATTCGGCATCTTCACCTGCGGCAGCGTCGTCTGATTGATGACGTCGTGTTCGCCGACGATGCCGTTGAGATAGAGCAGGTAGGCGGTCGTGCCGTAGATCTCGTCGACGGTCAGCGTTCCCGCATGATCGAACGGCATGGCCCGCCGGATGTAATCGAACACCGTCGTCGCGTACGGCCAGTAGCTGCCGACCGTCTTGAGCGGCCGCTGCGTCGTCAGCGAACCCTTGCCGCCGGCGATGACCTCCTGCGGGCCTTCGGTCCCGGTGGGACCGTGGCACGTCTCGCAGCGGCGCGTGTAAACCGCCTTCCCGTCGGCGGCGGTCGCGCTGCCGGGCGGAAGCGCTTTGCCGTCGGGCGCGATGTCGATGTCGATCGCGCGAAGCTCCTCGGGCGTTGGCGGCCGGCCGACGCCGAACGTCGGCGATTGCCCGGGCGCGCTCGTCGCGAACGCGACTCCAACGATCACGAGAACGGCTCTACGCGCGATTCCCATTGGTGATCTTGCCGTCGGCGGCAACCTTCCACGCCTGGATCCCGTTGTTGTGGTACTGCGAATTCACGCCGCGGACCGCGATCAGCTCGGCCAGCGTCGGCTGCGTGTAGCCCGTGTCGTCCGTGCAGCGCGACGCGATGACCGTCTCGCGTCCATCCCACTTCCACGGGAAACGGAATCGCGTGTGCGCGCGCGGAAGAAGCGGCGTCTGCAGCTCGGCCGGCGTCCAGGTCGCGCCGCCGTCGATCGTGATTTCGACTCTCGCAATTGTGCCGCGCCCGGACCACGCGATGCCGGTCATTTGGTAGAGCCCGGCGCCCGGGAGCGCGTCGCCGCCCGAGGGACGCGTGATCAACGACTTCGGCTCCATGTCGAACGTGAACTGACGCGCGGTGCCGTCCGGCATCAGGTCGGTGTACTTCGACGTCTCCTCGCGTGACATCGCGGGGCCGTCGATCGGCTTCAGCCGGCGAAGCCACTTGACGTTCGAATTGCCTTCCCATCCCGGCAGGAACAGCCGAATCGGATATCCCTGCTCCGGACGCAGCGGCTCGCCGTTCTGCGCGTAGGCGACGAACGCATCGTCCATCATCTTTTTCATCGGGATGCTGCGCGAGAGCTTGCAGGCATCCGCGCCTTCGGCGAGCACCCACGTCGCCGACGGTCGCACACCACATTCGCGGAGCAGCAGCGACACGGGCACGCCCGTCCACTCGCTGCAGCTCGTGAGGCCGTGGATCCGCTGGACGTCGGAATCGCCCGACCCGCCGCGCCATTCGCTGCCGCTGTTGCCGGAGCATTCGAGGAAGTGAATGCGCGAGATCGACGGCAGACGCTTCAGCTCGTCGACGGTGAACACGAGCGGCCGATCGACGAGGCCGTGGACCGTCAGCGTGTGCGTCGCCGGATCGATCTCGGGCACGCCCGCGTGATGACGCTCGAAGTGCAGCGACGACGGCGTGATGATCCCGTACGTGTCGTGCAGCGGCGTGCGGCTCGAGGCTTCCTCGAGCGGAACCTTCGTATTCTGAGTGAAGTACCGCGTGACGCGCTCGAAGCGCGATCGCGCTCCGTATCCGCTGACCGGTGCGCCGAGCGCGCGCGGTTCGGCCGGCGGCGCGCTCGCGTTCTGCTTGCACGCGACGAGCGCGGCGCTCCACGCGGCGCCGACGCGCAGAAACCACCGGCGCGTTCGGGAATGGTCCGGCTGCATGCCCGGAATTATGCGCTATGATGGTGGTTTAAGTCATCGCCAGGAAACCTAACAGTGGACACCGCCGATCTGGTTGTTCGCGGCGCGCGCACGCACAACCTCAAGAACATCGATCTGACGCTGCCGATCGGCCGCCTGATCATCGTGACCGGTGTCAGCGGATCGGGGAAGTCCTCGCTGGCGTTCGACACGATCTACGCGGAGGGCCAGCGCCGCTACGTCGAGTCGCTGTCCGCCTACGCGCGGCAATTCCTGGAGCGGATGGAAAAACCCGACGTCGATCGCATCGACGGCATCTCGCCGGCCATTGCCATCCGCCAGAAGAACAGCGTCCGGAACCCGCGATCGACCGTCGGGACCACGACCGAGATTCACGACTACATGCGGCTGCTGTTCGCGCGGATCGGCCGCACGTTCTGCCGGAACTGCGGGCGGGTGGTCGTGCGCGAGACCGCCGAGGTCGTCGCACGTCAGCTTGGCGAGCTGACCGCCGGAACGCGGCTGCTGATCGGGTTCGACGTTCCGATCGTCGAGACGTCGGTTGCCACGGAGACGCGCGAAGTGGACGAGCTCGCCGAGGTTCCTGCGGAAGGCACCGACGAGAACGGCGACGCTCAGCCGGCGCTGCCTTCCGAGGCGCCGAAGACGACAGCGGCCGCCGTTGCGGCAACCATCGCCGGCCTGCGAAAGAAGGGCTTCGCCCGCCTTTTCATCGACGATCGCGCCCTCTCGCTCGAGGACATCGATCCGGCCACGTTGTGCGATCGCTCCGTCCTGCAGGTCGTCGTCGATCGCATCCAGATCGAGGGCCGCGCGTCGGACGACTCCAGGGACGACGATCTGCGACAGCGGCTGACCGATTCCATCGAAACCGCGTATCTCGAGGGTGGGGGAGCGGCGTGGGCAATACAGCAGTCGGCAGTCGGCAGTCGGCAGTCGTCGGACGGCAGTCGTCAGTCATCAGATGCCAGTCGTCAGTCGTCTGTCGTTCACCGGTTCTCTGAGCGTTTCGAGTGCCGGAACTGCGGGATCACCTACGAGGATCCGCAGCCGCGACTCTTTTCATTCAACAACCCGTTCGGTGCCTGCCCGACGTGCCACGGCTTCGGCAACATCATCGAGCTCGACATGAATCTCGTCGTGCCGGATCCGTCGAAGTCGATCGCGCAGGGCGCGATCGAGCCGTGGAGCAAGCCGCACTATCGATCGCACCTCGCCGAGCTCAAACGCGCGGCGAAGAAAGCCAAAGTCCGGCTCGACGTGCCGTGGGCCGAGCTGACGGATGCCGAGAAGCGTTTCGTCATCGACGGCGGCGAGGATTGCGACGGCATCCGTGGATTCTTCCGCTGGCTCGAGCGGAAGAAATACAAGGTCCACGTCCGCGTGTTCCTGAGCAGGTACCGGGGGTACCTGACGTGCCCGGACTGCGGCGGCGCTCGCCTGCGCCGCGAAGCGCGCGACGTGCAGGTCGACGGTCGTACGATCGACAAGGTCTCGGCGCTGACGGTTCGCGAGGCGCAAGCCTTCTTCGCCAATCTGAAGCTCACGGAAAAGGAAGAAACGATTGCGGAGAAAGTCCTGAAGGAGATCAGGCGGCGGCTGTCGTTTCTGAGCGACGTCGGACTCGACTACCTCACGCTCGATCGGCTATCGTCGACGCTCTCCGGTGGCGAAGCGCAGCGCATCAACCTGGCCACGTCGCTGGGATCTGCGCTCGTCGGCACCCTGTACGTGCTGGACGAACCATCGATCGGCCTGCACTCGCGCGACAACCTGCGCCTGATTGAAATCCTGCGGCAGCTCCGCGATCAGGGCAACACCGTCCTCGTCGTCGAGCACGACGCCGACATGATCAAGGTCGCCGATCACATCGTCGATCTCGGTCTCGGCGCCGGCGAACAGGGCGGCCGCGTGGTCTACTCGGGGACGCTCGACAACCTGCTGAAGGATCCGCGATCGCTGACCTCGAAGTACCTGCGGCAGGAGCTCGCGATCCCGGTGCCGACGATGCGGCGGCGCGGCACGGGTCAGAAGATCAAGCTCTCGGGCGCGACCGAGCACAACCTCAAGGACGTCGACGTCACGATCCCGCTGAACACGTTGACGTGCGTCACCGGCGTCAGCGGATCCGGGAAGTCCACCCTCGTTCACGACGTCCTGTACGCGGCCATCAAGCGATCGAAGGGTGCGTGGGACAAGCGCGTCGGCACGCTTCGAAAGCTGGAAGGGGCCGAGTTCGTCACCGACGCGGTGCTCGTCGATCAGGCGCCGATCGGCCGGACGCCGCGATCGAATCCGGTCACGTACCTGAAAGCCTTCGATCCGATCCGCGAGCTGTTCGCGGCGACGAAGGACGCACGGTCGCGCGGCCTGACCGCGAGCCATTTCTCGTTCAACGTGCCGGGCGGACGCTGCGAGGCGTGCCAGGGCGAAGGCGAAGTGCGCGTCGAGATGCAGTTCCTGGCCGACGTCTTCGTGCCGTGCGATCAGTGCGACGGAAAACGGTTCAAACCTCAGGTTCTGGAGGTTCGGTACCGGGGCCGGACGATCCATCAGGTTCTCGATCTCACCGTGCGCGAAGCGCTGACCTTCTTCAGCAGCTCGCCGAAGGTCCTTCGCCGACTGCAGGTGCTCGACGAGATCGGGCTCGGCTATCTCCGGCTGGGCCAGCCGGCAACGACGTTGTCGGGCGGCGAAGCGCAGCGGATCAAGATTGCGGCGCATCTCTCATCGCACGGCGGCGAACGGCTTCTGTACATCCTGGACGAGCCAACCACCGGTCTCCACTTCGACGACATCGCGAAGCTGCTCACGGCGTTTCGCAAGCTGCTCGAGGCCGGCCATTCGCTGCTGGTGATCGAGCACAATCTGGACGTCATCAAGACCGCCGACTACATCATCGATCTCGGCCCCGAAGGCGGCGAGGACGGCGGGCGCGTCGTCGCGGCCGGCACGCCCGAACAGGTGACGCAGATCGATGGGTCCTATACGGGCCGCTACCTTCGCCCGGTGCTCGCGGAAGGGCGCTCGCACGCCTATGCCGCGGGCCGCTAAAGACACGGTTCACACCGCCGGTTCAAGGCTTCCACGATCTTTCTACGATCGACCGACGCTCGACGTCGCTCGCGATCTGCTCGGCAAGGTCCTCGTCCACAATCGCCGCGGCGTCGTCACCAGCGGCGCGATCGTCGAAGTCGAGGCGTACATCGGCGAATCGGATCCAGCCTGCCACGCGGCTCCCGGACCGACGGCGCGCAACGCGCCGCTGTACGGACCACCGGGATACGCCTACGTTTATCTGAACTACGGCATCCATTGCCTGGTGAACGTCGTGACGGAGTCGGAAGGATCCCCGGCCGCGATCCTCATTCGCGCGCTCGAGCCGCTCGACGGCGTCGACGTGATGCGGCAGCGCCGCGCGCGCATCGCGAAAGGGCGTCGCCGGCGTGAGCCGCGCGCCGCGCTCTCAGCTCACGAGCTGTGTCGGGGGCCGGGCAACCTGACAATGGCGATGGGAATTACGCTCGCGGAGAACCGGATCGATCTGCTCGGGCCGCGGCTTTATATCGAAGACCGGGATCTCGACGCCGGCGACGTGGCGTGGAGCCCGCGGATCGGGATCAGCGTGGGGACCGAGCATCACTGGCGCGCGTCGATTCGGGATCGGGCGTCGGTGTCTGGGCGGCTCTCGCCGGACCGTGACGATCGCCGATCAGCCTAATCGAATCGGCGCAGCCGTGAAAGCGCGCAAACCAGAGCGCCTGGCGCGTCGCGAAGTTATCCGGCAGCCGAAGGCCGGGATCGTGCTCGATGAGCGCGCGGACGGTCGACGGATGACAGCCGCCGAGGATCGGCCGATCCGTCAGGTCGGACAGCGCGCCGCCTGAGAGCGCGATCGCGAGCGGCGTCGCACCCCATTCTCCGACGTAGCGCGGGTTCGCGCCGTACGCGAGCAGCAGCTTGACGATGGTCGGATCGCTGTCGCCGGCTGCCATCAGCAGGGGCACCAGTCGGCCGGGCGCGTCGACGTCGTTGGGATCCGCGCCGCGCTCGAGCAGCAGCTGGACCGCGCTCGCGCGCCCTTTGTGGACCGCGTGGAGCAGCGGCGTCCACCCATTTCTCGAATCGCGGAGGTTCGGGTCGGCGCCGGCGTCGAGGAGCACCGTCATCGCCTCGACGGCGGCGGATCGCGCGGCCCACATCAGCGCGGTCAGGCCGGTCTCGTCCGCTTCGTCGGGCGCGTGGCCGTCGGACAGCAGGCGGCGCACCTCGTCGGCCGCGTTGGCCACAGCGGCCGCGGCGAAGCGTCCCTTCGGCGCGGCGGCGCAGCCGCTGGCCAGCATGGCGGTTCCGAACCCCAGAAGCAGCATGAAACGGTGCATGAGCGGGCCCTCCGTGACGCTCGCCGATCATACACAGAGGACTTTGCAATGTAAAGATGCCTGGTCTGGAGCGCGAGGCTTTAGCCGAGCCGGGCGTCGTGGCCGCCAGCCCGGCTTGACAGTCGAGCCGCCGGCGGCTACAACTATGAGAACGGTGGTGTCGTTCTGCATGTGTAGCGGCTGTTGTTGCGGGCTCGCAGCCCCCGCGCCAATGGTCTAGCCACGCGTACGGATCATCACCAAATGATCTAACCGATTAAGAAGAGGCGAACCAAAGGCCCGGGAGGCTCCAGACCTCCCGGGCCTTTTTTGTTTGTATGCGCAATCTGCTGCCCCTGTTCGTGGATCTGACCGGCCGCCGCGTCCTGCTGGTGGGCGGAGGTCCGGTCGCGGCCGGCAAGCTGCGGCAGCTCGTGGCCGCGGGCGCCGACGTGCGGGTCGTATCGCCGCTCGTGCTCGCCGACATCGCGGCGACGCCTGGCGTCGAGATCGTCCGCCGATCGTTCCAGCCGTCGGACCTCGAGGGCGCGTGGCTGGCCGTGGCGGCTGCCACGCCGGACGTGAACCGGCAGGTCGCCGAAGCAGCCGAGGCACGGCACATCTTCGTCAACGCCGTCGACGATCCCGACAACGCGACCGCGTATCTGAGCGGCGTCATCCGCCGCGACGATGTGACCATCGCGATCTCGACGAGCGGGGATGCGCCTGGACTGACGGCGCTGGTGCGCGAAGCGCTCGACGCGGTGCTGCCGCGCGACCTGGGCCGATGGCTGGAGACCGCGCGGATCCATCGCGAAGCCTGGCGCCGCGACAAGGTCCCGATGGAAGCGCGAAAGCCGCTGCTGCTGCGCGTCTTGAACGAGTTGTACCGAAGCGCGGAAAAGTCCGAAGCCTTGAGTCAGAAGTCTGAAGCCTCCCCTTCGAAGACTTCCGAATTCACACTTCAAACTTCGGACTCCCTTGTGCCGTGGCTCAGAGGACCGGAGGATTCGTGGATGTGAAACCGCGCGCGGGGCACGTCTGGCTGGTGGGCGCGGGCCCCGGCGATCCCGGACTGTTGACCCGGCGCGCCATCGCCCTCCTTCGATCCGCAGATCTCGTCCTCTACGACGCCCTCATCGACGAACGCATCCTCCGCTACGCGCGGCGCGCGCAGCGCTTCTACGTCGGGAAGCGCGCCGGCCGTCACGCGATGACGCAGGAGGCCATCCACGGCCTGATGATTCGCGCCGCTCGCCGCGGACGCCGCGTCGTGCGGCTGAAGGGCGGCGACCCGTTCGTCTTCGGCCGCGGCGGCGAGGAGGCGCTCGCGCTCGAGCGCGCCGGCGTGTCGTACGACGTCGTCCCCGGCATCTCGAGCGCGATTGCCGCGCCGGCATCGGCCGGTATTCCGGTGACGCACCGCGGGCTGGCATCGGCGTTCCTCGTCGTGTCCGGCCACGACGTCGACGCGTTCGAGGCCGCCATAGAAGGCGTGGCGCCCAACCGAATGACGCTCGTTGTGCTGATGGGGTTGTCGCGCTCGGCACCGATTGCCCAGCGGTTGATTGACGGCGGCTGGGCGCGCGGCACGCCCGTCGCGGTCATTACCGACGCGACGACGGCGCAGCAGCAGGTATGGCGCGGCACGCTCGATGCGCTCGCCGCCGGCGCCGCTGATCTCGACGAGACGGCGGCGGGAACGATCGTGGTTGGCGACGTCGTGACCATCGGCTGGCATCGATCGGCTGAAGCCTTCCCGCCTTCGCTCGCGCGCGTGTCGGGCGAGCTTCGGCTCGGCGCGGACCAGGATGCAGAGGACGATCGCGTGTGGCTCGAGCCGGAACGAAAGACGGGTGGAAGGCGGGGCTCGCGAGGATAAACCATGGCAGTTGTTGACGACCCGAAGACGTTCGGCCGTGCGCGCCTGTCGTTCGCGGACGAGCGCGACATCGACGAGTTCGTGACCGTGCTCGAGCGCTTCGAGCGCGGTGAAATCACACCCGACCAGTGGCGTCAGTTCCGGCTCGTGCGCGGCACGTACGGCCAGCGCCAGGCCGAGGACGCGCAGATGCTGCGCGTGAAGATTCCGCAGGGCGTCCTGAGCGCCGGCCAGCTCGACGCGCTCGCCGACGTCGGCGAGCGGTACTCGCGCGGGTTCGGCCACATCACGACGCGGCAGAACGTCCAGTTCCACTTCGTCAAGCTTCACGACGTCGAGCCGGCGATGCGGACGCTCTCCGCCGCCGGCGTCACGACGCGCGAAGCGTGCGGCAACTCCGTGCGCAACATCACGGCCTGCCCGTACGCCGGTGTTGCCGCCGACGAGCGCTTCGACGTGACGCCGTACGCGGAAGCGCTGACGCGCTACCTGCTCCGGCATCCCCTCAGCTCGACGCTCCCCCGGAAGTTCAAGATCGCCTTCGAAGGCTGCGCCGACGATCACATCATGACGGCGATCAACGACCTCGGCTTCCGCGCCGTCGTCACGTCGAATGGCTCGCACACCGGCCGGGGGTTCCGTGTGACGGCCGGCGGCGGCACGGCCATCATGACGAAGTCGGCGGGGGTGCTCCACGAGTTCCTGCCCGCGTCGGAAATCCTGCGCGCCGCCGAGGCGGTGCTGCGCGTGTTCAAGCGCTTCGGCGACTACGAGCACAAGCAGCGCAATCGCATGAAGTTCATGATCAAGGAGCTCGGCTGGACGCGGTGGCGTGAGGAGTACGACCGCGAGCTCGCGGCGTGCCGGCTGCAGGGTGCGGTGCCGACGCTCGACATCGATCCACCGTCGACCGAACCGAAGCCGGACGCCTCGGGTGAATCCGCGCCGTCGGTCGGCGATGTCGCGTCGCGCGTTGCCGCGGGCCGCGTGTCGGGCCCGGGCCTGACGCCGACCGTCGTGCCGCTCTTCCACGCCGGAGAGGACGCGTACGTCCGCTGGTGCGCGACGAACCTGCGGCTGCAGAAACAGACAGGCTTCGTCATGGCCATCGCCGCCGTGCCGCTGGGGGATCTCACGAGCGAGCAGATGCGCGTCGTCGGCGAGCTGGCGCGCGCGTACGGCGACGGATCGGTGCGCGTCACGTCGGATCAGAACTTTCTGTTTCGATGGGTGAAGGCGTCGGACGTGCGGCCGCTGTACCAGCGACTGGCCGCGGCCGGTCTCGGCCTGGCGGGGGCGGCGACGGTGGCCGACGTCGCGAGCTGCCCGGGCGCCGAGACGTGCCGCCTGGCCGTCACGCAATCGCGCGGCCTCGGACGCGTCCTCGAGGATCACCTGCGCGCACGACCGGATCTCGTCGAGGCGGCCGATGGCGCGCGGATCAAGATCAGCGGCTGTCCGAATGGATGCGGGCAGCATCACGTCGCCACGATCGGCTTCCAGGGCAGCGTGCGCCGCCTCGGCGGCAAAGCGGTGCCGCAGTACTTTGTCATGGTCGGCGGCGGCGTGTCGGACGAGGGCGCGTCGTTCGCGCGCCTCGCCGCGAAGATTCCCGCCAGACGCATTCCGGCGGTGGTCGAGCGGCTCGTCGGGCTGTATGCGCGGGAGCGCGAGACGAACGAATCGGCGCAGTCCTACTTCGCGCGCGTCCCGCTCGCGCGCGTCAAGGCGGAGATTGCCGATCTCGAGGGGCTGGCGGCGGATGCGGCAACCGCGGACGATTTCATCGATCTCGGCGAAGCGAAGGAGTTCGCGCCGGAGATCATGGACGGCGAATGCGCGAGCTAAATCGACCTATTTACATACGTCGATGCCGATGATATAGTCCGCGGGACAACTGAATACGCACTTCTTTATCCAGAGTGGCTGAGGGACAGGCCCGACGACGCCACGGCAACCACGCGATCGCTGGATCGCGGTTCAGGTGCCAATTCCTGCCCGGGATCGTGTCCGGGAAAGATGGAGGAGGATCGTGACGCGCGTCGCACTACTTGGTTTTGGCACTGTTGGATCGGCCGTCGCCCGGCGGCTGGTCTCCCCGGACGCCCCGCCCGGCATCGTTCTCACCCACATCTTCGATCGCCGCGCCGACCTGAAACGCCAGACGCTCCAGACGTCGCAGCCCGTCGAGTGGACCTCGCGGTTCAGCGCCGTAATCGAGAGCGACGTCGACATCGTGATCGAGGCGATCGGCGGCGTCGAGCCGGCGGCCGACTGGATTCGCCACGCGCTCGCGGCGGGGAAGTCGGTCGTGACGGCGAACAAGCAGGTCGTCGCGCGGCACGGCGCCTCGTTGTGGGCGCTCGCGGCGAGGCAGGGCCGCCAGCTTCGGTTCGAAGCGGCCGTCGGCGGCGCCATGCCGATCGTGCGCGCCATCGCGGACGGCCTGAGCGGCGAGCGCATCACGCGCATCGACGCGATCCTGAACGGCACGACGAACGCGGTGCTGTCGCGCATGGAGGCGCGGGGCTGCAGCCAGGCGGCCGCGATTGCCGAAGCGAGGGCGAACGGGTACGCCGAAGCGAACCCCGAGGTGGATCTGCGCGGCGACGACGCGCGCGCGAAGCTGGCAATTCTGTGTGCGCTGGCGTTCGGCGTGAGAGTCGATGCCGGCGAGATCGGCGTGCGATCGGCGGAGCACGTCAGCGACACCGATCTCGAGGAGGCGCGGCGGCGGAACGGCACGGTCCGTCAGATCGCGCACGCCGAATACGATCGGTCGCGCCGGCGGTTGTCCGCCTGGGTCGCGCCCGTGTTCGTGCGGCGCGATTCGATTTTTGCGCGGACCGCCGGCGCTCAGAACTGCGCGGTGATCTCCGGCGAGCACGCCGGACAGATCGCGATTTCCGGAGCGGGCGCGGGCGGCAGCGCCACCGCCGTCGCGATCATCAGCGACGTCCTCGCGATCGCGCGCGACCGCGCCGCGATCGTCCCGGCACCGCAGCTGACCACGGATTTCACCCTGACAACAGAAATCACGGAAGAACCTGTCGACTTCGATCGCCAGCCGTACGGCCTC
>Ga0114129_10010704_pt1 | contig 13078 bp, 13 predicted proteins | sample RhiMetdeltSRZDD1_FD_80071 | JGI IMG/M metagenome (GOLD analysis project Ga0114129, IMG submission 80071) | Populus rhizosphere microbial communities from Tennessee, USA - Rhizosphere MetaG P. deltoides SRZDD1 (version 2) (version 2) | ecosystem: Host-associated > Plants > Roots > Rhizosphere >...
CGTGTGGGGTCGGGAGCTTCTGCATATACAACGAACCTGCTTCTTGTGAGCGCCAGCACACACAACGCGGCCGCGAAAGACGGCTCGGCCCAGATGCCACTGACTATATGGAGCCGGCGGCGCTTCGACCACGCGATTCGCACAGCGTCCAACAGCTTGAAGCGGCCGCGAAGAAAACTATGGGAGTAGTCTCTGCCCGCATCGGTCCACCCCAGCAGCAACCGGTCCTCGGTGGTCTCTCTGGCAAAGACGACGCCGAGGTCAACTTCCCCGCCATCGCTCAAAGTGTTGAATAGACCATCCTGGTATGGGGACGGCATGTTCATCCAGATAGTTAGGTGAATCATGGGCTGTCGTCAGGACGAGAAACAGACGATCTGTTCGGCGTACGTCACATACTATGGTATCTGAGATTCTTGATAACCAGCTTGTACATAAGTAAGTGATTTTCTGCTTGCTGATTTCTTAGGAAAGATGTAGTGCAAAGTCACAATAACCATCAGAGGCATCATGTTTACCCATGTGAAGATGACTATGGAGACCAGGCCATCCCGATAAACCTGGATAAGATTGCAGGCCACCAACAAATATACCAATCTTGCAACTGAGAGATAGTGGCTGCGATAAGCGCGGAAGTAAGCCCGTGCGAGCCAGTAGGCTAGCAAATACGGAATAAATATGATTCCAAAATACCCTAAGTTAGCATACGACTCGCCCATGTAGGTGACGATCATACCCATCTCGGCCATGGGACGGGATGGGCTTGAGATGTCTCTAACGTAGTCGCCAACGGATGGCTTGTCCGGCCACCACTGGCGAGGAATCGGCAACACCAGGAGACTTAGATAAGTGCTCCCGTAGTAGAACTTACCCTGGTCATCAACCAGCGTCAGCGCACAAGCGAATTGATCCAGGAACAGCTGATCAGGCGCCTTCGCTGTCAATGCTGTGTTGACCGATTCTTTCGAGACATCAACAATCTCTGCTACCGTCTCTCCCTCCTGAGCCATCTTCCCAATGTCTTTTAGCGGGAAGAAGATCGCCATCAATATCAGAATGAAAGCTACTACATAGGCCGGGGGCCATTTCAGCTTTTTTTGATCGAGAAAGATTTGAATCAACAAAAGGATGGGAATAATTACGCGGAACCGATGGTATCCCTGAATCGCCATGACAAGGAGATAGAGAGTCATGGGCGTTATTAGCCACCACTTGAATCCATACCAGTAAATCAGAGCGAGAAGCGCGAGCCCCGACCATACCTGGGTTATGAACAACCAGCTTGAAGTCTGCCATTCGCCCAATTCGACTCGCTCGGTTTCTAACCCGGGCAGATTTGTAAAGGCCCAAAGGCCCCACAGCCCCAGAGGGAATACCACGATGACGACACTCCAAATGTGTCGCAAAGAGAGGTTGGGCTCGGGCTCCGCGGCACGCTCAGGGAGATCGCGCCTTCTGTTCTTATCCACGACCGAGGCTCTTATCCAGGCAATCGTCATCGCCACGAGTGCGACGTCCCCGGCAATGGCCGCCCGTACTATTTCATCGATTCTTATGGACTCAAAAAAAAGTACATACTGGCTAAACAAGGTCGGCGCTCCGAACGCGATGCCAATTAATCGAAGCGTGAAGGTGTATATATGAAAAAAAAGATAGATTGTGCCCGGATGGGAATGCGAAAGGCGGCCATAGCGCAACAGTAGAACCGTGCACACAACCAGCACCACGAGATCTATGAACAGCGCGATGGGAATATCGATTGATGAACTCATCTTAAACTGCTGCTTCCGCTTCTGCCTCGGTTAATCCGCGGTTTCAACCTCCCGCCTTGTTGGGCTTCACGGATCCTTGAGAATGGCTTCCGCCCTCGCCCCGTCACGCAAGAACATCTGCACCGTTTCTTTGCTGTACGGATGCACGAGCATCCCTTCCAGCAGGTTCGGCAATACCGTCACGATGTGCGCGCCCGATTCCAGCCATTCGATCACGTTCAACACCTCGCGCGTAGAGCCGGCGATGATCTGCGATTTCAGACCGAACTGATCGAGCAGCTTGCGAAGCCTCGCGATCTCGCCGCACGCGTTGTAGCCCATGTTGTTGACGCGCCCGGCAAAGATCGACACGTAGGTCGCGCCGGCAAGCGCAGCCAGAAAACACTGCTGCGCGCTCATCATCGCAGTCACGTTCACCCGAATGTCGTGGTTCGTTTCGAGATCGTGAATTATCTCGACGTTCTCGAGTTCTCCCTCAGGTCCGTGGATGGTCACCTTTACAACTATGTTCTCGGCCCAGCTCGCGAAGGTTGTCGCTTGCTCGATGACGTCCGCTCTGCTGGTAGTAGTCACCTCGACTGAAAGCGGCAGCGGGGCTATTAGCCCAGCTATCTCTTCGGTGCGCCGCTCAAGCGCTTGCATCCCGCCTCGCACACCCTCCTTCAACAGAATGGTCGGATTCGTGGTGACTCCCCGAATGATACCCATTCGATGAAACCGGTTGATCTCATTCAGGTCGGCGGTGTCGAGAAATATCGGCATGCGCTCACCCCTCAACTAACGAGTAGATTCCCATTTCATTTCTGAAGTCTTCAATTGCGGGTGTGACACTAACAGATGCCAAACCACAGCCTGGAACGATTCCGTGTGCGGCGTTACGGTAGTCGGATTCACAACCGGGATCAGGACACACTCGTCAGCCACTTCATTGGTGTAGCCACCGCTTCTGCCAACTACGCCGCAGATCGCCGCGCCGACTTTCTTCGCGTACTGCAGCGCACGTACGAGGTTGGTGCTGATATTACGTTCCAAGTCTCCCCCGCCGACTGAAAACACAAAAACCATGTCGGACGATGATAGCCGGCTCCCGCGCAACCACTCCGAAAAAGAAGTCTCCCAGCCGTCGTCATTTATTCGCGCCGTGAGCTCGGACACATTATCCGTAGGAGTGTAGGCTGCGATCCCGCATATCTTTCGAAAGTCGTTGACCGCGTGCGAGGCGTTGCCGGCCCCGCCCCCAACCCCCAGAATGAACAGGCGGCCGCTTCTTTCTCGAAGCTCCACCAGCCGCGCCACTACGCGGTGGATCGCCTGAACGTCGATTTGCTTCAGTATCTCAGAGGCTTCTTCGATATACTCACTGACGTAGTCCAAACTCACCTCGTTAGTCCTAACTCACCTGGCGTGCACTTCAAGCGAAACTCATTTGCGAAATCTGCGTCCCCGGCCTCGAGGCTTCGAATAACCGCCGCTGCTTCACCGATGTCGCTGACAACGTAGTCGGGCCACGTCTGATATTCGATCAGAGCGTCACAGTTGTAGCACTTTCGGCTGCTGACGAACAGAGCGGTCGTGCCAACCGCCTTGCCCGCGGCGATGTCGGTCACTCCGTCGCCTACCGTGTATGAATGCGACAAGTCGATGCTCAACGCGGCAGCGGCCTTCAGGAACAGACCCGGCTGGGGTTTGCGGCAGTCGCAACGAACACGATACTCATCGACAACAGCTTCAGGATGGTGCAAACAGTTGTAAATGGCCTCCACCTTGCCACCGTCCGCCGCTATGCTCGATAGCATCTTGTCTTCCATCGCTCGAAGCAGCGCTGGTGTGAATTTCCCTTTGGCGATTCCCGGTTGATTTGATACGACCACCACGGCCAGGTCTATCTCGTTCAGCGAGCTGATCGCTTGGCCCACGCCCGGTAGAAGCTCGAATTGATCGGGGTTTGCCGGCGAGTCTACTAAGCCGAAGGCGGCATTGAAGTGCATTCTGTTTACGACACCGTCTCTGTCCACGAAGACTGCGCGGCGGCCTGTCGAATTCATTTTGGTACCGATGAGACCCTAACAGGCCGCCGAAAAAAACGAACCTGCGCCGTTAAGGCACAAGGACGCAAAGGAGCACAGAGTCCACACAATATTGCATTCACTGACTTGGTGCAGCTTCGTGTCTTTGTGACTTCGTGGCGAGCGCCTTTCCTCAGCAGCCTGCTAGGTGCCTTGCATTAGAAATTCACGAGCACCTTCGCTCCTTCGAAGTCGAAATCATATGGCATCTCGCGCAGCCCGGCTTCGGTGAGCGCTTTTCGCACTTTGGACTTGCTGTGATTCGGGCAATAGAACATAAAAAAGCCGCCGCCGCCCGCGCCCATCACCTTACCTCCGAGTCCGCCGTTTTGTTTAGCGAGGTCATACCATGCCGTCAGCTTGGTATCGCTGATGCTCGACGATCGGCGCTTCTTGTTTTGCCAATGTTCGTCCAGCAACAGACCGAAGCGCTCGGCGTCCCCTTGCTCTAAAGCCTCTTTTATCTGGTACCCAAGCTCCTTCGTGCGATGGAGACTGTCCAAGACATCTCTCTCTCCGCGCAAGGTATCCTGGCGTTGTGCTTCGAGTATGCCAGCGCTGCTGCGCGTGATCCCCGTGTAGAACAGAAGCACGTTACTGCGGAACTCCTCGACCGTCGTGACTGAAATATCGAGCGGGCTGACCCTAACGCGGCCGTCCGTTGCGATATCGAGGCACGTAATACCACCAAAAGCCGCCAGGTAGTGATCGTGTTTGCCGGCGGCATGGCCCGCCAGGTCGATCTCGATATGACACGACTGCTCCGCCAAAGCCTGGGTCGGGATCTTCTCGCGCTTGAGTTCATAAAGCGCAGTGAGCAGCGCGACAAGATATGTCCCCGAAGAACCCAACCCGGTGCCGGCGGGAACGTCCGCCATTGACGCGATCTCGAGGCTTCCGCCAAGGTCCAGTAACTTCAGTGCCGGGCGCACAAGATCATGCGCGACCTCGTCGGGGCTCTTCACCTGCTCGGAGCGCGAGTACTTCAAGCGAATGAAGTCGTCGGCAGCCGGCCGGTTTACGCAGACGTACAGATATTTGTTGAGTGCGGCACTCAGAATAAATCCGCCGTGTTTCGAGTAGTAGGACGGCAGATCAGTTCCGCCGCCTCCGAGCGAAATGCGGTAAGGCGCTCTCGCTAAAATCATTGGTTCTTCACCTGCACTGACTTACACACCAACGATTGTTCGACTCGGACCAGGTCTTGCGGGGTGTCAATCCACCAAAGACTCTCGTCTTCCGCCATTCGATAACCGAAGATTGCGGAATCCCGTTCAAGCAACGCCGGGAATACGTCGCGGCCGAAATCTGCAACGGTTTCGGCTGGAATGGACTCAAGCACCTCTCGCTCGAGCGCCAGAATTCCGGCGTTAACCCAATGCGAAAAAACTTGATCCGGGCGCGGTTTTTCAAGAAAGCGGGTGACGCGATCATTCTCATCAAGCCCGACGATGCCGCTTTGCGTTGGGTCCTCACGGTAGTGCAATGCGATCGTAGCCACACCGCCCCTGGATTGATGAAACTGCCACAACCGATCAAGACGGCATGTGCTCAAGTTGTCTCCGTACCAGACGAAGAAAGGACCGTCGAAAAACCGTTCGACCTTCTTAACCGCCCCCGCGGTCCCGAGCAATTCGGGTTCTACCGAATAGTTAATCCGTATGTCCAGGCCGCTGCCGTCGCCGAAGTGATTCATCACCGTCTCTGGAAGATGATGCAGATTGATCATGAGATCGGCCACTCCATAGCTTCGCAGTATGTCGATGTTGTGCTCGAGCAGCGGCTTTCCCGCAATCGGGATCATGCACTTCGAAACGGTATCGGTGAGCGGGCGCAAGCGAGCCCCCAGCCCTGCCGCAAGAAGCATCGCCCTTCGAGGCATGGGGGTTGAGCCTGGTTGCTCACGATCACTCATCCTTTACTCACGCTTTGAACCACGCCCTGCTCGCGCATCACGCGCTCTGCTTCTTCGAGATATTCCGCAGTCCCATCCTGCTCTCGCATCCACGCGACGTACTCTGTCACGTTCTGCTCAACCGGAATGATTGGTTCCCAACCGAGCGCGCTTAACTTCGAGTTATCAGAGATCGTGTGACGCGTGTCGCCGAGCCGGAAGTCGCCCGGCACGAGCGGCTCAAGTCGGCTTTGGAGTTCGCGTATCATTATTTCCGCGAACTCGAGCACGGTCACCGCGCGCCCGCCACCCGCGTTGAAGACTTGAAAGTTCGCTCTTTCATCTTCCATCACAAGCACGTTCGCGCGGGCTATGTCTTTGACGTTCACGTAATCTCGTAGTTGCCTGCCGTCTTCGTAACACACCGGCGCCAAGCCGTGCAGCAATCTCAGAGCAAAGCGGCGAGCAATGCCGGAGTAAGCGTTGTAAAAAGAGTTTCGCGTGCCCTGGACGTATGTGTAGCGCATGCATGCCGTGGGTATTCCATATCTTCTGCCAAGACGATCGGCTAAAAGCTCAATCGCGTACTTTGAGATCGCGTAAGCTGTGTGCGGCTTCGAAGTTTGTTCGTCGATGAGCGCCGGCTTCATCTCAGCGCCGCAGTCGGGACACTTAACTTCCCAGTCGCCGGCGCGCAATTGCTCGAGCGGTCGAGGATCCGGGCGAACGATACCGTGCTCGATGCATTCGTATCGACCTTCCCCTGCGACCGACTGCGAAGAGGCAAAAACTATCTTCTCAACCGGATAATCGTTCTCGACGATTAGCTCGAAGAGCAACGCTGCGCTCTCGGTGTTAGTGTGAATAAAAGTGCTGAAGTCGGGCAAGTAATCCTGGTACGCCGCGAGGTGAATCACCTTGCTGACGCCCTGCAGAGCTTGCGCGAGGTCGTCGCGATCGGATACGTCGCCTCGGATAAACTCCGCTTCTCGAGGCAGGTAGTCAGGCTTCCCTCGAGGGTGTACACGCGGCTGGAGACTATCGAGAATGCGAACGTCGTAACCTCTTTCAAGGAGCAGGTCCACCGTATGCGATCCGATAAAACCGGCTGCTCCTGTCACGAGTATTTTCTTCACAGGGTCTCTTAACGCTACTTGGTAGCTTTCGTTGACTCACATCGGGCTGCATCCTGAGGTACTAAGGTTTATGCGCTTCAAGGCAAATAGAGTACAAAGGATAATGACTGAATCTACTTATCACCCTATCGAAAAGGGGAGGTAATATTCTGAAAGGATGTATTATGCTCCATCCCAGCAGGGGATGAATCCTAGTTGACCTAAAATGTAAGTAGGTTATCTTCTGGCTTAAGAAACCTGTGCAGTGCGATATCGAATCTGGAACGAAGCCTGCGTGATCGCATAGCCGAACAAGGTCCGCCTCGGTATAGCCTTTCCTCACGTGGCCGCCATCCTCAACTGTCGGGAACGGGCCTTCGTGAGCGGGATCAATCGGTTTCAGGAAAAAGTTGGGAGTCGTTAGCAAAAGCCTCCCGGCAGGCTTCAGACATCCCGCGATATCGCGCATGAGTTTGTTATCATCAATAATGTGCTCAATGACCTCACAGCATATCGCAACGTCGAATTTACCAACAAGATCGAATCTTTGGTCCAGGCATCGTATGTCCTGGACTTCAAACTCGACCGCGTTCGCTTTGCACATAGCAGCACGTTCGGTAGCGACGCTTTGGTTTCTAGTATCCCAGCTCAAGCCAAGCGCCTGATAACCGCGAAGGGCAGCACCGATGGTAAAGGCTCCACTCCCGCACCCTATATCGATAAGTTTTTGTGAGCCATCGTCGCGCGGCAGGCGTTCACGAAGCCAACACCACCGATCTAACACTGCGGTGTCACTGTGGAATAACGGTGCTGGCCAACCGAAAATCTTCACAAGGGTTGAGTTCACTAGATGGTTCCAGCAAGAAGAACAAGGTTTCTAAAACGCGTATCCGCCACATAGCCACATTCTGCCAGGAACTTCAAGATCGCGTTGGCCTCAAGCCCTTTCCTTTTAAGAAGCGGCGGATGCAGTTCTAACGCTAAATAGCGCACCCGCTGCTCCCTAAATATGTTCGGTGAGCCGAAAATCGCCTCATATTCAAATCCCTCGATGTCCATCTTGACTAGATCAGCAACTTCGATGCTGTATTGCTCAAACAATTCGCTTAGGGTTGCAGTTTGAACGACCTCCCTAGGCAATCGATATCTGGTTGTCTGTATCAGACTAGTCGAGCCCGTATTCGTATCTGGCGATAAATGTAAAGCTGCTTCACCGATGCGATCCGATACCGCAGTAGGTACAACCGTCACATTCGATAACGCATTAAGTCTTATATTCTCTGCGAGGATCAATGCAGCTCTTGCTTGTGGCTCAACTGCGATAATTCGACCGGTGGAGCCTACTATTCTTCCGGCGAGTACTGAAAAGTACCCCTCGTTCGCTCCGATATCCACAAACACACAAGATGGCTTCAATATGTTCTTTAGAGTTTGTGTCATGTGAGGCTCATATTCACCATCCCGCATAAGGATCATTCCAAATTTAGATATAGGGTCAATATAGAACTCTCCGTTGTCGACTTTGAGCACATGACGATTAACTCTCAACAGCTTTTTCAAGAAGACGGCAACGGGGGCTGGGCGCGCCCGAAGGACCAGTTTGTATATCAACATATGCGATCCTCAAAAACCCCTGGCTCGCCACACGTTGTTGATTCGCTCCGCAAAGCGGCGACGGTAGTCCGCTTGTGTGAGACTCGACACACGTGCTCTCGCACGCTCGCCCACCTCTATGGCTTCCCGCGGGTGATCGTAAATCCATGCGAGTTTTTCGCAGATGGCGTCCACATCACGTATCGGGACAATGAACCCAGTTACGTCGTCTTCGATCAAGTCGGGCCCAGCACAGTTCGGCGTCGTTATCACAGGCAATCCCGAAGCCATCGCTTCGATGATGTTGCGACCAAACCCTTCGATAAGCGTCGGGAAGACATGTGCGTGGCAGCGCCCCATCACTACGCCTAACTCCTGGCGCGTGATATGTCCAAGCCGACGCACGCGCACGCGGTCTTCGTAGATTGCGACAGCGTCGGTGCCATACGGATAACCGGCGAGCACCAGCTCGATCCCCGGCACGGGCCCGCGAGCAAGCGCCTCCAGCAAGTACCCGATGCCTTTCGTCTGGGTATAGGAGCTCGCCCAGATAACCGAGAAGTTTTTATATTTCTCGTCGGAAGGAGCGAAGACCGTCTGATCCACTCCATACGGCTCCACGAATATCTTGCCCGCGTCTACTCCGACTTCTATGAGCGATTGTCTTGTGAAATTGCTGGCGCAAAGAATCGCGTCGGCAAGACGCCGCTCCTCCCGTCTCCCCTCTAGCTCATGTGCAGGAAACCAATCGTAGCGCAATGTGTCGGCCAGCGTGGGGAAGCGCTGCCGCTCTTCGTCGAGCAGAGTCACCGCTTTCTCTGCGCAAGCAATCGGCTGATACAACACTCGCGGGATGCCAAGTTCCCTAGCGCGGCGAAACGTATGGAGGCTGGCGCTCTCGTACCCGAAAGCCAAATTCCCGAACTTGCGAAGGCGCGACGCGACCCAGCGATCAAACTGCGCGTTGTGCCAGAAGACCCACCGAATTCGGCCCTGAGCGGTTCGGGCCCTGGGGGTGGCGATCCTTGTTATCAGGGACGGGAGAAGGTGGGTGCGCACTCGTCTGGAATTCAGGGGAGCGTAATAGCGTTTGCGAAGATACTTCTTTACCCGCCCTTCAGAAATCCAACGAAACGGCCTCCTGGCGAGGTCGCAGTAATAATCAATCGCCATCGTGCCGAGCCAGCCGCGCTCTTGCAGAGCAAGACTCTGCTCGAAGATACCCATCGGGCCCGGGCAGAAGACAACGGCCCGCAGCGTATCTTTGGGTTCGGCCGTTCCTGCGGGACTCATTCTTGAATAAGAGAGACACCGAGACGCTGGGCTATCTTTTGACGCGCATCCTGTGTCAGTAACAGAACACCTAAAGAGGTCCCTTGCAGAATGCCCACCCCGGCATCCGCAATCTCGTGCAGGAAGCGAGTCACCCCCCACGCATCTTGCGGGTCCGCCAGGAAGTCATTGCGGCCGTAATCATGCCAAAGCAGCAGACCATCCCTTGCCATCAGCGGAAGACTCTTAGCCGTGTCATTGCGAACATATTCGTAAGAATGCGCAGCATCAATCAAACAAAACTCCACTCCCTTGCCGATCTCTTCATAGTTGAAAGTCGCTGTGTCCCCATAATGCTGATGAATGCGCGCTGCTTCTTCGCGGCCTTCGTAATAATAAGAGCCGCGCTCTTTGATTATGTTTGCGTCGTTATTCTCAAACTCTGTATTGGCTGGATCGAAATTCGGCGGCAGATCGAGCGTGTGTATCTCGGCGTCCGGCGCATTCATTGCGATGTTGAGCGTCGTTAAGCCTCTGAATGAACCGGTCTCCAACACCTTGCGCGGGCGGCGTGCCGAAACCAAATGGCACAGCGAACTTATTTCGGTAATAGTCATCGAGCCGCCCCAATCCGCCGGACGAAAAACCTTGAATTCAGTTGCAACCGGAGCTATTTTTTCGAGCGCGACCACGGGCAGGTATAACCCCGCGTCGGTCTTGCTGCACCGATACATCTCAGACAGGTATTTCTTGGCCGCTCCCGGCCCACGCCGCAAGGCGACTGCCATGGCTGCGGGATGCACGTAGTTCAGGGTCAGCAATACGTTGCGCAGTACGTGTCGCATAGAGGCGCCGCTGCCGTCATTTTGCTTCTGTTGGTATATGCCTGGCCGCAAGCTGTTCTTTCAGGCCAGTGAATATCTGAAACGCCGATGAGATGTCGCTGTGGTCAATACGAAATAGCTCGGCCGAGGGAATTGAATGAGACACGCGCAAGCCGTAGACAATAACGCCAAGTTGGACTGCGCAGGCCGCAGTGCTCGCTATCGCGGCTCCGATTATCCCGAGCACGGGAAGCAATGCGCAAAGCAGAATCACTGTTGCTCCCATCGCCCACAACTGCGCTCTACTGCCTAACCACGGATCGCCGAGGGCGTTCGCGCCTCCGGATAGCACATCTCGTGCACCAATCAGCAAGGAACCAATCAGCAAAATCTCAGCAGCCCATATCGCATCCTTGAACTCGGCTCCGAAGATAATTGGAATACCAAAAGGAAGAGTTGCTGCCAGCGCCAACGCTACCGGCAGGCTGAGAATCCAGTAGCGCCGAAACACTCCCCGTAGAACAGCAGTGCGCTCTTCCACCGACTCGCGCTGCGCAATGCTGGGGGTCGAAACCATTTGGACTGCCAGGGAAAACACTTGCGCCACGCCAGCCGCGCCCACCGCCGCTACGTAAAGGCCAAGATACCGTGACGGGAGAAACGCCGCCAGCAGTACCTGGTCGAGACTCGAATTGGCTAACCCGGATACGCTCCCGACGTGAGCCTTCGCCCCGTACTTCAGCATTCTCTTTGCCAACGAGCCATCAATCCCGAAGCTTAAGCGTACTCCAGCCCTCAATAAAGCCATCAGCGTGGCGGCAAGCACAATGATACTGAGAAGCAGATGCAGAAGGATGATGTTAAGGAGCGCGAGCCTGCCGAACACTATCAGTATGAAAGTTCCAAACAGATATCCTGCGGGTAAGATGACGCGCAGCCAGTTGAATACCGCGATGCGCATTTGGCCTTGCAAAAGGCTCACTCCGTACTGAGCGATCAACGATATTGGTATAACAAGCAAGAATACTCTGCCGGCGGTAACTACTGGTCCGGCTTGACTGCGCAGCAGCCAGGGCAGTGCGATAAACCCGACAATGATCGCAACCGCGCCCTGCGTCAGTCCAAGCCATAGGCCGTTCGCGAAAATCGCTTGCGGCTTCGATTCGGGAAGCGCCGCGAAATACAAAATACCCGCGATCAATCCCATGCTGCTCAAGTAGACGAGCAACATAGGCCAGAGCATTGCGGCCGCAACTTCGCCGCGGCCCGCCGGCCCCAGCCACTGCGAAAGCAAAATCGAATTCACCAATCCTAAGGCGGTGAGTGCGAAGTTCGTGATTAGAGTTCGCCAGATTAGAGGTCGAAGCACATCAATCGCTCTTACTGATCATAGGCCCGCACGGCTTCAACGACTCGAGCGGCTTCTTCATCCGACAGGTGAGGACCCATCGGCAGGCTCAACACCTCCTGGTGGATCGCCTCAGTTATTGGGAATGAACCGCTAGGGAACGCCAACTCTCGATAAGCCTCCTGCAGTTGCGGTGGGACTGGATAATGAACCAATGAGTTGACGCCTTGTGCTTTCAGATACTTTTGAAGCTCATCGCGACGTTTGCCCCTCACCACAAACAAGTGCCAAACCGGGTCCGCTCCGTCACACACTGCGGGCAACTTCAAATCAGTTTCTCTCAGCCCCTCAAAGTACATCGCCGCAATTCGCGCCCGGCGGTTGTTCCATTCGTCCAGATGCTTTAGCCTCACTCTCAGCAGCGCCGCTTGTAGCTCGTCCAACCGGCTGTTGATTCCTCTCTCCTCGTTGTAGTACTTGATCTTCGATCCGTAATTGCGAAGCACCCGAACTCTCTCGGCGAGATCGTCATCATCGGTGGTCACCGCGCCCGCGTCACCGTATGCGCCCAGGTTCTTCGTGGGGTAGAAGCTCCAGCCCGCGGCGTCGCCCAGACTGCCAACTCGGCGATCTCGGTAACGTCCGCCGTGAGCCTGCGCCGCGTCTTCGATCAATTTCAAACCGTGCCGCCGCGCGATGTCCGTGATCGGGTCCATGTCCGCCGGCTGCCCATACAGGTGCACCGGAAGGATCGCTTTTGTCCTCGAAGTGATCGCCGCCTCGATCCGTCCCGGGTCAATGTTGAAGGTTCTTTCGTCGGGCTCTACCGGAACTACCGCTGCTCCGGCGTTCGAGACAGCCAGCCACGTTGCGATGTAGGTGTTCGCGGGAACTATTACCTCATCGCCTGCGCCAATCCCATACGCGCGAAGGATCAACTGCAACGCTTCGAGTCCGTTTCCTACACCAACACAATGCTTCGTCCCGCAGTAAGCCGCGAACTCTTGCTCGAACGCTTTGACATCATCGCCCAGAATGTACCAGCCTGAGTTCATCACTCGCTGGTACGCAGCGTCGAGCTCGTCTTTTATTTCGAAGTATGTTTGTCCTAAATCGAGGAACGGGACTTCGTGGGTCATGAGTTAGAAGTCAGAGATCAGAGGTCAGAGGTCAGAGGTCAGAGGTCGGCCTTAC
>Ga0114129_10010705_pt1 | contig 13077 bp, 4 predicted proteins | sample RhiMetdeltSRZDD1_FD_80071 | JGI IMG/M metagenome (GOLD analysis project Ga0114129, IMG submission 80071) | Populus rhizosphere microbial communities from Tennessee, USA - Rhizosphere MetaG P. deltoides SRZDD1 (version 2) (version 2) | ecosystem: Host-associated > Plants > Roots > Rhizosphere >...
CTCCGCATCCGATGGGAACGCCGCGACGACATCCACGAAGCCTTCCTCGCCCTCGCCACATGCATCATCACATACCGACACGTCGTACGGCTTTGTTAGGAACTCTAAGTCCGGGTGACGTTGGCGAACCCGGGGCTCGTTGGGGGAACCGCCGTGGCCCGCCCTGGCCGCTCCCGGCTGATCCCCGCATCCTGGATCGCGCGCTACATCGCCCTGCTTGATCCCTCGTCTCAGCGATGCCTGAGTCTAAGCAGCATGCTTCGGGTCTGCCGGTGGTATGACAGCGGTGCCTGCCGAAGCGGCCGGTGCATCGCGGAGTCGGTCACGGAGTTCGCCTCGAACGATGGGTCGGGATCATTCCCGACAGCCCGCGTTGGCTCGTCAGGTGAAGGCATCCATTCGTCGAGTGCGACGCCACGGTCACGAACTCTTCCGGCTCCGGCGTGTACCGGGCGGTGAGAGCGTGATCGTTGGACCCTCGATGACGGCCACTCGGTTTGCATTCTGGCGTGCTGGGGGAGCCCAGTCGGCCACAATACGAACCCCGGACGCCTGGTCCGGGGTTTAGTTGCTTGTGGGGACCCGGAAGTGCGGCTTGATGCGGTGCCTGCCGGTGACCTGGATCTCGTGGACCAGCGCGTGGAAGAGGGCGTTCTTGGCGCCGGGTGGGCCGTGGCTTACCAGCTGGGCGATGTCGTCGCGCATGTGGTCAAGATCGGCAGGCGTGACGTCGAGCGGCTGGGGATCGTCGTCGGCGGCTGAGGTGAGACCGCCATTTGATTTCCACGTTCCGGCGGCACCGGTTCGTATGATCAGCACCAGCCAACCCAGCACCCGGCAGAAGATCAGGTACAGCAGGCGAGCGACACAATGCATCATCATCCCCCCGGCTCGACCGGCCGTGTCGACGCTGGTCAGTGCCACAACGAGTAAAGAGCCCCTACAAGCTGCCAACTATGGGTGTCCGCCGGGTGGCGGAGGCGTGGTCGACGGCGGCCAGCAGCACGGGATGCTCGGCGGTGAACCGGTCCAGAGCCTGCTCGGAGTCGGCGGGGCATTACTCGCCCATGGACTGGTACCGGCGAGAGGGGCGGTGGTTACCAGCGGGTTACTGCGCAGCGTGTCCGTCGATCGTGGATATTCGGCGACATTGGCCGGACTTGAGCATTGCATGACGTGACTTTGGGTTATGTCGCCAGATCAACCCGCCAGGTCCGAAATTGACTCTTGCCGCTGGCGCATGTGTGATGCACGATCAGCGGCATCGATCGAGCGTGCCAGAAGCGCGCGCTCACACGGGGGAGTGTGTGTGATGGATGTTGCCGTGCGTCGTCTGCTGGCCTCTGTCGCTTCTGGACGGCGCTGCCGGGGTTCGCGCCCGGCTATCGCGGCCGTTGTGTCGGGGGCCGTGGTCGCCTCTCTGCTCGTATATATACCCTCGCCAGCCGCCGCCGCTGACCCGGCCAAGCCCGGTGTGCGCGGTGGATCGGCGAGTCAACCGGTTCAGGCCACCGGCTCGGCCGTCGGCCGCTCGCACGAGACTAGCGCGGCGCAGACGCTCGCGGCCGGCTCGACACTGACCACGCCCCTGGCGATACCGCCAGCTGTCAAGGGCGCGACCGTGGGCAAAGAGGTCACATACCCCGATCCGGCGAAGGCCGGCGCGCAGTGCATCAACTGTCCACCTGGGACGGTACCGGTGCATCCCGGCCCGGGTGCCAAGGTGGCTAAGCCGACCCAGACCGCCACACTGACCCAGGAGCGGGTGGCGGGCTTCGTCGAGGGCCGTTCGACCGAGCTGACGTCGTTGCGTACTGAGACTTCGACGACGTACGCCAACCCGGACGGTACGCGTACCGCGCGCATGTACAGCACTCCCAAGTACGCCAAGGACGCCGCCGGCGTGTTGGTGCCGATCGACACCGAACTGGCGATGAGCACAGGTGGCCGGTACGCGCCCAAAGCGGCGCTCGGCAGCTCCTTCTCGACGACGACCGACTCGACCAAGCTCGCCGCCCTGTCCCTGGGCGACGTGGAGGTCGGCTTCGGCGTACAGGATGCGTTGGTGACCTCGGGCGCTGCCAATGGATCGGAGGTGGCGTACGACAACATCCGGCCCGGCGCGGATCTGATCGTCGAGGCGACGCCGACCGGATTCAAGGATAAAATCGTCCTCAGTGGACCGGACTCGCCGACCACATGGCGCTTTCCGCTGTCGCTGCGCGGCCTCACTCCGAAGCTGCTGCCCGGCGGCCGGGTCGCCTTCCAGGACGCTCAGGGCGAGAACCGGCTGTCCATCCCGCCGGGCTTCATGTACGACTCCACACCGGACCCGCGCACCGGGCGGGGCGTACGCTCCAACGGCGTCGCGTACAACCTGGTGCGGGAGGTTGACGGCTGGGTTCTGGAGGTGACCCTGGACCGGGCGTGGCTGCGCCGGCCGGAGCGGGTGTTCCCGGTGGTCGTCGACCCGCCGCTGTCGGTGCGCGAGACTCGGTTCATCGACACGTTCGTCTCCAGCACCGACTTCGCCAACCGCGACAACGGCGACGAGACCTTCCTGAAGGTCGGTACCTACAACGGCGGCGTCGAGAAATCGGCCACCTACATCGACTTCCACCTCGCCGACCCGCTGTTCCAGAGCTACATCGTGGGCGCGTCGCTGAACGTCTACCAGACCTGGGCCCGCTCGTGCACGAACGCGACGCTCAACGTCCACAACGTCACGCAGAGCTGGTTCGACTGGGAGCCACCGGCCACCAGCTGGCCCGGCCCGTCCTACGAGTCCACGCCGATCGGCTCGAAGTCGTTCAACCGCGGCGGTAACTGCACCTCCAAGCCGGCCGGGTGGGAGTCGATCTCGATCGACGCCCGGCGGTTCACCACGCAGATGGACATGCTGCACAGCTGGTACGGCTTCGCGTTGCGGGCGTCCAATACGGACAACAACGCCGAGAAGCTGTTCATGTCGGGCGAGAACCCGGCCGGCGGCGGCCCGTTCCTGGACGTCCTCTACTCGTACAACGGGGCGGAGTACTCGCTGCCTCGGGCGCAGTTCGAGCCGCCGGTCACCCCGTCCACCTACGGCTTCCTGGACGTCCGGGTGCTTAACCTCGGCCGGGCGACGTGGCCAAGGGACGGTGCGTACAACCTGTGGGCCCGGATCAAGAACAGTTCCGGCGTCCAGGTCCAGCAGAGCGTCGGTGGCGCCGGCTACGACGTGTACTCCTTGACGTCGGGCCTCTTCCCGGTTGTGGCCGGACCGCTGCCCGCCGGCAACTACACCATCGAACTCGACATGCAGCTGGGTACCAACCCGCCGTTCAGCTCGGAGGGCATACCGATAGGCCGGGTCTCGTTCACGGTCGTGCCCGAGGCCACGCCGCAGATCCTGTCCATCTTCCCGGCCAACAACAGCCAGGTGGACACGCTGACCCCCACCCTGTGGGCGCAGTACTACGACGCCGACAACGCTCCGGGTACGCCCAACTACTGGTTCGAGGTCTGCAACGGTACGCCGTCGGCGCCCTTGAACTGCGAGAACACGGGCTGGATCACGTCGTCTACGTGGACGGTGCCAGCCGGCAAGTTCAGCTGGGGCAAGACCTCTTACTGGTCGGTGGCGGTCTTCGACGGCCAGAACATGAGCTACCTGGAAGGCCCCTATTACCTGACCCCGGTCGCGGCCCAGCCGGAGGTGACCTACCACCTCGCCCGCGCGCCCGAGAATCCCGACATCGCGGGGATCAACCCGCAGGTCGGCAACTTCTCGACCGTGCAGGTCGATGCCAACGTAGCCGTCGTCGGCCCGCCGCTGGAGATCCGGCGTACGTACAACTCGCAGGACTTCCGCGGCAACACTGCGGACTACAACCTCGCCCTCGGCAGGGCGGCCACGTCGTCGGCGGCCTGCTCGGCCAACGAAGGGCCGGAGAAGGCGGTCAACGGCAGCGTTTCCGGCGGTACGTCCGACAAGTGGTGCTCCTTGACGGCACCTCGCTGGCTCCAAGTTGATCTTGGTGGTGTCCAGACGGTCCGGTCGTTCGTCGTACGCCACGCTGGCGCGGGCGGCGAGTCCGCGACGTGGAACACCAAGGACTACAACATTCAGATCTCGACCGACGGCACCACCTGGACGACTGCCGCGACGATTGCCGGCAACACCGCCAACGTCACGACGACGACCATCACCGCGTCGTCGGCGCGCTACGTGAAGCTGAACATCACCACGCCCGCTCAAGACACCAACGCGGCCGCGCGGATCTACGAGTTCGAGGTGATGGGCAACGACGGCGCGTTCGGATCGGGCTGGGCGACGCCACTCAACCAGGGCGTCGCCAACGATCCCGACGGCAGCGGCAACGCCGTCGTCACGCTCGCCGACGGCCAGCAGATCCGGTTCGGCAAGAACGCCGATGGCAGCTTCGCCCCGCCGCCGGGGTACCCGATGACCCTCAAGCGCGGCACCTCCGATTGGACCCTGCGCGACGCGACCGGCGAGAAGCGCGTCTTCAACAACATCGGCCGACTCACCACCGTCACCGACGCGTACGGCCGCCAGCAGCAGTACCTGTACACGGCCGGCCGGGTCACGCAGATCAAGGACCTGACCAGCGGGCGATCGCTGAATCTCACGTGGACGGACGGTCGCGTGACGACGGTCAAGGCTGACGCGCCGATTGCCGGTGGCGCCCAGCCGACGTGGAACTACAGCTATACCGGCAACCAGCTGACGAAGGTCTGTACGCCGCTGTCGACCACCGAGTGCACGCAGTACCAGTACACGCCGGGGTCGCATTACCGCTCGGTCGTCACCGACGACAACCCGGTGGCGTACTACCCGATGACCGAGTCCAACGGCGGCACCGCCGTCAACGTGGTGGCTCGCAAGCCCGGCGAGTTCAACGGCAGCTACACGACCGTCACGCTCGGCCAGACCGGCGCGCTGGCGGGAACGACCGACAAGGCAGCGTCTTTCACCGGTGCCTCGACGATGGCCTTGCCGGACAACCTGCTGTCGACCACCATGGCGTTCTCGATCGAGCTGTGGTTCAAGGCCGCCAGCGGCAAGACCGGTGTCCTGTACGGCGAGCAGAACACCTCGCTCAACCAGACGCCGACCCACTGGAGCCCGGCTCTCTACGTCGGTACGGACGGCAAACTGCACGCGCGTGTGTGGTCGGCCAGCGGCGGCACCCAGGTCGTATCGACACCGCGGGTCGACAACAACGCCTGGCATCACGTCGTCCTGTCGGCCAGCCTCAACAACCAGTACGTGTACCTGGACGGCGTACGGATCGGGCAGATCCTCGGCTTCCCCGTGTTCCGCGGTGACATGAACAAGTCCGCCATCGGCAACGGCTACACGGCCTCGACCCACTGGCCCAACGCCGGCGCCGGCTACTTCCCGTTCACCGGCCTGATCGACGACGTGGCCCTTTACCGCCACCCGCTCGGCGCCCTCCAGGTGTCGGCGCACTATGCCGCCCGTAACGCCACAACACGGATGACGAAGGTCATCGAACCCAACGCGTACACGTCGTCGGACGTGACCTACGACGCCTCCTCGGGCCGGGTCGCGACGGTCAAGGACCTCAACGGCGCGACCTGGAACGTCGGCCAGCCCGTGCTCGGCGACGGAACGCGTACGGTGGCGCTGTCGTCGAGCGGGCGCGACACCGTGACCTACACCTACGACGCCAACCGGGGCGGGCGCCTGACCTCCCGCAAGACCGGCGACGGCACCGAGACGTGGGGCTACGACGCGAACGGCTTCGTCGGCAGCTACACCGACGCCAACGGGCGCCCGAAGACCATCCTGCGCGACGCCCGGGGCAACGTCACCTGGGAGGCGGTCCTCCAGTCGGGCGCGTGGCGCTGGAAGAACTACGGGTATTACCTCAACGCCGCCGATCCGCTCGACCCGCGTAACGACCGCGCGATCTGGCAATCGGGGACCCGCAACGCGTGGGACAACGACCCGCTCAACCGGATCAAGTACGACATCGACGCGTACGGGCGCATCACCAAGATTACCCATCCTGGCGCGGCCGGCGCGCCGGTCCTGCCCATCGAGGTGTACGCCTACACCGATGGCACGGAGGCAGCGACCGGCGGCGGCACCACGCCACCCGGGTTGGTCAAGTCCTACACCAACCCGCTCGCCGGTGTGACGGCGTCGTCCTACAACTCGCGCGGCGACCTCGTTCGCAAGGTGGATCCGCACGGGCTGACCCAGGACTACACCTACGACCTGCTCGGCCGCAGCGTCGCCCGGACCGACAGCGCCGTGGACGGCGGAACCCCGGTCACCTATGGCACCTGGCAGACGGTGTACAACGCGGCGAACCTGGTGACCAGCGAGACGGCACCGGGGATTCCGGACACTGTCGGCAGCGCGGTGCACACGTCCAAGACCGATTACACGTATGACAGCTCGGGACGGGTGCTCACCAAGACGGTCGGCGACACGACCGGCGGCGACGTTGCTCGTGTGTGGACGTATACCTACGACTCGGCTGGGCGCGTACGCACCATCCGGACACCGGACGGCCTGACGGAGACCAAGGATTGGAACTCTGCCGGCGACCTCGCCCGAGACACCAAGCCGAACGGCCTCGTGACCGAGTACCGCTACGACGACGCCCGTCGGCTGGTGGAGACGGTGGCGTCCGGAACCGGCGTGGACCCGCAGGATCCCAACGCCACCAGCCTCGTGCTGGAGTCGCGGGCCTACGACCCGGCCGGCCAGCTCGCCTCGGTCGTCGACGCCATGGGCCGCGAGACGGCGTACACGTACCACACCGATGGGCTGCTGGCGACGGAGAAGCGCGTACGCCGTAACAGCGCCGGAGACATCACGTCAACCACACAGCTGGCTGCGTACGAGTACGACTACGGCGGCAACCTGATCCGCCTGACCGGACCGGGCGGTGTCACGCAGGACTTCGACTACGACGATGCGGGCCTGCGCAACCGCGAGTCCATCGACGCCGCCGGGGTGGCCCGCACGACGGTGCGGACTTTCGCCGCCGACGGCTCCGTGACGATGCATCGGACGTCGAACGGTTACAACTTCCTCACCGGCCGCAGCGCGGAGACGCCTCACCTTCTCAGTGCCGGCGGCTCGCAGATCGACGGGGCGGGCAACCGGTACGTCGACGGCACCGCCACGATGACCTACCGGTTCACCCTCCCGGCCGACGCGGTCAAGGGCACCGTCAACCTGGAGATCGACAACCAGTACTTGATCCAGTTCAGCTCGGACAACACCAACTGGACCGAGATCCGCCGGGAGACCCGGGACATCCGCGACGGCTCCAACCGGATCCAGTCGATCTCGAACATCGACTCGTACCTCGCCGCGTCCAAGACCCTCTATGTGAAGATCAGTGACAGCATTCCCAGCAACGGCTGGGGCGGTGCGCTGTCACGGGTTTCGGTCGAGTACACCCGATCGGGCCAATCGCCGGCCAAGACGTCCTACACCTACGACACCGCCGGTAGCCTGCTGACGACCACAGTGGACAATCCCGGTGGGACGCCGGCCGGCCTGCTGACGCAGACGGTCCGCGATCCCCGCGGCCTCATCAAGCGCACCATCGATCCGACCGGTGCCACCACCGCGTTCACCTACGATGCCGCCGGGCACCTGGTGACCACCGTCGCACCCGCGCGTACGACGTGGGTCGACGGCGTACGCACCGACGGCGTCGCGCCGGTCACCGTCCTCGGGCGCAACACCTTCGGCGAGATCGTCAACGAAAAGTCCGCCGACGGGGCGATCACGGCCACCGTCATGGATCAGATGGGCCGCGGCAAGCAGGTCCGCATGCCGGCGTACACACCGCCCGGGGGCCTGCCCGTCAACGCCGTCCTGAACGCCACGTTCGCCTTCGACGCGCAGCCCCTCACCACGACCGATCAGCTCGGCCGCGTCACGAGCTACACCTACGACCTGTTCGGCCGGGTGAAGACCAAGACCCGGCCGGACCCCGATGGCACCGGTGCCTTGACCGCTCCACAGTGGTCGTACTCGTACGACCGCAACGGCGAGATGCTGGAGACCACGGACCCGACCGGAGCGAAAGTCTCGTCCACCTACAACGATCTCGGCTACCAGGACACCGAGACGAAGTCGGAGCGGACGAGCGGCAGCACTGTGTACTTCACCACGCGGTTCGGCCGCGACGACGCCGGCCTGATGACATCGCTCACCACGCCGCTCAACCACACCAACACCGTCGAGTACAGCAAGGTCGGCGAGCCGACGAAGCTGATCGACGCCAGCGGTGTGACGACGCTCAAGGCGTACGACGCGCAGGGCCGGCTGGTATCGGAAATCACCGGTGGCGCGGCCGGTACGTCGTACAGGTACGACGCCGCCGGCCGGCAGATCGGCCAATCCGACCACCCGGTCAGCGGCGGTGTTCTCGGTGCCGCCCTGCGTACGCAGACCGTGTCCTACGACGCCGCCGGGCGTCCGCTGCACAAAGTGAGCGCGGCCGGCCGGATCACCGACTACGCCTACGACGCCGGGGGCAACCCGGTCACGATCACGCAACTGGTGAACAGCACCGACCCCACCAGCGGCATCACCGTGCAGCAGGGGTTCGACGCGGTCGGCCGGCGTACGCGCACCGTCGACGGCAACAACAACGCGACGGACTACACGTACAACCCGTGGGGCCTGCTGGAGCAGATCCGGGAGCCGGATCTCGGCGATCCCAATGCCCGCACGTGGACCCTGGTCTACAACGCGGCGGGCCGGCAGATCGAGTTCCGCCAACCCGGCGGAGTCGTACAGACGCGCGCCTACGACGATCTCGGCCGCCTGCTGACCGAGTCCGGTACGGACGCGGAGTCGCCCACGACCGCGCGTACATTCGCCTATGACGCGCTCGACCGCACCACCGGCGTCAGCGATCCGGCCGGCGGACAGACCTACACCTACAGCGACCGGGGTCTGCTCACACAGTCGACCGGGCCGGGCGGCACCACCGCGTTCACCTACGACGGTGAGGCCAACCTCGTCGGCCGCGTGGGCGGCGGCGGCACCGGCACATTCACCTACGACAACGCCCGCCGGCTCAAGACGGTGGCCGATCCGCTCACTGGGCGTACGCTCACCTACAGCTACGGCGTCACCGGGCAGCCGGACGGCATCTCGTTCGGCGCCGGCCTGCCGTCGCGGGCGTACACCTATGACGCGCTGCGCCGCCTCGCGACGGACTCGGTCAAGAACTCCAGCGGCACGACCGTGCTGTCCACTGTGTACGACTACGACCTGGACGACAACGTCACGGGCAAGGACACGACCGGATTCGCCGGCGCGGGCCCGAACGACTACGCCTACGACGGCCTGGGCCGCCTGACGGCGTGGACGGCTGGATCGGCGACCACCACCTACGGCTACGACGGCGCCTCCAACCGCACCGGCATCACCACCGCGGCGGGCACGCGGACGCTCAGCTACGACGTCCGCAACCGGCTCACCAGCGCCAGCGGCGGTGGTCAGCCGAGCCTGATCAACACCTGGTCGGCCCGAGGCACCCTGGCGTCATCCACCGCCGGCACCACTACGACCACGTTCACCAGCGACGCGTTCGACAAGCCGACCCAGGTGACCGCCGACACGACGACTATCACCTACGGGTACGACGCGCTGGGCCGGCTCACTCAGCGCGGCACGGCGACGCTGGCGTACGCCGACATGACCAACAACCCGGTCAGCGGGCCGACGGCCACCGGCCAAGCCCAGCAGTTCCGGGCGCCGGACGGCACGCTGATCGCCGACAAGCACGGCAGCGGCGCCAGCCGGCTGGTCATCACCGACCTGCTGCACGGCGACACCGTCGGTGCGATCGACAGCACCACCGGCGCGCCGCAAGCCAGCCGTTCCTACGACCCGATGGGTACGCCCACCGCCACGACCGGCGACTTCGCCAGCGGTTTCCAAGGTGGCTGGACGGACCCGGTCACCGGCCAGGTCAACGCGCTGGCCCGGTGGTACGACCCCGGCCAGGGCACGTTTGCCAGCCGCGACACGGCGACCCTCGACGCCGATCTGGTCCAGCAGATCAACCGGTACGCGTACGGCAACGCCAACCCGGTCACGCTCAACGACCCGAACGGCAACTGCCCGGTCTGCGCCATCGGCCTCTGGGAACTCGGTGTCCTGGTGGTCGCCGCGGTGACGGCGTACGTGGTGGTCGACTACTGGGCGAAGTCCGGTGCGGCCGAGGACTGCATCCGGGCGCTGTACAACCTCGGCAACGCGGCAGTGACGGGCACCCTGGACTTCCTGCATGACATGGGTGTGTCCGCCTGGGAAGCGGTCAAGGAGATCCAGCGGAAGTACGCGTCCAACGCGGCGGTCCAGTCGATTACCAGTCCGGTGGTCGGTGCGTTGCCCGCACCACCGGTAGCGGTGAACCCGCCGACCGTGCCGAAGATCGAAGTTCCGAAGGTGGCGCTGCCGGCCATCGGCCAGACGATCACGCAGACGGTGGCGCCGGTGGTCACGCTACTGCCAGCCGGTCAGCAGCTGGTGAACGCGCTACCGACCACGATCGCCATTGCGACCCCGTCGATCCTGCTGGCCAACGCGGACGGGTTCGAGGACGCCACAAAAGTGGTGGCGGCGGCCGCGGCGGCCGAAGCGGTCACGGAACTCGCCGACACCGGTGATCCGGGAGACGACTGCAACGACGAGGAGAAGACCAAAGAGTGGTTGCTGGAGATCTTCGAGCAGGCCATCGACAAGGTCCTCGTCGACGGGCTGGACGGGCTCGACGACCTGATGACCCAGGCTCAGAAGGCGGCGCTGGAACGGCTGCGAGCGCCGGATGAGAACGGCAACGTGGATCCCAAGTCGAAAGCCAAGGCCGACTTCCTCGAACGGGTCTTCCGCGGCCAGCGGTTCCACCTCGCCGTGCGGGACTGGCTGCTCAACGAGTACCCGGACGAGGGTTTCCGGTATCGCAGCGGCGGCAAGAACAACGAAGGGCCGGACTTCTTCCACGGCAAGTCCGGCACCGACATCGAGCTGACCACGCCCGGCGAGGAAGCGGCCCACCGCCGGCGCGGCGGCAGCTACGACACGTGCCTCTTCTCGTTCTATACAATGCCCACCGAGTAGTGACGGGCGATCCGGATAGGTAGACGAGGCATGCAAAGCACCACGGTCCTCCTCCGCGATCAGACGATCGCGGGGGAGGACTTCTCGCGCCGCAAGCTCGACCAGTTCATGGCAGTCAACTGTGTCTTCGAGAAGTGCGATTTCTCGGGCATGGCGGTGAAGGAGTTCGTCTTCGGCGGCGGCAAACAGCTTTCCACCTATGTGGACTGCGTCTTCGACGGCACGCGGTTCACCGGCACCGGCGCCGATGTGGCCGCCCTGCGGTCGTGCTCATTCCGCGGCGTACGCATCAGCAAATGGGAGTGCCGAACCGTCGATCTCATCGACTGCACCTTCACCGGTACGCTGCGCGACTGCGTCTTCGACGGCGTACCGATCCCACGATTGGCCGAGCAGCGCAACAAGACGGCGAATTACATCGCCGGTAACGACTTCAGCGGCTGCGAGCTGATCAACGTCGACTTCAACGCCGGCATCGACTTGGCCGGTCAGAAGCTGCCGGCCGGACCGGATTACCTCTGGATAGCCGACCTGGCGGCAGCGGTCACGGCGTTGTCCGATCCGGTGGCAATGGCGCAATGGGGTCAAGCCGATCCCGCGGGCGGTCGAGCGCTGGTCTCCTTCCTCACCAAGATGAGCGCGAAGGGGCAAGACTCGTTCTTCACCCGCGTCGCCGACTACCGGAAGATCTTCGGAGCGGTTACCGACAGCGCCGTGGCCTACCTGCGGAGCCAGCAGCTCGACCAGAACGCACCCTAGGTGATTGGTGCGAACGGTGGCCGCGGCCGGCGCGGCGGTCATCGTTTGGCAGCTATTTTGCTCGTTTGTCGGTGTGGCGTTGGGGAAGGCTTCGCAGCAGCTCGATCTGTTCGATCCGGTGGCCCGCTTCTGTGCTGAGGCGTTGCCCGCAAACTCGATCTATGCGTTCCTGTACGAGCACCGCGAGGCCTTGTTCCCGGACGCGTTGTTCGCTGATCTGCTCGCGGCGGTGGGTCGCCGGTCGGTGCCGCCGTCGGTGGTAGCCACGGTCATGGTGCTGCAGCGGCTGGAGGGCTTGTCGGATCGCGAAGCCGTCGACCGGTTCACCTTCGACGCCCGCTGGCGCTACGCGGCCGGGCTGGTGGCTGGGATGGGCAGGGCCGGGCCGGTTTCGCCCACACGGTCCTGGTCGATTTCGGCAACGGCTGCGCCGTTCCGATAATCCCGATCGGGTGTTCGCCGTGGCGCTGGACGCCGCCCGCCAGGCGGGGCTGATCGGGCGCAGGCGGGTTCTGGATTCCACGCCGCTGTATGATGCGGTCGCGACGATGGACACGATCACGCTGATCCGCTCGGCGATCCGAGGGCTGCTTGCCGCCGCCGGCACGGCTCTGGCCGGCCGGCTGCGGCCGGTTCTGGAAAGCGGCGACGGCTACGCCACGGCGGGCAAGCCGGTCATCGACTGGGACGACCCGGCTGCCCGCGACGCGCTGGTCGATTCGCGGGCTCGCGACGGCTACGCGCTGCTGGCCGCGCTGGACGGGCAGGCCCTGTCCGAGCCGGTCGGGCAGGCGGTGCAGCTTCTGGCCACGGTGCTGGGCCAGGACCTGGCGTGGACGGACCGTCTCGCCGGTGTCCCAGGTGTTGCCGGACCACTTGTTGCCGGTCCGGGTCGGGTCGAAGTCAGTGATCGGTCCCCACGTGCCGCACCGGCGGCTGGGGCCGCGCTGGAACACGTTGCCGATGAAGGCGATATTCGTGGCGTTGACCGGATCGTTCGAGTGGACCTTGTGCCTGGTTGCGCCGCCGTACGCGCAGTAGCCGAGGCCGCGGGGATTCGCTACGAACAGATTCCGCTCGATCCGGTTGTCGTGGATCGGCGCGAAGTCGGGGTAGCCGGTCATGTCGGCGCTGCAGCCGATCTCCGAATCGGAGATCGCTGTCCAGTCACAGGCGAG
>Ga0114129_10010706_pt1 | contig 13076 bp, 12 predicted proteins | sample RhiMetdeltSRZDD1_FD_80071 | JGI IMG/M metagenome (GOLD analysis project Ga0114129, IMG submission 80071) | Populus rhizosphere microbial communities from Tennessee, USA - Rhizosphere MetaG P. deltoides SRZDD1 (version 2) (version 2) | ecosystem: Host-associated > Plants > Roots > Rhizosphere >...
AGACGAGCGCCCGGTCCTTGCGGGCGTAGGCTTCCAGCACCGTCCATGCGTGCTTGGCGGCCCGCTCGATGCTCGCCTCCAGCCAACCGGCCGCGTCTGGCCACGCATCGCGAGCCAGGGCCACTTGGCCCAGGAAGTTGTACATTTGCGCCTGTCCACGCTCATCTTCGATCCGCTGAGCGATGGCGAGATCCTGCTGGAAATGCTGCTCGGCCTTGGCCCACAGGCCCCAGTCGAGGTAGAGGCGGCCGAGTTGCCCGTGACTCAGCGCCATGCCCGCATCATCGTTAAAGCGCTGTTTTGACGCGATGGCTTGCTCGAAGCACTCGCGGGCCGCATGGAAGTTGTCCTTGCCGGCATAGATCATCCCCAGCGTATCCAGAACGCGGCCGGTCCCGAAATGCTCCCTGCCGAATGCCCGCAGCGCTTCGAGCAGCAGGGGCCGGGCTTCCTCAGCCTTGCCCTCGTGGTAGAGCACCGACCCGCGCAGGTGCGCGATGGTCGCCTGGCGTGTGGCGTCAGCGCTGTCGCCGCGAGAGGCCTCATCCAGTAACTGGTGCGCCCGCCGAAAATCCTTCCGTCGCATCGCCACAAAGGACTGGCCGACCAGGGCCCATCCGGCCAGCGACGGCATCTGCCCCACGGCCGCGAAGTGGCGGATCGCCTCGTCGTCACTGCCCCGCTCGGCAGCCATCCAGCCCAGAAACAACTCCCGCGCTGCGCGGCCACTCTCGTCGTCTGTCGCCTGCAGTTCCGCCTCCAGCTTCTTGTATCCCGTCTCCCAGCCGTAGTGCTGGAGCAAGTTCAGCACGTCTTCGACGATTTTCGAGTTGCTTGGCATCGTGGCTCCCTCCTGGTTAGGTCGTGCACTCCCTATCCTGCTCGCTCTCCGCCGCAGCGCTCCGGTAGAACGAGCCTGCACGTTGTTGCAGGCTTTGGTGCCGTTGTGCGCCGCATACACGAGCGCCATGTGCTGCACGGATGCGCACTGGGGCATCACCGTGCTTCCGATGCTCTAATGGACGATGACCATGTACCCAACGCGCCATCAGTGCGCACGGACAGCCACGCATGACAGCGCTTCCGCCGACACACGGATCGCAGCGCCTGTTGGACAACTCTCGACACACGCGGGCCCCCCTGGGCGGTCGGCACACAGGTCGCATTTGATCGCCTTGTCCTCGTGTACTGCTGCCGGCTCATACGCATAGGCAGCGCACACCGCACAGGTGCTCTGGACGTGCCGCTGTGTCTCCGCTACATTCCGCGGCGCCTCCACCGTAGCAGTGGGCTGGTCCTGGCCCTGGGCACGACGCAACTGGAACCCCAGCCGTTCCCAAAATTTCGGCTCGGGCGCGGGGGGAGGCACCATAAAAATGACCCCATAGGGGCAATAGGTGGCACAATTGCCACACCCGATACATTTCGCTGGATCAATGCGCACGACCCCGTTGTCATCGCGCGCAATGGCATCCCCCGGCGGGCAATCGAGGAGACAGGGCGCGCCCACGCAGTGGCGACAGGCGACTGGCACATGGACCTGCGCAAAGCTGGGGCCGCGGGAGCGATCGAGGCGGGTTTGCCCCTCGTGCGTCGCGGCACAGGCCAACACGCAATTATTACACCGAATGCATTTCGTCTCGTCAATCAAGAGGACATCGGTACTTTCCACCACCCCGTGCTTCAGAAAATGCGCCAGGAGCTCCACGCTGCGGGGCACGGCACGAATGACAGCCGTCTCCAGGCCGCGCCTGGTGATCTCTTGTTGTATACGGCCATAGAGGCCGGGGTAGGCCTGGACAAACGCCAGAAAGTCGCGCTTGGTGAGGCACAACACGGTCGTCCTGTTCATCGCCGTTGCTGTAGCGCTCCGCGTCGGCAGCGCACCGAACAAGGCCATTTCGCCAATGAAGCTGCCCACAGAGCGATACGCGATGCTTAATTCTTTGCCCGCGGCGTCCATCGTACTCAGTTTGATGACCCCACCGCAAATGATATACATCGCCTCTCCAGTCTCGCCTTCCCGCACAATCACCTCTCCCTTTGTGAACGTTTGTACGGTCACTGTGGCCGCAAGACTCAGAAAGGCCCCTGCGCTGAGTGAAGGAGCGAGATACATGTGCAGCGCGCGGGGAATCCACTGCTGCTCAACCGCGTGTTTCACTGCCGGCACCGCATCCATCAGCTTCACGAGCGCATGACGGGGCGTTTCAATGACGATCGAGTCTTCCGCCGCCGTGACGCTCGCCGAACGCGGCACGTCAGATAAGAGGCTCATCTCACCGAAAAATTCCCCCACTCCCCGCTGCACGGCCTGTCCCGGCGCCACCTCAATATCTACACCTCCTTCGACAATGGTAAAGAACGTGGTCGAATAATGACCCTTATCAAAGAGCCTCTCTCCCGGGTGGACACACCGCACTGTGGAAAGCAGCAGCAGTTCGCGTAACTATGGCAGGGGTGTGTCACGCCAGAGGGGGACCTGTGACCGAATGGTGGCCAGCTGGTCCTCAACCGAGTCGCCCGGAATGAGGCGTAAGCGTGCACTGAGCAGGGCGTTGTCGATCGGTTCGACGGGGCGCTTGCCAATATACTCAATGACTTCCCAGCCCTGGTTCATGGCCGGCTTGATGAGATCCTTCCCCGCGAGGGAGCCGATGAGATACAGACCTTCGACCCCGACCGCCTGATACTGCTCATCCACGCGTGGGACAGCCTGCTTGTCTATGGAGGGGTCTGAGGAAAACGTGACCCCACACCGCTGCAGGAAGTCCGTGGGCATGTTGGCACCCAGCATCAGAAAGACGTACTCCGCCTGTACGCGTCTGGTGCCCTGTGGCTCCTTGAGCACGACGATCTCGGGGTCGATGAGCTGAACCACCGAGTTGAAGACCGCCTGGATCTCCCCACGCGCGATCTTCTCCTGGAGTCGGCCACGGAGGGTTTCATTCATCTTTTCCGGACGAAACTCCTCACGGTAATAGGAGAGCGTGACGTGATTGCGCTCCGACAGCGCTAGCGCTGTTTCGGCAGCCGCATCCCCGCCGCCCACCACCAGGATGCTGGCACCGGTATAGGCACCTGGATCCGCCAACCTATCTGCGACATGCGGCAGATCTTCACCAGGCACGCCGAGTCGATTCGGATTGCCCTTTTTCCCAATCGCGAGCACGACATGGGTGGCCGTATAGACGTGCTGCGCGGTCTCGACGGCGAAGAGGCCCTCTGGAGGTTTCTTCGTGATCTTCTGTACCGATTCATGACTGTGTCTGAGCTGAGACTCCAGCGCTCTCGTTTTCCAGATGCGCAGCACCTCCTCACCACTGCCCGCGGCAAAGGGCAGATCACTGCGGAGAGGGATGAGCGCCGGGAGCGTCATCACAAATTTCCCACGTGGGTAGTAATAGTCGAGCGTGTTCGCCAGTCGACGCTGCTCGAGGAGCAGATACGACAGACCACAGAGGTGCGCATGCGCCGCGGCACTGAGCCCCGCCGGACCCGCTCCGACAATAATCACGTCGTAGACATCGTGGGACATACCATGCGTCCTCACAGGCTACGGTCGGCCACAGTCCAATAGGAGGGTACAGAGAGCTTGAACTATGCCAGGGGTCTTGTCAATTCCAATACTGCGGACAGCATGCAGGCTGCTACTTCGGTAATGGGGAGTGTTAGACAGATCATACGGCGACCGTGGCCAGGGTGGAATGGTTGAGGGAGTCCTTGGTAGCCCCCCTTGACGCTGCGTTTTACCCTACCGACCGCCTTGTATCACCAGGTCGAACAGTCCCTTGAGACGCTCACCGACGAGGCCTAACTGGAGCGGCTCTTTGCCGCAGCGATTCAGAGAGCCAGTCTGGCGGATTTTCAGGCGCTTCTGGGGAACGAGCCGCAGCGTTGAACGCATAGCAATGACAAAGGCATTGTTGCATCCGCGTCCCCAGGAGGTAGCCATGTCACGGTGCTGATCAGCAGGGAGCAGTTCAAGGCCAGATGCACCATCCTATAATGCCAACACGACTCGCAAAGCCGACGCCGCGCGAGCCAAGTCGTCAGTGCTGAGACGTCCCAGACGTGTCTCCAGTCGCGCCTTGCTGATGGTGAGTACTTGCTCGCATTTGACGAACGATGGTGCTGTGAGGCCATTCTCAGCTGTCGGTTCGACGCGTACGTGTGAGGGAACCTGGCGTCCCTGCCTACTGACGGTGACCACAATAGTATTCGGATAGCGTGGATGCCGGTTCGCTGGGTCGGTTTGGACAATGACCGCGGGGCGTCGCCCCAACTGCTCTGAGCCACGTCCAGGCGACCAATCCACCAGCCAAATTTCTCCGCGGGCAGGATTAGGCATCGCCACGGCTCACGACTTCCCACTGCGCCGCGGTGGCGAACTCCACATCGGCCTCCTCAGCGTCTGCGCCCAATTGCCCAAACGCTTCGTAAAGCCTGGCGTCTTCCTCCGCTTTCAAAATGGTAATCAGGCTCTCTTGCACCAGGGCATTGAAGCTTATATGTCGCTGTTTGGCCACTGTACTGATGGCCTGGTAGAGGTCTAATGGCAGGCGGATCGTAAGCGTTTTTGCGGTGGTTGGCATCGTGACACCTCACTGTGCATAGCTCTTTCATAGCACTTGCTGCCATGATAGGACATTGCTCTTTGTGGTGTCAACCAATACTGGATCATCTCTCATCGCATCGATAGCCTCATTGGCTTGGCGGTAATCCTCTGCACGCTGCTGACGCAATATGGCGCAAAACTCTTCAAACGCCGGGTTATTCTGAAACAGGCCCGAGACCTGTGAGGGATGACTCTCTGTGGGAGCCCAGAACACATATGATGCATCGAGCTTGTCAGAAGTTGTCGTAGTTTTGGATTTGCGCTGTTTAGCCATATGCGACCCTCTCGGTTTAGACGGTATCTCGCTTTATTATATGGCCACACTTGGGGAAACGCACAAATTCTGTACACGTGCTCGGTGCTACATACTCCTCCGTTACGGCAAGGTAGACATGGAAGAATTTCGGTACGCCACCGCAGGTGGCCTCAAATCCCCGTTGGTGGGGTAGGCTTCCGCACCCATAGGCGCTGCCACCATGACAGGGCTTTCCAGCGCACCAGGTCTTGTTGGTATTGCATGTTGAGCCGTGCGGCCTCTGCTGTACTGGCGTGTGGATGTGCCGCAGAAGTCAGAGTTACTTTCGCTGTGTCTGGCGGCAGAGACTGCTGCTGCGCCACATAGCGCCGTAGCTGGTTCGCGGAGGGATGCTCCGGCACCAGCGCTAATACTTCATCAAGCAGCCGCCCTGCTTCAGCAAACCGTCCCACAGCGCACAGGCTTACTGCATAGTTTACTTTGATGTCTACTTGATCTGGGTAGGCAGCATACAGGGCTTCTCTAAGCTCGACGGCGCGGCGGAGGGGGGCCTCCGCCTCCGCCACCCGGCCTGCCGCCCTGAGCAGAAGGCCCAGGTTACTGAGTGCTCTCCATAGGTCATTGGCAATTTCAATGTGGTCCGGGTTGGCCTCATGGAGGGCTTCCCCGAGGGTGACAGCGCGGCGGTAGAGGGCCTCTGCTTCCGTCACCTTGCCCGCCGCGCTGAGCAAATTGCCCAGCTCGGTGAGTACGCTCCCCAGGCCATCGGCAATCTCAATGTGGTCCGGGTTGGCAGCATACAGCGCTTCTCTCAGCTCGATGGCGCGACGGTAGACGGCCTCGGCGTCTGTGACGCGCCCCGTGTCGCGGAGCAAAACGCCCAGATTGTTGAGCGTACTCCCAAGCTCATTGGCAATCTCCAGGTGCTCTGGATTGGCAGCATACAGCGCTTCCCTCAGCTCGATGGCGCGACGGTAGGCGGCCTCAGCGTCCTTGACGCGTCCCGTCGCCCTGAGTAAATTGCCCAGGTTGTTGAGTACGTTCCCCAGTTTATGGGCAATCTCGATGTTGTCCGGGTTGGCTGCATGGAGGGCTTCCCTGAGGGTGACAGCACGGCGGTAGAGGGCCTCCGCCTCCGTCACCTTGCCCGTGTGTCGCTGAGCAAAACACCCAGCTCAGTGAGTACGCTCCCCAGGCCATCGGCAATCTCAATGTGGTGGGGATGTGCGGCATGGAGGGCTTCCCTGAGGGTGACAGCACGGCGGTAGGGGCCTCCGCCTCCGTCACCTTGCCCGTGTCGCTGAGCAAAACGCCCAGGTTGCTGAGGGTCGTCCCCAGGCCATCGGCAATCTTAATGTGGTTGGGGTGGGCGGCATACAGGGCTTCCCTGAGGATGACGGCGCGGTGGCAGGCGGCCTCCGCCTCCGTCACCTTGCCCACCGTCCTGAGCAGAAAGCCCAGGTTGTTGAATGCTCTCCCCAGGCCATCGGCAATCTCGATGTGGTTAGGGTTGGCCGTATGAAGGGCTTCCCCAAGGGTCACACATGCCTGAAAATAGGCCCTGGCCGCGAGGGCGAAGCGGCTCGATATCTGTTGATAGCCGGCCTTGTACAGAGCATCAGCAGATCGGATCCCGCCGGTCTCGACCAGCACTTTGGCGATGCGCTCGGCGGCGAGGCTCCCCGTGCCTGGGACATACCCGATGCGCGCCTGCTCGATGAGAAATGTCGTGAGCACCTCACCGAGCCAATCCGGTGCAGCTTCTATGAGTGGCCCCACCTGGATCAGGCGCTCTCCAGTGGTCCAGTCCCGCAGCAGGAAGGCAAACGCCCCGGCGTACTCGGGAAACACGCTGGCTGGGGCGGCACGTCGAGCCCAGTAGACCTCCTCCGCTTCCCCGGCGGGCCGGCCCTCGGCCAGGGAGCGGTAGAGCAGGTACTCTGCCACCGCCTGAAAGACGAAGCGATAGCCACCCCCCTCTTCGCGCACACGCTTGGTGAGCATGCCCTCGTGCGCTAGCCCCTCGACCGGGCTCAGCGTCAGACGCGCCTCCTCGGCAGAGCGGGCTGCAGCCCAGGCCTGGCGGATGGTATGGCAGTCATCATCGCTCAGGTCTGCCCCAGGGCGCGTCAGGTCTTGCAGCAGGTGGGCCATGACCGCATCCACGCACTCCCGCAGTCCGGGGCGGTCGCGCAACGTGGTGTCCACATAGCGCCGGAACAGGGTGGATACCGTGGTCACCGGCTCCACCGGTTGGCCGTCAAACGTCACCATGAACAGGTGCAGATAGAGGGGATTGGTGAGCAGGTCCTGCGTGGCAGCAGGCAAGGCGCTCCATGGCGTCTGGCAGGCCGGGATGCGATACGCCAGCCCCGAGTCTGGTGTAGCCTGTGCGGCAGCCTGGTAGCGCTCGTACACGGCCTGGACCTGCGCCTCGCTCCAGGGTTCGAGTGCCACGACCGGTGGCCCTGGATCAGCAGCGCTGCGGGGGGCAGCAGGCTCCGTGCGCTGCCTTGCCTCGGTGACGTAGAGAAAAGGCCGCAGTGCCTCCAGTGGCCTGTGTTCTTGGGCGCCCAGCTTGCCAGACCACAGGCTGAGCCACTCCTGCCGCGTCGAGACCACTACCTTGCACCAGGGATAGCAGGCTGCCACCCCCACCATGTCCAGCGCCTCCTGGATGACCTTCTCCGCAAAGGGCGCTTCATTGAGGGCATCCAGGACGAGGATGAGCCGGCGCCCCGGCAGGCGGTCCTGCTTCCAGCGGCTGTGCAGGTGCTCCAGGAGTTCACGGAAACTGCTGAACCCGCCTCCTGACCTGCCCCTGGTGGTCGCGCCTTCCACAGCAATGCCGAGCTTTTCGGCCATATCGCGAAACAGGGACATACCCTCCGGGCGCAGGGCAATGCCATTGCCGCGCAGGAAGAGCACCAGGTTCGGGTTCTCACGATCCATGGCCTCGCCTGGCTGCTGCAGTAGGGTTTCAACCTGACGGGCGAGGAAAGCCGTCTTACCAGCACCCGCCAGGCCAATTAACACCAGGCCGTTGACATAGCGGCGGCGGGTCGTCTTGGTAGGCCAGGGCTCAGGAGCCGGCACCCGCAGAAAGCGCTCGCAGTGCTGCTCCAGGTCAGTGAACGGCAGGTAACACTCCGGGAAGTATTTGGTGCCACGGAGTTCCTCCAGGGTACGGCGGGAGTAATCGGTGGCACTGTCGGCAATGGTCCAGGGCGCGGTCGGCTCCTTGGACAGGAAGAAACTGATCTGACGCTCCTGCAACAGTTCCTTGAGGCGTTCGCAGGCCGGGCTATCGGTGGCCCGGTGGTGCGTGCCCAGGTAGTAGATGTAACTGCGCTCTTCGAGCGCCTGGCGGGTCTGCACCTGAATGCCGTAGTGGCCGTCGTACAGGAAGAGGGGCTCCTGCTCCTCCGCCACGGGATTGAAGAGGGGATAAAGCGGTACGGTTCTGCCATCGGGACCTGTCAGGACGGCCTGGGATTCTGCGAAGACCGTCACCAGGTCATCGGACAGCTCCTCAGCCTCCGCGGCACCCACCTGGACGCCGCGGAGGGTGCGCACCAGCGCACGCCCCGTGGCCACTGCCTCCGGCGCATCCGCACAGACCCGCAGCGCGGTATCTCCCACGAAGTCGAAGGCCTCGAGGATCTGATGCAGCACAGGCAAATAGACGCGCAGGTGCTCGGCAGCCTCGGCCTGATTCGGCAAGCCTCCATGGGCCGTACCGTTGCGCAGTGCCAGGATAGCGGTGAGAGGATCCAGCCTGGTAGTGCCACGCAGACCCACGGGTCGCTCGGCAGGGTCCTTCAGCGCCTCCAGGGCATCGCCCAGGCGAGGAAACAGCGGCATGATGCCTACTCTGGCCAGGTGCCAGCGCAGGGTGTACGCCAGGGTGATCCAGTCGCTGAAGAACGGCGAGCAAATGGCGGCAATGGCGTGGTTCAGGGCCTTCACGCTGTCCCGGGCGTTGGTGTCGATTGTATCGCGCAGATACTGGCTGACGAGCGGCAGGCACACCAGGCGCAAGAGCTGGTAGACGGTGAAGCAGAGGGCCCAGCGGCGATTCGAGAGCGCGTCGCTCTCGTCAAAGATCAAGGAGTAGGGATAGGCCACCGGATACGGAAAGGCATCGAGCACGCGCAGACGGCTACTGTCCATGGTAGCACCTCTGTCGATCTCAAGGGTCCTCCACATAGCCACAGGCATGTCCCTGACAGCCCTCATGGGCCGGTCCAGGGTCAGAGGTCTGTTTCGTAAATTCAATGCAGTTCCCCTGGCGTACGCCAGGGCGTCTCACCTGCTTCAAGAGCGGGCTGGAAGCTCGCGCTCCCAGGCGGTCTACGCTAGCACAGGACTTATGAAATAGCCATATCATAGTCAAAGGGGGGGCGACAAAAGCCCATGCATCATCACTGACATCACTGGGATATGCTTGGCGTGCCCTATCACTGGCCTCACTAGGAGATGGGGGAGATGTCATACTTCACTATCCGCGACTATCGTCTTGCCATCGCTATCCTGCTGGCCGGTAGTCTATGCCTTTACGTTAAGGGTGCCATGACGTTCGCCCAGCCAGACTTATCTTATTTCCCCGCGCCCTGCATCGCACGCCATACCTGCTCTGCCGTGAGCGGCGTATCGAGATGGCGCACCCCGAAGCCAGTCAGTGTGTCCAACACCGCATTGGCAACCGCTGCTGGCGCCGGGACCGTGGATACCGACCCGATTCCCTTCGCCCCGAGCGGGTTACTACGCAGGCACTCTCCTCATCGCAGCAGAGTGCCTGTCCCCTCTTTGACGCCTCCCTCCCCACCTGCTACCCTTGCTCCAGGGAGAGTCTAGATCCAGGTGCGCTCATCACCTTTCTCAATGACTACCTGGGCCATATGACCCTCTGCGTTGAGCGCTGCCATGGCATGGTCGATAAGTTCATCGGTGACGCGGTGATGGCGGTCTTCTCCCTGCCAGTACCGCATCCCGACACGGATGCCGAGCGCGCGGTGCTGGCCGCCCTGATGATGCGGGACGAACTTGAACGGTTCAACCGTAAGCTGTCACCAGGGACACCTCACATCGCCACGGGTATTGGCCTGCACACGGGCCCTGTGGTGGCAGGCCTGATCGGCTCGCCGCAGAAGCGCTCGTATACTGTGATCGGGGATGCGGTGAATACGGCCTAGCGCCTCGAAAGCCTGACCAAGCACCTGGGCGCCTCGATCCTGATCAGCGACGAGGTGTCACGCCGTTTACCCAACCCCGACCGGTTCCTGCTCCGGCCTCTGGGCAGCTATCGTCTCAAGGGGAAGGACACGCCAGTGGTGATCGCCGACGTCATGGGGGAAGACGACGGCAGCAGCTTTGTGCGGCCACTCAAGGAGGAAATAGCCGAGGTCGGCGAGGCCCTGCAGCATTCGCAGGTGGGAGATTTCACCGCTGCCAGTGTTGGCGTTACGGCGCTGGCGGCGTACGTCGGCCACGCTACACGCGCGCGGGGCTACCGCTTCCTCGCCGACACCGCCAGAGCCTACAGCGCTCAGCCGCCCGACGCGTGGGATGGCGTTATCGAGATGGTGGACAAATAGCGGGTTACGAGGCCACTTACTGACGAATTCTGATGGAGGTCTACTGGCGACTGCTGGGAGTATGTTATGTTTACTGTTTGATGCTCGACCACTCTCGTTTGGTGGTCGAGACGCCGGAGGAGAATCTGTCCAAGAGCATGCGCCAAGTGAAAGGAAGAGCAGATGAACATTACTATTGAGGCGATTTACGAATCTGGCGTTCTCAAGCCTCTTGAGCCTTTATCTCACCTGAAGGAGCACGAGCGGGTGCGGATTACGGTCGAAACACCGAGCGTCGTGGATGAACTGCGTGGAAAAATTGTCATTGACCCAGCAGTAGCGCACGAGATTATTGAAAGCGCCGATTATAGCATCCTGGAATCGTGATCTGATGTTACGCGATCTGCCTGATGGCACCTTATGCTTTGTTGACGCAAACATCATCTGCCACCATGTCGTGCAAACGCCACTACTTTCTGACGAATGCACGCGCTTTATCAAAAGAATTGAACAAGGCGCCATCCAAGCCTTCACTTCAGCCGCCGTCGTTGCTGAAGCTATACACAAGGTGATGTTAGCTGAGGCGGTTCAGCAACATCATCTGGATCATCGGGGCCTTGCGCACCGGCTGCAGCGGCACCGGGAACTCATTGCTGAACTCAGCGAGCACCGGAGAGTGCCTAGACTGATACAGGCGTTGTCTATGCATGTCGAACCAGTGACGCTTGATCTCCTGGAACGTGCCGCAGACCTCTCCGGGCAATACCGCTTGCTGACGAATGATGCTGTGATAATGGCCGTTATGGAGCGCCTCAGGCTCTCCTGCCTTGTCACAAACGATGACAACTTCGATGCAGTTCCTGACTTGTTCGTCTGGAAACCAAGATAGATAGAGCCGGCGTTATCCTGCTGGCCGCTCAGACTCACTTTATTCCACCCCACCCTGTATAGCACGCCATACCTTCTCTGCCGTAAGCGGCGTATCGAGATGACGCACCCCGAAGCCGGCCAGCGCGTCTAACACTGCATTGGCCACCGCCGCTGGCGCCGGGACTGTGGACACCGAGCCGATCCCTTTCGCCCCGAGCGGGTTCGTCGGCGATGGCACCTCCAGCGTCTCCAGGATGAGATGCGGGACCTCGTGGGCCTTGGGGAGAGCGTAGTCTAGCAGGCTCCCCGTCAGGGGCTGGCCCTCTGGACTGTAGACGACGTCTTCGCTCAGGGCCTGCCCGAGGCCCTGAGCGATACCGCCGATAATTTGCCCTTCGACCAAACGTGGGTTGACGATGCGGCCACAGTCGTGGACCCCAACATAGCGCAAGATAGTGACCTGCCCCGTCTCTCGGTTCACCTCGACGACCACAGCATGCGCACCAAAGGAAAACGGGGCTCCCGGGAGGGTGTAAGTGCCACTGACAACCAACCCGCGTTCCCCCTCTACCGACCCATACGCCCTGCTAGAGGCAGCCGCCACAAGCTGAGCGAAGCTCAGCCTCTCCTCTGGCTTGTGGCGATTGAAGGCGAGTCCGTTCTGGAAACCGATATTCTCGGCTGGACAGGTGAGCAGCTCTGAGGCGAGATGCGCCAGATGCTGGCGGGTCTCCTGCACTACGGCATAGACGGCAGAGCCGCCCACGATAAGGCCGCGGCTGGCACTGGTGCCTTCGCCGAGAGGAAAGAGGGCTGTGTCGCTATGGCGCACGCGCACCTGCGCGGGATGCACGCCCAGCTCATCAGCGACAATCTGGGCAAACGAGGTCTCTGAGCCCTGACCATGCGGCGAGATGCCGGTGTAGACGATGATGTCCCCCGCAGGCGTGATGGTCACCTCGGCGCTCTCGATGCGATGATCGCCTGCGGCTCCTGAGGATTTGAGGAAGGTCGCCAGGCCAACCCCAATGAGGGGCTCGTCTGGCTTCTGCTGCCTGGCCCTGGCGCGCCAGTGCGGGTAGTCGAGCAGCTCCAGGGCGCGCTCCATGCCCTGCGCATAGTTGCCTGAGTCATAGGTGAGGCCAGTGGCCGCCTGATAGGGGAAGGCGTCAGGAGGAATGAAGTTGCGTCGACGTACCTCGGCAGGATCCAGCTCCAGATCGTGGGCGATCAGGTCCATGGTGCGCTCGATACAGAACGCCGCCTCAGGACTGCCGGTACCACGATACGCGCCGGTCGGAGTTTTATTAGTCAGTACGCCAGCCAGTTCTATACTGATGGCGGGGATGTGGTATGGCCCGATGATACGGCGACAGACGTTGAAGGGCGCAGACGGCGTGGTCAGGAGAAAATAGGCCCCGATGTCTGCCACAACGTAGACGCGTATCCCCAGAAGGACGCCATCGCGTCGCACCGCGGCTTCTATGTCCAGGCTATGGCCTCTACCATGGTACGCCAGCATGTTTTCGCGCCGCTCTTCGATCCACTTGACGGGACGTCTGAGGCGTATGGCGAGATAAGGAATCAGCACATCTTCGGGGAACAGGCAATCTTTGACGCCAAAGCTGCCACCCACATCAGGCGCGATCACCCGCACTGTCTGCTCTGGCCGCTGCAGGAGGTGCACTAAAAAGTGCTTGACGCGATGCGGCGCCTGCGTCGCGTTCCAGACCGTCAGGAGGTCTTCCTCGGGCTG
>Ga0114129_10010707_pt1 | contig 13075 bp, 15 predicted proteins | sample RhiMetdeltSRZDD1_FD_80071 | JGI IMG/M metagenome (GOLD analysis project Ga0114129, IMG submission 80071) | Populus rhizosphere microbial communities from Tennessee, USA - Rhizosphere MetaG P. deltoides SRZDD1 (version 2) (version 2) | ecosystem: Host-associated > Plants > Roots > Rhizosphere >...
GAATGTCACACCGTCCGCGCCGGCGACCGCGAGACATTCATCGATCACCAGACGCTTCAACGGATCGAGGCGCGAATCGGCGATGCTCCCCACGTCGGTGCCCATCAGCGACGTGATGGGATTGATCACGCAGTTGAAGACCAGCTTGCGCCAGATCTCGGCCTTGATGTCATCGGACACACGGCCGTCGAGGCCGCTGGCCGTGAGGAGACTCGCAATCGCCGCGCTGTGAGGGCTCTGTTCGATCAGCGTGTAGCCGGCCACCTTGTAGTCGATGACGCCGGGCTCGCGGAAGATGGCGCCGAACTGCGTGATCGCGCGCAGCACGATCGCGCGCGGCCCGAGCACGTCCTTGACGACGTCCTCGCTGCCGAGTCCGTTTTGAACGCAGAGAATCACCGTGTCGTCGCGCACGTGGTACGCGAGCGCCGCCGCCGCCTCACGGTTGTCGCTGACCTTCGTCGTCAGCAGGACGAGCGTCCGCGGCGCGATCGCGTCGATGCGAGTGGCCGCGCGCAGGCGGCACGTCAGCTCTTCGCGGCCCGTGAGCCGGAGACCGCCGCGGTTGATCGCGTCGACATGCTCGCGTCGGCCGATCAGCGCCACGCTGATTCCCCGGTCCGCGGCGGAGGCCGCCAGCTTCGTCGCGTAGACGCTGCCGATCGCGCCGGCGCCGAACACCACGATGTGCTCAAACGGCGCCATGCATCACTTCGTCAGATGCAGGAAGAATTCCTGGTTGCCCGTCGCGCCGGCGATCGGTGAGGGCGTCATGCCGGCCCGCGCGAAGCCGCACGCGAGCGCCGCGTCGGTCACTCGCGCGATCACCGCCTCGTGGACGGCAGGATCGGTCACCAGACCATGCTTGCCGACCTCGTCGCGGCCCGCTTCGAACTGCGGCTTCACGAGCGCGACGACGTCCGCCGGACGATCGAGAAACGGCGGCAGAGCCGGAAGGATATGACGCAGTGAAATGAAGGCCACGTCAATCGTGACCAGGCTGACATCGTGCGGCACGTCGTCTCGCGTCAGCACCCGCGCGTTGACGCCTTCGCGGACGAGGACGCGCGGATCGTTTCGCAGACGCCAGTCGAGCTGTCCGCGGCCGACGTCGAGGGCGATGACGCGTTCGGCGCCGCGTTGCAGGAGCACGTCGGTGAATCCGCCGGTCGAGGCGCCGATGTCGAGCGCACGGCGGCCGCTCGGGTTGATCTCGAACGCATCGAGCGCGCCCGCCAGCTTGATGCCGCCGCGGCCGACATACGGATGATCCGGCGACGACAGGTCGACGCGCGCGTCGGCGGCGACCGGGGCGCCAGCCTTCGAAACGACCTGGCCGTCGACGCTGACCTGACCGGCGAGGATCAGCGCGCGCGCCCGCTCGCGGGAGGGCGCGAGGCCGCGATCGAGGAGGAGCACGTCGAGACGCGTTTTGGTTTTACTCACGCGGAGTGAACACAGAGGACACCAGCGACACCAAGGATAAAACCTGTGTCGGGTCAGCGCCGCGAATCAGCTCCGGCGCGATACCACCCACTCCGCGATCGCGTCGAGCCACCCCGCTGTCAGCTTCACGTCGGCGAGCGTCTGATGCGCCCGCGCGACACACTCAGCCGCCAACCTCCGCGACGCGTCGAGGCCGAACAGCGACGGATACGTCGGCTTCGAATCGGCTGCGTCCTTCCCGGTGGTCTTGCCGAGCTCGTCGGCCGCGCCTTCGACGTCGAGAATGTCGTCGACGATTTGAAATGCGAGCCCGACGTCTGTCGCGTACGCGTCGAGCGCGAGGACGAGCTCGCCGGAGGCGCCCGCCATGATTGCACCGCTGACGGCGGCCGCCCGGATGAGCGCACCGGTTTTTCGCGCGTGCATCGCGCGCAGCCCGTCGGCGTCGAGCGCGACGGCGCCGCCCGGCGCCTGCCCGGCCGCCTGCAGGTCGATCGCCTGTCCGCCGACCATGCCCGCCGGTCCCGCGGCGTCGCCAATCACACGCAGCACGCGCAGCTTGCGCGCCACGATTGACGGATCGTCTCCTGCCGGCTCGCGGGCAAGCAGCGTGAACGCTTCGGCGTGGAGACCATCGCCCGCGAGGATCGCGATGCCGTCGCCGTACACGACGTGCAGCGTCGGACGGCCGCGGCGCAGCGTGTCGTCGTCCATCGCAGGCAGGTCGTCGTGAATCAGCGAGTAGGTGTGAATCAGCTCGATGGCGCACGCGGCCGGGAGGGCGAGCTGCATCGCCGGGCTGAAGCCCTGCGCCACATCCGACGTCGGGCCGCGATCCGCCGCATCCGCGGCGGCGAGCGTCAGGATTGGCCGCAGACGCTTGCCGCCCGCGAACACGCTGTAGCGCATCGCGTCGCTGACGATCGCCGGGCACACCGGCGGCCGCGGCAGATACCGATCCAGCGCCTCGTCCACCTGTGCGCGGGCGCTGGTCAGAAAATCAGCGAGCGAGGCGGCGGTCACAGCATCAGCGATCGGTTTGATCCACGAATGATGCGGGCGCCGGCTTGAGCTCGCCGCGCTCGTTGAGGATCTCGATGCGGCGCTCGGCCTCTTCGAGCCGCGCGTGGCAGAAGCGCGAGAGCTGGACGCCGCGCTCGTAGAGCGCCAGCGACTGCTCGAGCGGCAGATCGCCTTCTTCGAGCTTCTTGACGATCGTCTCGAGCTCGGCGATGGCGGCCTCGAAGTCTTTAATCGACGTGTCGGTCATTCCGTCTTCGACACCTTAGCTTCTATTTCGCCGCGGCTCAAGGTGACGCGCACCGTGTCGCCGGGCGCGACCGCCGACGCGTCGTGGAGCACGCGCGTTTTCTCGGCGTTCCAGGCGACGGCGTATCCGCGGCCGAGCACCGCGAGCGGACTGAGCGTCTCGAGCCGGCCGGTGGCGTGCTGGAATTGCGCGCGCGCCCGATCGTGCCGTCTGCCGGCAGCGCTGCGCATCCGCTCGTCGACGGCGACGAGCCGCGTCCGGATGTCCGCCAGCCGGCGCCCCGCGTCGAACGTGGCGAGCTGGCGTTCGAGCTGCTGCAGCCGCCGCTCGCGCGCCGCGACGCGGGCGCGCATGAGGCGGGCGAGCCCATGCGTCAGCTCCGCCGCGTGACGTCCGCGCATCGCGACCCGCCCGGGCACGCCGGCGAATGCCGGCCGGCTGTCGGCGATGTGCACGCGGCGGCTCAATCGCTGGATGCGGCCACGCGCCGCGGCGCGCAGCCGTTCCTGCAGCCGATCGATCTGTCCGCCGAACGCGTCCTTGCGCGACACGACCAGCTCGGCGGCCGCCGACGGCGTCGGCGCGCGGACGTCGGCCACGAAATCGGCGATCGTGACGTCCGTTTCGTGGCCGACGGCGGCAATCACCGGCACCGGACACCGCGCAATCGCGCGCGCCACGATTTCCTCGTTGAAGGCCCAGAGGTCCTCGATCGATCCTCCGCCGCGTCCCACGATCACGACATCCACCGCCGGCACGCGCCCGATCTGCCGCATCGCCTGGGCAATCTCGATCGCCGCGCCGTCACCCTGCACTCTCGCGGGACGGATGACCAGATGCGCGTTGGCGTACCGCCGCCGCAAGACTTTGATGATGTCGCGAATGGCCGCGCCCTCGAGCGACGTGACGATGCCGATTTTCCGCGGGAGGGCGGGCAGCGCCCGCTTGCGCGCCGCGTCGAAGAGGCCTTCCGCCTGCAGCCGCTTCTTCAGCTGGTCGAAGGCGAGCTGCAGCGCGCCGAGCCCCTGCGGTTCGAGATGCTCGCAAACGAGCTGGTATTCCCCCTTGGGCTCGTAGACGGAGATCTTCCCGCGCGCGACCACGCGCGTCCCGTCGGTCGGCTTGAATTTCAGATAGCGCAGCGCCGATCGAAACATGAAGCCGCGCAATTGCGACGACGCGTCTTTCAGCGTGAAGTACAGATGACCGGTGTTCCAGACGCGGCAGTTGGAGAGCTCGCCCTCGACCCAGACCTCGAAGAGCTGGCCTTCGAGCAGATCGCGAACCGTGATCGTCAGTTCCGTGACGCTGAGGACACGGCGCTCGACGGTCGGCGGCTTGCTCTCGACAGTCGGTTGGGGACTGTCGACGTCGTCGTCCTCGTCGTCTTCAAACAGACGATCGAACAGATCCGACACTGGAAATATCTTTCAGCTCGTCAAGACTGTAGCTGAGACGCTCGATGTCTGTCGCGTGGCCGGTGCGCTCGTCGGCTTCGACCACGACGGCGTTCAGCCGCGGGTTGGCGGTCGCCGTCTCGAATCGCGCCGGCAGCGCGTTGAGGAAGCGTCCGAGCGCCGCGTCGATCTCCACGCCGATGATCGAGTCGTGCGGCCCCGTCATGCCGACGTCGGTCAGATACGCCGTGCCCTTCGGCAGAATCCGTTCGTCCGCCGTCTGCACGTGCGTGTGTGTGCCGATGACCGCGGTCACTTTGCCGTCGAGGTGCCAGCCCATGGCGATTTTTTCGGATGTCGCCTCCGCGTGGAAGTCGACGAAGATGATCCGCGTCTTCTGGCGCAGCGCATCGATCTCCTCGAGCACCCGCGCGAACGGGTCGTCGATGTTCAACATGAACACGCGACCCATCGCGTTGATGACGCCGACCGTGACGCCGTCCCTCGTGCGCGCCAGGTAGCTGCCGTTGCCCGGGACTCCCGCCGGGTAGTTGAGCGGACGCAGCAGGCGCGGCTCCGCGCCGATGTAGTCGAGCGCTTCCTTCTTGTCCCAGATGTGATTGCCGGACGTCATGACGTCGACGCCGAGATCGAGGAGCTGATCGCCGATCTCGCGCGTGATGCCGAAGCCGGCCGCCGCGTTCTCGGCGTTGGCGATCACGAGATCGATGTGGTGCGTGTCGACGAGTCCCGCAACGCCCTGCCGCACGAGATCGCGGCCGGGCCGGCCGACGATGTCCCCGATGAAAAGGATGCGCATTTCGACTTCTTGCAGTGTAGCGGCTACGGAGCCGGGATTCGTCAGCGAATCCGGGATTGCGACGCCCTGCTCCCGGCGTCGACCGCGATCTTGATCGTCGTGCCTCGACGGTCCGCCAGCTTCGGCACCGTCACGTGGAGCTCGCCCTCGACAATCGTCGCACGCGCCTTCGACGTATCGCAGGGGCGCGTCAAGCGCACGACGCGCGCGAACCGTCCGTAGCCGCGTTCCACGAGATGGAAGCTGGCGTCGCCTCCCGCGCGGCGCGGCGCTTTCTCGCCGGCAATCAGGATCGTGTCGCCCTTGGCGAGCAGTCGCACCGCGTCGGGCGCCACACCCGGGAGATCGACGGAGATTTCGAGCGCGTCATCGGTTTCGTAGACATCGATCGGCGGCGCGCACTCGCCCGCCAGCGATTCCGCCCCGAACACGCGGCCAAGCTCCAGAAATACCCGCCGAACCTCATCGGTGAATTCGCCGATTTCCGAAGGAATCGCGATCGCGTGAAAGCGGCTGCGCATGCCTCGAATAATCGCACAGCGCCGACTTGAACTGGTAACCGTGGTTCAGAGGCGCCAGATGAGGTGCCACTTGGGCTGCCGGCCAAGATGACTAGATAACACTCATAAAACATGCTTGACATACACTCATGTCACGCCTATACTTGCCGGCATGTCAAACAAGACGATTGGAATCGACCTCGGCACGACGAACTCCGTCGTCGCCGTGATGGAAGGCGGGCAGCCTGCGGTCATCGTGAACCAGGAAGGCGCCCGATTGACTGCGTCGGTGGTGGGCTTGACCAAGGACGGCGAACGGCTCGTCGGTCAGGTCGCCAAGCGGCAGGCGGTCACAAATCCCGAGAACACGATTTTTTCGATCAAGCGCTTCATGGGCCGCACGTTCGACGAGGTGACGAGTGAATCGACTCGCGTCCCCTACAAAGTCATGCGCGCCGACAACGGCGACGCGTGGGTCGAAGCGCGTGGGAAGAAGTATTCGCCGCCCGAGATTTCCGCGATGGTCCTTCAGAAGCTGAAGCAGGCGGCGGAAGACTACCTCGGTGAAAAAGTGACCGACGCGGTCATCACCGTGCCGGCCTATTTCAACGACGCGCAGCGCCAGGCGACGAAGGACGCCGGCAAAATCGCCGGACTGACCGTCAAGCGGATCATCAACGAGCCGACGGCCGCGGCGCTCGCGTACGGGCTCGACAAGAAGAAGGACGAAACGATCGCCGTGTATGACTTCGGCGGCGGCACGTTCGACATCTCGGTGCTCGAGGTGGGCGAGGGCGTCGTGGAGGTGAAGGCGACCAACGGCGACACGCATCTCGGCGGCGACGATCTCGACGATCGCGTCATCGAGTGGCTCGTCAGCGAGTTCAAGAAGGCCGAAGGCATCGACCTGTCGAAGGATCGCATGGCGCTCCAGCGTCTGAAGGAAGGCGCGGAGAAGGCCAAGATCGAGCTGTCGACGGCGATGGAAACCGACATCAACCTGCCGTTCGTCACGGCCGATCAGACCGGGCCGAAGCATCTGCAGATGAAGCTGTCGCGCGCCAAGCTCGAACAGCTCGTCGACGACCTGCTGCAGCGGACGATGGCTCCGGTGAAGCAGGCGCTGGCCGACGCCGGCATCGATCCGAAGAAGATCGACGAAGTGGTGCTGGTCGGCGGCTCGACGCGGATGCCGAAGGTGCAGCAGCTGGTACGTGACTTCTTCGGCAAGGAGCCGCACAAGGGCGTGAATCCCGACGAGGTCGTCGCGGTCGGCGCGGCCGTCCAGGGCGGCGTGCTCGCGGGCGAGGTCAAGGACGTCCTGCTGCTCGACGTGGCGCCGCTGTCGCTCGGCATCGAGACGCTCGGCGGCGTGATGACGACGCTCATCGCGCGCAACACCACGATCCCGACGCGGAAGAGCGAGCTCTTCTCGACGGCCACCGACAACCAGACGAGCGTCGAGGTGCACGTGCTCCAGGGCGAGCGTCCGTTCGCGCGCGACAACCGCACGCTCGGCCGCTTCCATCTCGTGGGGCTGCCGGCGGCGCCGCGCGGCGTCCCGCAGATCGAAGTCGGGTTCGACATCGACGCCAACGGGATCGTCAACGTCTCGGCGAAGGACATGGCGACCGGCAAGGAACAGAAAATCACGATCAGCGGATCGAGCGGCCTCTCGAAGGACGACGTCGATCGGATGGTGAAGGACGCGCAGAGCCACGCGGCGGACGATCAGAAGCGCCGCGAGGTCATCGACGCGCGCAACCAGGCGGACTCGCTCGCGTACTCGGTCGAGAAGACGATCGCTGAGAGTCGCGACAAGCTGCCGGCGAGCGACGTGTCGCGAATCGAAGCGGCGATCGCCGAAACGCGGCGGGCCGCGCAGGGCGACGACCCGGCCGCCATCACGCGCGCCGTCGACGATCTGCAGCGCGCGTCGCACGCAATCGCCGAGCAGCTGTACCAGACGCAGGCGGCGCAAGGGGCGCCGCAGGCGGCGGGTTCGTCGAATTCGAACGTCAAAGACGCGGAAGTCGTCGACGGCGAGTATGCCGAAGCCAGTTGATTCGAACCGGTCAGCGATGGGCTTTCCGCTTTCAGCGACATCAGGAGGAAACATGACAATCGTTCGTTGGGATCCATTTCGCGACTTCGGTTTCACGACGCCGAACAACACCTGGATGCCGGCCGTGGACATCTATCAGACCAGCGAGCACGAATTGGTCCTGAAGGCCGAGCTGCCCGACACGGCGCGCGAGGACATCGACATCAACATCGAGAACTTCGTGCTCACCATCAAGGGCGAGAAGAAGGTCGCGACCGACGTGAAGGACGAGGAGTATCACCACGTGGAGCGGCGCTACGGCACGTTCAGCCGCTCCTTCTCGCTGCCGCAGACGGTCGATCCCAACCGGGTCTCGGCAGAGTACAAGAACGGCGTCCTCACCGTGCGGCTCCCGCTGCGTGAGGACGCGAAACCGCGGTCGATCAAGGTCGACGTCGCCGCGTAACGATAAATCGGGCGGGAGGGGCACGATGGGCAGGAGGGGAGGCAGGATCGCCACCCTTTCTGCTTCCCCTCCCGCCCATCGATCCCGTCCTGCCTTTCCTCCCAGTAATGCGCGTGCTAGCCTAGAGTTCCGATGGACGAGACGACGCCCCACGTTCCCGACCAGACTGAGGCTGCGGTCATCCCGCCCGAACCGCTGCCTCCGATCCAGAGCCGGTTCCTGTTCGTCGACGTCGCCGCCTTGCGCGCGAAGCAGTTGCGGCGCGGCGCGCGCGTGCGGATCGACGACACCGAACATCTCCCGAAGAAGGCCGAGCGCGTCGCGATGGAAGAAGTGCGTCGCGGCCTCGTGTACTTCACCGTGCCCGAACCGAAACCGCCACGCGCGGAGAGTCACGAATGAACGAGATTCAGCAGCTGGTGATCGGGGCGTTGCAAGGACTGGCGTCGAGCACGGTGTTCGTCCTCGCGCTCTTCATCGGCTTCTGTGTGTTGGTGGGGTTCACCAAGACGAAGCGGACGGCGGGCGGCTCCGCGCCGGTCGTCAAGAGCCTGGACGAGCGCCTGACGCATCGGCCGATGGCGTATCTGCCGCCGAACGCGCCGCGCGGGCCGGCCGATCAGCTCAGGTCGCCGGAACTGGTGGAGGCAACCGCACGTAAATCCTGAGTATGCTCGATCTCCTGACGCTGCCGTTCCGGCTGGTCTTCGGGATTCTGTTCGGTCTGCTCGCGCTTCCCTTCGCCCTGCTGGCCTTGCCGCTCGCCCTGCTGTTCATTCCGTTCCTGATTCTGCGGCTGCTGTTCAAGGCTGCGGTCGCCTTGTTCGTGCTCCCGTTCGTGGCGCTTGCCGTCTTTATCGCGCTCGCGGCCGCGTTCGTCGCCGTCGCGTTCGCGCTCATCGTGCCTCTCTTGCCGCTCGCCCTTCTCGTGTTCGGCATCTGGGCGATCGTGCGGATGGCCAGCAAGCCTGCGGTCAGCTTCTAGAGGACTCTCGGTCGCGACGGACCGTGTCAGTTTCGAGCTCGCATCAACACGCTCACGCCACGCTCTCCGGCTGCCACCGCACTCCCAGATTGATGATTCGCTGCAGCACGGTTTCGTAGGCGATCCCGACCTTCTCGGCTGACGCGGCGAAGTCCTCGCCTTTCGCGATCTGCGGATTCGGGTTCGCTTCGAGCACCCAGACGTTGCCCGCTTCGTCCAGCCTCAGATCGATGCGCGCGTAGCCGCTCAATTCGAGCGCGCGGTAGGTGCGCTTGCAGAGATGCTGGATGCCTTCCGCCTTGCCCTCGGGCAGATCGCCGGCCGCACCGCTGTCGATGCCGTACTTCTTCTGATACTTCACGCTCCACTTCACGCGATCGGTGGCAATCCGTTTCGCGCCTTCCGGCATGTTGGTGAAGAAGAGCTCCCAGACCGGCAGCGCCTGCAGCGCCTGGTTGCCGAGGATGCCGACGTACAGCTCGCGCCCTTCGATGTACTGCTCGGCGATGGCGGTGGTGCCGATGCTCTCGTGGATGAACGCGACGCGCTCCTTCAGCTTCTCGTCGCTGTCGACGACCGACGCCTGCGAGATGCCGATCGAGGCTTCCTGCGTCAGCGACTTCACGATGAGCGGAAACTGCAGGCGCTTCGAGCGGCGGACCGGACGGCCGATGCGAAACACCTCGGCCTCGGGCACCGGAATCCGGTGGTAGTGGAGCAGCTTCTTCGAGAGCGATTTGTCGCGCGACAGGAGCAGCCCGCGCGGATTACAGCCCGTGTACGACAGCTTCAGCAGCTCGAGATACGAGATGACGTTCTGATCGAAGATCGTGATGTCGTCGAATCCTTCGAGCAGGTTGAACGCGATGTGCGGCTTCCATTCGTCGACGAGCCGGCGGATCTCGCCGAGGTCGTCGTGGACGCCGAGCGTCTGGACCTCGTGGCCCATCGCGCCGAGCGTGGTGATGACGTCGTACTCGGTGCGCCACGGCGCCGCCGTGATGTCGGTGCCCTCGTCGACCTTCGCGGGCGGGATCAGATGGCGATGGACGAGGGCCAGGACGCGCATGGGTCAGAGCGCCACGCGATGCCGCCCGCTGTGCAGGTAGTTCATCGTCTGCACCGTGAGGAAGACCATGAAATCGATCTTGGTCGACTCCTCCGAATCGATCAGCCGCAGGTTCAGCTCGCGGCACCGGTCGATGATCGTTTCGAGCACCTGATCGATCGTGTACTGGTAGCTGTCGGTGAAGCTGGCGACCGTGCTCCGGACATCCTTGCGGATGCGGCGGAGGAATCGCGCGGCCGTCAGATTCTTCGCGTATTGCGGCGAGGCGGAGAACAGATTCCGCAGGTCGCTCTCGTAGAAGTCGGGATGGTCGAGGCCGTAGTGTTCGCGCTTCTTGCTGTAATGCTCGCCCAGCGTCTTCTTCAGGCGCGGCAGCGGGTCGACCTTGCGCTGCGACTTGACGCGCGGCCGCGATCGCGCGAGCTCGCGCATCAGGCGCTCCATGTAGTCGAGCTTTCGCATCGCGGGCCAGCCGGCGTAGCGCGCCCCCCACATCGACTGCGGATCCAGCCACACGGCAAAGGTCTCCGCGAAATCCTCGTCCGGATGGCTCTGCGCGTACCAGTGGTCGAGATGCTGGACGAAGCTCTTGCTGTACGGCTTCGGCGTGTAGTACTCGGGATATTCAATCGCGGGGTTGCCGAACAGACGCCGCCGCGTCGGCCGCCGGCGCAGATCGTACGCGTTGTCGATCGCATGCCCGGCTTCGTGGCGCAGGATACGCAGGCACGACTCGGCGTCGCCGCCTTCCACTTCGAGCATCTGCGCGAGCTCGAGCCGCGCCAGCCGCGGATGCGCCAGATAGAACGGAATGGCGACGCCGGGCACGCCGTCGGGCGTGAACCACTCGTCCGACAGCCAGTAATGCGGCCGGAACACGAGACCGCGCGCCTCGAGCTCGGCGTTCACCTGCGCGATCCGCTGCTCGAGGTCGGTCCCCTCGATCGTCACGCCGAGATCGCACATCCGCACCTCGAGGAGCTTGTCGTCGCTCAGTCCCGCCCAGTCGGCGGGCTTCAGCGGTGCGCAATTGGCGGCAGCTGTTTCGACCATTCAGTGTCGCGCTCGTATGCGTCGGCGAGCCGCAGGAGCGTCGCCTCGTCGAACCGGCGGCCCGTCAACTGCAAGCCAATCGGCAGGCGTCCCGCGGTGAAGCCGCACGGGACGCTGATTGCCGGCAATCCCGCGAGGTTCGCGCTGACCGTGAACACGTCGGCGAGATACATCTGCAGCGGATCGGACACGCGCTCGCCAATCGGAAACGCGGCCGTCGGGCTCGTGGGCATCGCGATCGCGTCCACACCGTCCAACGCACCAGACCCACCCGACCTCCCCCTGAACGCCTCGTCGTAGTCGCGCAGGATCAGCGTCCGCACTTGCTGCGCCTTCAGGTAGTACGCGTCGTAGTAGCCGGCGCTCAGCACGTACGTGCCGAGCATGATCCGCCGTTTCACTTCGGGACCGAATCCGCGTGCCCGCGTCTGCGCGTACATCTCCCGCAGGGTTTTCGCGGGGCTTCGCGAGCCGTAGCGGACGCCGTCGTACCGCGCGAGGTTCGAGCTCGCTTCTGCCGTCGCGATCAGGTAGTACACGGGGATTGCGTACTTCGCATGCGGCAGGTCGACGTCGACGAGGGTGGCGCCGCGCGATCGCAGCACGTCGAGCGCCTCGTCGATCGCGCGACGCACCTCGGCGTCGACGCCCTGTTCCAGCAGGCGCCGCGGGACTCCAATGCGCGCGCCCCTGACGTCGCCGGCGAGCGCCGTCGTGTAATCGGGAACCGGTTCCGGCGCGCTCGTCGCGTCGGCCGGATCCGCGCCGGCGATCACCGACAGCGCCAGCGCCGCGTCGTACGCCGTCCGCGCGATCGGACCAATCTGATCGAGCGACGACCCGAACGCGATCAGCCCGTACCGCGAGACGCGGCCGTAGGTCGGCTTGAGTCCGACGACGCCGCAGAGCGCGGCCGGCTGGCGGATCGATCCGCCGGTATCGGATCCCAGCGCGAGCGGCGTGATGTCCGCGGCGACCGCCGCCGCCGATCCGCCGCTCGATCCGCCGGGAATGCGATCGGGCGCCCACGGGTTGCGCACCGGACCGTACGCCGAGTTCTCGTTCGACGATCCCATCGCGAACTCGTCGCAGTTCGTCTTGCCCACGACGACCGCGCCCGCCCGTTCCAGCCGGTCGACGACGGTGGCGCTGTAGGGCGGAACGAACGCGTCGAGGATGCGCGACGAGGCGGTCGTCCGCACGCCGCGCGTGCAGAGATTGTCCTTCAGCGCGACGGGCACGCCGGCGAGCGGCGCCTCGCGCCAGCGATCGGGCTCGCGATCGATCGCCTCGGCGCGCGCGAGCGCACGTTCCGCCACCACCGTGTTGAACGCGTGCAGCGTGGGATCGAGGGCGGCGATGCGATCGAGCGCGACGCGGCAGACCTCGGTCGCCGATCGAGCGCGGGTGCGAATGGCGTCCCGGACGTCGCGGACGGTCGTCACCGTCATCCGATGACTCGCGGCACCTTGAACAGCCCGGCGTCGAGCGCGGGATCGGGCGCGTTGGCGAGCGCCTCGTCGCGGTCGAGCGACGCCAGCACTTCGTCGTCGCGATCGGCGGAATGACGGGTGACCACGCTGGCAGTCGGCGGGACGCCGGTCGTGTCGACGCCCTGCACCTGGTCGGCGGCGGCGAGAATGTCGCCGAGCTGGCGCGCGAACAGCTCGAGCTCCGCCTCGTCGAGCTCGAGATGGGCCAGCGCGGCAATGGCTTCCACCTGCGCGCGTGTGAATCCGGAAGACATCACGCGATGCTAACATGCCCCAAAAATAGCTTTCAGCTATCAGTTATGACCGCGAAGATCCGACGGGCCGCAGTCGCGGGCACGTGGTATCCGGGAACCGCGCCCGCGCTCGCGGCGGCCGTCGATCGACATCTTGCGAATGCGACGCGCGACGTCCCCGGCGATCTCGTCGCGCTCATCGCGCCCCACGCGGGGCTGATGTACTCCGGGCCGGTGGCGGCGCACGCCTACCGGCTGCTGCGCGGCCGGCAGTTCGATCTCGCCGTGCTCGTCGGCCC
>Ga0114129_10010708_pt1 | contig 13075 bp, 8 predicted proteins | sample RhiMetdeltSRZDD1_FD_80071 | JGI IMG/M metagenome (GOLD analysis project Ga0114129, IMG submission 80071) | Populus rhizosphere microbial communities from Tennessee, USA - Rhizosphere MetaG P. deltoides SRZDD1 (version 2) (version 2) | ecosystem: Host-associated > Plants > Roots > Rhizosphere >...
CGCTTGTATCACCGTCTCCATCGCCGGTTTCTTCTTCTGGTACCGTGCCGGTCGCGACACCGCCCGAGTAGCCTGCTACATTGCTACCGCCTTCGCCGTGCTCGCACAAGGACCTGCAGGAATCGCTCTTCCAGGGGTGGTGATCGTTGGCTTCCTGGCTGCGGAAGGGGAGCTTCGGCTGCTTTGGAAACTATGGTCCTGGCATTTTGCCGCCTCGTGCTCATCATCGATCTCGGCTGGTACGCGCTGGCCTACCAAATTGGCGGCAATGAATTTCTCCGGTTGCAAATACTGCGCGAAAACGTTGACCGGGCCTTGGGTGTCGGCAGCGTCAGTGATCATAGCCATTATTTCCGGTGCTGCTCTGGTTAGCAACTCGAACGCTGCCGTGGAACTTGGCGTTACTTTGGTTTTGATCCGCTGCGTACGTGGAGAGCGAGAGGACTCCGCGTGCCGTTTACTCCATGTCTGGTGGATCTCAATCTCCGCCGTTCTTGTGTTGGTCGCAGGCAAGCGAGCGATCTACCTCCTTCCCATCTATCCGGCCATTGCCTGCTGGCGGCCCGGGCAATTGACGAGATGACACTGCGTGTTACGCAGTCCTCCCGGCGTCTTAGGACAGCAGCAATTGGTGTCGGGATCGTGCTATTTGATTTGACGCTGATGTTTGCCAATCATGATGTCTGGAGGGGGGTAAAATCCAAGAACGCGAGACTCGCCTTTATAGAAAAATCAACGCGACAATACCAGCTCATACGCCGCTCTTCGCTACTCCCGAAGTTGACAACACTGCTCTCATAGTGATTGCTTACCGTCTGAGGCGAGAGATCAATCGCAAACCGATAGCGTGCGGTGAGCCAAATGACTATTTTCTATCGCCGCTCAAGGGCGGCAATCTCGCTGGATTCGAGCCGCGAGTTCTCGTTTCGTCAGAAACCGATAGGATCGCTCTCGTCACCCTGCTTTCGGGGAAGCCTGCTAGTTAAAGCCCGGACTGCATCGGGAAACCTTCTCTGCAAATTCACAATGGAGACAATTAATGCGCAAGTGGCCCTTTGAATTAAATCATTCATTGCTCGGACTAGAGACTGCTTCAATATTTCACATCATTATCCTCATCGTCCTTTGCGGCGTTCTTTACTTTCCTTACCTCGGCAATACTCCATTCTTCGATAAAGGCGAACCGCGAGAAGCGTTGGCGGTGCAAGATATCGTGCAGCGTGGCGAGTGGTTGTTTCCGCTCAAGCGCGCGACGGCGATCCCATCCAAGCCACCGCTGTTCCACTGGTCTGCCGCATTGACCTATCAAGCAACCGGCACACTGAATGAAGCGACGATCCGATTTCCGTCTGCTTTCTACGCGACGCTGGGAGTTTTGTTGCTTTATCTCCTTGGAAGGGAATTGTATGGCGGCGAAATCGGCCTGCTCGCCGGCGCGATTCTAGCGACAACGCTGATTTACAGTAACCAGGCGGTCAGCGCGCGCGTCGATATGACTCTCTGTTTTTTCGTTACCGTGAGCCTGATCCTATTTTATTCGCTTTACCGTGGTTTTCTGAGTCACCAGCTTTGGTACTTGCTCTTTTACGCAATCGTCGGCATCGGCGCGCTCGCGAAGGGCCCGCTCGGGATTCTGCTACCCGGACTGGTGATCGCAGTTTTTCTAATGATGAAAAAGAACTGGCAGCTTTTGTCCAAGTTCGCTTTTCACCCCGGCATAGCGATCGCCGTCGTCTTGGCCGCAGGATGGTACGGGCTCGCGATTACGCGCGGCGGCGAAGGGTTTGTGGACCGCCAACTCTTGCAGGAAAACCTGGAGCGATTCTTCGGCGGGTCGGGACACAGTCATCCAGTTTACCATTACCTCTCGTATCTTTTTTTACTCGGCATACCTTGGAGTCTGTTTTTCCCATTCGTTCTTTGGGATTACCTTAGGAAAGGTTTAATCCGTAACGACAACCGGCTCTTTCTCCTGCTCTGGTTTCTCGTGATGTTTGTCTTTTTTTCCGTTTCCGCCGGCAAACGTCCGGTTTATTTATTGCCGATCTTTCCCGCGATCTCACTGCTGGTTGCGGTTTGGCTTAGCGAGGTGAAATCCGCGGACGGCATTAGAGGCATCCTGTTCCGCGCCATAGCGCTTTTCGCAGCTGTGACCGGTCTGATTTTACTCCTGGTCGTAGTGGGCGATCTGTGGAGTCATGATCCCGCTTGGTTTTTCTCGCCCATTGAACGCTTGCTCAAGCCAAAGGATCGGGCGAATTTCGCGTTGATTATGGATGAACTCGCCAATTTCGGTTGGCGCTTCGATGTGCCGGCGCTGCTGTGCGCGTTTTTATGGATTTCGGTGGCAGTTTGTCTTTGGCAATCACGCCTGCGAGTGGCGGCGCAACGGTTGATATTGATTTCAGTCGTTATGATATATGTCGCCCGAAGCTTGATGATTCCCGAAATAGCTGAAGGTAAGAGCTATCGGGAATTTGTCAAAGAGATCGGCGAGCGCGTGCAGCCGGGGGATAAACTTTTTCTCCACGGCGCATTCAACAGCGATCCGGTGGTCTTTTATCACGGCGGTGTTATCGATGAGCTTGATCGGTCGGTACAATTAGTCGTGGATAAGGCTGGAAGGGGTAATGCCTATATCATCATGGACGAGCGAACGTGGAAGAGGATACGGGAAGTTAAACCCGATCTGCCTGCGCCGGTGTTGAAAAGCCGGGGAAAGGGTCCGGAAGGTGACGCGCCGCTGGTTCTGGTGCAGGCGAAGATCTCCTGAAGATTATTGCTTAAAAGCACCTTCCTTTTCCAATTCTCTTAGCGCGCGCAGGTCGACGAAATCTTCGAATCTGAGAGTTTTTCCTTTGACTTCGCTGCCGAGTTCATCGAGCACGGTTTTAATGCCGCCGGGAGTCGGGAAGGGACGGCGATCGAGAACTCGGATGCTGCGCATGAGCGCATAATCGATGGTCTCGGCGTCGTCGGTTTTGAGCGCCATACGGATGGCCGCTTTGGCGTTCGCCGAATCGGTCTGTAGGGCGCGGATCGACTCGGACATGCTTTTAATCAGCGCCTTCACGAGCTTCAGATTTTTATCGATGTAGCTGCCGAGCATATTGAGGGAGAGAAACGGATATTCGACCTTGGTGTCGGCAAGGTCGGTGAGCACGTTGAATCCTTCCCGTTTGGCCTTGGGCACAAAATCGGCCGCCATGATCGTGCCATCGACGATGCCGCTCAAGATTGCCGTGATGCGCGCGCCGGAGTTGCCGATTTGCAATATCGTGACATCCTTTTCCGGATCCAAACCGCCTTCTTTGAGCGCGAGATTAGTTTGGAAATGCGACCCCGAGCCGAAACGGCTGACCGCAACTTTCTTGCCCTTGAGCTGTTTAAACGACGTAATCGACGGCGCGGCGAGGTAGACATGATTGAAGCGGTTTGCGATGACCGCCACCATACGCACGTCGGCGCCGCGCAACTTCGCGATCATCGCCTCGGAACCTTGGGACATGGACAGGTCGAAGGTGCCGGCGATCAACGCCTGACTGAGCAACGAGCCGCTGTTGACGTAGACGACTTCGAGGTCGAGACCGTTCTTGCGAAAAATTCCCAGGCGCTTCCCCATTTCCAGCACATAGTTGTTGATCCCGGTGCCGCTGTAGCCGAGATGCATCTTGTCGAGGGTTTGAGAGGGAAGCTCTCGGGGTGCGGCGGCTAAGGCCAACCATATCGTGCCGATGAATACGGCGCGCTGAATTTTCCTTTGGCGTTTCATGACAAACTCCTGAGACGATTGTCGAGGATTTTCGAGGTCGGGTTCGTTCGACCGTCGCATCGTAATGCCGCGCGATGTTATGCCGGGTTCAGCGCTGCCGGCAATCAATATCATGGGCTTCGGCACGCTGAAGCTAGGCTCGATGCTTCGTTCAATATCTTGTGGATCGCAGCCAGCCGCTCGGTTCAAACGACGCTAGCTTTTGGCCGCCGTAAGTTCGATGTCGATATTTTCTTCCCTTTGAATTTGCGCGAAGCGTTCGCGCAAAGAATTGACGTTGGTTCGGGTTGGCACCGCGAGATCCGCTTCGAGCTGAAAAATCGGCGTGCCGCTTACCGGCGCTGCATAGGTCCTCGTTTCCATCGACTCGATATTGACGCCCATGGCGCTCAACACGGCGCTGATCTGGTAGACAATTCCGGGATGATCCATGCAGGACGCCGTCAATTTGTAGGGAAGAAAAGAGTCCGGCGGGCTTCTCGTCGATGGCGTTTTGATGGAAATCGCAAGACCGGTCTCGGTTTCGATCTCGCGATAGTCGCGACCGATGTTCACTAACTTGCCGCCTTCGCCGCTGATCAAAACGATAACGGCGAACTCGCCGCAAAACACCGCCATTTTACTGTCTTCGATGTTGCAACCGTGACGGGAAATGAATTCAGAAATTTTTTCCACCAGACCCACTCGGTCCGGGCCAATCGCCGTAAGGATCAAATGATCTTTATCTGCCATGGAATTTCCTCTGAATCGGATACTAGCCGGAGCGGCGCAAGAAGTGAAGAGCCAACGGATTGGTGCGATGGAGCAATGGAGTGCTGGAGTGAATGGTGCGCGGAGAATCAACAAATAAATATCATGTCACCACGAAGTGCACGAAGGACACGAAGGATTCGGAAATTGATATTTTCGAATTTCTTAACTTCGTGCTCTTCGTGACCTTCGTGGTGAAGTATTGTTCTCCTTTTGGTTGCGGCTTTGCGGTGCTAGGCGCTTTGTGGTTGATCCGTCAATGTCAACGCGGCTCGACGAAGGCTTCGTACAGGACGCGTCCGGTGGCATCCTTTGGCTTAGGCAGATTTAACAGCCATGCGAGAGTCGGCGCGAAGTCGATAACCCGCACATTTTGGAGCCTGACTCCGGCGCGAATGCCCGGACCGTTGAGAACCATCAGTGTGTGCATTGAAGCCTGTTCAGGATTTGCGCCATGCATGCCATAGGGCTCCGCGTCGGAGATCAAGGTTCCGCCGCTGATACGTGGATCGAAATCAAAACCCGGCGCGAGCTCGACGTAGATATCCCCGCCGACTTCGCCGCCGATTCCCATGGCCGGTCCATCGCTCGCGGCGTCAAAAACGGCATTGACGACACGGCGCTCGCCGTCGCGAATGGCCAACAGCAATTCGCGGGTCGCTCGCACGACTTCGGCTCGCTCTTCCGGGGCGACGATGCCGCTCTTGCGATCCTTCGAGTTGACCAACAAGTAACCATTGTTAACCGTCGGATAGAGCACTTTGGTTTTGGAAAGATCGACGCGTCCCTGGCCGTCGAGGAACAACAATCCCTTTTGCTGGAGGATTTGGTTGAGCGCGACGCGTTTGTTGATGCCCTGCATTCCATGATCGGATATCAAGGCAAACAAAACGTCCGCTGGACGGTGGGCGAGCAGCAGCCCCAGATGCTCGTCGCAGTTGCGGTAGGCTTGTTCTAAGAACGGTTTCAGACGTTCGGCGAGATCCTGCCGGTAAGTGGGTAGGCCTGAATCGACGTAACCGCGCCATACATGCTCGGCTTCGTCGGGAAAGGGCGTGTAGGCGAGATAAAGATCCCAGGGCAACTGTTCCATGGCCCAACGATTGGTTTCCATCAACTGGTGCTGTACGAACGCGAGAGTTTCAAGATAGCGCGCTTCGGCCACGCCGCCGCCGCCGTTGGGAATAGTTCGGCCAAGACCGCCCTGCTGGTAGAGGATGCTGGCGCCGTTGCCGATAAAGGCGCGCACCGTCGGGTTCGCATTCGTTCGGGCGGAGTCCGGTGGAATTGCCAATTCTCGGGCCGGCCGAGTGTAGTAGAGAAACAAGTCACTGCCGTCGGGTTTGAGATCGAACAGTCGAAAATAAGTTTTGGCAACTTGATTGCCGGCCGTCGTGATCGTTACCGGCTCACTCCAGAACAACTCGCCGCCGACGATAGCGGGCGAGGCTTTGAGCTTGGCTAGGGTTTTGTCCGCGTCGCGCGCGGTAGCGATGATCAACGTGTCATAGCCATTTTGCGCATCAGTCGGATCGTCGATGAGCAGGCCGAAAAGTGTCGACTCGCCGATACTAAAAACAATTTCCATTGGGGGCGCTTCACTCGCCGGAGAATTGGCCCATGTGTCGTTCGCTTCGGTTAGTCCCGCCCGTTTGGTGACGATGCCATCGCGGCCGGCGATTAGCGTATAACCGGAAAATCTCGTCGACCCTTCAGACGACTCGCCGGCGAATGTCGGCACATGGGAGATTACCGTTTTCTTATCGGCGCGGCGTGCGGCAGCCCAGATCGCTTCGGCGCGGAGCGGCGCTTCGGAAAATCCCGCCACGCTTTCCAGGATCGTAAACTGTTCGCGCGGCGCTCTCGGCACACGATTGCCGGTGATGCCCGTCACGTTGGGCGGCGCTCCCGTGATCAACGACGCGAACCCCGGCGCGGTCTTGGATGGGAAGGTGGCGATTACGTCATCGGCGAAGGCGCCGCCTTCAATCAATTTCGCCAAATTGGGCAGCTTCCCTTGGCGTAGCATCTCGTGGACGAATGCCGGTACTGTGCCGTCCCAGGCAAGCACGATCGCTCGCGTTGCTGACTGAGCGCTGACGGGCGACGGAATAGTCGCGAAGAAGACCGCCAGAGCCGCTATCAGCGTGACCAGGGATCGGAAGTGCGTGATCATCGATCGGAGATTACTGGAGTGTACCCATCAAACTTCGTGCGTCGTCGAAAAAATTGCTCGTGAAACGAGAGTAACCGATATAGAATTAGAGTGTCAACGCGACAAAACGTTAGAAAGATCAACGCTGATTCGCTATGAAAACCAGGCGATGAACTACCCAGGAGGCCGTATGGTCGGATGCGCCGGCACAAACCTAACTGTGATTATGGTCTTGGCTCTCGTGATGATGGCGCCTCGGTGCGTTTGGCCTCAGCAGACCAAGGCGGTAGGGTCGGTCGACGAGTTGCTCAAGTCGATCGGTCTCAGCAAGCCGGCAATGACTCGCGCGCCCGACTTCAATCTGCGCGACTCGAACGGTGGCGCGGCCAGTTTGGCCGGCTATCGGGGCAATCTGGTATTACTCAATTTTTGGGCGACTTGGTGCGGGCCGTGCAGGGAAGAGATGCCATCGATGGAGCAGCTCAGCCGATATTTCGGTGGTCAGGGCCTTGCCGTGGTGGCGGTGAACCAAAAAGAAAATGCCGCGCTGGTCAACAAGTTCATGAAAACCCACGGGCTGAATTTCGCAACCCCGTTGGACACCGACGGACGGGTGGCGGCGTCGTACCGCGTGTACGGCATCCCCGTTACTTACCTGATCGACGGGAATGGGCAGGCGATTGGCATGAAGTCGGGGCCGAGGGATTGGGCAGCCCGAGAAGTCATCGAAGCCTTTCGCAAACTGATCGGTGAAGGAGGCGGCGGCAGCGTGGCAGGCAGCACGGATCTCGAGCCTGCTGTGCCACTGCCAAACATGCTGCGGGCGAAGGCCGCGGGCATTGTGGTGCGTTCGCAGCAAGACAGCCAATCGGAAGCAATCGGCAAGCTCGAGGGCGGCGAGGAAGTGGTTCCGCTTGGCAAAGTCTTCGGCGCCGGAGAGTATTGGTATATGGTCAAAACCAAGAGCGGCATGATGGGTTGGGTGAGAGGTGCGGAGGTCGACGAGATCAGAAAATCGAAGTGAATTTTCTACGCGGTCAACGAGACTTCCTCGCGGCGTCGCTGAACATGAAGTGCTGCGGCAAGACTGGTCGTCAACCCAATGGGGAGATTTACGTGCGATTTGATTATGGTGCTCGTTGACAAATTGGCCTTCTACCGGGTATTGGAAAAGAGCGATATACAGCACAGCGGTTAGCTGCTGCGGCCAATGATCCCGAGCGGTTCCGATTATTTTATTAGAGGAGGAAAACTAACATGGTCATGCTAGGCACGGACATGAAAGTTGCAGAGACCCCTAAGGAGGGTCTTAAAGATTACACGAAGGCCGACCCCTATGCCGATTGGTTGAAGAAGGAAGGCGTGAAAGTCTATCAAGATCACTACTTTCCAAGCTTAGCTAAGATCGAGCTCGGGCCCTGGGAACGCAAAGGGGGCAGCGGCGCCGTTATACACATCGACAATCGTCACATGCCCAATGACTGTCACGTCGTCGAGATCAAGCCGGGGGGTAAATCGGAGCCGGAGCATCACCTTTACGAGCTAACTATTTATGTGGTCTCGGGCCGCGGCGCAACGACGATCTGGCAGGACACGGGTAACGGCTCAAATGGGACGCGCAAGAATAGTTTCGAGTGGCAAGCGGGAAGCCTCTTTTCGATTCCCCTCAACGCGCGATATCAGAACTTCAACGGCAGCGGCAACGAGCCTGCGCGCTACATCGCTGTTACCAACGCGCCGCCGATGATGCGGCTGTTTCGAGACAACAACTTCATATTCAACTGCAATCACGCGTTCAGTGGGCGTTACGCGGGTGAGGAAGACTACTTTAGCGGCAAGGGCAAGCTCTTCACGCGCCGCATATGGGAGTCGAACTTCATTGCCAACGCGCCGGACATGTTATTGTACGGATGGAAAGAGCGGGGCGCGGGTGGCATCAACGCAATGCTTGAAATGGCCGACAATAATACCAAGAGCCACATCTCCGAATTTCCCATCGGCACGTACAAGAAAGCTCACCGCCACGGCCCCGGCGCGCACCTGGTCCTGCTCAGCGGCACCGGCGGCTACTCGCTGATATGGACCAAGGAAGACCGCTCCGACATGATCAAAGCCGACTGGCAGCTCGGTTCCATGGTCACCGTTCCCAGCGACAACTGCTACCACCAGCACTTCAACTCCGGCACGACTCGGGCGCGCTACCTCGCGCTCCGGCCGGGCGATATGGGGCTATACAAGGGCCGCGGCGGCGGCGGCGACTTCGCCGATCGCAGCTTGAAGGAGGGCGGCTGGCAGATTGAGTATGAGGACGAAGACCGCGAGATCCACGAGATCTTTGAAAAAGAGCTGAAAGCCCACGGCGCAACATGCAGAATGAAGGCATTCGTCCCGTGGTGCACCGGGGAAGTCGGACCAACGAGCGAGAGAGATACGTAGGATAAAAAACCGGGCTAATGGAGTCATGGAGTCATGGAGTAATGGAGTGTTGCTTAAACCCATTACTCCGTTACTCCAATCCTGCTATTAGCCTACAACTATCGATTAGGAGCTTTGAATAAGCGACCCGAGCTTTTCTAAAACGTCACGGACCACATAAGGCTTGTTAATACAATCCTTCACGCCGGACCGGAAGATTTCCGATTTCAATTCTGGTTCTAGATAGCCGGTTGCGACAACAATTTTCACGGCCGGATTGTGCTCTTTCAGCTTCTGAATCACGTCTATACCCGGGACTTTGGGCAAACCGAGATCCAGCAGCACGACATCGATCTCTTCTTTGTGATCGAGGTATAGATCAATCGCTTTGGCACCGTCGGTGGCCGCCAGCATTTGGTAGCCGGACGCCGGCAAGAGCTTTCTCAACAGATAGACCATGGCCTCGTCGTCTTCGATGACTAGAACGGTTCCTCGGCGATTTGCGGGTTCCCGAACCGCTTTTGCTGTAGCCATCTCGTCCGCGTCTGAATGTCCTTTTGACTGGAAGATCGGCAAATAAATCCGGAACGTGGTTCCTTGCCCAGGCTCGCTTTCGACGTCCACGAGGCCGTTGTGCTCCTTCACAATTCCGTAAACGATCGCGAGTCCCAACCCGGTTCCCTGACCAATTTCTTTGGTGGTGAAGAAGGGTTCAAAAATGCGAGCCCGGACTCCTTCTTCCATGCCCATGCCGGTATCGCTGATCACGATACAGACGCATGCGGAGTCGACTTTCAAGCGCTCGCGCAGTTTCGTCTCGTCGATCAATTCGGTTTTGATCGTCAATTTACCGCCCCTTGGCATGGCATCACGAGCATTGACGCAAATATTGAGGAGGGTTTGGCTCATTTGATTTGGATCTGCCAGCACACGAGGCAGATCGGGATCAAGACTCAACCTGACGGTGATGGTTTTGGGAAACGCTTGTTTGACCAACTCGCTGAACGTCAAAACCAGCTCGTTTGGGTCAGTGGGCGTTAGATGGGTCTCTGTTTTGCGCGCGACGGTTAGGAGCTGTCGCACTACGGACGCACCGCGCTTGATTTGTTCCTCGATGATTTGCAAACTTTCGTTGATCTGATGGTCGGTGGAAGATTGCTGGCCGATGAGTGTCGCGTAGCCCCGGATAATGTTCAGGATGTTATTGAAGTCGTGTGCAATACCGCCGGCCAGGGTCCCGACGATTTCCATCTTTTGCGCCTGACGAAGCTGTTCTTCGAGGCTTTTTTGCTCCTCGATCGTCTTTACCAAAGCGGCATTTGCTTTTTCGAGATCAGACGTCCGTTCCTGAACTCGCCTTTCAAGCTCCTCGTTGACTGCTCGCAAACGTTCCTCGTTACGAGACAAGAGTTCTTCGGTCTGACTTCGCTCGACAAAATCCGCCGCCTGGCGGGCCAGCAAATCGAGCAGCGTGAGTTGGCGCTCCGTGGGGCGATGCGGCTCACGGTAATGCGTCGAGACTATACCGATGAGCCGGCCGGAGCGAGTCATAAGCGGGGTAGACTGAACGGCCCGCGCTCCGGCCGAGAGCATGACTTCGCGTGCAGGAGTACCGGCGAAAATCGGATTTGTGCCGACATCTTCAACGATCACCCTGCGCCCAAGCTTCCCCACTATTTCACAGGCAGTTGAGCCATTGTCGGCACTAGCGAAGAATTCCAGAAAAGCATCGTCAAAACCGCGGTGGGCGACAATCTTCAATATTTCTGATTCACGCTCAAACAGCTGCACGTTACCCATGTCGGCGTCGGAAATTTCGATCGCGACGTCGAGAATATCATTCATGAGCGAGCCCATGTCGTGGATTTGCACCAGTTTGGTGCTGAGCTGCTGCAACCGCGTCATGGCTGCCAAATCAGAGACCAGCGTTTTGTTGAGCGTGGCTATTTCCGATTCGGCTCGTTTGCGCTCCATGAACTGTCCGACCTGCTCACCGATATGGCTGACCATTTGCAAGAAATGATCGTCTGGTTCGCGAACCTCCCGGCTGAAGCATTCGATGACACCAAGAATCTCGTCTCCAAGCTTAATCGGGAAGCCGAAAGCGCTATGTAACCCGTCTCTGGCAGCTAGCGGCGCACGTGGAAAATTGTTGTCCGTGCTCACATCGGGGATCCAGGCTGCCTTGCCGCTGCTCCAAACTCGGCCTGGCAAGCCAATTCCGAGAGTAAAACGGCGAAATTTCGTGTCGGTTTCAAAGTGCGGCATTTGTGTAGAGGGCACGTGCCACGCCTCAACGCAGTACAATTCATTGGCGCCGCGATCTATATTCCACATGGCGCCCCAGTCCCATCCAGCGAGTTCGCATAGCACCCGGATGATTTGAGAGGCAGCCGCTCTCAGGGAAGGGGACTCGGCCAAGATCCGGCTTATCGCATCTTGAACCTGAAGACGTTGCTCCGCTCGCCGGCCCTCGGAGACCACCGAGGCCAATACCAAGGCCGCAATCGCGATGGTGCCCATGAAGGCCTGAAGATGCAGGAGAGATTCATTGGGGTCTGGATGGACAAATGGCCCTACTCCACTAAGAGTACCGATGACTGCGATTACCGCCACGATCAACGCCGAAGTTACGGCGCCGCGTTGACCGAATCGGAAAGCGGCCCACAAAAGCGGCAGAACCATTATGTATTCGGCGTTGAAACCAGCGTTCCGTAGAAAAATCAGATAGCCGAGCAATATCAGCGATAGCAGCAATCCCGCGGCCTCGATAAGCCGGCTAGGCTTCACCTGAGGATAAGGCTCAGTCATCAAAATCAGCAGAAAAGGAGCGACGATCAAATTGCCGACCGCGTCGCCCAACCACCAGGTGAGCCAAATAGCTGTGTACTGATTCCACTGAGCGAAACCCGCGAGCGTCAAGCTAGTGACTCCGAAGGTCGCGCTAATAACTGTGCTTAGAATCGCCGCGATCCAGACAAACTTGAACGTGTTTCTGGCTCGTTCAAAGACTCGTGCGCCATTGGCAAAGCGGTTGATTCCCCAAGTTCCGACAAGCGCTTCGAGGGTATTACCGGCGGCAATGCTGATCGTGGTTGCCAGTGACCCTTCCGTAGTGATGTTTACTAGAAAAGCACCGAGAAAAATTCCTGGCCAAAGCTTGGCTCCCCAGAGGAGAAGAGCCGCCAATGCCAGTCCACTCGCGGGCCAGATCGCAGAGGCACTCGCGTGTACATAGGCCCAGGAAAGTCCGAGCTTGCCGGCGCAGAAATAACACCCCGCGAGCACCAAAATTGCTGTCAACGTGCGCAAGCGGGGGCTCATATCTAGGTCTCTAGTGGAGCGGGAAGGAGTGATTGCCATCCGGGTCGAAAGACCGACGACGAGTTGACTACTGAACGGTCACGGAGCCTCAGCCTCGGTCCGACGATACCCCACCTCGCCATTTTGTCAATGTTATTCCCTCGGCGAAAAAATGACTAGAGTATCGAGCCGATAAAATCTTCTATGGGCCCTCTTTTCAAAGAGGGAAATGCAGAGAGCGATGTTAGGACGGGACCCCCGCTACAGACATGCGGGGGTGACAGCTACGTTAGGGGATTTCAATTGACCTGATACTCATGCTCCTGGTCATCTATTTTCGGACGAGTGTGTACTACTATTCTTGAGAATTTTCGCGGCCTGCGCAAATTTTTCGGCGCAACGATTCTAAGCTGCTGAGTCGACAAGCAAATATGATTTCACCACGAAGTGTGTCATGAGCTTACGCTCGCCTACAGAGAATGACAATGGAGTATGTCCTTACAACCCCTAATTCTCCGACGAGTCCGTCATTCCCGCATGCTTTTAGCGGGAATCCAGGCGAGATTCGGACTGGACCCCCGATTAAAACATTCGGGGGTGACGGTCTTGGAAGTCGCATCTCTTCATTCCGCCGCAATTTTCAAAGGAGCGCACGAAGGACATGAAGGATCCGAGAATGA
>Ga0114129_10010709_pt1 | contig 13074 bp, 16 predicted proteins | sample RhiMetdeltSRZDD1_FD_80071 | JGI IMG/M metagenome (GOLD analysis project Ga0114129, IMG submission 80071) | Populus rhizosphere microbial communities from Tennessee, USA - Rhizosphere MetaG P. deltoides SRZDD1 (version 2) (version 2) | ecosystem: Host-associated > Plants > Roots > Rhizosphere >...
CAACCGACTGGAGCTGGTTGCGCTCGCGGGAGAGCATCATCAGTCGCTTCTCCAGCTCCTCGGCCATCCGGTTCAGCGAGCGGGCCAGGCGATCCATCTCGTCGCTTCCTCCCGGGCGGACGCGGGACGCGCTCCTTCCCGCCGCGATCTCGGAGGCGGCGCGAGCCATGGACTCGAGCCGTCGAGCGGTGCGGCGGGCCAGCATCCATCCGAGAACGATCGCGCAGAGGACGGAGAGCAGGAGCGGGAGGACGAGCAGGAAGAGGAGATGGCTGCGGGCGCTGCGGACGGCGGTGAGGGGCAGGGCGAGCCGGACCACCCCCCGGCTCGGATCATCGGGGTCGATGCGCCGAGCAACGTACAGGAGCGTCTGGCCGAGCGTGCTGCTGTAGCGCTGCGACGAGCCCGTGCCCTCCCGCAGCGCGCCGGCGATTTCCGGCCGGTGCGCCTGGTTCTCGACGCGCGCCAGGTCCTCGCCGTCGAGGTCGGTGTCGCCCAGGACCCGGCCGTCGGCGGCGACGATGGTGACGCGCACCCCGAGATCTCGGCCGTATTGGTCCGCTCGCGCATCCGCCGCTGCCGCCAGATCCCCCTCCACGAGGAGCATCCTCTGGACGAGGCGGGACTCGAGGGCCAGCTCGGAGGAGGCGCGATCCGAGAGATAGGCTCCGACGATGCGATAAAAAAAGAGGCCGGTGAGAAGCGTCGAAAGCCCGGCCACCAGGGCGAAGGAGAGTGTGAGACGGTCTCGAAGCCTCAGAGGCGTTCCTTCTCAGTCGGGTGAATCGGAGCCGTCGGGCCGGAAGCGATAACCGACCCCGCGCACCGTCTGGATCCATTCCCCCGCCACCCCCAGCTTCGCCCGGAGACGCTTGACGTGGGTGTCGACGGTGCGGGTCTCCACGTCCCCCCCGTATCCCCACACCTCGCTGAGCAGCTGCTCCCGGCTGAAGGCGCGGCCGGGCCGGCGGGCCAGCCGGTGGAGGAGCTTGAACTCCGTGGAAGTCAGATCTACTTCGTTGCCTCTCAGCCGGACCGAATGCGAGGCGAGATCGATGACCAGCGGATCGAAGACGAGAGGCTTTTCGATCTCTTCCGGATCTTGTCCTTCCCTCCGAAGGATGGCCTGGACGCGCAGAACCAGCTCGCGCGGCGAGAAAGGCTTGACGACGTAATCGTCCGCTCCCAGCTCGAATCCCACCACCCGGTCCACTTCCTCCCCCCGCGCCGTGAGCATGAGGATCGGGATCCTGCGGGTCTTCTCGTCCTGCCGGAGAAGGCGCGCGACCTCGGTCCCAGGGAAGGCGGGAAGCATGAGATCGAGCACGATGAGATCGGGGCGCTCCCGGCGCGCCAAATCGAGCGCCTGCTTTCCATCCGCCGCGGAATGAACCCGGAACCCGGCCTGAACGAGATGGTATCGGACGAGCTCGACGATGTCTCTCTCGTCGTCCACCACCAGCACGCTCTGGGACATGAGGATTCTCCCCGAATCGACCCTAGGATTATAGTGCGGCGCCCGCCGTTCGCGGCGGGACGATGGCGCGCCCCAGTTTGAGGAGAACTTGCAGAGGATCGGTGACGAAGGAGTGACACTTGGGTGACGCGATGCGCGGATCAAAGGCGGCGTGAGAGCCGAAAATACCCCTGATTTGTTGGGCTTAAACCCCGATTCTTGCCGCGGCGGGCGCATTTGACACCCCCTCGGGCGTGCGCTAGTATGCGGCCTCCCTGGGAAGAGACTCATCGGAGAAATCGTTGCGGTCCGAGGTGACCGGCCTGCGGAAGACTCCTCTCAACGACGCGGTCCGCCGCTTGGGAGCCCGCCTCGTCGATTTCGCGGGCTGGGAGATGCCGGTCCAGTTCCAGTCGGTGATCGAGGAGCATCAGGCCGTCCGCACGCGGGCGGGCCTGTTCGACGTCAGCCACATGGGAGAGATCGACGTCGCCGGCGGGGACGCCCTGGCCCTCCTGCAGCATCTCACTCCCAACGACGTCGGATCGCTCGCGATCGGCCAGGCCCAGTACAGCGCCCTGCTCACGCCGAACGCGACGTTCGTCGACGACGTCCTGATCTACCGGCTGGGGCCCGAGCGGTTCCTCCTGTGCGTCAACTCGTCCAACACGGCCAAGGACTTCTCCTACCTGCGGGCGAGCGCCGCCGGATTGCGGGCGGACGTGGAGGACGTGAGCGATTCGTACGCCCAGCTCGCCCTGCAGGGGCCGCGCGCCGGCGCGATTCTGGCGCGGGTGACGGGCGCGGACGTTGGCGCGATCCGCTCGTATCACTTCGTCGAGGCGGAAGTCGCCGGGGCCCGGTCGATCCTCTCCCGGACCGGCTACACGGGAGAGGACGGTTTCGAGATCTATCTTCCTCCCGGGAGCGCCGAGAGCGTCTGGGACGCCGTGCTGGAAGCCGGCAAGGCGGACGGCGTCGTCCCCTGCGGTCTCGGGGCCCGCGACACGCTGCGTCTGGAGGCCCGGCTGCCGCTTTACGGCAACGACATCGACGAGACGGTCACGCCGCTCGAAGCGGGATTGGGGTTCATCGTGAAGCTGGAGAAAGGGGAGTTCCTCGGCTCCGCCATCCTGCATGATCAGAAAGAGCACGGCGTGCCGAGGCGGCTGATCGGCTTCGAGATGACCGGACGGGGCATCGCCCGGCACGGGTACCCCCTGCGCGTCGAAGGGCGCGAAGCGGGGACGGTGACGAGCGGCAGCTACGCCCCTTTTCTGAAGAAGAACATCGGGCTCGGCTACGCTCCGGCGGGTTCGGATCGGATCGGCCAGCGGATCGAAGTGGTCATCCGGGACGCGGCGGTGCCCGGGATCATCGTGAAGACTCCTTTCTACAAGAGGCGGGCATGAGCGAAAAGCGCCAGGGCTATCCCTCGGATCTCAAGTACACCCGGGAGCACGAATGGGTGCGCCTGGAGGGGGGCGTGGGAATCATCGGCATCACCGAGTACGCCCAGTCGGAGCTCGGGGACGTCGTCTTCGTGGATCTTCCGGAGAAGGGCCGGGCCCTGGCGGCCGGAGAGGAGCTGGGGACGATCGAATCGGTGAAAGCGGTTTCCGAAATCTACGCGCCCGTGTCGGGAGAAGTGCTGGAGATCAACGAGACTCTCCGGGAACATCCCGAGAAAGTGAACGGCGATCCCTACGGGGAAGGGTGGCTCGTGAGAATCCGCGTGGGAGATCGACCGGAGATCGACCGCCTGCTCTCCTCGGAGGCCTATCGAAGCCATGTCGAGGAGGGCGAGTAGGACGTGCGCTACATTCCGTCCAGCCCCGGGGAGCGCCGGCGCCTGCTCGAGGCCATCGGATTGCGGCACGCCGGAGAGCTGTTCGACTCGATCCCCCGGGAGTTCCGGCTCGAGCGCCCGCTGAGCCTTCCGGATCCGATGCCGGAAGCCGATCTCGTCGAGCATCTTCGCGGCCTGTCCGAGCAGAATCTCGATCCCCGCGCGGCCGCCGTCTTCCTGGGAGCGGGCGCCTACCGCCACTTCATTCCGGCCGTCGTCGATCACCTGATCTCCCGTTCCGAGTTCTATTCCTCGTACACTCCCTATCAGCCCGAGTTCAGTCAGGGGACGCTGCAGGCGATCTTCGAGTTCCAGACCCTGATCTGCCAGCTCACGTCCCTGGACATCTCCAACGCCTCGCTTTATGACGGGGCCTCCGCGCTGGGGGAGGCAATCCTCCTGGCCCACCGGGCCCGGCGGCGGCGCCGCGTCGTGACCGCCGCGACCGTCCATCCCGAATATCTGAAAGTCGCGGCGACTCTGACCTCGCGCCTCGACCTGCGGATCGAGACCCTTCCGTCGGGGGCCGACGGTCTCGTCGATCCCGGCCGCCTCGCGCAGAGCCTGGATCCGCAGACCGCGGCGGTCGTCATCCAGCAGCCCAACTTCCTGGGGCGGCTGGAGGAGGTGGAGGCGATCGCCGAGGCGGCCCACCGCGTGGGCGCCCTGCTCCTCGTGGTGGTGAACGAGGCCGTCAGCCTGGGATTGCTGAAGGGGCCCGGAAGCCAGGGCGCCGACGTCGTCCTCGGGGAGGCGCAGTCCCTCGGCGTCCCCCTCTCCTTCGGAGGCCCCTACCTGGGGTTCATGGCGATCCGCTCCGACTTCCTTCGGGAGCTTCCGGGAAGGCTCGTCGGACAGGCGCGGGACGCCGCGGGGAGGACGGGCTACGTGCTCACTCTGGCGACGCGCGAGCAGCACATCCGCCGCGAGCGGGCCACGTCCAACATCTGCACGAACCAGGGGCTGTGCATGCTCGCCGCTTCGATTTTCCTCGCGACGCTCGGGAAGCAGGGAATGAGGGATCTGGCGGATCTCAACCGCGCCCGCGCGGAGTACGCCAAGTCGAGGCTCTCCAGGATTCCGGGCTGCCGGATCCCGCACGACGGCCCGACGTTCAATGAGTTCGTCCTCGAGCTCCCGGGCGAGGCGAAGCCGCTTCATCGAGCCCTGCTCCGCAAGGGGATCGTGGCGGGGCTGCCGCTCGCCGACTACTTCCCGGAAAGAAAGCGGGACCTTCTCTTGGCTTTCACTGAAATGAACTCCAAGAGCCAGATCGACCGGCTCGCCGAAGCCCTGGGGGAGGCCCGATGAGCGTGGAAAAGGTGCCGCCGAAGCGGCCGGAAGGGTTGCTGTTCGAGCAAAGCACGGCCGGCAAGCGGGGCTGCGAGGTTCCGGCCGCGCAGGTGCCCGCGGCCGCCCCGCTCGATGCCCGCTTCATCCGCGGGGAGATCGAGGGGTTTCCCGAGCTCTCGGAGCGCGAAGTGGTCCGCCACTTCACCCGAATCTCGCGGCTGAACTACGGCAACGATCAGGGGTTTTATCCGCTCGGATCCTGCACGATGAAATACAACCCGAAGGTGAACGAGAAAGCGGCGCGGCTCGAGGGCTTCGCGGAGGCGCATCCGCTCCTCCCGGAAGAGGCGGTGCAGGGAAGCCTCCAGGTGGTCTCCGAGCTGGAGAGATTCCTGTGCGAGATCGCCGGGATGGACGCCTTCACGCTGCAACCCGCGGCCGGCGCCCAGGGGGAGCTGACCGGGATCCGGATGGTGCGCGCCTTCCACGAGAGCCGCGGAAATCCGCGGCAGGTCGTCCTGATTCCCGACTCGGCCCACGGCACCAACCCCGCCTCGGCCCATCTTTGCGGATACCGGGTGGAGGAGATCGCCTCCGATTCCCGCGGCTGCGTCGACCTGCCGCATCTCCGGGAGCGCATGTCGGAGGACGTCGCGGTCCTGATGCTGACGAATCCGAACACTCTGGGAGTCTTCGAGAGCGAGATCGGGGAGATCTGCCGGGTCGTGCACGATGCCGGCGGGATCGTCTATCTCGACGGAGCGAACCTCAACGCGTTCGTGGGCGTGGCGCGTCCGGGCGACATGGGCGCGGACGTGATGCACGTCAACCTCCACAAGACCTTCTCCACGCCGCACGGCGGCGGCGGCCCCGGGAGCGGGCCCGTCGGCGTGAAAGAGCCGCTGGCGCGGTTCCTGCCGGTGCCCCGGGTCGCCCGGACCGAGGCCGGATACCGGTGGCGCTCCGACTTCCCCGAATCGATCGGAAGGGTGCACGCCTTCCACGGCAACTTCGGGATGGTGCTCCGGGCCTACGCCTACGTCCTCGCCAACGGCCCGGGGGGGCTGCGGGAGATCGCCGAGACCGCCGTCCTGAACGCCAATTACGTCCGCAAGAGGCTGGAAGGAACCTACCACCTGCCCTATTCCTCTCCGACCCTGCACGAAGTGATCTTCTCCGATCGAAATCTCGAGAAGCACGGCGTGCGGACTCTCGACGTGGCGAAGCGCCTCATGGACTACGGCTTTCACCCGCCGACGATCTACTTCCCGCTGATCGTGAAAGGGGCGCTGATGATCGAGCCGACCGAGAGCGAGGGGATTCAGGAGCTCGACGCCTTCATCGAGGCGATGATCCGGATCGCCCGGGAGGCGGAAGAGGATCCCGATCTGCTCCGGACGGCTCCGCACAGCACGCCGATCGGCCGGCTGGACGAGGCGGCCGCCGCGCGCAAGCCTATCCTGAGGTGGACTCCGGCCACGTCGAAGGGCGAGGCCTGAGCCCTAGTTGAAAGAAATCCCCTCGGGCAGACCGCAGATCTCCATTCCTTCCGAGACCTTGACGCGGCAGGCGAGAGCCTTCTTCTCCAGGGCCCCCGAGCGGTAGGCGAAGATGCAATTGTGGCAATCGCCGTTCCAGCAGAAACGGCTGTACGAGATCTCGAAGGAGAGGTGCTGCAGGATTCGCAGCAAGGTGTTGTTCTCCGGAACCACGAACTCCTTCCCCGCGATCCGGATCCGGATCTCTTTTTCGTAATCATCCAGAAGACTCGTTTCCATCGTATGGGGCCATCCTGAAGCCGGAGAGGCTCTTCCGTGCCAATGTAGGGTCCCACCGGGCCGGGATCAAGAATGAGGAAGGTCGAGAGGGAAGGAGGCGGCGAGGCTCAAGCCTCCGGAAACCATAGTCCCAGCTCGCGAAACAGGCGGGGCAGCAGATCGAGCGGCAGTCCGATGACGTTGGCGGCGCTTCCTTCGATCTTGTCGACGAAAAAGGCGGCGGCTCCCTGGAGGGCATAGGCTCCGGCCTTGTCGGCGTACTCTCCGGTGTCGAGGTAGGCCTCCAGGGCGGCGGCGGGGATTGTTTGGAACGTGACCCGGGTCTCGGAAACCCCCACCGCCCACTGCACCTCGGGAAGCAGCAGCATCGCGACGCCGCTGAGCACGAGGTGGGATCGACCCATCAAGGAGCGGAGCATCCTCCGGCCGTCGGATCGATCGCGCGGCTTCCCGAGGAGCCTGCTTCCCGCGACCACCACCGTGTCGCAGCCGAGCACGAGACTGTGCTCGGGCGCGTCCGGCCGGACGCGATCCGCCTTCTCCCGGGCCATCCGAAGCACGAAGTTCTCCGGAGTCTCTCCCGGCAGGATCACTTCCGCGATCCGGGAGGGCCGCTGGGTGAATTGCACGCCCGCCGAGCGCAGCAGCTCGCACCGGCGTGAAGAAGCGGAAGCGAGGATGAGCGGCCGATCCAGAGGAATCATCGTATCCTTCAGGAGCGCTTCAATTGCGCGATGAAAACGATGGCGATTCCGACCAATCCGAGAAGGCTCACCCGGAGCAGGGCGCCCAGCGTCAACTCCACGATTCTCAGATCGAGCGTGAGCGGATGGGAAGTGCCCAGGGCGACACTGGCGGTCAGGAACCGGGTCAGGGAGTTCACGGGGAGGAGCCGGGCCAGGATCTCTCCCAGGGCGGTTCCGAGGACGCCTCCGAGGAGAGTCCAGAGGAGAATCTTGCCGCTCGACGCCGCCATCCTTCGCCTCCCGAGAGCCCGTTCCCCGCTCAGCGCCCGCCCGTCGTCCGCCGGCGGAACATTGAACTCCCCGAATGCAGACATTATAATGATTTCCATTTTGGGGGAGAGGGTGGTTCCGAGAAATCTTTGGCCGCGAGGGATCCTGGCGATCCTCGCCGGGGCGGGACTTCTCCTCGTGTCGGCGATCGGCGTCGCGGCTCCGGGCCCCGGCGAGCCCGCGATTCCCCCCTCCGCCGCCCTGCCGCTCGGCTCTTCGGTTCAGCAAGGCCCCGTGCCGGATCTCCTGGTGCTCTACGCCGGTGAGGTCATGGGCTGGACCGAACCCTGCGGCTGACCGCACAACCCTTCGGGAGGACTCGCCCGTCGGGCGGGCTACGGCAAGGAACTCAAGAAGACCTTCCCCGACACTCCGCAAATCTGGCTCGACTCGGGTGACTACTTCGGCGACGGGACCGGAGCGGGACTGAAGAACACCGAGACGCTCACCGAAGGGATGGCGCGGATCGGCTATGCCGCCGTGAACCTCGGGGAGCGGGAAGTCATCTTCGGACTCGATCGACTGCAGCAGGAGATGAAGAAGGCGAGCTTTCCATTCTTGAGCGCCAACATGGTGTATCAGGACAGCGGCGAGCCCTTCCTGCAGCCGTCCTTGATTCTCAACGTGCCGCGCGGCGGGGCGGCGGCCGGCGGCAAGGGAGCCAAGAAGGGGAAGATTCGAGTCGGGATTCTCGGTCTGGCGCGGCAGAACGCAGGTTTTTCCCAGAAGACCGCCGACGGCCGGCGAATCGTCACCTCCGATCCGATCGAGGCGGCGCGCCGAGCGCTCCCTGCCCTGAAGAAGAAATCGGATCTGGTCATCGCGCTGGTGACGCTGGAGCCCGAACAGGCCAAGGCGCTCTCCAAGGAGGTTCCGGGAATCGATATCGTCCTCGGCGGATTCGGCGCCGTCCAGACCACCGAAGAGAGCCCCGCCGGGCCGAACACTCCGCCGTCGCGCATCGTCTACGCCGGCAACCAGGGGAAGAAGCTCGGGGAGATCCGCGTCTTCCTGGATGAGGGGAAGCCGCCGCGGCTGAATCCGCTTCTGGTGAACCTCGGAAAGAACGTGCCCGACGATCCGGCAATCATGGATCTCGTCACCAAGAACCGGCTGGCGATCAACGAGATCAACCGCAAGGAAGCGCCCCTCGTCGACGTCGCCAAGGTGCGGGAGATGTACGCCGGCGCCGCCTTCGTTCAATCGGGCGCCTGCAAGGACTGCCACGCCGAGGAATACCGAATTTGGGAGGAGTCGAAGCACGCTCACGCGTTCCGAATCCTGGAGGAAAAGCACCAGGACTACAATCCGGAATGCGTCGGCTGCCACACCACCGGCTTCCGGAGGCCCACCGGCTACGTCAACGCCAAATCGACCCCCGACTTGATGAACGTGCAATGCGAGTCCTGCCACGGCCCCGGCAAAGGCCACCCGGAGACTCTCGGGAAGGGATACGGCGAAGCCAATCTCGACACGTGCCGGGCCTGCCACACGCCGGAAAACAGCCCCGATTTCGATCCGACCGCGTACATGATCAAGATCCGCCACTGGAAGACGGACCCGGGGGCCGGAGCCGCGGCCGGGGGCGCCCGTCGCTGATCCGCTCCTCCGTTTCTCCCGCCGCGCCCGCCAGAAATGCTTCCACCCCGACGAGATCCTCCACGCCGCGCTCTTCGAGCAATTCGATGAACTTCAGGAGGAGCCGGGCCGTCACTGCGGCGTCGCCCAGGGCGCGATGTCTCCCCGCGAACGTGAATCCGTAGTAATCCGCGAGGGTGTCGAGCCGGCGATCCGGAAGGCTCGGAAGGAGGAGGCGGCCCAGCCGGACGGTGCACAGGGAGGGATTGGACAGGATGAAGCCGGAGCTCCTCTCGAGCTCGCGGTTGAGGAATCCGAGATCGAAGGGGAGGTTGTGGGCGACGAACACCGTCTCCCCGATGAAGCCGGAGAGGCTCTCGGCCACCGCAGAGAAGGAAGGGGCGGCGGCCACCATGCCGTCGTCGATGCCCGTCATGGAGGCGACAAAGGGCGGAATCGGCACGCCGGGGTTGATCAGCGAGGCGAAGGACTCGCCGATTCGGCCGCATTCGATGCGCACGGCGCCCACCTCGAGGATTCGATCGTTCTCGGGAGAGCCGCCGGTCGTTTCGAGGTCCACGACGGTGAAGCTCGCCGACCGCAGGGGCCCGGGAGGCATTCTCGGGCTCGACGCGAGGACGATGGTTCCGTCGGGGACGAACAGGAAGCGCCGATCCCCCGAGACGATCTCCCCGACGATCCTCTCCGCGACCGTCGGTTGGATCCGCGGGATGCGGAGCAATACGCGGCAGATTTCGTCGGCGGGCAGGGCTCCCCGCTGCCGGAGAAGGTCTTCGAGCTCGCGCAAGAGAAAAAGGGTCTTCTGACGGAAGGTTGGCGGCGCCCCGGTCATGGGGTGGATTCTACCGCCGCGATGGGGGCTGTCAAGGCGGGACCCGGATCGGCCATAATGCGGCGGCTTGGCCAAGCGCTGGAAACGGGCGGGAGGAAGAGGTGAATCGATGTCTGGGGCTGGACGTGGGCGAGCGTCGCATCGGAGTGGCCCTGAGCGATCCGCTGGGTTGGACCGCCTCTCCGCTTCCCCCCATCGAGCGCGCCAGCTGGAAGAAAGATCTGGCCCGGATCAGGGCGCTGCTGGCGGAGCACGAGGTCACCCGGGTGGTGGTCGGACTTCCCGTCCGGCTGGACGGGACGCCGGGAAAGAGCGCCGAGCGGGCGATGGAGCTGGTGCGACGGCTGCGGGGAACGACGAAGGTTCCGATCGTCACCTGGGATGAGCGCCTCACCACGCGGGAGGCGGAGCGCCGGTTGATCGAGGCGGACGTGAGGCGGGAGCGCCGCAAGGAAGTGATCGACGGAATGGCCGCGAGCCTCATCCTTCAGGGCTTCCTCGACGCGGCCGGCGCGCAAGGAGAGCCGGGATGACGGCGGCTCCGCGCCGGGTGACGCGCCGGGAACGATCGCGGGCTCGCTCCGCCGTGAAGACGATCCTGATCCTCCTCGGAGTCTTTCTCTGGACTCCGGTGATGATGGGTCTCGTGTTCTATTATCTGTGGTCGTCGGTGCCCTACCGCGGGTACGCGGGGCGCCGCCTCGTTCTGGAGATCCCGCGCCGTCCCGCCCAGGACGTTCTGCGCATCCTGGAGCAGCGGGGCGTGATCCGCTCGGGGCCGTTCGGGAGAATCTACCTGCTCGTCACCGGGCACACCGGCGACTTGAAGGCGGGGGAGTATCTGTTCGAGGGTCCCCTGACCGCTCCGCAGGTTCTCGACAAGCTGGTCCGTGGGGAGATCTTCTATCACAAGGTGACCGTTCCCGAGGGACTGCGCAGCGCCGAGATCTTCTCGATTTTCCTCCGCGAAGGATTCGGATCGGAAGAGGAATTCCTCGAGGCGTTCCAGGACGTCGCGAAGATCACGCCGCTGGATCCCGCCGCGACCGACCTGGAAGGCTACCTCTTCCCCGACACCTATCTTCTCGCCCGCGGGACGACCTCCCGGCAGATCGTGGAGCAGATGGTCGATCATCACCTGAATCTCTGGACGCCGGAATGGCGCGACCAGGCCCGCGCCGTACGCCTCACGCTGCGCGACACGGTGACCCTCGCCTCCCTGATCGAGAAGGAGACCGCGCGCCCCGAGGAGCGGGGCCTCGTCTCCTCGGTGTTCCACAACCGGATAGGGAAGGGGATGAGACTTCAATGTGATCCGACGATCATCTACGCGCTGGCAATGAGGGGCCGTTACCACGGCTTCATCACGCGCCGGGACCTGGAGCTCGATTCGCGCTACAACACCTACGTCTATCCGGGACTTCCGCCCGGCCCGATCGCCAATCCGGGAAAGGGTTCTCTGCAGGCGGCTCTGTTTCCCGATCAGACGGAGTATCTCTATTTCGTGTCGATGAACAACGGCCGGCACACGTTCTCCTCGAATCTCGAGGAGCATACGCGGGCGGTGCGGAAGTATCAGCGTTGAGAGGGATCGGGCGCTGGGGAGACCGCCTCCGGCGGGATGCCATGGTAGTTGAGCGCGCGGCGCCGGTGCTGATCCGACAAGCGCTCGTCGATCTGGCCGTTGGCCTGGATTTCACCCTTGAGGAAGCCCTCGAAGTGGAATCCGCAGAACCCCTGGCGGTAGACCAGATCGGTGCACCGGTAGATCCCTCCCAGGCTCGAGACGAAGCGACAGTGACCTGGATCGTTCGAAGATGTCATCGTGGCTCCGGGGGCGGCGCGCCGGAGGAGATCATGGCGCGCCCGGCCGCGCCCGTCAAGAGCGTTCGGATCCGTTGACAGCCGCGAGCCGTCTCCCTAGACTGGCGCGCCAGGAGGTGGCATGGAGATCCCCCGTTTCGCTCCGCCCGCCGGTCCCGGCTTCTCCGGAACGCCCGGCTCCGTGATTCTGCTGGCGGAGTGGTGGCGCGCGGTCGGCCCCGCCGTGGCGCGGACCGCCGTGCCGCGCGGCATGTCGGGCGGAAGGCTTGTCGTCGCCGTTCCCGATTCGCGCTGGAGGGATGAGGTCGCCGCGCACCGGGACGAGATACTGTCGCGCCTGCGAAGATCGGGGCGTTTCCAAGGACTGCACGCGATTGATCTGGTGATCGAGCCGGATCTCGTCCGCTCGGTCGCGGGGCCGGCTGCCGGCTCGCCGACCCACGCCGATCCAGGGACTTCCGCGGAGATCTCGATCTGCGCCGCGGCCATGGACGCCTCCGTGGCGCGGCGCTGGATCGCGGCGGTGAGCCTCCTGCTGGCTCGTCGCGAACGGGAAAGTCGGTGAATCTCCCTCCCCTGGGTCGCCTCACCGCGATCGGTCTCGCGCTCTCCGTCCCCGCCTTCTACTACTTCATCCGATTCGGATCCGGTTTCCTGCGAATGCTGTCACGGAAGTTCCGTCGCGGGAAGCCGTATCTGAAGGGATCGGCGACCGATTACTTCCTCTTCGCGCTGGGATGTCTTCTGGTCGCGCTGCTGGGCGCCGCCTTCCTCGTGGCCTCCGCGCTCCAGGGCGGTTTCCAGAAGGCGCGCGGCCCCCGGGAGATGGGCAAGGTGCGCGTCGAGGCCTTGCAGCCCGGGAGGATCCGCCTCAAGTTCGAGATGAAGGAGGATTACCCCGGAGCCCGGAGCCTGGAAGCCGATCTTCCGGGGGCTCGCTGGTCGCTGGCGGGAGAATCGCTGCGCTGGCGTGTCGGTCCCCGCTGGCTCGGCTTTCATCCGGGACACCGCATCGAATCGGCGCTGGGAAGCTCCGTGTCGTCGGGCTCGCAGGACCGGCCGGCCGACTCGCGGGCCGGCGTCTCGGGAACGTTCGCCCTGTCCTATCTGGCGCGCCGCCACCCGTTCTGGCTCCCAATCGCCGAAGTCTCGGAGAGGAGGACGCCCTGGATGCCGGCGGGCGAAAAAACGTACCGGATTTTCGTCGGCGGTGCGGGCTACGTTCTGCTGGAAGAGAGGGAGGAAAAGAAACAGGCTTCCTGAGGCGCGCGTTCGCTCAGGGCGGGGAGGGATCGATCCCCTTCCGGCGCCCGCGCAGCAGAATCTGCAGCCCCAGCCCGATGATCAGCACCGGCCAGAACTTCTCGAAGATGTCCGTGAATCGGATCATGTCGAACTGATCCAACAGGAAGAGCGTTCCCAGCCCG
>Ga0114129_10010711_pt1 | contig 13074 bp, 14 predicted proteins | sample RhiMetdeltSRZDD1_FD_80071 | JGI IMG/M metagenome (GOLD analysis project Ga0114129, IMG submission 80071) | Populus rhizosphere microbial communities from Tennessee, USA - Rhizosphere MetaG P. deltoides SRZDD1 (version 2) (version 2) | ecosystem: Host-associated > Plants > Roots > Rhizosphere >...
AAGCATGGCCACGTCGATCTTGTGGTTTCGGACGTTGTGATGCCGGAAATGGACGGGCCGACCCTGCTGAAGGAATTGCGCCGCAGAGATCCAGAGCTCAAAATTATTTTTGTGTCCGGCTATGCCGAGGAAGCGTTCAACAAGAATCTCCCCAGCCAGGAACAGTATGCGTTCCTGGCCAAGCCGTTCACGCTCAAGCAGCTCGTTGCCGAGGTGAAGAAAACCTTGATGCAGTAGCGGGCTTAGACGCGCCCGGTCAGCGCCAGAATTAACACTACGATCAAAATGACGCCGAGAATGCCGGATGGACCGTAGCCCCAGCCGGAGCTATAGCCCCAACGCGGAATCGCGCCGATCAAGAGCAGAATCAGTATGATGACAAGAACAGTACCGAGCATGGTTGCGCCCCATAGATCATTGACGTGGCCGAATGCGGCCACTGCATAGTTCCCGCCAACAACGATTTGCCTGATCTTTTGGTTCCCGTGCTGAACCTGTTAGCGGCACAGCTGTGCGAGGCGCACCTTGTCGAAAATGGCCGACTGGAAGCGGCAGGGGAGGCGGCCATTCATCGGAGGCCGGGGCGCCTCGAAATATTCGCGCTCAGCATCGCGCCGGCGGGGCCACTGTTGATATCGACGTCAACGCGGGCGAAGGCCGGATTCAGATCTTCCATTGGATTGAGGTTTTTGACCGGCACGGGTTTGGCGACCGCTATCGCTGTCAGGACTACTAAAATCGCGGTAACCGTAAAGGCCTTCATTGCCTAGCCTCCTTTCTCGTAACAAGGAAATAGGCACCCCGGCCGGCCCGTTCCCGGCGCGACGTATGATTTTGCCGTGATAATTGGCCGCTAATCCGCCGCGACTTTGTGGCGCGTGCCAACCCCTTACAAATAGAGGTTCCAATACTTATTCTCTGCTGGCGATTTGCCGGGAGGGCTACAATGATCCGACGCCGTTTTGTAGTGGCGATTGCTGCGATAGTCGCGTGTTTCCTCATTGCCGCGGACGCACATGCCCGCGCTGGCGGGGGATTCTCCGGCGGCAGCCGTGGCACACGCACTTTCTCCGCTCCCCCTGCCACCCAGACTGCGCCGAATGCCTCAGCGCCGATGCAGCGCACGCTTGCGCAGCCCGGCAAATCGAACACTGTCGGCCAGGCGGCGCCGCGACCCGGCCTGTTCGGTGGCGGGCTGCTCGGCGGTCTCGCCGCTGGCTTCCTCGGCGCCGGCTTGTTCGGCCTTCTCTTCGGACATGGGCTTTTCGGCGGCATGGGCGGCTTCGCCTCCTTCATCGGCCTGATGCTGCAGATCGCATTGGTTGTGATTGTCGCCCGGCTGTTGTTCGTCTGGTGGCAGCGTCGTAACGCGCCGGCTCCAGCCTATGCGGCGGCGCATCCGGCCACCGGCCATTCCTTTAGCGGCCTTAGCGGGATGCTTGGCGGCAATGCGCCGGCTGCTGCTACGATTGAGAAATCGGATTACGATGAGTTCGAACGACTGCTCGGCGAAATCCAGACCGCGTACTCGGACGAGAATATTAACGCGCTGCGCGCCAAGGTTACGCCGGAGATGCTGTCTTATTTCTCCGAGCAGCTCGCCGAGAATGCGAGCCGCGGCGTTGTCAATAAAGTCTCCGACGTTAGGCTTGAGCAAGGAGATCTCGCGGAAGCGTGGAACGAGGGCGGTGTCGACTTCGCGACGGTCGCCATGCGGTTTGCGCTTACCGACCGGATGGTCGAACGCGCGAGCGGTCGCGCCGTCGAAGGCGGCGTGCCGGGCGAGGCCACCGAGCTGTGGACCTTCATGCGTGCGCGTCACGGCAGCTGGCTGCTGTCCGCCATTCAGCAGACGTAATAGGCGCGTTCAGCCGAATTTGTCCCGAATTGGGATATTTGGGGCGGCGAACGCCTGTGCCTTTGAACAGGCGTCATCGTAGCCCCACCGTCGCCACAATTGGCCGACGGTAATTTCATCTTTATGATTCACTAAGCAATAGCGCTCAAAGCCAGCCAATTGTATCGACGAGTTGAGGTTACGAATTCACAAAACGTTATCTGAATTTTGCCTAAGTGCGCGGACCGTTGACGTTCCGTTGAAATCCGTCTATGTGGCCGCCGGCAACCTGGTTTTAGGCCTCAACTTGCTGCCACGCTCCCCGATTTCGGGCTGCGCCTTCAAGTGAACTCCCGAAAACTTGGCTTGTGACCGGCGACGCGATGAATGCGTGGGCGTTCAACAGGAAGCGTGAAAGGAAACTCTTGATGCCTAAAGGAACTGTGAAATTTTTTAATACCCAAAAGGGCTACGGCTTCATTCAGCCGGACGATGGCTCGAAAGATGTGTTCGTGCACATCACGGCAGTGGAGCGCGCCGGCATGCGCTCGCTGATTGAGGGCCAGAAGGTCAGCTTCGAAATCGTAACCGAGCGTGGCAAGCAGGCCGCCGGCAATCTGCAGCCGGCCTGATTGGCAATCGTTAGCTTTGAAGCCGGAGCCCGGCGGCGACGCCGGGCTTTTTGTATTTGCGAAGCAAAGAATTCGGTGGCCGGAGTGGTAGCCTCCAGTACATGCTTCCCCCTGCTCTGCACGACAAGCGGCTGGGATTTGACGGAATGAACGAGAAGCTGGGAGAACTGTCTTTCACCTATTTTCCGGAAGACTATCGCTGGTCGCATGGCCTGTTGATCTGCCTGAATATGGCCCCGTGGGGCGGAGCGGAGATCGGAGAGGTCAATCGAATTGGATTGAGACTTAAGAATTCCGTTGGCGATGATGACGCGTGGTTCGAGGAATGGTGTCGCGAAGCGCGCAAGGTGGAAGAGCGCGGCCGCGAGCGCATCCGTGACGGCTTTACCGCAAGCGGCGCGCAATATCTGCAGCGAGCGAGCGCGTACTATCACGTGGGCGAACGTTTCCTGCTGCCGAAGACCAAGAATGGGCTCGACGCCTACATGCGAGGGGTCACGTGTTTTCGCGATGCCGCCAAATACATCAAGCGACCGCGGCTCGAGCACGTCGAGATTCCGTATGAAGACGCGAGCCTGCCCGCGATTTATGTTCATGCCGAGCCGCAGAACCGTACAGGCAAAGTGCCGGCCATGGTTTTCTTCGATGGTCTCGATGTCACCAAGGAGATTCAATACTTCAAGGGCGTGGCCGATCTCGTTGCCCGCGGCATCGCGTGCTTGATCGTGGACGGGCCGGGAAATGGCGAAAGCATCCGCTTTCGCGACCTCTATCTGCGAGACGATACCGAGCACTATGCGACACCGACATGGGACTATCTTGCATCGCGGCCCGAAGTCGATCCAAGGCGGATTGGTGTTATGGCAATCAGCCTTGGCGGCTACTACGCGCCGCGCGCAGCAGCGTTTGAGCAGCGTTTTGCTTGCTGCCTCGCCTGGGGTGCGCAATGGGATTACCAGAAAATCTGGCGTGATCGGTTCGAGCGACTGGCGCGCGCCGACACGCCATCGCTGTCTGTTGCCGCTCAACACATTTCATGGGCCCTGAATGCGACGTCACAGGATGACGCGCTCAGACGCCTTGAGCGGTTCAAGCTCGATGGCGTGGCGCAAAAGATCACTTGTCCTTTTTTGATGCTGCACGGGGAGGGCGACGAACAGATTCCCCTGAGCGAGGCGCGGAAGTGCTTTGAGGCCGTCGGTTCGAAGCTGAAAGCAATGAAGATCTTCACGCGCGAAGAGGGCGGTTATCACCATTGCCAGATCGACAACCAGAGCATCTGTTCGGCATACATGTGGGACTGGCTTGAGCTGGTCTTGCAGCCAAGCAAATAAACAGGGGCTTTTTTGGAGGTACCGCTTCCCAGAAATGGCTTTGGGGAAGCACCGAGGAAGCAGGAGGCTGGTAGAACGTTTATTGGGGGCTCGGGAGCCTATAAGCCTGCAAAACCGCCGCCTGAGAACGCAACCAGCGGCCTTCTAGGGGCAAAAGAGCACTATTCGGCTTCGCTGCTGTCTCGCGGTGGCAGCTGGGCGATCCCGGCGTAATTCTGGCGGTGCGCCCGTACTTCCAGGAACCTTGCATCGCCCGCGCACTTAGTAATGGAACGCGGAGATGTGCCATGCCTCAAACCGAAGAAATTGCTTGGCGGCATGTTTGGCTCAAGAGCGTGCTGATTGATGCCGGCAAACCTTTCCCAATGAAATTTCCTCGTCCAAGGGCAATAAGGCCAATGACAGCAGCGCGGCGTCTGGAAAGGCTTCGCCGTATGAGAGCAACCCTCGAACCGCCGCGATCGTGGATGGCGAAGTAGACTAGTCCCAAATGAATTCCGAAAATTGGAATGAGATCGAACTCAATTACTGCGGTACACGGGTTAAGGGCAGCTTCAAGGTCTCCGAGAAACTGGTGACCGTTGTGTATGGGAGCGGGATCAAAACAGCGCAGCTCGGCATTTTGCCGCCTGACATGTTGGCTCATATGCTGCTGCGTGAATTGGAGTTCGAGCGACGAGAGGCGAAACGGCAAACTCTAGGTGAGTAATCCGCCGCAAGAGCAACAAGTCCGACGTGATCCACTAAGAGAAAGGGCCAGGCGATGGTGAAACCTGGCCCAAGAAACCGCGCTTCTCGGGGATCAAGGGGACATTGCGCGGTTTTTAAAAATAGCGTTTGCAGAATTTCTCTGTTGCAGCATTAAAAAAAGACAAACGACTATAAATTTTTTGCTCCCGATTCCTCAATGTTCTCTATCGACTCTAGAACAAATCGGAACGCGCCTTGACCGCTAAGATCTGTGAACACCGAGCGCCGTGTATTTCGCGTTGGCATCAGTCTTGTATTCAATGAATGGTGCGCACATCGGGCGTGCTTATGTCTGCCAAACAACAACCACGGGCCTTTGGTGCGGACTACAGACGAACCTGCCAACATTGCGACGGGCCGATGCATCTCATCCGGCGCGGCCCAGATTCTGATTTCGGCGCCGGGTACGAACGACAAACGTTTCTGTGTTCGAAATGCAATGTCGAAATCGAGCGGAGCGCAGATAAGCAAGGAAAGCCGCCCGAAGGCACCTGCGCGACTCGCGTTGCCGACGGAACTTTCTAGTCCATATGGAAGATTTTATAAAGCAGGGGTTGATTGGAATATAGTTGCCGCGTCTCGGCTGAATCGCAGAATAGTGATCAGTCATTCATGAATTATTCATTTGTGCAGCAATGAGCGGGGTGCAAAAATCGGGGCCGCTCTCGTCCCCGAAGAGAGCGCGGCCCCGATCATCTCCATCCCCAAAGTCCCCGAAGAATCGAGGTCGCCATTCCTGCAATCAATTGTGACATTCACTGGGCGGAGTCCGACTCGTAAGCGAATTATTTACAGCTTGCGAGCAGGCGGATTTCAAATTGGGAAAACAAACATGTGCGGGCGCTTGACCAATCGGCTGACGTGGCGTGAGATTGTCGCGCTGTACCGGCTGGCCGTGCCAGCAACACCCGAGCGCAATTTGCCGGCCCGCCACAATATCTGCCCCACGGATACAATCGACGTTGTGATTGAGCGCAGTGGGCAAGTCGACTTGGTGCCAATGCGCTGGGGGCTCATCCCTTCGTGGTGGATGAAGACCGCCAAGGAAGTTCCGGCCACATTCAACGCTCGGGCCGAGACATTGGCAGTAAAACCCATGTTTCGTGACGCATTCAAGGGCAACCGCTGCTTGATTCCAGCTTCCGGTTATTATGAGTGGCTAAAAACGCCAACCGGCAAGCAGCCTTACTATTACTCGGCGCGTGATGGTGTGCCGCTGACCATGGTCGGTCTATGGGATGAATGGAAAGACATTGAAACTGGCATGAATGTGCTCAGCTGTACCATGATTGTCACGAACGCCAACGCGTTGGCGGGCAAGGCCCATGACCGAATGCCGGTGCTGTTGCAACCGGAGGACTTTCCCCGCTGGCTCGCGGGCACCGCCGGTACTGAAATGCTGAAGCCAGCGCCCGATGACTATTTGCAGGCATGGCCTGTGTCGCGGCGAGTGAACAGCTCACGCGCACCAAGCGACGATCCAACTTTGATCGAGAAGATTGCTGCGTAGTGTTTGAGGATAGACAATGTCCGATTTGGACGAGCCCGCAACAGCAATCTGGTTTTCGACTCCCAAACCAGATACAGACCTAGGTCGTCCCTGCAATAGTACGCACTTTGATACGCTGCGCGAAGCCGTCCTATTTGTGATGAGAATGTCAGTCGATGAACGCGAGAGCGCAATGATCCGTACGCACGGTGGAAAGGAATTGGCCTGTCAGGACATCGAAGCGATGAACAAAAAAATAAATCAGCCAGGCACATAACGAGGCGGCAAACCGAGCTTCGCCCTTGATGAGACATTCTGACGCGCTTTATATATTTCGCGCTGCATCAAATCAGTTTCATTAAAAAGTAACTATGCGCTGTAATGTCAGGCAATCTCCATCTGGCTGCCGGAATATAGTCACGCTCCGCGATTAGTATTGCCGCAATGGAAATCCAACGTGAGAGATATTTGATGGCCGCCAAAGAGCCAGTCCAGCTTGATCTCAAAACCATCGGGATTTTGAAAGAAGTTCTGGACGATGCCTGGTACAGCCTTAGTCCCGAACGCAAGCCATGATGTCAAAGACAACGCTGGCTGAACGCATTCTCATGTCAGCAGCTAAAGGCGAGCGCGACCGCGAGCGCTTACTTGCTGTCGCGCTTACAATGGCCGCCTGACGCGTTTTAGACACCCATATTTACGCTCGCCGTGTACCTGCTTTAGCCGTTCCAGTAATGGGTCGACGAGTCCATCGCTGCAACGGAGCGGTCGCGTGTCTACAGCCACGTCATGGCCGTCAGCGATAGAAACACCGAGTTCGTCAGCGCGACGCATGAGCGTCTCTCGGCTGGTACGGAGCATTGTTTCCAGTGTCTTGAGGCTAATGCCGGTGACTGGTCGCTCCCGGATCAGCGCATCGTCTGATGGCGTGAAAATCCTTTTGCGGTTCGGTTTGCTCGGCGACATTTAGCCCTCATGAGGGTCGGCATTCAACGGCGAGTGGGAGGCCGCAAATTAGAGATGCTTGGCTGCGTGTCCGGGAAACACCCGCCCGCCATCGCCAATAAGCTGATTAAGATAAGAGCGGCCATCATCAAACAGTCTCGCGGACTATTTAGATGAGGCATGAAGGTCTGGTCTTGCGGGTTCCTGCCAACGATTTGTTTGTAGGGACCTCGTCGATGTGGCAATTGTGCCAAAGTAACCCGGGCGCCGTATCGCTGCGGTCCATCGAAAACCTGGATCAGGGTCAAAAATCCGAAGGCACCCGCCGCCACTCGCGCAGTAGATGAGACGTTTTAGTAGCTGTGCAAAAACCCCGCCGGCAAAGATGAGGGGACACAATTTGCCGGCGGGGGAAGTCCCTGGAGGAAATTATGAAGATTCGTAAAACGGCCTTCACAACACTAACTTACGGAATTGGAAACGGTTGGCTGTGATGGCCATCACGTTAAAACCGACCCCGCCGGCAACCGGCACCAAGGAGACCGCGAGTTGCGGCGGGGCCATGAAGGCACCCCCGATAGCCTTCACCTAATTAACTTCCCGGAATCGGAAACGGTTTGCTGTGACAACCATCACAATAGCGGCCGGTATTTGCCCAAGGTCCAACTCAAAGAATCTGCAAGGCGGGTTAGAAACGAAGAACAAGCGGTCTCGCTTATTCCGCTTGTGTTGCAGCTCACTTGGCCCGTAACGGCGTCCAACCGTTGCGGGCCTTTTGTTAACGCTGGCGAACATGACGGGTTCGCTGAATCAATTTGTCCTTGTCTCCGCCCGCAAGAGCCGCGGTGGCGATCATTGGTCGCCTGATGATTACGATGTGCGAGATAGCCACGGCGAAGTAGTTGGCCGCATCATGTGACATCCGCAGGCGCCCGATGTTTTGGACGATAACGGCACGAGAAATCCCACCGTCAGTTCACAATCGCGGATTTTCAGCCACACGCGAAGAGGCGACGGTCGATGGGCGGCGACCACGGTCTGAAAATCAAAGGCCCCGACGTTGCTCGGGGCCTTGTCTGTTCTGGTTGAAGCGGGGAGCTTAATAAGGTCTGCCCTTGCCAATCCCCCCGAATCTGTAGTTCACGCCTAGGAGAACGGTCTGAATATCGGCCTTGGCGCTGAAGACGTTGTTGCCGCAAATGTTAGGACCGCAGGTAAAGTCCGAGTCGCGTTGAAAGCCCAAGAAATTATATTCGAGGAACACGGACCAGCTCGGCACGAACTGCCATTCCACACCACCGCCAGCCGTCCAGCCGGTGCGACTGTTCCTAGAACCCGCAATCTCATTACCGAAAACGTCGAAAACGTTGGCTCGCACATTCGCCCACGCCGCGCCGCCCTGCGCGTAGAACAACAGGTTAGGCTGCGCGAGATAGCCGATGCGACCCGTCAAAATATCGAACCACCGCACCTTGGTGTCAACGCTGGCGACGTTGGGGAATAACACCGGGTCAAAAAAGTCCCTGTTGTTGCTGCGACCGATGCTCGTTCCGTCAAACAAGTTGCGAATGCCAATCACCCACGCTCCGGCGAATTGGTAGTCGCAGCCGATCTGACCGCCGCCAGCAAAGCCTCCATCGCTGCGCGAGACTTCGCCACCCGTAAAATTGTTTTCCAATTTCACACGACCCCAAGCCCCACCGACATTGCCGCCGATGTAGCAGCCAGTCCAAACATAGGGAGGTGGAGGTGGCGGCGGTGGCGGTCCAGGAGGCGCCTTGCGCGGCAGATCCGCCGCCCAGGCCTGTGTAACGACGAGCCCGAACGCCGCTGCAGCGAGCAGTCTTACAGCGTGTCTTCGCATAACGGTTCTCCAGTTCTGCCCTTCTGGCAGATAGACGGAAATATGTTTGTTCCATTATAGCGCCGACCGTCTGTGGGATAATAAAGCCTCCATAAAGCTTGGAATTTTTCAGCCGAAACGTGTCTCAAATGCCACATAGTACCTTGGCCGTGTCGCATTTGACTCCAAAAACAAATCGCGCACCGCCCGAAGAAGGTGCGCGAGTAACGATCCGCAATGCACAATTTGTATAAAGCAAACAGACTGGGCACGCAAGCATGACGCGAAAGTTGCCCGTGAGAGTGCAGAACGCGACGTCCAGGCTTCAACCGCTCGTACTCGACCGGGTCAGTTCAAAAAAGTGTGGGTCGCCGCAGGGAAACCGCAGCCCAAATAAACCGCCGCGGCAAGCTTGGGGAAAAAGCCGGCACGAGGAAGGGACATTCCCGCGCCGGCAAAGCGTATCGGGGGGCTTGGTGGGGTATGGGGTGCCCCTCGAAACGTCGAGACCATAGGAAGACCGAGGCCGTCGCGCCTCCGAAATCTAAACAAATGGTTAATGCTGGCGTTGGTTTTGCTTCTTCACAGAAAGGCCGCTGCGGCTTTTTGCAGTTTGTGAAATTCGGTAGCGCGCATCTTGCCAATTCAAAAATTAGGATTGAGTGATGCTCGGAGCTAACGTGCGCTCAAGGTTGGGTGTTTGTCCGACAGCTGGTCTTTGCTTTAGAAAACCCTCCTTGATCGCCTGCCTTATCCCATCCTCTATCAAAGTCTTGGCCACGTCGGGCACGCTAGTGCCGTGAGTTCCGAGCTTGGACAGTTGGTCCAAATAGTCCCAGGTTGCCACTGCGAGAGTTATGGGTCGGCGGTCAGTATCGGCCATAGATGACGTATATCACACGCCGTGACGATTTGAGTCCTTTCCGACTCGAAAAAGAGTCGAAACCGTTCACCATTCGTTAAAGGGGCTATGGCAACATTCCGAACTAGAAAAAGGGCGGCCCACAGGGAAGGCCGCCCAAGAAGATGACCGAGTGAGCCGCCCCTTCTTGATGGGGGCTAAAAGCGAAGCGCTGCGCCCACAGCGCTTTGCTAGCTTTTATTCTTGCTAAAAAGTCCTAATGAACCGTTAGGGACGAGTGCGCGTCCATGTCCTAGGCAAGCTCCGTACAGAGCGCGAACAAAGGCGCGGGGCTTGGTTAACGCTTGCTACGGGAGCCCGTACGGAGCGAGAACAAAGGCACGTCGTGCTTGTCGATTAGATCACCGAATATGACCGTCGCGGGGTCACAACGAGTCACCTAGCTTCGTTGCCGTACTCATAAGCTTGTCCATCGGAAAGGTCGGCCACTAACGCCTATACATGTGGGACTGGCTTGAGCAGGTCTTGCAACCGGCAACGCTGAGGTTTTCCTTCGAGAGCCTCCGGCGCTCCAATGATAACGTGATCTACTGCGTGGCCTGAATATTATTGTCGCGGATGACCTGGCCCCAGCGCTCAACCTCGCTTTTCATCATCGCGTTGGCAGCCTCGGACGAACGCTGATCTTTCGGAAAAGCAGCGAAGCCCTGGTCCGCCCAGGTCTTGACGATTTCCGGATCCGAAACCGCGTCCTGCAGAGCAGCGTTCAGCGTTTTGATCACTTCGGGCGGCGTTCCCGCCGGCGCGAACATGGCTTGCCAGTACACAATCTCGAACTTCGGCCCGAGCGCCTCGACCAGGCTTTCAGCGGTGGGCAGCTGCGGTGACTTCTCCTTCGATGTGATTGCGTAAGCCTTCAATTTTCCGGCAGCCACATGCGGCGCGACCGATTGGGGCGTGCCGACGAACAAATCCACATGGTCGCCCAAAAGATCGTTCATTGCAGGCGCGGCACCGCGATAAGGGATGAAGTCGATGTCAACCTTCGCTTCCTGCGCGAACAGCGCTGAGGTCAGGTGTCCCGTCGTGCCATAGCCCGGCAAGGCTTCCCTCAAACGCTGCTTCTTCATGAGCGCGACCAGATCCTTCAGGTTGTTTGGCGCAAGTCCAGGACGACCAACCAATACCAGCGGATTTTTGTTCACCAGCATGACAGCGACAATGTCTTTCACGGTGTCGAACGGCAAATTCTTTACCAGTGTAACGTTCGCCGCAATTTGCAGGTTGTGCAGCAAAAGCGTGTAGCCATCGGGTGCGGCCTTGGCCAGGCGATTGGTGGCGATGATCGTGCTGGCGCCGGTGACGTTCTCGACGATGAAGTTCTGCCCCAGCTTCTTCGACAGGAAATTTGCAACCACACGCGCAGTCTCGTCTGTCGGCCCGCCGGCGGGATAGGGCACGATGATGGTCACGGTGCGGCTTGGAAATTGCTGCGCCCAAGCCTCCGCGACGAGCGCGAACAGACAAATGGCCGGCAGCACGGCGGCAAGAAAACGCCTCAGCATGTGCGCCTCCACTCGATATTTTTGCCAAACTCTACGCCGTGGGAATGATCGGCAACAAGAGATATGGCGCTCGCCCGGGCACAAAATGCAGCGTATTTCGAGTGTCAAAGATGGTCGCTGGCCGGTCGTTGGGATCGACGTGGAGAAACGGGCCAACGCCTTTCATCGGATACGGCGCGTTCGGTAGTGCCGCATCGGTGCCGTCGACCTCGTAGTCCTTGCCTCTGACAGTCAAGGCGAACTGATAGCCCGCGGGCACCACGATTGAGGTAGGCCAGATCTCGATGTCGAGCTCCACAGGCTCGCCAGGCGTAAGGGGCCACTCTTCGTCGTGCGTATGCCATGGCCGGTAAGGCAAGGAGGGCTGCGGATCAAGCTTGCGATGCGACGCGCGCAGCCAGCCAAGTCCTACCGGAACGCGCGGATCGTTCGAGCCGATAAAGGTGACCTCCTTGCCCGCGGGATCAAAGACCCGCAGCGCCAGGAACAGGTCGGCATCGGATGTTTGCGATGACACCCACAGTTTGGCCGCGATGGGGCCGGTGATCTCGACCTTGTCTCTAAGTGGAGGGATGTTGAAAGTCAGACCGTCGCCGCTTGTGTCATAGCTCAGCCTTGCAGAGTGCGACGGCTGCTCCAGCTCCAACCGCAGTCCATCCGGTTGCAGGAAATATCTGGTCCACCGCGTGCGCGCGAGCGGCCATTCGTTTTCTCCGCGCAGCACGAATTTCTCACCCGGGTGACGAATATTGAGTGACACGCGGGGTTGTTGCATCCAGCCGGTATCTTCGCCCCTGAGGAAATGGCCGAAGAATTTTTTCTGCAATGCCTCGCCATAGTTGCTGTAGAAATGCGTGAAGTGCGTGTCGCCGTGCACTTCGAGCCACTTTTGTCTGGATCCTGCTCTTATCCAGCCCTCGAAATTGCCGCGGGTATGCAGGCCCATGCCGCCCCAGTTGCCAGCGGACAGCAACGGCGCTTCGATGTTCTCGAATTCGGCAGTTCGTTCTGCGTAGTATTCGTCGAACGTTCGGCGCCGCTTTGCCTCGCCGGGGGTGTCGGCAGAATTCTTCCCCAGTTCTTCCCCGGATATCGTTTCTGGCCCGGCCACCCATTCGCCTGTCACGACGCTTCTCGCGCCGCGCGTGCCGACACCGTGCTGCACGCTCGCGACCTGGCGCGGATGCCAGTTGTTCAAAAAATCGCTCAGAATGCCGCCGTGCCGACACAGCTCCCGGTAATAGTCGGACGAGCCCTCCCAGATGCACATCGCCGCCAGGTGCGGCGGCTTAAGCGCGCCGACATTCCACTGGTTCATCGCGTAGTAGGAAATGCCGTTGATGCCGACTTTGCCATTGCTCCATGGCTGCGTTCCGGCCCATTCGATGCACTGGTAAAGATCCTGTGTCTCGCGCGGCGACCAGACGTCCAGAAAGCCGAGCGAACGGCCGGCGCCACGCGAGTCAACGCGGATGCACGCATAGCCGTCGGGCGCCCATTTCTCAGGATCCACGAGCTCCCAGTTCTGATACTTGTTGCTTGACCCTTTGAGCACCTCCGGCGCGGCTTTGGTCAGGCGCGCCCAATTGCCTTTGTAGCCTTCCTGGAAAGACAACCCCTTCGCATATGGGCCGTAGGTCAAAATAACGGGGTGCCTGCGCCCAACAACCGGCCGAAAAATGTCGGCTCGCAGCACGATCCCGTCATCCATCTGGATCGGAACATCCCAATCAATCCGCATTCCGTCTCGAATTTCGTTACTTGCCGGCTCCATGTCAGCCCTGATCGTCGAAATGAGCATGGGAGGCTTTTTATGA
>Ga0114129_10010712_pt1 | contig 13072 bp, 12 predicted proteins | sample RhiMetdeltSRZDD1_FD_80071 | JGI IMG/M metagenome (GOLD analysis project Ga0114129, IMG submission 80071) | Populus rhizosphere microbial communities from Tennessee, USA - Rhizosphere MetaG P. deltoides SRZDD1 (version 2) (version 2) | ecosystem: Host-associated > Plants > Roots > Rhizosphere >...
CTGGCGATGACTTGGGCGAATTGCTCTCCCTCGGGGACGCCGACCGCTCCCTCGTGCGGATGGGATGGGAAGAACTCGATTCGGCCCAGAGATGAAGAGGGATTGAGCAGTAGTTCATGGAGGGGTTCGACGGGGATGATCCGTTGAAAATCGCCGTTTTGCCCGGAGTGGTAGTTGGGCCATGAGATCGTCGGTGTGCCTCGATCGTCCGGGGCATGACGCGAAACATCCAGCTCAGGGTTTCTCGAATGAAAGAAATGGGCGCGACATATTCCACCCAGATCGCACAGGGATGCACCCAAATCCTGATGATCTCTGGCCGAAAGGATGCCTCCGCCCCGCTCTCGGAATCGCGAGATTCCCGCACACTCCTCCGCGGTGAGACCATCTCCCAAATCGAGAGCAAAGAGCCAAAGCTCATCGAAATCGGAGTCGTCGAGGCGCGACAACACGGCGTCGGTGGCCCCGGGCGACTCCCGATTTCTAGCCGTAACCTTAAAACTCGTGTTCATTTCCTGGAGTTGGGTCAGATGTTCCCGAAGGAGTAGGAAGCTATCGACCGACCAGTTGTCGGGCAGTGCTGGAGTGGTCGTTTGCATAAGAATCTTCAATGTGCGCGACATCACGGGTTCCTTCCTGACTTCACGCACCGAAACCCCAGATGATTGGTCCCGGTGTCCGCCTCTCCCTTGCCCCGGCCTCCCGGCATGTAACGCTTGCAGTACTGATCCGTGCAGAGAAACGAACCACCCTTCTGCACGCGTTTTTTCGTTCCGGGTTCGCTGGGATCGAAACTGTCCGCAGGGCCTTGAGGGTTCTTTGCCACCCCGCCTTCGTCGGCCAAGGTTTGGGAACCAAGTGCTCCCGCAGCGCACATGCAGTTCGAAGATGTTGTCCTACGGCATAGAGTTCGGCATGGGTTTCATGAAGCCGGAACGAGGGAGCGCCCCTGGTTGATCGAACCTTCGTTTTTCTAGATGACGTGCGGGGCCGCGGCTTTCTGCCCATACGAGAAGGATATACCCGATGCAGCCCAAACGCGCTAACCTCGAATCGCCGTGCAGCGCTTTTGGATCGCCCTCTCCCTCACTCCCGGGATGCTCCTTTCTGCCCCTGCTTCGCGGGCGGCGGATGAGGTTGTTCCTACCGAGGGGACTCGCGTCCGCGTCACCGCTCCCTGCCGGCTCATCACTCCGTCGCGAAATGGAGACTGCCGGGTGACGGGCAAGTTGGCCCGGTGGGCCCCGCCGGACACGCTGGCCATAAGCGAAGCCGATCACATTTCTTCGTTTGCGCTAGCCGATGTCAAACAATTCGAAGTCAGCAACGGATCACGCTCCTACCGCTTTCTGGGGGCCGGGGTGGGCTTGGTCGTCGGAACCACCGCGACCATTCTCATTGCGAACAGTGGTGGATCCACGAGCCTTTGCGACCGATCCGCCAACCAGGACGCCCTGAGCTCGAAGGAGTGCCTCGGCATTTACGCGTTGGGCGGCGTTGTGGGAGCTGGACTGGGATATCTGGTGGGAAGTCTGATTCACAGCGAGAGCTGGAGGCCGGTGCCGCTCGAGAAATGATTCCGTTCGGCGCCGGTTGTCCCGCGCGATCTAGAATCGAATCAACATCACTGCTTGGACCTGGTTCGCCGTTCCGTCCTGCCGGTCCTTGTTCTCGCGGCGGCCATAAATATATTCAACGCCCACATCTACTCTCTCCGCCGGCGAGAAAACGAGATTGATCGCAAAACGGTGGGTCTTGTTGTACGCATCGGGAGGCTGAAAGTCGAAGTTGCTCACGTCGACAAAACTCCAGAGCGCGGTCGAACGAAGGTTCATGTGTTCGGCGCCCTTCCATTGCTTCCACGCATGTTCGTAGGCCACGTACCACCCCAAAGCGGGAAGGGTCATCAGATCACCCGTGGTCGTATCGAATACCGCGTCCATGCCCCCGACCGAGCTGAGGTCGTTGATGTAACGAGCGATGCCGTGACCCCCGTTGACCTGGAAAATAATGCGGTCTTCGAGGCCGCCCACGTGAAACGGAATCACGCCGCTCCCGCTCAAACCCCATCCAAAATCGCTTCGCACGTCACCCGGAGTGGCCTCGCCCCGGACTTGGCGCAGCAACGCGGCTACTTGAAAATGCCCCGTTTCCCTAAATTCCTGGAATAGGCGACCGACCAGATCCGGCATCAGGTTGACCCCGCTTCCCCCAGTCAGCGAGACCTCCGGAGTCTCCAAAGCGAACGCGATTCGCGTGCGGGAAGTTGCGTTCCACACATAGCGAATCTGCGGCTGGCGGGTCAGGTTCTCCGAGCTGATGCCCTCGAAATCGAGGTCCTCTAACGCGGTCCAGGGATCCGAAAACGTAGACCAGGTCTGCCCCACGATGAAGCCCACGAACTGCGCATAGGCGTGCCGCAACCGGAAGGCGTTCCCCGCCCCGGCGAAATCTCCCTCGAAGAAGGCTCGAACTTCCTGTTTCCCGATCGGGGTTCGAAACTCCGTGTTGAGCCGGCTCGCGCGAGCCGAAATGTTGGTGCGCTTATCCTCTCCGCTCGACGTCACATCTCCGACCGGAATCGAATTGGTGAGGAATCGGTCGTCGGTACCGAGCGGATCGAGGGTCAACACCACCGCGGTGCGCACGCGTCCGCCGAATTTGATGGCCGCGTCGCTTCCCGGAATGCGAATGGAACCGGGAAAGTCGCCGGCGGACACGATGTCCTGGGGAAGCTCGGGGGCCTTCTTAGTGGCTTCTTCGATCCCTTTGATACGCGCCTCCAAGAGGCTATCCGAAACGACTCGTCCCATTTCTTGCTCCAGCTCCGCCAAGCGGATCCGGAGGGTTTCGATTTCTTTCTCCAACTCGGCCATACGGACGGACTGGCTATCGGCGATAGCCCGTTGCGTCTCGAGCTGGTTCAGTTGCTCTTCGATCTGGCGCTTTTGCTCGGCGACCTGGCTCGAGAGGCTCTTGGACTTTTTCTGCGCAAAGGCGGCGTCGGGGAGAATCGCCGCGCTCCAAACGATCCCCGCGAACGCAAATAAAAGAATCGACCAGAATACCCTCCCCGAAAACATGGCGGCATGATATCCCTTTGCGCCTCGATCTGTCAGGCATTGCGGTTCATGGGCCGCTACGAATCTTGTACACCACGTCCAATCCGAACGATGCCCTTTCCTCCAATCCTGGCGCGTTCGAGACATCCCGACGCAGGACGTTACGATCCGCCTTCGGATAATCGCCGTAATGAACGATCAAGGTACGCGCTCCCTTTGCGTACGCCGCTTGAATGGTTGCGGGCGCCGGAAAGTCGGTCATCGCGCGGCGAAACTCTTCGTAGCTGCTCGAGACGAAGCCGCTCACACCATCCAACCGCGGTTTCTTGTGATAGAGCACCCATACCTGACGGCGGGCATGAGTCTCGTTCTCTTCCCGCACGCTCCCAGGCATGGGGAGCTCGAGAAGCGGATCCAAGCCCGGCTCCGCCGCCAGCCAGGCGTAGACCGGCGGCATGGATGATGGATTGGGCGCAGGCACGAACGGAATACGCGGGCACCAGGCCAGCAGGAATGCAGCCACGAGGATCACCACGAATAAGGGGCGCGCTGCGTTGGCCCTCTTTCGGCGCAGAGCATCGAAGCCCATGCCGGCCAGGACGGCGATCGCGAGCGCCACCAGAACCGCAAATCGACCGGGCGCTCGCATGCTGGAAAAGCCTGGAATCACGAAGAAACACACCGCAAAGGGGAGAGGAATCCAGGCCCAGCGCCCCGCGATCTGCAACACCGGGCCCAATGACAAGAGGAAACCGGAAATCCCCAAGAGTAGGAAGTAACCCCTCTCACCCCACCCCATCATGGATCTGTAGAAGCGAGCCACTCCCTTTCGAACCGGCGTCGCCGGAGTTCTGCGCGATTGCTTCATTGCCATGAAGCCCATCCAAGCCAACGCCAACGCGACGAGCCCGGGGAAATATCCTTGGTCATCTCCTAGAATCGGACAAGCCTTCGCGAGTAGGCTTTCAGGGTTGATCTGCAGATAATCGAAAAGATCGGCCGACCAGAGCGCCGATTCCCCGATCGTACGCCGGAATTCCGGAAGCGCATGCTGCTCGTGCCAGTAAGGCATAGCCACAGGGAGCACCAAGAGCCCGACCAGCACGGCGAGCAAAACAATTTTTTTCCAAGGCCGGTGTCGGCTTATTGCCATCTCCAACAACGTTAGGAGCACGATTGCGACCATGAGATGAAATGTTCCGTACCAGCCGAAGTAGCTCTGGACGACGACGGTGAGCGCGGCGCCGATACCGAACCGATAGGCTTCCGTGCGCATGAAGCGCGCGGCAAAGAAAAGCCCCAATGGAATGAACTGAGTCTGGAGCTGGTTCAGCTCCCCGAGGTTGCTGAAGCGAAAGGGGCAGAACGCGAAGAAGAACCCGGCCAGAAAACTCCCCCGGCGGGACACACCGTAGAAGCGGGCCAGGCGATAGACGAACCATCCTGATGCCACGAACGACATCAGTACGAGAGCATTGTAGGCAGCACCCGGCCCAAAGATTGCCGAAATCGGGCCCGCGAAGATGGCTTCTCCGATCATCGAATCCATGTAGGTGAGCGTCCGCGGCTCGGGATAAAAGATGGGTGCGTTGAAAATGCCCAGCGGATTCGAGGTCAGGGCCTGCCAGTCCCAACCAACCAGGAAGGACTGAAGCATGGCGTCGGCGGCTCCAAATACTGCGGGAAGCTGGGACGCAAACGCTCGAGCGAGAGGCCAGGTCAACAGGAGGGCCGCGGCGAGATACGCGGGAACTACGAACCCGGATTTCAGCCTAGATGAGACCAAGCCGCCCTTCTCCTCGGGGGGAATCGAAAGATCGCTCCCCGTTCCGTTTAACCACCTCAGGTTAAGAGTAGACTTAAGGTTTCACCTTGATGGGATATGCTGGGCGCTTGGGTGTAACCGGCGGATGCTTTTCCAGTTCCTCCATGACCACCTGAATCGCCTTTTCGAGCTGCGGATCGTGCCCCGCGATGACCTCCTTGGGCGTCTGTTCGACTTCGATATCGGGAGGAACGCCCTCGTTCTCCACCGAGAAGCCGTTCTCGGTCCAGAAGGCCAAGTTCGGCGCGGTGATCTCGCCGCCGTCCATGAGCACGGGATAACCGAGGATCCCGACCAGGCCACCCCACGTGCGCTTTCCGATGATCGGACCCAATTGGAACTTGCGGAACATCCAAGGGAGTAAATCGCCTCCCGAACCGGCCGTCTCGTCGGCCAGCATGACTTTGGGACCATGAATGCCGGCGATGGGGGTCTTCAAATCAGCGCCATAACGCATCGCCCAGTAACCGACTACGGGCCGGCGCAGGATGTCGATGTAATAATCCGCTACCGAACCGCCGCCATTGTGTCGCTCGTCAACGATGATGGCCTCACGATCGGCCTGCGGGAAAAAGTAACGTTTGAAATAGGTGTGTCCCGCTTCGGCGGTATTCGGAACGTAAACATAAGCAACGCGGCCGTGCGTGGCCTCCGTGACCCGCCGTAGATTCCCTTCCACCCAGTCCCGGTTACGAATCGCGCGCTCGTCTTCGAGCGGCACGACCTTGACCGTGCGTGCGCCTTTACCATCGGGATTGGATCCCACCGTGATCTCGACGATGCGATTCGCCGTGCGTTCGAAGCGTTCGTAGAGATCTTCCGGATACCGGAGCGGCTTGCCTTCCACGGCCAGCAGGTATTCCCCTGCTTTGACGTCCACTCCTGGCTCGGTGAGAGGTGAGCGCAGGTTCGGCGTCCAGTTGAGACCCCCGTACACTTTCTTGAACCGGTAACGACCGTTCGCCACTTCGTAATCGGCCCCCAGGAGTCCGCCTGGAATCGTTTCGGTCTCGAAGGGGTTGTCGCCGCCAAATTGGTACGAGTGTCCGACGGTAAGCTCGCTCAGCATCCATTGGGTCACGCGAAAAAGGTCGTTCCGAGTCGACAGGTCGTTCACGAAGGCGGCGTACTTGGCTCGCATGGCCGGCCAATTGTTGCCGTGATAACCGGGATCGTAGAAATAATCGCGGTTGATCCGCCAGGCCTCGTCGAGCATTTGTGCCCATTCCGCGGGCGGGTCCACCTTTACCTGGATTTGATCGACGTTGAGCTTGAACTTTTCCAGATCGAGCTTGTCGCCGACGTCGACGATGTAATACGCGTCCTTGACCTGGACCAGGGCCCGTTTGTGGTCTCCGCTGATCTCGAAATGGTCCGCCTTGTCGAGAAGCGTATCCTCCTTGCGCTTCTCGAGGTCGTACCGATAAATGGCCGCATCCGCGTCGGGATCGGTGGACGCGGCGCGGCGATAGAAGATCTGGTTGGCCGGACCGGCGGAGAGATCGGTGTACACGCCCGCGTCCATCGGCATGGCCAGAACCCGGTTCGCGAGACCATCGGGATCGAATTTCACCGGAATGGGTTTCTTCTCGGATTTCTTGGAATCGTCCTCTTTTTTCTCTGGCCCCGACGGGGCGGCAACTTCCTCATCGCTCTCTTTCGCCAGAGGCGACGCCACGCCCTTGGCCAGCACGGCCAGATAGACCTGCTGCACGGTGCGCATGTCCGCGTTCGATTGCGAGAACCAGTCGTTGATGGGGCCGGCGTCGGTTGAAACCAGGAAGTAGAGATACTTGCCCGAGGCATCGAAGACCGGCCGCCTGACGTCGGCCAGCCCGTCGCTCACGGGATAGGACTTCCCCTCCGCGACCGAATAGATATAGAGGCGATTGAAATAGGTCGGCGTGTTCCGGGTGTAGGCCAGGTATCGCGAGTCCGGCGACCAGGCGTGGTTGAGGACTGGATCCGGGCCGTAGAGCGGATCCGTGGATACTTTGGTTTGCGAGCCGCTCGCCACATCAAGGATGTAGATCGTTCTCGAATTGTCGGAGTAGCTCAGCTTCTTGGAGTCAGGTGACCACTTCGGATCGAAGTAGAAGCCGGCACCCTGGAGAGGAATGCGACGTGCTTCCCCTTTAGCATCTTCCGGCTCCAATACCAACCCGTATGAACTCCCCTGATCGGAAAAGTACGCAATCCATTTTCCATCCGGAGACCAGGCAGGCGAGCGTTCGTGAACCCCCGGCGATTGGGTGAGATTCCGATCATCGCCCTTCTCTCGAGGCAGGGTGACGATCTCTCCCCGGAACTCGAACGCCGCTCGCGCCCCGGACGGTGAGAGGCTGGCCGACCGGATCCACTTCTCTCCTTTGGCCCAACGCGGCCGCCGTTCCACGAGATCCGCGGCGACACCCAGCTTGAGCCGATTCGATGTGCCGTTGGTCGGATCCAAAACGTAGATATAGCCGGCTTGTTCGTAGACAATCTGGTTCGGGCCCGCTTGGGCGTTCATCACCGGAAAATCGATGTGCGACGTCATCCGCGTAACCGCCTTTGTCGCACGGTCGAACGCGTAAATATTGAACTCACCATCCCGATCCGAGCGGAAATAGAGCTTGGTACCGATCCACATCGGGTTGGTGTCATTACACCGACCTTCGGGTTGCGGCACTTGCTCCACGTCATAGGTGGCATTGTTGAACAGGAAAATGCGCGCTGTCCGGCCGCCGCGATAGCGCTTCCATTGAAGAAAGGGTTCCCCAAGCGGCACATAAGCCGTTCTCTGCCCATCGGGTGAAATCGAAGCCTTGCTCGCATTCGGTATTGGAAGTTTCGTCGGAAACCCGCCCGCCCTTGGAACGGTGAAGAGCTGTGCGTAACGAGTCGTGTACACCTCACGCGCCGAAGAGAACAAAACAGATGTCCCGTCGGCGCTGAATCCCAGTGCGACATCGTCGTAAGGATGGTAGGTGAGTCGTTTCGGTTGTCCACCTTGCGTCGGCACGAGGTACACGTCCGTATTGCCTTCGTATCGACCCGTGAAGGCAATGAACGAACCGTCGGGTGAAAAGCGAGGGCCGGACTCTACACCGGGGTGCGAGGTCAGGCGCCGCACGTCCGAACCGTCCATGTTCGCGAGCCAGAGATCGTTGGCGTAGGCAAAGGCGATCAGGCTGCCGTTCGTGGCCGGGTCCGAAACGAGTCGAGTGTCGTTGAGATCGACGGCCAGAGCCCTGGCGGGTACTGAAAGCACAAAAGCCGTGACGAAAAGAGCCGGGATCGAAAGAGGGCGGTCGGGTTTCATGGCATTCCTCTCCGGGAGGGGCGAAGGGACGGGGCAGGATAACAGGAAGATGCGCCGTGTCCATGCCGGCGTGGACTCAAACCCGAGCTGAGAACCTGTTCAGGCCCTCTGTACCAAAAGCGCTTTCGCCATTGCGCCGTGCTGGCGCCCCACGAACTTGGCGAGGTGCAGGAGCACGATGACGTCGAGAATCCCGGCAACGAACAGAAACGGCATGGACCAGAGAGGCACGAAGTATTTGCCGAACGAGAAATTGAAGAGCGGTTGATCGAACACGAGCTGTAGAACGGGCAGCGCCATGAGTTGCAGCGAGTAGGCCAGCAACACGATGAAGATCGTGAAATGGATGATCCCGAAGGGAAGCTGGAGCACGAGATAGGCGAGCGTCGTCCAGGTGCGACGGTCCTTTAGCCGCGCCACGAATTTCTTCCAGATCCCGGTTCCGGCCCGAAACGGCATCTGACGCCGCGGCATTCTGACCCCGAGCAACGCTTCCACCAGGCGGCCTTCCACCAGCGCCAACCCCTGGATCGAGAACACGAATAACCCGAAGAAGGGCAAACCAAAGATCAGGACCATGAGCCCGACGCTGAGCGACACGCCGGTCACCGCCCAGGTGAAATAGAGGACTCCGGTCACGATGGACGTGAGGAGATAAAGCAACGCCGCGTAAGCGCGGGGCTCGCCGAGTACGCCGAAGAATCGGACGTAGAACGGGCGTGTGTCCTTTTTCTTGACGGGAGCGAACGGGGGCGTGAGCCGGACCTCGATCTCCCGGTAGGCCTTGGCTATTTCCTGCGGGGTGCCGAAGTCCGCGATGATGGCGGAAAGCAAGCTTTCCGGAGTGGCCTCGGGATGTTCCCGGCGCGCCTGCTCGAGAGCACTCTGGAGATGATCCTCCCCATCGGCCAGAGCATCCTGGATCGTCGCCGGATCCAATCCGGACAGCCCCTCTCGAAGTTCGCTCAGGTACGCCTCAACGTTCTGATACATCTACGGTTCCTTCCAGAATCGCTTCCACGAAGCTCGTGTTCTGCTGCCAAATGGCAACCCATTGGGCCAAGATCTCACGGCCGTTTGGAGTGATGCGGTAATAACGTCTCGGCGGCCCGGTTACGGACGGTTCGACGTTGCTGTCCAGGAGTCCACCCTTTTCCAACGATCGCAACACCGGATAGAGCGACCCTTGTTTGACCACGGAGATCTTGTCCCCGTGCTTTTCGAGCAGCTTGGCGATTTGGTAGCCGTAAAGCGGCTCTTGGGACTGGTCCAGCACGGACAAAAGCACCAGGGCCACGGCACCCGCGTTCAGCTCTTTCTGGAATTTGCGGTTGGCGTCTTGGTCGTCCATGCCTCTCTCTTTTCAAATGTCCGCACCCTTCGCAGGTGCCGCTCAGAGTTAGGGTAATATTACTATTAATCTAGTAGTAGTCAACAGAAAAAATAGCTCGGCCCTATAAATTCTTTAACTTCATCTAGGGATTGGATTTACATCGGCGGAAGAGCGCGGCGTCCTCCATGTTCAACTCACGATTCGCGAGGAGAATCCCGATGCGCTGAGCGCGGTTTTGGTGAGCATTGACCAAGGTGGGGCCACCTTCCCCGTCAGCACCTTGAGCGCGACGAGCGACAGTCTTCACCTGAGTGTCCCTACGCTCGGTGGAACGTTTGCGGGCCGCATTCATGGTGAAGGAGAAGCGGCGGAGATCGAGGGAGCCTGGTCCCAAAATGGCGCGACGCTGCCTTTGACCTTCAAGCGGACCGGCAAGCCGGCGGAACCAAAGCGTCCCCAAGTTCCGGCAAAACCCTATCCCTACCGAGACGAAAGCGTCTCGTACCAAAACACGGCCGCTGGAGTGAAGTTCGCGGCGACGCTCACGCTACCGAATGGACCCGGACCCTTTCCTGCCGTGGTGCTCATCACCGGTTCCGGCTCGGAAGATCGGGACGAAACCATCTTCGGGCACCATCCCTTTCTCATTCTTTCGGATTATTTGACGCGACAGGGCATTGCTACGCTGCGCGCGGATGACCGAGGCGTGGGCGGATCAACCGGAGACATCGCGAGCGCAACGACCCTGGACTTTGCGGGCGACGCGCTTGCCGGCGTCGCCTACCTCAAAACACGCAAGGAGATCGATCCCAAGCACATCGGCCTCATCGGCCATAGCGAGGGGGCCAACGTGGCCTCCATTGCCGCCACTCAATCCCCTGACGTTGCCTACATCGTCATGCTGGCCGGAATGGGTGTGACGGGAGAGCAGGTCCTCTATCTGCAGGGCTGGCGGCTAATGGAGGCTCAGGGCCAGTCGAAGGCAAGCGTGGACCAGGAACGAGCGATCCAGGAGGGCTTTTTCTCTGGGGTCAAAGAGGAACCGGACAAGACCAAGCTCGCAAAACGCCTCGCCGAGGTGGCCGAGAAAGCCGGGAAAAAGATGAGCGCCGCCGAAGTCGACGCAATCGCGGATCAGATCGGATCGCCGTGGTTTCGCTACTTCTTGACCTTCGATCCCGAGCCGGTGCTTCGGAAGGTGCACGGTCCGGTCCTGGCTCTCTACGGCGAGAAAGACACGCAAGCCACGCCCAAGGAAAACGCCGCCGCGGTGGAAGCGGCTTTGAAGGCGAGCGGCAATCCGGACTACTCGGTTCGGGTCTTACCCAATCTCAACCACCTCTTCCAGACCTGCCAAACCGGTGCGGTGGCCGAATACTCTCAAATTGAGGAAACCTTCGCGCCCGCCGCGCTTGACCAGATTGCGGAGTGGATCCAGAAGCACGCGGCCACAAAGAAATAAGCTGCCGGTTCGCTACCGGAGAGGCGCGCTAGCCAAAAACCCGACCACGGTCGACCACTCTCGAACGCGCCACTCCCTGACGAGTCCGTTCACAACGTAGGGATCGTTCCTCGCGAAATCCTCGGCGACTTGCATCGAGTCACCCTGGAACAAGAGCACCGCGCCATCGACTGGGTCATTCAGTGCTCCGCCAAGCATCAGCTCCCCTCGGGCATGAGCTGCCCATGCTTTTTCCACATGCGCATCACGATACTGAACGCGTTGGGCCGCGTAGTCAGGTACAACGTCGTAAAAAAGAAGGAAGTGCTTCATGGCTTCGTATCCTCTTGAGATCCCTGCTGCCCGGCTAGCGGTTGGCGACCTCGATCAGGAACGTTTTCAGCGCATTATAGTTCGCAGCCGTGCCCAGATTGTGGTCGGTGAGGTTGTAGATTCCCGCCACTTTGTTGTCACCGTCGAGCACGATGACATCCCGCCACGTCACTTTCCACTTCGTCCAGACATCTTGGGATTTCGTGTCTTGTAACCACGGCAACGTGCGTCCCGCGACCATGAGATCGTTGTCGCTTTCCTGACCGACGGCATTGATACCCAGGATACGAATGGGAAGACTCGTGGCCGTCGTATCGAGCTCCCCCTGCATTTGGTTCAGGTAGCCAAACTGGCTACGGCAGTAACCTCAGGTGGAGTGGCCGAAATACCAGGCGGAAACCTTGCTCAGATACTCGCGGGGCGAGATCGTCGAATCGTGGGTCGCCGAGTTGGGATTCACGTCCTTGAGCGCGAAGTCCGGCGCCACGCCGGTCAGGGGGCCATTGGTCGAGTCGTCCTTGCATCCCGTTAATAGAGCAAGAATCGCGGCAACGGCCCCCGCCACGCTCACCCATCGATTCATAGAGCTCCTTGGTTCCACCTTGGGATACTACCAGCACTTGCCGGTGGCGCATCCGAGCCGACCGGCGTGGAAAAAGCCCCATATCACAGGGAGAGACGAATTAACGTACCTCCAGACTGAATCTAGGGTCGTAGAGGCCTGGTCAAGCCATTCCGTCTTGGCACACTCCCTGCTCTACTTCAGGCAGGCTCGATCCGGGGGGGATTGAGGAGCTCTGCCACCATGCAACGTCGCCTTTTGGTCCTCATCACCGCCATGAGCGTGCTGCTCCTGGCCGAGGGATGCAATCTGGGGAGCCCCGTCGCTCCGCAGGCTCCGGGGCGTGATCAAACTGCTCCTGCGATCCAGATCCTCGATCAGACCGGAGACCTCTGGAATGTCGTAGCAACGAAACTGGTCCTGCCTGGTCTTCTCACACAAGTGCGTGGCTCGCGCTACACGCTGACCTTTCAGCCCCTCTCATTGCTGAGCACGCTTCTGGTCACCATTCGCGAACGGGATCCCGGCATCGTGGACGTGGACCTGGGCCCCGATGGCTCGGTGTTCCGCCTTCCGGTGACACTGCAAGTCAGCTATTGCGGAACCATCTACGACCCTTCCCAGCCAAACTACGCCGGCCACAAACCCAAACTGTTCTGGTTCAATCCGGCTACAAAGACCTGGGTCGTCGTTCCCGGAACCGACGATCCCAAGCAGTGCCTTTACACGGTCAAGCTGCAGCACTTCTCCCGGTATGCCATGGGAGACGGCACGAGCGGCTGGGAAGATGGACAAGACGACCACGGCAAAGAGTTCGTGAAGTAACCGAGAGAAACGATGCCGGTTGCATCTTCGACCGATCCCACGCTTTCCACGAGAACGCGCAGTTTCATTGCCGGTGTGGCAACACTGACCGGGATCGTGCTCGCATACGCGTTCCTACGAGGCCCGCTTCCCTCCCTGCAATTGCTCGCGGTGTGGTTCTCTGCCTTCCTGATCGGGGAAGTAATGCGCTTCCGAACCCCGACCGGCAAGGGCAACGTCAGCATGGCCATCACCATGCATCTCGCCGCGGTGCCCATCGTCCCTATGGCTGCCATCCTCCCCGCGGCTTGGCTGGCGCGCATGGTGGCGGATCTCATTGTCATGCGCGCCCGCTGGTACCGTGGGGTATTCAACGCCGGCCAGGTTACCCTCGCCGTCTTTGCCGCC
>Ga0114129_10010713_pt1 | contig 13071 bp, 12 predicted proteins | sample RhiMetdeltSRZDD1_FD_80071 | JGI IMG/M metagenome (GOLD analysis project Ga0114129, IMG submission 80071) | Populus rhizosphere microbial communities from Tennessee, USA - Rhizosphere MetaG P. deltoides SRZDD1 (version 2) (version 2) | ecosystem: Host-associated > Plants > Roots > Rhizosphere >...
CAGGGGCACGATCTGCGCTAAGGACTCAACGGTCCAGCGAGCGGAGTACTCACCTGCCAGCGGCTACCGCAACCGAGTCTGCACCAGAAGGAACAAACCCGGTTAGCTCCCATTAGCGAGCGCTGACCGGCGTTCCCGAAGGGAACACCTACCGTGCCGACTGCAGCGCTCTTCGGCCAGCGCATCGATTTGCGGCCGCTCCTGCCTTCCAGAAATTCAACAGCGCCTTGGCTAACCCCAGACGCTGGGCGTTGCCCAACGACAGCGTCCGCGCCCGCCGATCGGCGTACTCGCGAAGGCCAAGCCGCTCGATCGCGGCGTCGGCCGAAGCCGCGCTGGTGCGCCGCAGCCGGCGTACGACTTCGAGATTCTCCCGGACCGTGAGGTCGGGATAGGCAGCTGGCGTCTCCACCAGATAGCCGACATCGGACCAGAGTCCCCGCGCGTCGGCCGTGACCTGCTGCCCGAACAGAACCACCCGCCCGGCCGTCGGGCGCACCATGCCCAGCAGCAGCCGAATCAGGGTCGTCTTGCCCGCCCCGTTGAGACCGAGCAAGGCATATATCTCGCCAGGCTCGACCGAGAGGCTGACGGCGTCGACCGCCGCCACGTCGACGTAGCGTTTACTGGCTGACTCCACGGCGATGACCGGTGGCATCGCTCAGCCCGCCAGCATGACCGGCACCGTCGCCGCATACGCCGCCAACAGGACGGCACCGGCGACCCTGGTCAGCACGAGGCGCCGTCGCAGCAACGCCCACGCGAGCGTGCTCGCGAAGATCATCGTGACCGCGATCGCGACTCCAACCCCGGCGTTCGCGCCACGCGGCGACGCGAACGCGACCACCGCCCCGCCGGCCAGGCTGTTGAACAGATTCGAGCCGAACAGGTTGCCCACAACGAGGTCGGTCTCGCCGCGACGCATCGCCTGTACCGTCGTGACCAACTCCGGTAGCGACGTGCCCAACGCAACCAGGGTGAACCCGATGACCAACTGCGAGACGCCGACGTCCTCGGCGATCGCCGAGGCGTTGGCGACCAGCAACTGCGCCCCGGCCAGCACCCCAGCGAGTCCGAGCACCGCCCGGGCGGGTTCCTTCCAGGCCGCGCCGCGAGCATGCCGCTCATCGGCGAACTCGACGACCTCCTCAGCGAGCTCGACGTTACGGCCCTCGCCGGCCCACCGCAGCAGCAGCTACATCGCCACGACAAGACCGACGGCCAGTAACACACCGGCCCACACCATCAGGCCGATCCAGGCGAGCACGCCGAACCCGGCAACGGCCACGACCGCTGTCCTGACCTCGCGCCGGACCACCGTCGAAGCGACCGCGAACGAGCGAATCATGCCAGCAGTACCCAGGATCAAGGTGAGGTTGAGAATGTTCGATCAGGTGATGTTGCCCAGCGCGATACCCGCATCGTTGCGCGCCGCGGCCACACCGGACACCAGCAGCTCCGGCGCCGACGTCCCCAACCCGATCACGACAACGCCGACGACGACCGGACTGATGCGAAGACTGGTCGCGATCCGCGAGGATCCGAGCACCAGATGATCCGCGGCGAACGTGAGCAGCACAAGGCCGATCACGGCGAGCCCGATCTGAAGGGCCACTTCGTCAACTCCTGCGGACACGGCGACGATATGTGCCGACCAGGCTTCCCGGCGCCCCAGCAGACCTTAACGCATGCCCATCAAATCGGATTCCCATGAATGACCGATGCGCCACAGCGTGTGTCCGTTCACGGTCCGGCATCACCGCCGCATGCACGACGTGCGACAGTCCACGGCATCCGGTTACGCGGCCCCGTGCCCGCGGCGCGGCGTATGCGAGACTTTCGGTCAACAGCACGTCCCTTCAGTCTCCGGTCAAGACGACGACCCGATCGTCGGCCGTCAAGACGAGATCGACTCGCTTGTCCGGGTTGAGGACAACGCCGTAGTTCGGCGGCCGATAGGCGTCGGCGTCCCGGCGATATCCGATGGCAGTTTCACCGCGTCTGAGGGCCGCCTCCACGACCGTCGCGAAATTGGCGGTGACGCCCGCGGCAAGGTAGTCGGCGGCCGGCTTGAGGTAGATGTCCGCACCGGACGGGTCGAACAGTTCAGCGAAGACCGCGGCCAGGTGCGTGTTGCGCGACAGCTGCGCCATCAACAGGCTGATCATCTTCGTGCTGACCACGAAGTCGTCGGCGCGCGTTACCTGGGCCAAGCCCCGATTGGCGTCCTCAGTGATCTCCCCGACGATGGCGTATCCGTGGCCGTGACGCTGTTTAATGTCGCGCAGGTGCAGCAACGTGACCAGCGTGCGGGCATCAGCGCGTTCGTTGCCGGTCTCGTCATCGGCCAAGACGACGACGTGCTGGAACTGGCCCGGTTGCAGCGCTTCCAGGTCGGCGCGTTCGGTCGGGTCGGCCTCGACGATCGCCACGGACACATTGGTCACCGCCGCGAGCCGGGCGGTGTGGGCGTGCGGCAATGCCGGCGCCGCGACAGTCAACCGCGACCCGGCCGGCAGATAGCGGTCCAGTAGCCGCACGATGGTCGGACTGTGGTTGTTCCAGCCAAGGATCAGCGTGGCATCGGCCCGATCCGGCGTCCGTGCGTGCCCGTCGATCGCCTCCGCCACAATCAGCGGCTGCCCGGCCCGAAGCTTGATCGCCGACTTGTCCGGGGCCAGAACGATGATTTGGTCGTCATCGGCAAGCGTCGTTTCGGCGGGCGGGTTGATGCTGACCGTTCCATCGCCGTGGCGTACGCCGAACACCGCAGCTGTGGCGTACGCGTGCAGGATCTCGCCGTAGGTCCGGCCGACCAAGCCGGGCTCGGCACGGGTGTGGATCTCCTGCCCGGTGAAGCCGAGCAGGTCGGTACACACCGCCGACAGACCTGGATGGCGGCGTGATTGGACGATGAGCCGAGCGGTGACGTCCTCGGCGTCGACGAAAGTGACGTCGGGTCCGGCCAGGGCGGCGGCGGGCAGATTGCTGGAGGCGGCGATGCTGGCGACGACGGGCGGACGACCCGACGGCCAGGCGCGGTGCTGTAGCGCGAGCAGGGTCTTGATGACCTGCACGTCCGGCTCGGGGGAGTCCGGTGTCGGGACGATGATGACGGCGGCGGTGTCGGGCTGGACGATGTCGAGATCCACCGGAGCCGCGGGGTTGCCGGTGCGGCATACGACCCGCAGCCGCCCGAGGTTGCGCAGCCGCAGCCGGATCCGATCCTCCAACTCGGCCTTGTCCCGATCGGCCAGGATGGTGACACAGGCGCGTTCGCCTTCACCTGCCTGGGCGAGCTCGGCGATGATCGTGAACAGCTGGTCGGACCAGCCCAGTACAACAGTGTGGCCGGTCTCCATGACGTGGGACTTGCCTTTGCGCAATTCGGCCAGTCGGCCGTCCAGGCCGCTGGACAGCACGCCGACCAGCGCGCTGACGATGAAGATGCCGCCGATCGTGACCACGAGCATCAACGCAAGGAACGTCGCGGGACCCTGGTCGCCCCCCATCGTGCCCGGATCCAGCGTCCGCAGAATGCTGCGCCACAAGGCATCGGAGGTGCCGTCCACCTGGCCCGGCGCGAAGATCATCACTAGCACGGTCACGACGGCGACCAGCATCACCGACGCCAGGGCGAGCAGGCCGATCAGTGCCGGCGTTCCCCGCGCCATCGTGTTGTCGAACCAGTACCGCCACCGCTGCCTCGGCGACCGCATGCCAACCCCCCAGCCGCCGTACCGCTCAGATGCTGACCGCTCGGCTGACGGGATGATGGCAGACATCGCTGACGGAGTCGAGCCCGCCCGGCGCGGTGTATCGGCCCGACGGCAAAGCACCCGACGGACGCGCTCGCGAGCCTCGTGGCGTGCCGAGGTCTGTTCCGTGCAATGCACGAGGTCTTGTGCCGCGCGGCCGCAGGCGTCCTCGACCCGAGCAAGATCAGAAGTCTGCGGCCGCGCGTGGGGCCGGACGTGTCCGTATCTGGGCCGTCCCTCCAGACCGACCCGTGACGATCGCGATCCGCCGGCGTAAAGCTGTTCGGGCCCTAAGCCACTGGCCATAAGTCTTGTCCGTAATCGTTGGGTAGCCATGGCGATGTCCAGGGTGCGGCGGTGGTGAGGTTCTTTTCGGTGCTGCGGAAGAAGGCGTGGGCTTGGCGTATTCGGTCGGCCATGGTGGCCGGGGCGGTGTTGGCGATGTGTTGTTTGAGCGCGGCCCAGATCCGTTCGACCGGGTTGTCCTGCGGGCTGTATTTCGCTCCTTCGATCAGCAGCAGGCGGGGATGGTCGGTCAGCCATCGTTGAGTGATCTTGCTGTGGTGGGTGCTGCCGTTGTCGCAGATGACCGCGACGACCGGGGCGTGAGGGTAGGCGGCCAGCAGCATGTCGAGGAAGTAGCAGAACACGGCAGATACGTTGCGGATTGAGATGTGGTGGTGAAAGGCGCCGGTGGCCAGGTTGATCGCGCCGTGGATGGTTCGGCGGCGGTTGGAGCCCGGTGTCATGACCCGGTGGCGGATGCCGGTGGGCATCCAGCTGGCGCGGATGCGGGCCAGCAGGTCCAGGTGGGTTTCGTCTTCGGCGAGCACGACCGATCCGGAGGGCAGGGCGGCGATCTGGTCGCGGATGGCGGCGCAGATGCGGTCGTGGTCGGGGTCGCCTTTGGCGATCAGCCGGGGCCGGCGCCAGCGGGCTTGTTCGCGCAGGCGCCGGTAGAAGGTGCGGGGGCTCATCTTCGGCCGCCCCAGCGCCCGCCAGACCCGGATGGTGGTCCATGTCTTCGGGGTGCCCAGCAGCCGCCGGATGCGTTCACTCAGGCCCGGGCTGCCCAGCCGGGGTCGGCCGCTGCGAGGCCGGTCCGGCAACCCGTCGACGCCGGCCAGGTCGTGGCGGGCGATCCACCGCCGCACCGTACGCGGGTCGTAGTACGGCAAGTCTGCGATCTCAGCCGCCGACATGCCGTTGGCCGACAGCAGCACCATTACCGCCCGGGTGGCTACCCGCCACCGCCGGTGCAAAGCGTTGACGATCTCTGCGTGTTGTTCGTCGGACAGGTTGGCGTACACGTGCGCCGGGCGCATACTGGCGAAGACCTCGTCGGGATCGGTCGTTGTGTGGAAACTCGATCCAACCCCGACGAGGTCTTCCTATGTGGACTCTTTGCCACTCGGGCGAGTTACGGACAAAACTTCAGGCGGTCTGCTTAGCGCCGCGCCAGACCCATCTCGTCGAGCCGGAGCACTGGCAGTCGTCCTCAATGGAATGCTTACACGCGATCCCTCACAACGCTGGACGCGCGCCCGGGTCCGCGTGAGTCTGCAAAAGCTTGCTCGATAACGCATCCGCCGATCGCATCCCGCGTACGCCCGGGGTAGAAATGGCGATAGCGTCTCGCTGGCCAGGGCTCATCCACGAGACAGCTCACGGTGGTGGGGCCTCCGCGCCGCACCGGGGTGGTACGCCGTCACGCAACTGCGATGCTCTGCGGGTGATGGAAGAAGTCGTCCGGATCGTAGGCCTGCTTGACCTGTTGCAGCCGTTGATAGTTGGAACCGTAGTAGGCCTTGGGCCAGTCGTCGAGTTGTTCGTCGGCGTAGTTCTGGTACACCTCGCCGTTCAGGTGCGGCGCCAGCTCCGCCATCAGATCGTCGACCCAGCGCAGGTTCGCCTCCGCCTCCTCGTCGCGTATCCATTGGGCGATGATGGAGACGTTGAACAGCGACGAACGGTGTACGAAGGCGGTCGCATCCGGTGGGACCGCGCCGATGGCTCCTCCGCCGAGCAGATCGAAGCGGCACATGGAGTACTTGGACGGTGCGCGGCGGAACGCGTCGGTGATCGCCGCGAATGCCTGTTCGCCGAATCCGCCGGCGCGAAAGAACCCGCCGCGCCACTTCAGCTGCAGGCCGTACACGATCTCTTCGCCAAGAGCCTGCTGGAGTGCGAAATAGGAGATGGGGCCGAACGTGTCGAACACCGGCTTCGCGACCGCGCGCAGCGGCGCCAGCTGTGCCGGCCCTTCCTCGGCCGGCCCGGCGTACATGCCATAGGCCATGAGGACTGGATCGCCTTCCGGATACGGATCAGTTACCAGCGCGAGATAGACCGACATCCGGTCCTCCTCGCGTCCTTCGTAGAAGTCGCGGTAGGCAGCGAACGCCGCGGGCGCGTCGTCGATGGACCACGCCAGCACCTCGCCGAACACCGTCGCGGGCACCGGTTCAGCCGATACTTCAGGTTCGTGACCACGCCTAAGCCGGCGCCGCCCGCGCCGCGCAGTGCCCAGTACAGGTCCGGGTGCTCGTGGTCGTTGACCCGCAGGACGTTTCCCTCGGCGTCGACGACCTCGGCCTCCAGGATGTGGTCACACGCCAGGCCGTTGGTCCGGCTCAGGAACCCGAAACCGCCGCCGAGGCTGTAGCCGGCGTTGCTGACGGTCGGGCATTCCCCGCCGGGGTCGGCCAGCCCGTGCTCCTGGTAGGTGACACGATCCACGTCCCGCCACCCGCAGCCGGGCTCCGCCACCACGGTCGCTGTCGCCCCGTCGAACGCGATGCCCTTCATGTCACTGGTGTCGACTACCAGCCCTGCGTCGGCGAGCGAGAAGCCGCAGGCATGATGGCCGCCTCCGCGTACTGACAGGGGTAGACCGGCCTCACGAGCGAACCGCACCGCCGCCACCACGTCCGCGGTGCCCGCGCATCGGCAGATCAGCGCTGGACGGAACCGGACCGGTTGTTGAACAGCACTCGGTTGCCCTCGTAGACCGGATCGAACGGAGTGACGATGGTGCCGTCAAAGGACTCCCGCAGCCGCGAAACATCAATCCGCACGGATAGAGGAGACCACAGACATGCGATCGCCGCCACCTCCGGATGTCCTGTAACGAACGAACCTTCCCGGCACCCAACACGACGCCGACTCGATGCCGCGTACAAGACGCCGAAATCCGGTTCGGCGTCCCGGCGCCGTGGACACCGGGAGGCGCAACGTCTAGCGGCGAGGTTACGGCGCTCGGGGTGAGGCGCGCCTTGGTCACGCTGTCCTCATGGGACGAAGCGGCCAGTAGGCGGCCCGCGGTCAGACCGCCGTATCCACGGCGGCCGTCCGGAGCGCCGCTGATTCGGTGCCGAGCAGGCTGCCGAAGAGTTCGCCGTAGCGGATCAGGTGCAGGTCGCCGACGAAGTTCGCGAGGACGTGCTCTCGTGCCGCGGCGCCGGTCCGTTCGGCGTACTCCGGATCGTCGAGCAGCCTGCGTACGGCGTGACCGAAGGCGCGGAGGTCGGTGGGATCGGGCAGGAGAATTCCGGTACCTTCGACGATCTGGTCCTGGATGCCTCCGATCGCCGAACCGACTACGGGCCGGCCCTTCCACATTCCCTCGGCCACGGTGAGACCGAAACCCTCGGCCAGACTCTTCTGGACGATCACGCTGGCACGCCGCTGGATGGCGTTGACCATGGCTCCGTTGTCGTCCACGTCGGTCATGGGCAGCGTCACCAGCATGATGCGGGACCGCTTGGCCGGCGGCAGGCCCTGCCACGCCGCCATGATCTGGGCCAGCACGAGCGAGCCCTCCGGGTCGTCGGCGACCCCCTCGACGGATGGCCCCACGAGCATCAACCACTCCGGCCCGTTCGGCGCGACGTAGTCGGCGAACCCGCGCATGACGCCCATCATGTCCTTGAGCCGATCCCACCGTGACACCTGAACGACGACCGGGTCATCCGGATCGGGGAGCCCTTCGGCCACCACGGATGCCCTCTGCGTCACCTCGCCCGGCGAACCGTCTCTGCGGGTGTAGCGGCACACCAACCCGGCTGGGTCGCCGGCGAGCAGGCCCATGTGTACGAAGGCCGCTCGAACGGCGGAGGGGTCCATCGGCTGGTTCTTCGGCGAGAACGGATCGATGGAGGGTGGGATGATCCACGCCCGCGCCGGGGGGATCGTCGGGGGCAGGTACGAGTGGCGAGTGAAGACGAAGCCTTCCGCCACGGCCAGGAACGGCTGAAGGAACGTCCACGCCGACCGGCTCACCTCGTTCTGCCGGTCGATGCCGATGTGCGAGCGCCACACGACGTGCGCCCCGCGCCGGGTCAGCGGTCCGACCAGGCCCGCTGTCTGAGGGTCGTGCAACAGAACCAGATCACCTTGGCTGATCGAATCGCCGATGCTCGCCGCGCTGGCCGCGAGCACGCTGTCGATGTGTTCACGCTCCGCCGGGCCCAGCTCACCGCCGTCCCCCGGATAGCCGTGAATCCGATTGTGCAGGCGCTTGGTGATGCGGAAGAACTCGGTATCGCCCTCGATGACCAGCCAACGGATGTCGACGGCGAGGTCCTTGGTGTATCCGACCAGAACCTGCAGCATGTCAGCGACGCCCCCACCGCTCTCGGTGGAGCTGATATTCCAGATGGTCCGGCCTCCGGCGGCCTGCCGGAACTCCGCCGCCGCCGCGAGCAACCGCGTGGTCCGCGGCAGGCCTATCACGTCTTCCAGCGCCGCGACGGGGCGCCGAGGCACATCGACAACCCTTATCCCATACATCTGCTCAGCATGACCGGCTGTGACGTGCCCGGCTCCCGAAAGCCGAAATGAGTTCCGCGCCGCCGATCCGGCACGCGAGATAGATCGCGACAGAATGCAGTGAACTTGAGCAATATTTGGATAAGCAGGGGTTATTGGTACTATATGCTACGGAACGATGTAACCTCATCCATAACGTCCGATTGAGAGCGGAGGGCCCGTCGCCATGCGGTCAAGGTCCAGAGTGGGCTTCGTCGTGGCCCTCGGCGTACTCGGCGTACTCTGCCTCGCGGCCGCGGCCATCCTCAAATGGGTCGTCACGCCGAACGAGGCCAAGCTGCCCTCGGATCAGAACACCACGCGCCAGTACGAGGGAAACGCGAAGATCCTGCTCAACCCGCAAGCCCTGAGCACCGGCGACCTGACGAAAGCCGTGCTGGTCAACACGCCGGTGAAGGCGAACCGTAACGCCAAGGTGCTGGCGGTCCAGGACAACGCCGCCGAAATGCAGGACACCCGTACCCTGGCCACGGCCAGCGGCGAGCCCATCGGCGAAACTCAGGCCACCTACGCGGTCGACCGCAAGACCTTGGAGGCCACGCCGGACCACCCATCCAGTTGGCAGGTGACGGCTGCACAGGGGCTCACGGTGAGCTGGCCGATCGGCGCCGAGAAGAAGGACTACACCGGCTGGGTGCAAGAGACGCAGGCGACCACGCCCTTAAAGTACTTGCGGCAGGAGACGAAGCAGGACCTCACTACATACGTCTACCAAAGCAGTTCCCAGCCGGCCCCGATCACGGACCCGCAAGTGCTCAAGACCCTGCCCCAAGCACTCCCGGCCGGCACCCTGGCGGCGCTCTCATCGGAACTTCCGCTACCGCCAGATGTCAAGAGCCAGCTCAGCGCGCAGCTGCCGCAGCTGACCCAATCGGTACCGCTGAGCTATACCTACCAAGTCAACTCTACGTACTGGGTGGAACCCACCACCGGCATCGTGATCGACATTCAGCGCGAGGAAATCCGCAAGGCGGGCCTTTCCGTGGGCGGCAAGACGCTCGCCTCAGTGCTGCCGGTGTACGACGTCACCACCGCGTACACGTCGACGACCGCCTCCGACGCAGCCGCCGAAGCCAAGGACGACAAGAACAAAATCAACCTCTTTGGCACGACCCTGCCGCTGATCCTGCTCATTGTCGGGATCCTGGCCCTGCTCGCCGCTCTGCTCCTGTTCCTGCTGTCCCGGCGTTCCCCGGCTGGTACCCAGCCCTCACCCCCCGCCGGCGGCATGTCGGCCGACGCGGCGGGTTGAGCCCTCCGCCACGGCCAAGCCAAGCCCGCAACGGTACGCCGACCGGCCGAAGCACGGTCCTCGCCCTGGCCCGTAGCGCTGTCGCCGGGGCGGCGCCGGCATGACGCGCGCAGATCAAGTGCACACCTTGGTGGGCGTGAACTCCGCTGTCGTACGCGCGTCGATGGTGCGTCTGAGCGCGGTCGGCATCGGTCTCTACGTCGTACGATCGCCCTGGTGCGTGCGCCCTTGTGACGAGCGGCGTATCTGATCCTCGCGCTCTCCTGCTGCTTTCCCGCAGATCCGGCCGGCCCGCGCTGACTTGCCCAGCCCGCGGGGGCGTTGCTTGGTGGTCACACAAAGGAACCGCCAGACCAGGCCAACCGGCCCTACATCGGCCTTTGCGCTCGTAGCATCATTACAGGTAATGATCATCATCAGTCTGTGGGGGGTGTGATATGCAGCCACAGACGGAAGTCTCTGGCGTGTACCCGGTGCAGTTCGCCGTCGACTATCCTGAGCGGCCGCTCAACCGGCTCACGACATTCTTCCGGATCTTTGTCGCTATCCCGATCCTCATCGTCCTGGGGGCGGTGAGCGGCGGGACGGCCCAATGGCAGACCGACGACACGAAGACGGCGGTCATCGTCGGCGCGGGTGGCCTGCTGTTTCTGGGACCGCTGCTGATGATCTTGTTCCGGCTGAAGTATCCGCGCTGGTGGTTCGACTGGAACCTGGAGTTGCAGCGGTTCGGCAACCGTGTATGCGTCTTCCTGGCGTTGATGGACGACCGGTACCCGTCCACCGACGAGCACCAGTCCGTGCGGCTCGACATTCGATATCCGGATGTGCCGCGGGAGCTGAACCGGTGGCTGCCGCTGGTGAAGTGGCTGCTGGCGATCCCGCACTACATCGTGTTGTTCTTCCTGCACATCGCGGCGTTCGTGGTCGTGGTCGTCGCCTGGTTCGCGATCTTGTTCACCGGCCGGTATCCACGCGGGATCTTCGACTTCGTCGAGGGCGTGCTGCGCTGGCAGAACCGCGTGATCGCGTACGCCTTCCTGCTTATGACAGACGCGTACCCGCCCTTCCGGCTCTCGGCCTGACGCCTGGCGTGTCGTCAGCCACCTTCGAGCGCTCGCCAGCACCAGGCCGAGCTGTCCCTCGCACGACGAGAAGCAGCCGTGCTTCTGCCGGCCGGCAGGACGGCTCCGCACTGGCGATGGCGGGCATCGTCGAGTGGCGGCAGGTTCCACAGACAAGACCCTATGGTTTCCGAGCTTCTCCATCACCATCAGCAAGGCGACCCACGAGGCGGGCAAGGTCCACGACCGGAACACCCGAGCGGCGAACTCGACTATGGCTGTGCAGGTCCTCGGACCGCGTCGGTCAGCGGACCTGCGTCACGCCGATGTCGCCGATCTGAACGCGCTCGGCGACTGTTGGATCATTCCAGACAAAGGCAGAAGGGGTGACCTGCAGGGTCCAGGAAGACCCTGTAGGACGTACCGGGCTGGTCCGGGTGTTTGGTTGCACCGAGATCGATCACTGCCGCCTCGGCGGCGTCGAGGTCGTCAACGAGCATGTCGAGATGCATCTGCTTGGGTCGCTCCTGCGTCGGCCACGTCGGCGGCGTGTAATCAGCCACCCGATGGAAGGCGATGCACTGGCCGTCCTCGGGGGCAGACCGAAGCCCGGTCGGCGGAGGCGTCGATCTTCCAATCCAGCATCGCGCCGTAGAACCTGGCGAGCGCACCAGGATCGGGACAGTCGATAGCGATGAGGGGCAAGCGAGCAATGGCCATGCCGGCAGGATACCGACGATTGCGCTCGGCACACGTCCGGATTTCACACGGACGCCGACGCTGTTGACCGTCGTACGTCCACTCGTGCCGTGATCCACGCGTCGATCGTCGCCGATATGCTGTACCTAAGCGGATCCGCAACCGCCTCGTCGGTGGTTGACCGAATCGGTGGTACCGCGCTCATGACCGCTGTCTGGTTTGGACGCCATTTCGTACGCAGTCTGACGTGTTCAGATCGCCAACCGGTTGCGGACATGTCGAACTCAAGGCGGCGGCTTCATCAAGGTGCCCCAGCCAGCGGCGGTCAGAACTGGCTGACCCCCGCGATGAGCACAGCTCCTAGGCCCAGTCCGGTCCAGCCGATGACGATGGCGGCGATGGCCAACGGGCGGCCGGGTTGTCCGCGTCGAGTGCATTGCTGCTTCGCTTTGTGCCCAAGGATGGCACCCGCCGGTGCTATCAGAATGCCGATGCCGAGAATGGTGAGGATCAAGCCGGCCACCGACACTGCGAACGCGGCGACGGCGAGCTGGTTCGTTGGCGTACGGGCTCGTAGCGGCGGTGCGAATGGCTGCGGTCCTTGTACCGCAAGCGGCGCAGGGGACAAAGGTGGGCCGGAGACGACGGTCGGAACCGGCGCGGGTACGGCTGACGGAGGGACCGGCCCGGTCGGCAGGAACGATGGTCGGGCTAACGGCGCCGCAGTGGGCTGAGACGGCGGGAGGATGACCGTTTTCGGGGCCGGCGGTGCTGGTGCAAGGCGCGGTGCGGTGCGGGGTGGTGGCGTTGCCGGGGGCGGTGGCGCTGGCGCTGGCGGCGGGCTGATGTCAGCCAGAGCCTGAGCGGCCGCTGCGCGTACCTGCGTGCTGTCATCTTCGGCCTGGAGGCGTTGCAGCTCGCGGCGAGCCGTTACGGCGATCCCGCCCGCCTGCTGTGCCAACCGGCGCAACCGTTCGATCGCCGCCAACCGCAGCGGCACCCGGTCATGACGCAGGTCTTCCAGCAGGTGATCGGGCAATTGCGCGCCCTGAGGGCTGCGCGCGATGAAGAAGGCACCGGACATCGCCGAACTCGACTTCGTCGGCACCTGCCCCACGCCTCGTGCCGTCACCTCTCGAAACGCGTAGGTGTACCACTCGTCGACCGAGACCTCCCCGTCGCCATCCAGGTCCGCCTGCCCGGTGCGCAGGCCGTCCACCAGCGCGGAGGTGAAGACGGAAGGCTGGATCGCGTCGGTGGGCGCCGCCGTTGCGCCCTCGAAGGCGTACTCGGTGGCGCTGGACGCGGTCAGCACAACGCGACCGCTGTGGCCGAACTCCTCGTCGATGTTGACCGACCGATCGGCACGGGCGGACATGTCGCGCGCGTACGCCCCACTGAAGCAGCAGTCCAGGATCAGGACCACGTAGCGGGCGCGCGTCTGCGCCATCTGGCTGTCCAAGAACGA
>Ga0114129_10010714_pt1 | contig 13070 bp, 13 predicted proteins | sample RhiMetdeltSRZDD1_FD_80071 | JGI IMG/M metagenome (GOLD analysis project Ga0114129, IMG submission 80071) | Populus rhizosphere microbial communities from Tennessee, USA - Rhizosphere MetaG P. deltoides SRZDD1 (version 2) (version 2) | ecosystem: Host-associated > Plants > Roots > Rhizosphere >...
GACGAGTGCACGATCATCGACGAAGGGCATCGCCGCGAGATCGACCTCGCGATCGAGATTCCCCGCTCGCCGCTCGACGCCGTGATGTCGCATGAAGTCTGGGAGGAGTACTACGAGCGGCTCACGCAGCTGATTTCAGACCATCGGACGACGCTGATCTTCGTCAATACACGAAAAATGGCGGAGCGCACGGCGCGCCATTTGAGCGAGCGTCTCGGCGAGGACGCGGTGACGGCACACCATGGCAGCCTCTCCAAAGAGATCCGGCTCGATGCGGAGCATCGACTGAAGAACGGATCTCTGAAGGCCCTCGTCGCAACGGCTTCGCTCGAGCTCGGCATCGACATCGGCCACGTGGATCTGGTGTGTCAGGTCGGCTCGCCACATCGCATCGCCACGCTCCTGCAGCGAGTCGGCCGTTCCGGACACACGATCACCGGCACGCCGAGGGGACGGCTGCTCCCGGTTTCCCGCGACGATCTGATCGAATGTGCGGCGCTTCTTCGTTCCGTCCGCCAGGGCGAACTGGATCGGATCGTCTCGCTCGATGGGCCGCTCGATGTGCTCGCGCAGCAGATTGCGGCGGAAACGGCGGCGCGCGAAATGCACGAGAACGAACTGTTCGATTTCGTGCGGCGCGCGTGGCCATACCGGTTACTCGCGCGCGCCGACTTCGACGCGGTCGTCACGATGCTTGCGGAGGGCTTTTCGACCCGCCGGGGACGACGGGCCGCGCTCGTGCATCGCGATGAAGTGCATTCAGTGGTGAAAGGACGGCGGGGGACGCGCATGCTCGCGCTGACCTCCGGAGGTGCAATACCTGAAGTCGCGGACTACCGGGTCGTCGTGGAGCCTGAGGACACGTTCATCGGCACGCTCAACGAAGACTTCGCGATTGAAAGCAACGTCGGCGACATCTTCCAGCTCGGCAACGCGTCCTGGCAGGTGATGAAGGTCGCCGGCGGCATCGTCCGCGTTCGCGACGCTCAGGGGACGCCGCCCACGATTCCGTTCTGGCTCGGAGAAGCGCCGGCGCGCAGTGATGAGCTGTCTCGCGCCGTGTCGGATCTGCGCCGGGAATTTGATGAAGCGGCAGGCCGATCAGCCTCCGGCGGACCCGAAGGGTCCGCGCCGCTTGTTGATTGGTTAATCGGCGAGACGGGCTTGTGCGAGGGGGCCGCCGAACAGGCGGCGAGCTACTTCGTTGCAGGGCGCACAGCGCTAGGGGTCATTCCGACGCAGGAGACGCTCGTGCTCGAGCGTTTCTTCGATGAGTCCGGCGGCATGCAGGTCGTCCTCCATGCGCCCTTCGGCAGCCGCATCAACAAGGCGTGGACGCTCGCGCTTCGAAAACGCTTCTGCCGTCAGTTCAATTTCGAGCTGCAGGCTGCAGCCACCGAAGATGCGCTGCTGCTGTCGCTCGGCCCACAGCATTCATTTCCATTGTCGGATGTCTTCCGCTATCTGCACCCTGCCACGACGCGCGACATTCTTGTGCAGGCGATGCTGGATGCGCCGCTCTTCAAAACTCGCTGGCGATGGAACACGACAATCTCGCTCGCTGTGCCTCGAAGCCGGGGCGGCAGCAAGGTTCCGCCGCAACTTCAGCGCATGCACGCGGACGATCTGATGGCGGCGATCTTTCCGGACGCAGCTGCGTGCCTCGAAAACATCCCCGGCGACAGAGAGATTCCCGATCATCCGCTTGTCAATCAGACGGTACGCGACTGTCTCGAGGAGGCGATGGATTTCGAGGGCCTGACGCGCGTGCTCACGCGGATCCACGCCGGCCAGCTTCACCTCGTGGCGCGCGATACGCCAGAGCCGTCGGCGTTTGCGCACGAAATTCTCAACGCAAAGCCATACGCGTTTCTCGACGATGCGCCGCTCGAGGAGCGACGGACGCAGGCCGTGCAGACGCGGATGGCGCCCAATCAGATTGGTAGCGAAATGGGCGTGCTCGACGCGGCTGCGATCGCGCGTGTGCGCGACGAGGTCCGTCCGGATCCGCGAGACGCCGATGAGCTGCACGACGCATTGCTGACGGCGGGATTTTTGTCTTCACCCGAGATCCCAACGCCTGCAACCGAATTGATCGGTGCGGGACGTGCGACGTGGGCGTCAGCGAACCCCGTCAGGATCCTGATTGCCGCCGAGAGACTCCCGGAATTGCTGACCATCCATCCCGACGGCCTGCTGAAGCCGCACATCACGGCCCCGCCGACTCGTGCGGCACGTACGTGGACGCGCGAAAGCGCCATCGTCGAACTCCTGCGCGGACGGCTGTCGATAGTTGGACCGACAACAGCATCCGACCTCGGCCTGTCGTTGGCGATTACCGAGACCGACGCCACTAATGCTCTGCTCACGCTCGAATCGGAAGGCGCGGTGCTGCGCGGACTCTTCGAATCCCGAATCCCGAATCCCGGAATGTGCAGTGGTGCGACCGCCGTCTGCTCGCCCGGATTCATCGCTACACGCTGAATCGGCTCCGTGCCGAGATTGCGCCGGTGAATGCCGCCGACTTCATGCGGTTCCTGTTCGCGTGGCAACACGTCGAGCGCTCGTCCCGCTTGAATGGCATCGATGGGCTGCGCGAGGTGATCGCACAGCTGGACGGCGTCGAAGTGCCCGCGCGCGCGTGGGAGCGCGACGTCCTCGCGGGCCGCGTTGACCAGTATGACGCGTCGATGCTCGACCTGCTCTGTCTCACGGGTTCAGTCGCATGGGCGCGATTGTCTTCAGGCCCTACGCAGGTTGTCGGCGCGACGCCCATCGCGTTGTTCCTCCGAGAACACACCGACACATGGTTGGCGCTGTCGCCTGTGGGACAAGCGTCGATCGTTGGTCCTTCCGAGTTACGCGATGCGCAAGCCACGAGGGCTTGCGCCACAGAGGTCTTTTTACATCTGCGGGCGCACGGGGCGTCATTCGCGAATGAGATCGCGTCTGCCTGCCGCCTGACCGACGAGGAGCTCCGCAGCGCAATCGCCGAGCTGGTGGCGGCCGGCGCAATCAGCTCGGACGGATTCGAGGGACTCCGTGCGATTGCCGGGACCGCGCCAAATCGCACGGCCGCGCGACTCAACCGCGCGAGCGCATCCGGTCGCTGGTTCCTTACCCGCAAACCAACCGAACGATCCGAACGTCCCGAACGACCCGAACGATCCGAACGAGATATCGCCGTAGAAGCATTCGCATGGACCCTGCTGCGACGATACGGCGTGATATTCCGGCGGCTGTTGACCAGAGAGGCACTCGACGTCCCGTGGCGTGAGCTGGCGCGCGTTTACCGCAGGCTTGAAGCGCGCGGAGACGTTCGCGGTGGGCGGTTCGTGGCGGGTATGTCAGGCGAACAGTTCGCGCTGCCCGACGCCGTGGAGCGGCTGCGCGAGGTGCGACGCTCCAAGCCCGACGATCACCTGCTCACCATCAGCGGCGCGGATCCGCTCAACCTGACCGGCATCATCACGGGCGAAGAACGGATACGCGCCTCCGCCGCGAACCGCATCGTGTACCGCAACGGGGTGCCTGTTGCCGCCATGGAAGGCGATCTGCTGCGGACGTTTGGAGATCTCGAACCCGAACTGGCTGCCGAGGCGGCGGCAGCGGCGGCCGGCCGCCGGGTGCCGGTCATCAGTGGGTTTGTTGGGCGGTTGTGAGCAAAGCCCAAATCCCAAAGCCCAAATCCCAAGTACTACGAACCACGGAGGCGCTCTCTGTGTCTTCCGTGGTTTGGATCGCGATTTTGGGATTGGAACTTACTTAATGACGTTTGAAATACTGCACTGCGCGCTCGTGCTTCTCAGCAGCCGCGCGGCTGCCGAACGTACCGAGATTTCTGCGGCGACCCGTCTTCGGATCTTTTTTTCGCGAATAGAGTCGGTACTCACCTGATTTCAGCTTTCTGATCATGGTTGACCTCCGCCTGAGACCTGAACCCTGAGACCTACAGCGCGGGCGCTGAATGTGCGCGCGTCACGTCGCGGTCGAGCCGCGCGACCAGCCGCTCGCACAGCTCTTCGCGCTGCACGAGCTCGTGGCGGAACTGGCGATCATCAGCGCGCGCGATCTCGCGCTTGAGGTCGGGGATGCAGTCGCGCAGCAACGCCTTCAACGTCGCCGCCTCTTCCGTTGTGAGGTCCACCTGCATAAGGGCCTCCGATCCAATTATCGCGCCGCATGAACGGCCGGATTTCACCGCAGCACTTTGTACGCGTGGGCCCATTCGTTGCGGAGGAATCCCGGAATGCACCAGAGGATGCACAGCGGCTCGATGCGCGGGAGTCCGCGCGACCACGCTCGACCGAGAATGCCGATTCGCATTCGCCGATTATGCGCGTGTTCCGGCCATCGCACGGCGCCCCACACCGCCGTGGACGCCTTCAGCAAACTCCTCGATCATTTTCCGGTTGAACGCAGGTATGTCATCCGGCTTCCGCGATGAGACGATGCCGCGATCGACGACGACCTCCTGGTCGACCCAGTTGGCGCCCGCATTCTTGAGATCCGTCTTCACCGACGGCCACGACGTCATGGTCACGCCGCGGACCACATCAGCCTCGACGAGGGTCCATGGACCATGGCAGATGACCGCAATCGGCTTCCCGTCATCGAAGAACCGCTTTACGAACTGAACCGCTCGCGGATCCATACGCAGCCGATCCGGATTCATGACACCGCCCGGAAGCAGCAGCGCGTCGTATTGATCGGCACGCACCTCTTCGAGCGTCCGATCGACCTTCACGTCCTCACCCCACTCCTTGTATTTCCATCCGCGAATCTTGCCGGACTCGGGCGAGACGACGTCGACGGCGGCGCCGGCATCAATCAGTGCTTTGCGCGGCTGCAGCAGCTCGTCCTGCTCGAAGCCGTGCGTCGCAAGCGCAGCAACACGCTTCCCTTTCAGTTGATCAGCCATGAGGACCTCCTGGACGGCGAATCAACCATCAAGGCGCGTGCCGCGAGCTGCTGAGTCGTTCGGATCGTGCCCGCAACCCAAAAGAGGTAACATCCGCGCCATGCCCGAGTTCGAAGACGACGAATATGAATTTCAGTCGCCTACCAGCGACCGATCATTTTCGGGCGGAAGTGGCGACTCCGGCGGGTCTCGCAATGTGCTGTTTGCCGGCGTCATCGTCGTCGCTCTGATCGCGCTGGGCGTGATCGGTTATCTGACCTTCGGTCGCCGAGCGGCCGCACCGACAGCAGCGCGACAGGCAGCTGCTCCCGCGCCGACTCTGCCGAAAGCCGTCGAGGACGTGGAGCGGATCGATCTGCCGCCGCTCGATGACAGCGACCCCCTGGTGCGGCAACGCATCGGACTGCTGTCCTCGAATCGGCTCGTTTCTGCCTGGCTCGTGACCAAGGGTCTCGTCCGCAACTTCACCGTGGTGGTCGAAAACATTTCGCACGGCGTGAACCCATCGCGGCACCTCAGCGTGCTGAAGCCTGCCGGTCAGTTTCGTGTCACGACACGCGGCGCCAACGTCGTGATCGATCCGCGCACCTACGATCGATTCGCCCCAATCGCCGATGCTGCAGCATCGATCGACGCCGCGGGCGCCGGACGGCTGTACCGATCGTTCAAGCCGCTGCTGCAGATGGCGTACGACGAGCTCGGCAATCAAGAGTCAATCGACCGCGCCGTCGAGCGCGCGATCGAGGGGCTGCTGCAGGTTCCTGTCGTCGACGGCGATGTCCGCCTCGAACAATCGGGTGAAGGCATCGGCTATGAGTACGCCGACCCACGCCTGGGCGCCCTGAACGCCGCGCAGAAGCAGTTGCTGCGAATGGGGCCTAGGAACATTCGCGTCATTCAGCAGCAGCTCCGCGGGTTTGCATCCGCCGCCGCGATCCCGCTGTCTTGAACAAGACGCGCCTCGAGGCCTTCAGCGACGGCGTCATTGCCATCCTGATCACGATCATGGTGCTGGAGCTGCGCATCCCGGAAGGGGCCGACTGGGATGCCCTGCAGCCGATCGTGCCGGTCTTCATCACCTACATCCTCAGCTTCGTCGTGCTGGGCATCTACTGGAACAATCACCACCATCTGATCCATGCGGCTGATCGTGTGACCGGTGGCATTCTCTGGGCAAACCTTCATCTGCTCTTCTGGCTGTCGCTGATTCCGTTTGCGACGGGATGGATGGGACGCAACAGCTTCGCCCCGCTCCCGACGGCGGTGTACGGAGGCGTTCTGCTGATGGCCGCGATTGGCTACACGATCCTCGAGAGAACCATCATCACCGCCCAGGGTGAGCATTCGCGTTTGAAGGAAGCGCTTGGCAGCGATGTGAAGGGGTATGCGTCGCTTCTGATGTACGCGGCAGCGATTCCGCTCGCGTTCACGAATCGGTGGCTCGCGTATGCCCTTTACGTCGCTGTCGTGCTGATCTGGTTCGTCCCGGATCGCCGGATCGAACGCCGGCTCTCGTAATCGTTCGGATCGTTCGGACCGTTCGGATCGTTCGAAACCGCTCCGCTCGTGCGAAACGTTCAGGCTCGTCCGCGGACTTTCGCGACCCACCAGCGCAGGCCGACAAACAGAAATCGCCAGTCGTGGAAGAACTCTGGTCGCTTCCCTTCGAAGGCGTGGCCGATGAACTGCAGCGCCCACCCAATCAGAAACAACGTCACGGGAAACACCATCGACCCTGACGTGATCCATGCGATCGCGAACCACCCGATCGAGATGACGATGAGTGGGATGCCGAGCGTGTGGCAGAAACGGTTGACTGGATGCTGGTGGCTGGTCGCGTACTGCGCGATCCACTGTTTGGACGTGCGACCTCCCATCAGTGTCATTTCCACGCTCCCACCGCGCGACGCACCGCCACAATCTGGCCGAGGTGGTAGGTGTTGTGATCGACGAGCAGGAGAATGCCGCGGAGGTACGTCTGTTGGCCTTTACCTGTCGGCACGAGCGCGTAGAGATCTTTCGTCTCGCGCGCGAGCTTCTTGAACTGCTCGCGCTCGCGTTTGAACGAGGCCACCGCCTCGTCCCATGCATGGCTGTTGGGCGGCGCTGCGTCCTTCGGCCAGTAGTCGTCCGGCCATTTCATCGTGTGCACGTATTTCGGGTTCACGCAGAAGTCGAGGATGTCTTCCTGCGCAATGCGCATGTGCTCGAGCAGTTGCCACACGCTGTGTTCGAAGCCTGTCGCGCGGGCGCCGCGCTTCTCCGGCGACAGATCCGCGATGGCTTTGTCGAAGCCGACGTGCGCTTCTTCCCAGTCGAGAATACGAACGAGGTGCTCGCGCAACGGTTCATCGCTCATAGCGGCACATTATGGATCCGGCTCCCGGCGGCCGGATCAAACGCCAAACTGCCTTAGATGATGATCCATGTGTAGCCAACCCCATCGCCGCCACTGCTCTGTCGTCATCCGCCCAAACATCGGGTGTGGCTGCAACTCGCGCCCCTGCTTCACCGCAAACTGTTCCATGAGCGCTTCCAGATCATTGCGGTCGCGCGCGAACTCGAGCGGCTTGGTGCCACCGATTTCCTGATCGACTTCCGGCATCGTTTGTACGCCCGTCGGCCATTTCATCGGTGCGTTCAACGCGACCCACTTGATCACCGTCCGCGAGAACGGCGTGGCGATTGACGATGCGGGCTTGGTGCCCATGATGGCCCGGAACGCATCGCTCAGATGGCACACGGCCTGATGCGGTGTCATCCGTCCCCATTGCCGCGGACTGTCGGGTGCAAGCCGTCGCAGACGTGCCACGAGCACGGTGCGCTGTGCGGAGTCAGCAAGATCGTGTTTCAAACATGAGCTCCATAATCACTGTCTCCGAATCGAGCATGAACTCGAACACAGAACCGAACATGAAATTGAACACGAACTGAGAACTAAGAACCCAGAAGTGTGAACGATCATTGACCACACCTAACCAGGCCTGTTCACGAGCATAGCCGAGACGCCCTCGAAGAATTCGCGGAGAAAGGCGTCAACCTCCGCGGGCAACTTGACCTCGTCGAGTGCGTTCGTCATCAGCTGCAGCCATCGTTCGCGAGCGGCGATGTTCACTGCAAACGGCATGTGACGCGCGCGCAGACGTGGATGACCGCGCTGCTCGATGTATCGTTGCGGTCCGCCGAACCGGCCGATGAGAAAGTCGCGCAACCGCTGCTCGGCACCCGCGAGATCATGCGGAGGATACATGGCCGCGAGAATCTCGTCGCCGGGGACTTGGCGGTAGAACGCGGCAATGAGCCGCGTAAATCCCTCTTCCCCGATGACCTTGTAGATGTCCTGATCGTCGATCATTCGTTCCGCTTCAAGCTTCCGGGTCCCGACTCTCGTCGTCCGGCAGCCGGTAACCGGTAGCCTGCAAGATCGTACGTTAGACTGCCGACCATGAGAATGCGACTCGCTGGACTCGTGGTGCTCACGATGTATAGCGCCGCTGTCGTTGTACATGCACAGATGACCACGATCCCTCTTTGGGCGTACGGATACATCGCATATCCTCCGATGCCCGGCGACTACACGATGAAGTGCCAGGGCGAGCGCGCCGACCCGTGCGATCGGCCGGGCGGACTGCCGACGGATCCGAACAACACGCCGCGCACGCTCGCGGGTAGCGATCGCACGTTCACCGTCGCCCAGATCAATGCGCGCTACAACCCCGCGGACTGGTTTCCGAACGACCATCCGTCGATGCCCGAGATCGTGGCGCATGGCAAGGAAGCCAACGGGGTGCGCGCCTGCGGCATCTGCCACCTGCCGAACGGTAAAGGGCTGATGCAGAACGGGAGCGTGTCGGGGCTGCCGCGCGGCTACATCCTGCAACAGCTCGGCGACTTCAAATCCAGCAAGCGTCATACCGCCGATCCGAACAAGGCAAACGGGTACGAGATGCAGGCGATCGCGCGGAATTTGACCGACGCCGAAGCGCAGGCCGCCGCCGACTACTTCTCATCGGTCAAGTACACAAAGTGGGTTCGCGTCGTCGAATCGGGCACGGTTCCGAAATTCACGGCGACGGTGAACGGGCTGTTTCTCAAAGAAGAGGGCAGCGAGACGATTCCGCTCGGCAGTCGGATTGTCGAGATGCCGGAGGACACATATCAGACGAACATCCTCCGCAATCCGCGCTCCGGATTCGTCGCCTATGCGCCAATGGGGAGCCTCAAGAAGGGCGAGGCGCTCATCCTGTCGGCGAAATGCGGGACGTGTCATGGCGCCGACCTGAAAGGCATGACGATCAAGAACGTCATCGTGCCGCCAATCGCAGGGCGCTCTCCGGGCTATATCGGCCGCGCCATTTACGATTTCCAACAAGGCGCCCGCAGCGGCGCGAACGCGGCGCTGATGAAGCCGTCGGTGCAGAAGCTCACCGAAGACGACACGATCGCGCTCGCCGCCTACATCGCGTCACTCGAACCGTAAGGTCGGAGTTTCATCGGTGGGGTCCGGCTTCAGCCGGACCTGTACAAGACAAATCCCAAGAAGCCGGGTTATCGACACTGCTCCTTGGGATTTGAGATTTGGGTTTCGGGATTTCCTAGTTGGTCTGACCCTTCTGCGCCTTCGCTTTCTCCTCGGCGATGTACTTCACCGCCCCCGCGTGCGCGTCCTTCAGCCACTGACGCCACAGTGCATTGTTGATGAATGGATTCGGCCCATTCGGGTTCTTCGCCTTGACGTCGCGCAGTTCCAGGATGCCCATGTTGTTCGGGTACGGATAGCTGTTCAGAAAGCTGTGAACGTTGAGGGCCACCTGCACGTCGGCGAACTCCTTCTCGAGCCGCTCGACGCTCTTGAGGAACTCGGTGCCACCCTCGACGCCGTTGCGCGGGCCGGGACCGCCGAAGACAAATCCTTTGTACGGCTTCTTGTTGTCGTACACGGTGAACTCGTAGGCGGGTGAGCCCGGCGTATGACCCGGCAGGACGTACACCTTGATCTTCGTATCGCCGAGCGTGATCGTGTCGCCTTCCTTGATCACCATATCCTTCGCCGGCGCCTCGTCACCCGGCTTCGGACCGCGGCCGTTCTTGATTGCGTTGGCTTGCTGCGTCGCCATGAAGTTCCAGTCAGTCTCGGTGAGCGCGACGCGCGCGCCGGACAGCGCCTTGATCTTGGTGGCGCCGCCGAAATGATCGAGGTGGCCGTGTGTGAGCAGGATGTACTTGATGTTCTTCGGGTCGAAGCCGACCTTCCGAATGTTGTCGATCACCGTATCGACGTACGGCTCCTGCGCCGTATCGATCAGGATCAGCCCCGCGCTCGTCGGCACGAGCCACACCGAGACGGATCCGGGCCCAACGTAATAGACGTTGTCCATCACCTTGAACGGCGCAATCTTCTGATACTCGACGTTGCGCGATTGGCTCCCGCGGTAGCTCTGACTGAGTGACTCACCGGGCGCTGGTCCAGCTGTCTGCGCGTCCACCAGTGCCGCGCTGGCCAATGTGGCCAGTGCGAAGGTTGCAATGCGTGTCCCTCTCATGTCGTTCCTCCAGGAGCCTGGTCCCAAGATGGACCGAGCCTTCACGTGACAGATGAGTCCCAGAACCTTGTGCCATTAACCAATGTTTGTCAAGGAGATGCGGAAGGCTGTAGCCTCCGTTTCAAACGTGGCCACGGTTGGAAGATGCGGCTGAACCGGGCCATGGCCGCGAGGAGGCGATGGTGATGATGTCGCGTTTCATGTCAACGATCACACTCGGACTTGCGTGCAGTGCATTCGTTCTTGCCCAGGGGGAGCCGGCAGGCGGTCCGGTCAAGGTCACCCGCATCGTCGACACGCCGCAGACGCGCGTCGTGCAGGTGGAAATTCAACCGAATGCCACGCGTCCACTTCACAGCCATCCCGAAGCGTTGTGGCATGTGTTTGTAACAACCGACGCCCCGATGGACTTGCTGATCGAGGGTCAACCTGATGTGCATCTCGAACCGTGGCACGCACAGTTCTTTACCGGCGGGACCATGCACGGCTTCCGCAACCCCAACGCGCGAACGGTGCGGTGGATTGAACTGTTTGCGTTGAAGTCGGGCGGCGCAGTCGCGATCGATGAGACCGCCGCGCGCGAGTTGGCGATGATGTTTGGCTCAGGGCTCAAGGCTCAGGGCTTAGGCCAGAGCGTTTCGTCTCTGAGCCTTGAGCCCTGAGTCGTGAACCGATTCCCGAGACTCGGCCTCAGAACGTAAACCGCACCGCCAGCTCCGCCTGCTGGCGCGGCTGGACCTCGAGAATCCGTCCGAACGAATTCGACAGGGCATTTTCCTGCCACGGACTGCCAGTGGCGGCGAGGCCCAGGCCCAGATTGTCGCTCCCGAACAGATTGAAGACCTGCGCGATGAATTCCACTCTCCTCATGCCGACACCCACCGTTTTGCTCGCGCGCAGATCGAAGCGGTTGTAGCCGTTCATGTCGATCTGACTGGCGGAAATCGGCCCTCGCGCGTTCTGCGCGCGCCACGCGTTGACGGCGGCGAGGAACGCGCTGTTATCGCCGCGATTCCCCTGGTTCCGCGTCGTGCCCGGCACGTAGTCGGTGCCGGCGGCGCCGTCGTTGTTCAGGTCGATCCCCGCCCGCGCGCTGAACGGCATCGACGAGCGGAGCGTCCACACGCCACCCAGGCTGATGTCGAACGGCAGCACCACCGATCCGCTCGCCACGAAGCCGTGTCGCCGTTCGCCGCTGCCCGGTCCTCTGTCGAGAGACGGATTGTAGAAGTCGGTGATCGTGCCCGTCGGTCCCTCGTTCGTCTCCTTCGCCAGCGTGTAACTCAGCATGTACTGATGCCGGTTGGCGAACCGCTTTTCGAGCCGTACGAGCATCGCGCGGTAGTCGTGGAACCCCGCCGATCGCAGCTGGACGATGTTGCCCCATCCCGCAATCGGACGCATGCGGGTAACGGGATCCGGCGTATTGATGTTGGCTGACTGCGTCATCCTGGTCACGTCGGTACGGACCCCATCGATGTGCACTGCCAGGCTGGCGCGCAGTTCCTGCGAGTAGCCGACGGTCAGACCCTTCGCCTGCGCGTTCTCAATGTTGTCATCCAGGATATTGACGTTGGGCGTTGCCGTCACCGTAACGAATGCCTGCGGCGACAGCCCGTTGTAGGGATCCGGATACGACGGATTGCGGATATTCACCTGGCTCTGCAGCAGCGTCGTCAGCTCCGGGCGCAGCTGGTTTTGCATCAGGTACTGGTAATACCAGCCATACGCGGCGCGAACCACTGAGCGCCCGTTGTCGGCGACATCCCATGCGACGCCGAGCCGCGGTGCCACGTTGTTGTTGTCGCCGCGGGACTTCGGATGTACCAGTTCACCCAGGCGTTCGCGGCCGGCGAGACTGATATGCGTGTTGAACGAGTGGTACTGGTTGTCGTAACGGACGCCGAGATCGGCGGTAACGTTCGGCCGGATCTTCCATTGGTCCGCGACGTATCCCTGCATCCAGTGGTTCTGCAGATTGCGCGGCAGTGGCGGAAAGGACGCGGTGAACTGAATCGGACTGCGGAGAGCCGCCATCGACGCCGCGGTGCCATCGAAGTACTGATCCGAGGCGAACACCCAGGTCCCGAGATTCACGCCCTGCTCCTCGGGCGAATAGAGCCGAACGTACGCGCCGCCGACCTTCAGCGAGTGGTTCGCGGGAGACCACGTGAAATCGTCGCGATACTCCTGCCGGTCCGTCCAGTTCATCGACAGCGCGTTGGATCCCCACGTCAGGCTTGGAAACTGGAAAATCGCCGGCGTGTACGCGGCAAACCGCTCGGGCGGGAACTGCCCCTTCTTCGCCGGATCCCAGAAGTCCACGCCGGGCGGCGCGTTGCGATTGTCCAGATGCGATGGCGGGATCTGCGCGCGAATCTCGTTGAGCATCCGCGGGCCGATCACCCAGGTATGCGCGAGCAGGTTCGAGTCGCGCGGCGACCAGACGTTGGCGCCGACATTGGCCGCGTTGAATCCGCCGCGGTCCTCGCACTGGATGTGCTCCAGGTCGGTAACGTAGCGCCAGAAGAGCGTCTGCTGGTGGTTGATCTGATAGTCGAGGCGCGCGAACCAGGCCCGCCGCATGTACGAGCGCGGAAACGTCC
>Ga0114129_10010715_pt1 | contig 13069 bp, 13 predicted proteins | sample RhiMetdeltSRZDD1_FD_80071 | JGI IMG/M metagenome (GOLD analysis project Ga0114129, IMG submission 80071) | Populus rhizosphere microbial communities from Tennessee, USA - Rhizosphere MetaG P. deltoides SRZDD1 (version 2) (version 2) | ecosystem: Host-associated > Plants > Roots > Rhizosphere >...
AGCGTCGCCGACTCGACGTCGGAGAGCGGCGGGCCGCTGGCGACCGAGCGGGTCCGCAGGGCGCGCCGACGAACGACGAACAGTGCCGGCAGGGCGCAGGCAACGACCACGGCCAGGATCAGCGCGACGAACGCGAGCGTCCGCAGGTCCATGAGTGCCGTTCTCGCCAGCTCCTAGACTAACCCAGGCCGCGCCTGACCCCGGCACTCCGTGGCGCCCGCCGGCGCCAGTGCTCAGGGACGGAACCGCTGCACCGTCCTGGCGCGTGCTTTCGACGCCTCCACCTCGCGATCGCGCGGCGGCGCATTGGTCACCAGCCCATCGATCAGCGCGCGGGCCGCATTCGCGACCTCGTCCACCGCGCGAGTGAACGCCGCCTCGTTCGCTTTGGATGGCCTGGTGAAGCCGCTCAGCTTTCGGACGAACTGCAGGGATGAGGCGCGAATCTCATCGTCCGTCGCCGGCGGCTTGAAGTTGTGGAGCGTTTTGATACTGCGACACATCGACGAGCCCTCCTCTAGCCGATCAGGGTATCAGGCGGAGGCGTCGCCCCCGCGACTCGATGCGCACCAAACGTCACCCAGGCGGCGCCGACCAGGAAAAACCCGCGGCTACGCGCAGCCGAGCCGCGCCGCCAGCGCGACAAAGTCCGGGACCTCGATGTCGAACCGATACGGCGTCTCGTCATACGGAAGGTCGTAACGATTCACGTAGGCCGCGCGATACCCCGAGGTGCGCGCGCCCACCGCGTCGAAGCTGTGCGCCGAGACCATCATCAGCTCGGCGGGCTCCGCTTTCAGCACCCGCGCGGCGTAACGGTAGACCTGGGGACTCGGCTTGAAGACGCCGACGTCCTCCACCGAGATGACACGATCGAAGTCGTGCCGGACGCGGTTCTTCACCAGGTGGGCCAGCAGCTCGTTCTCGCCGTTCGAGAGCACGACGAGCCTGAACCGCCCGCGCAGTCGCTGCAGCCCGGGCAGGGCGTCGGGAAACGGCGCGAGCTCCCGCCAGCCCTCCATGATCCGCGCGACGTCCGCGTCGTCGAACGGCAGCCTGCAGGAGCGCAGCGTGTAGATGAGCGCGCGGCGCGACGAATCGAGATACCCGTGGTGGCCGGCATAGAACTGATTGTCCTGGTATTGCTCGATGCGCTGGCGAGTGCGCCAGCGCGCCCACAGATCCTCTGCGCTGATCGGTGACGCCTTCGACTTCACAAAGTCCGCCAGACGCGGCGCGTGGCCGCGATCCAGATCGAGGACCGTGCCGAACAAGTCGAAGGTCAGCGTGTGGACGGAGCGCAGTGGATCCATGGGCACGCGGTCAGCCGCACCGCACCGACGTCGATTCCGTTACGCCCGCCGTGGCCGCGAGGGCTGGAGCATGCTCACGCGGTTGCCTTCGGTGTCCGTGAACGACACGTATTGGCCGACACCGGGGATGTCCATCGGCTCGCCGAGTACCGTGCCCCCGGCATCCTTGACCTTCCGGGCGGATGCCTTGATATCGTCCACCGCGATCACGATGGATGGATGCTGAGCGGGCCAATCCGCTTTCTTCGGGAAGAAGCCTCCGTTGATGGCGCCGGGCCGTTTCGGACCCTCCTCGCCGCTTTCGGTCGTCATGGCGAGCACGTAGTTGCCCATGTCTTCCCCGAGCATCTGGGTGTGCCAGCCGAACGTCGACTCGTAGAATTTCGCCATCCGCTGGCGATTGTCGTAGGGCATCTCGAAGTGAACGACGGGATTCATCGTGTCGTACCTCCAACGCGGTTGACGCGTGATTCACGGCCGCGCGTGAATTCGGCGGCCGCGCTTACCGCTTCTTCAGCTTAACGTCTTCGAGCGGCGCCGACCACGGATAGGGATCGATGAGCATGAGGGCGGGGTCGTCCACGCGCGGGCCGATGCCGCTCGGCCAGATGTAGTCGTAGATGGCGGCGAAGCGCACGCGGTCGTAGAGCTCTTGCTGGATCTTCGCCAGCATGGCGGCGCGCTTCTTCTTGTCGACCTCTTGCCCCTGCTGACGATAAAGCGTCTCGATGTCCGGATAGGCGCCGTACGCGTAGGCGCCCTCGGCGGGCACGATCTGCGACAGGCGCGACGAGGCGTTGCCGTAGACGGCGTCGATGCACATGCAGATGCCCTTGAGCTTCTTGCTGGCGAGCGCCGAATAGAACGCGGCCCGCTCCATCGTGCGAAGGCGCGTCCTGATGCCGACGGCGCCCAGATTGGCGACGATCGCCTCGCCCGTGGAGAAGTACGGCGGCCAGGGATGCAGGTCGCCGGCGTCGAAGCCGTTGGCGTAGCCGGCTTCGGCGAGCAGCTGCTTGGCTTTCGCCGGATCGTAAGGGTGCGGCTCGAGCGGGATGGCGAACTCGAACGTGCGAGGAACGACGTTCCCCGTCGCCCGAGAGGCGCCGAGCGTTTCGGCCGTGCTGATTCCGCGTCGATCGATGGCGAGGCTGGCCGCCAGGCGTACGCGCTTGTCGTGCCAGGGCGATTTCGGATCCCACTGATCGAGGAAATCGAGATAGTAGGTGCCGATGCCGCCGGAGAAGGCGAGCTTCAGGCTCGGGTCGCGCTTGACCTCCTCGGCGAGCGTCGCGTCGAGCAGATACGCGACGTCCACCTCGCCCCGCTTGAGCATCGCCATTCGCGTGGTGGCCTCGGGCACGCTCTTGTACACGAGACGCTTCACGGACGGCATCTTGCGCCAGTAGCCCTCGAACGCCTCCATCACCAGCTCGACGCCCGGCGTATGGTTCACGAACTTGTATGGCCCGAGGCCGACGGGCGCCTTCTTGAAGCCGTCGACGCCCACCTGTTCCACGTACTTCTTGGGCGCGATCCACGCGGCCGATGTCGCGAAGGTGCCGTAGTACGTCATGAAATCCGGCCACGGCTCGTGCAGCACGAACCGCACACGGTGCGGATCGACGATCACGATGTCCTGCACCTTGTCCTGGAGCAGCTTGGCGCCCTTGGCGCGCTGAAACGAGAATTTCACGTCCTCGGCGGTGAACGGATCGCCGTTGTGGAACTTGAGACCCTGCCGCAGCTTGAACTCGTACGTGCGCTGATCGGCGCTCACCGTCCACGACTCGGCGAGGCTGGGCGTCAGGTGGTTGCCGGGCATCGGCTTCACCAGCGCGTCGTGCATCGCATAGAGCACCCAGAACGGCGTGAGCACGCCGACGACCTCGGCCGGATCGAACCACGCCGGCGCGAGCGTGACGTAGAGCGCCCAGCGCATCTCGCCCTCGGGCTTGCCCTGCGCGCCCGCGAAGCCGGACGAGCCGGCGAGCGCCGACGCGGAAACGAGGATGACCAGGGCGAGGGCGACGACACGCGTGCGGTTCATGGCCTCTCCTCTAGGCGAACGCCGGCATGACCTCACGCGCAAACGTCTCCATGGAGCGCAGCACACGCGCGTGCTCGAGGTCACCGAACCAGAACGAGCAGTTGAAGTGGGTGATGCCGACGGCGGCCTCGATGCGCTTGATCTGCCGGATGCACGTGTCCGGCGTGCCGATGACGAGATAGCGGTCGAGGAGATCGTCGACGTCGGGCTCTTTCGGCGCCGGCACCGGGATGGCGCGGCCGTCCTCGACCCGCTGGTAGTTGTTGCGCAGGCTCAAGGTCACGCGCATGTTCCAGCGCGCCTGCTCGGCGGCCGCGCGCGCGTCGGTGTCGTTGTCGGCGACGTACACCGCGCGCTGCACGCCCACCTGCAGCGGCGCGGGCGGCTTGACCTCCGCCACGACGCGATCGAAGAGCTTCCGGAACTCCGCCATGCGCTCGATCGGCACGCCGAAGCCGCCGGTCAGCACGTTGAACCCGCGCCGGACGGCGCCCTCCACCGAATCGGGGCTCTGCGCGGTGATCCAGATCGGTGGGCGTGGCTGCTGCAGCGGCAGCGGGAAGATCGTCGTCTCGGGAATCTTGAAGATCTTGCCGTCGTAGGAGAACGGGCGGCCCTCGAGGGCTTTGAGGATGACGTCGACGGATTCTTCCCAGCGCGCGCGTCCGCTCTCGAGCTCGAGCCCGAGACGCTCGAACTCGTAGTGCTGATAGCCGCGCCCCAAGCCGACGTCGACGCGGCCGCCGGCGAGCAGATCGAGCGTGGCGATCTCCTCGGCGACGACCAGGGGATGGTGCAGCGGCACCACGATGACCGCGGTGCCGACGCGCAGCCGCGTGGTCTTCGCCGCGATGTACGTGGCCAGCTGCGCCGGCCGCGACAGATACCCGTAGGTGGAGAAGTGGTGCTCGGCGAGCCAGACGCTGCGGAAGCCGAGCGCCTCCGCGGCCTGCGCGACGTCGACGCCGCGCTGGTAGATCTCCTGCGACGAGCGCGCCGACGGCGACTGCATCAATAAGAACGTGCCAAATTTCATCGTCACCCCTTGCGGACGCGGTACCACGGATGCGGCTGGCCTGGCGTCGTGACGCGCAGCGTGTAGATGGAGGTGCGGGCGGTGAGGAACAGCGTGCGGAGGTCCGGACCGCCGAACGCGACGTTCGCCGGCACCTCCGGCGTGCGGATGATCCCGAGCCGCGTGCCGTCCGGTGCCCACACCCACGTGCCGCCCGGGCCGGTGCAGTAGACGCGGCCCTCGACGTCGACTTTCATCCCGTCGGGAACGCCGTCCGTCTCGTCAGACGACATGTCGGCGAAGATCCGCCGCCGCAGCACGGCGCCGCGCGCGTCGAGCTCGAACGCGTGGATGTACTGGGTCCAGCGCGTGTTCGCGACGTAGAGCACGCGCTCGTCGGGCGAGAACGCGAGCCCGTTCGGGTACTCGCAGTCCGCGGCGAGCGTGACCGCGCCGTCTGTGCCGATGCGATAGACACCAGCATAGGGCAGCTCGCGCTCCGCCAGCGGCACGCGCAGCCCCGGGTCGGTGAACCAGAGGCTGCCGTCCGACTTGCACACGACGTCGTTCGGCCGATTCAGACGCTTGCCCTCGTAGCGATCGACCAGCACCTCGCTGCGCCCATCCGCAGTCCAGCGGGTGACGCGGCGGTTGCCGCCTTCACAGATCACGAGCCGGCCCTGGAGATCGAACGTCGTGCCGTTGCCCTCGCCCGTGTTCGCGCGGACGAGCTCGGCATCCTTGCCGGGGGTGATGCGGTGCAGGTGGCTCTTCCGGATGTCGACGAAGTAGTAGAAACCGTCCGGGTGCCAGAGCGGGCCCTCGGTGAAGACGAAGCCGGTCGCGAGGCGCTCGGCCTTCGGCGACGAGAGCAGCGTGGCAAGCGGGTCGGCCATGGCGCACCTGAGTACTCCACGAACCGGCTCCGTGGCAAGCGCAATGTCTCGCCACGGAGCCCGCTCGATGACCGGCGAAGGGGCGCCGGAAGTGCCGCCGCTTACTTCAGATCCGGGATGCCGGCGGCGAACCAGGGCTGGGCCCCGGCGGTGTTCCGGATCAACAGCACGGGATTGGTGCACGCGTCCGCCGCCGGCGGAGCCGGCGAGAGCAGGTCGTCGATCTCGAAGTCACCGTCGGGCTCGAGCTGGACACCGGCCGGGTTCGTGTTGCGCTGCGTGAACGGTGCGGCGGTCTCGCAGATGAGCGTCGCGAACACTCTGAGGCCAAGGGTGAAGCCGATGTTGTCGCCGCCGGCCAGGAGCAGGCCGCGACCCTTCACGCGGATCCTGCCATCCGTCTTCACCGTCGCGTCGAGGTCGCGGATCGTCCAGATCTGGCCGGGTGGCTGCACGCCACGGACGATGTTCCGGTTGACGACCGTGGCCGTCGCGGCGGTGCCCTGACCGCTCGAGACGGGAATGACACCGATGCCGCCCTTGAATTTGGCCAGCGTGCTGTCGGCGATGGCGGACGAGGTCAGCAGCACGAGGACGCTGAGGAGCACGGGCGCGATGAGCTTCATGACGGCCTCCCGGTTTGGCGTGAGCGGAGCGCTCGTGGACGAAACGCTCCCTAAACGCGGGAGGCGCGGCGGCGGTTCCTGCCGCCGGCGATGTCATCCAGACGGCGAGGCTATTTCATCAGACCGTAAAACTTTCCGGCGTTCTCGCAGGTGATCTTGCGAACCACGTCCGCGGGCAGATGGCCGAACTGCTCCTCGATGTACTTCGACGACTCCGGCCACACGCCGTCGGTGTGCGGATAGTCGGAGGCCCACATGAGCGTCTCGACGCCCATCTCGTCGATCATGCGCGTGCCGATGCGGTCGAACTGGAACGTCGCCTTGCACTGCCGCCGCCAGTAGTCGCTCGGCTTCATCGTGAGGCCGATGTCGCGGAAGCGATCCTCCCACTCGAAGTCCATGCGGTCCAGCGCATAGGGAATCCAGCCGATGCCGCTCTCGCCGAACACGACGCGCAGGTTGGGATGGCGCTCGAGCACGGCGGCACCGATCAGCGCCGCCAGGATGTTGATGAGGTTCATCTGAAACGCCGACACGCCGGTGAACAGCGCGGCGCGCTTGGCGAGCGGCGTCGGCGCCTTTTCACGCACGCTGGCCGGCACGCTCGGGAAGGTGTGGAAGTGCAGCGGCAGGTTCACCTCGTTGACGGCCTTCCACAACGGTTCCCACACGGGATGCCACATCGGCTCCATGTCCCACGAGCACGACAGCTCCAGCCCGCGCAGCCCCATCTTCGCGACGCGATAGATTTCCGCGACGGCGGCGTCGATGTCGCCGTACGGCAGGCAGGCCAGACCGATCTGGCGATCGGGATAGTGCCGGCAGAAATCGACGAGCCAGTCGTTGTAGATGCGGAACATCTCCTTGGCCGCCTCGTGGTCGTTCAGGCGTGTCGCCGCGCCGAGGATGCCGAAGATCACCTCGGCCTGCACGCCGTCCATCTCCATGTCTTTGAGGCGCAGGTGCGGATCGGTCGGACGCCGAATGCCCTTCTTGCCGTCGTCATAGAGACCGACGGCCGCCATCTTGTCGACCCGATAGTTCTGGCCCGGGACGAGCTTCTGGCCCGACGGGCCGACGCCGCCGATCAGGCCGAACGACGTCCCGTTCCTGCAGGTCCAGTGGGGACCGTCCGGACCGTCCACCACGTACGGCATGCGTTCGCGCATCGCCTGCGAGGCGTTGGCGGTGAAGAGGTCGGCCGGGATCCACGGCATGTCGATGTGGCAGTCGGCGGAGATCCGTGTGTAGTTCATGGCCCGGATGATACTCCCGCGCGGGGTGCCTTGACTTGTTTGTCGGCGTCGGGCAATGTTGCCGACCACTCGACGCAGTGTCCGGCCCGTCCTTTCCTTCGATCCGAAGCACGTGTGCGAAGAAGGAGGATGTGATGCTCGGTCCGCACGCCCGCCTGAACCGTCGTGACTTCGTGCGCCTCTCCGCGGCCGGCGTTTCGGCCGCGGCCGTGCTCGGTCCCCGCCATCGCCGCGCGAGCGCTGCCGCCTCGCCCTATCCGGACTGGCTGCCCGCCAGCAGCAAGTCGCCCAAGCGCGGCGGGGTGATGACCCGCGCCTCGGCGTGGGATCCGCCGGTGATCGATCCGCGGCTCACGCAGTCCGTCGGCACGTTCCAGTTCGCCGGGCTGACGAGCAACAGGCTCGTGCGCTATCCGTTCAGCGACGAGGCGAGCGGGCCGGCCGATCTCACCCTCAAGGGCGACCTCGCGGAGTCGTGGCAGGCCAGCTCCGATTTCCGGGTGTGGACGTTCAAGATCCGGCAGGGCGTGAAGTGGCAGAACCTGCCGCCGCTCAACGGGCGCGAGCTGACGGCCGCCGACATCAAGTACTGCTACGAGCAGTATGCGAAGGAAGGCTTCCAGGCGTTCACGTTCCAGGAAATCGAGGGCATGGAGACGCCGGACAAGTACACCCTGCGCGTGCACCTCAAGACGCCGAACACGCTGTTTCCGCAGAACCTCGCCGAGCCGATCGCCATCATCTTCTCGCGCGAGGTGCTCGAGGAGGACGGCGATCTGAAGAAGCGCCTCATCGGCACGGGCCCGTACATCCTCAAGGAGCACACACGCAAGGTGCGCATCGTGCTCCAGCGCAATCCTGATTACTGGGACAAGGGGCGGCCGTACGTCGACGAGTACGTCATCCTCTCGACGCCGGACGCGGCCACGCGACTCGCCGCCTTTCGCACGGGGCAGGCCGATTTCATCTGGGTGGCCAGCCCGTCCGAGGTCGAGGTCGTGCGGAAGACGAATCCGCAGACGCTCGTGCAGTCCTACCACAACACGCTGGCGCCGTTCGGGCTGGCCCTGGCGCAGGACAAGCCGCCGTTCAACGACGTGCGCGTGCGGCGCGCGATCTCGATGTCGATCGACCGGCAGAAGATGGTGGACACCGTGTTCGAGGGCCACGGCATCCTCGGCTGGGGCGTGCCGTACATCTACTATCAGGACTCGCAGCCGACGGCGAAGGACTTCGGCCCGTGGTGGCAGTACAAGCCGGCGGAGGCCAAGAAGCTGCTCACCGAGGCCGGGCACCCGAACGGGTTCTCGACGACGCTCTTCTACTACGAGTATTTCCCCCAGATGACCTCGGAAGTGCAGCTCGTGCAGCAGGAGCTCAAGAAGAATCTCAACATCGACATCAAGATCACCAAGCTGGACTACACGACCTACTATGGCCGCTACGTCGAGAGCAAGTGGGACGGCATGTCGTGGGGCTTCCAGTCGGGCCACGCCATCGGCCTCGACGAGCGCACGTACATGTACATGCACAGCAAGTCGACGAAGAACTTCTTCCGCGTGAACGATCCCATCATCGACGAGCTGACCAGCAAGCTCCGTCGCACTCCGGAGCGTGCCGAGCAGCGCGCGATCACCAAGAAGATCGTCGACCGCGAGTTCGATCAGGTGCTGCGAATGTGGATGCCGTACGACAACGGGTTCCTCGTCTTCCAGCCCCACATGCGCAACGTGTCGGCCGGCGCGCTCAGACGCACGGACGGCTACGGCAGTCCGGCGCTCGCGCGCGCGTGGATGGAGAAGTGAGCAGGTAGGCGGCGTCGACGATGCAGAAATACGTCGTGCGGCGCCTGCTGCTGGCGATTCCCGTCCTGCTGCTTTCGTCGCTGATCGTCTTTGCGCTGATGCGCGTGATGCCGGGTGATGCGCTCACCGCGCTCATGGGCGAGTCCGGCAACGTCGGCGAGCGCGAGCTGGCGAAGCTGCGGAAAGATCTGGGTCTCGACCGTCCCTATTACCAGCAGTACGCGCTGTGGCTCTGGCAGATGGCGAGCCTCAGCCCCGGCGACTCGATCTTCACGAACGAGCCCATCGCCGTGTCGCTGAAGAAAGCCATTCCCGTCACGCTCGAGCTGGCCGCGCTGGCCATGGTCATCGGCATCGTCATCGCGGTGCCCGTCGGCGTGATCTCCGCCACGCGGCAGGACAGCGCGTCGGACTACGTCGGCCGCGTGGTCGCCGTGTCCGGCCTGTCGTTCCCCGAGTTCTGGCTCGGCACCCTCGTCATCACCTTCGCGGCCATCTGGTTTCACTGGATCCCGCCCATCGGCTACGTGAGCTTCTGGGAATCGCCGTGGAGGAACCTGCAGCAGTTCCTCATCCCGGCCGCCGTGCTCGGCTTCCGGCTGTCGGCGGCGACCATGCGCATGACGCGCTCGACGGTCCTGGAAGTGCTACGCGAGGACTACGTGCGTACCGCGTGGGCCAAGGGCCTGGAGGGCCGCATCGTCGTCTACAAGCACGCGCTGAAGAACGCGCTGATCCCGGTCGTCACCATCGTCGGTGGTCAGCTCGGGGTCCTGCTCGCGGGCACCGTCGTGGTCGAGACGATCTTCGCGCTCCCCGGCATGGGACGCCTGACCGTCGAAGCCATCCTGTATCGCGACTATCCCGTCGTGCAGACCAACGTGATGCTCGTCGCCGCCACGCTCGTCACGCTGAACCTGATCGTCGACCTCACCTACGCGTGGCTCGATCCGCGCATCCGCTACAGCTGATGGCGACGGTCACCGAGCGGGTCGTCAGCATCGAGGAAGCGCCGGTCGTCATCAGCCGCACGCGCGCGCTGCTCACCGCGCTCCGACGCAAACCGCTCGGCGCAGCCTCGGCGGCGCTGCTCGTGACGATCGTCTTCACCGCGATCTTCGCCGACGTCCTGGCCCCCTACGATCCGCTCGCGCCGCAGCCGGAAATTCGCCTGGCCGCGCCGTCGTGGGAGCATCCGTTCGGCACCGACGACATCGGCCGCGACGTGCTGAGCCGCGTGATCCACGGCGCGCGCATCTCGCTGTGGGTCGGGCTGCTCGCCGTCGGGATCGGCACCGCGGCCGGGATGGTTATCGGACTGGTGTGCGGCTACTGCGAAGGGCGCGTCGACTTGATCTTCCAGCGGGTGATGGACGCCATCCAGGCGATTCCGGGACTCATGCTGGCGCTGGCCATCGTCTCCGTGCTGCGGCCGAACACCACCAACGCCATGATCGCGATCGCCATGGTCATCATCCCCGGCAACTCGCGCATCGTGCGGGGTGCCGTGATGTCGGCGAAGCAGAACCGCTACGTGGAGGCGGCGCAGGCCATCGGCTGTCGCCACCCGCGCATCATCCTCGGCCACATCCTGCCCAACGTGACCGCGCCGATCCTCGTGATCGCCTCCATCTGGCTCGGCAACGCGATCCTGATCGAAGCGACGCTGTCCTTCCTCGGCGTGGGCACACAGCCGCCCACGCCGTCGTGGGGGCTGATGCTCTCGAGCACGGGCCGCGCGTTCATGGAGCAGGCGCCGTGGCTGGCGATATTTCCGGGGCTCGCGATCAGCTTGGCCGTGCTCGGCTTCAATCTCTTCGGCGACACGCTGCGCGACGCCTGGGATCCAAAGCTTCGGAGGAACTGATGGTCAATCCGCTGTCCACGGCTAGGCCGCCCTCACACTGAGGCCCCGAAGACTGCGCCCCGCGTGACGGGGCCAAGGGCGTGTTCGTCGGTGGCACCGATTGGCTGCTGTCCTCGAGCCTCGACCGCCGCACCCTGCTGAAGGGAGCGAGCAGCGCGGCGCTGGGATTGCTCGCCTCCGCGTGCGCCTCCTCGACGTCGCAGACCAGCACGACGCCCGTGCGACCGGCCACGACCGCCGGCGCGACCGAGAGCCGCGAAACCGTCTACGTCTTCAACGTCGGCTCCAAAGACGTCACGCTGATCGACGCCGCCGATCGCGTGGTCCGCGAGACCCGGCCGCTCGGCGCCGCGGTGCGCTGGTTGTCGAACGAGCAGACGTACTGGGACGGAGCGCGGATCTGGACGTACGACTTTCCCGACGATCAGGTGCAGGCGATCGCGATCGATCCGCGGCAGGTGGCCATCACGAAGACGATCGCGGGCCTCGGCAAGGGGCCCGGCCACAGTCTCGTCGTGCTGGCCGACAAGAAGAAGGCCGCCGTCAACGTCGCGGGCGACAACCTGATCGCGTTCCTCGATCTGGAGCACGGCGCCGTGGACGCGACACTCGCGACCGGCGCGTTCCCCTGAGACCTTCACCTCACGCCGGACGGTCGGTTCGGCTTCACACCGGAGCGCGAGGGGGACACGGTCTCGAAGATCGACATGGTCAGCCGGAAGCTCGTCAAGACCGTGGCGTTTCCCGCCCACAGCAAGCCGCACATGCTCCGCGTATCGCCCGACGGCAAAGAGGTGTGGGTGCAGACGGCCGAGACCGACACCAACGTCGTGCTCGACGCCTCCGATTTGACCGTGCTCGCAACGCAGCCGACCGGCAAGCAGCCGGTGACGAACGCCTGGACCCCGGATCGCCGCTACTCGCTCGTCACCAACGGGAAGGACACGTTCGCCCAGATCTTCGACGCGCGGACGTTCAAGGAAGTGAAGCGCCTGACGATCGGCGAGGGCGGGGCCAACATCGGCTTCAGCAAGGACGGCAAGACGGCGTTCATCGCGGTGCGCGGCACGAACGACGTCGCCGTGATCGATCTCGCCCGGCTGGCGCTCGAGAGCCGGATCCGGGCGGGGACGGAGCCTCAGGGCTTGATCGTTCGGTGAGACGGCGACGGTCTACGAGAGGCCGAACGCTTCGGCGAAGCGGCGATACGCCTCGAGGTGATCGCCGTACTTGCGGTGGCCGGCCGTGTGCTGCGCACACGCGAGCAGCAGACGGTCGCGATCCGCCGCCCGGCTCTTTCCGTAATCCTCGAGCAGGCACAGGCCCAGCTCCTGATTGTGCGGGTCGTTGCCGATCTTGGCCGCCGCCGTCGCGAGCGTCTGCAGCAGCGACCCCCGCTCGGCACCGGACTTCAGATACGCGGCCGTGAGGCCGACGGCCTCGTCGGGACGCAGCGCGAGCAGGGCCGCCTCCAGCCGCTCGAGGAGGGCGCGCGACCCCAGCGCCTCGGCGCCCGGCGGTGTCACGATCGCGCGCCGACCGTTGTCCGGTGTGTTCGCCTGATGCTCGGCCGCGCGGCTGATGAACGACGTGGCCACGAACAACAGCTTGAGCCGGTGCGGATGCTCGAACGTGTCGTAGAACCACGCGAGCGTGTTGCAGTACTCATAGCCGTGCTGCGACATCGAGAAGTTGTTCGGTGCGCCGGTTTCGAGAATCACCTGGGCTGACGCCACTTGAATCGCGTCGAGGATGCGACGCGGGCTGCGCCCGGCTTTCAGCAAGGCCACGACGGCGTCGATCGCTGACCACTCGCGCTGGCGCGTGATCGTCTCGACGAGCATCGCCTCTTCGGCGGCGCTCAACGGCGCCTCCTGACGCAGCAGCTCCGCATCCCGCCCGTCGAGCACGTTCTGGACGACGTTGCACCCCATCTCGTAGGTCGAATACCAGCGCGGTCCGACGGCGAGGTCGGGCACGCCTGCGTAGAGGACGTGGTGCGCGGCGTCCCAGCCGAGCGCCTCGCCGAGCTCGATGGTGGCGCGCGCGCGGAACGACTTGTGGCCGGTGGTGTACGAGCGGTTGTGCAGCATGCGGTCTTGCACGTCGATCAGTCCCGCGAATGCGAGGTGGGCGAGCACCCGGCGCCGGTTCGGCGCGTCCTGCATCAGCCCGAGGAACACGCGATACGCGTGGAGAACTTCACCGCGCTGCACGAGCGTGAGCCAGTGATTCAGCCGC
>Ga0114129_10010717_pt1 | contig 13069 bp, 8 predicted proteins | sample RhiMetdeltSRZDD1_FD_80071 | JGI IMG/M metagenome (GOLD analysis project Ga0114129, IMG submission 80071) | Populus rhizosphere microbial communities from Tennessee, USA - Rhizosphere MetaG P. deltoides SRZDD1 (version 2) (version 2) | ecosystem: Host-associated > Plants > Roots > Rhizosphere >...
CCTCCAGTGCAGTGACTCTTTCAAAAGCGCGCGAACGATGCAAGTTATCTGTCCCCGCGATTTTCTTCGCTTTTTCTGTATCGTGCGGAGTCACAACACGTTCGCCTGAGTCTTCGCAATTTGGGCAGGTGTAAACACGCGCATAAGGCGCGTCTTCACCTTTGCGCCACAGGAAAGAATCAGCAGAAATTTCATTTCCACACTTTTCACAGGTTGTGAGATACAGCGATTGCAAATGCGTGCCGAGCCGTTCGTCCCCTTTTTTCACGGCTGATAAATCTGCCAGTGCAGCTTTGAAGTCTGTTTCAGGTGGGGGATGGGCAGACATTTCCAGGAGAAAGCGTGTAATGGGATTGTTCACGGTCACCAGCACGCGATAGCCCGTCCGCGCGGCTTCAAGCGCCAGCCGCGGGGAGAATCCGAACGGGTCCAGCACCCAGCTACCGGCCGGCGCGTGAAGCGGGAGCCACGCGGAGACAACTCCCTCTTCCAGGGAAGGTGTAAATCGCGCTAATGGGCCCGGCTCCACCGGGCTTAATCCAGGAACATAGGCTTGAAAATCCATTATATATAGTATACATCCCCACTGATAAGTTGTGACGCTTACTGCACCTGAGCAACGAAAATTTCGAAGAGCGGCGCGGGCCAATAGAGTGTTGCGATTTGCCTGACGCAGGCGAGGCGGGCCAGTTCACCTTTGATCTCTGCTGTGCCGCGCTCATGATATTCCCCCGAAAATTCAGAACCTGCCAGTTTGCGCCCAATTTGATAGAAAGTATTTTCAGTGGGCCCGGAGACAACCAATCGCCCCCCGGGCTTGAGGAGATTTAGCAATTCAATAAGAGTATGAGTGAGATCGTCTACATGCTCGAGCACGTCAAGGGCGTTGATAAGATCGAATGATTGTGGAGTCAATTGTGAAAGGGATGTCTGATTTGCATCCACAACCTGGATATTCTCTGCGAGAGGAATGTGTTTTTTCAAGCTCTCCAGAGGGAGCAGGTCAATATCAATGGCAGTAACTTGCTTGCTCTGTTGCGCAAGAAAAGGCAGCATGACGCCACTGCCACAACCGAAATCCAAAACGTTTTCATAAGGCGCATACTTTTCGATGTAATTCATTGCTGTATGAAGTCTTTGCCAGAACAGCCAGTTGATCAATGGGTTGAGATGGGAATAGGCCGGGAAGCCAGACTCATCCAGGCGGCCGCGTTCGGCTTCTTCCAAAACTTTACGAATGGCGGAACGATAACGAGTTTTGTACTCTCGAAAACCTGATGAGTTCATGGGTGGGTTATCAACACGTTTCTCTAGACACAAAGGAACACAAAGTAAATATTATGGTATCGCCCCATATGTTGGCGCGCATATGATATCGTAGTATTCAAGTTCGGTCGCTTTGTTTTGTTCGGCATAGGCGGCGGCATCCTTGCCGATGTTGCGTACAATATCAAGGTTTGGCTGCACCTGATACGGCCAGTAGCGCGGCAGAACCATCCGCGGATCGTTAACATAGCCCTCGGGTTGATAGGCCGGGCGGGCCGGGTCTGCTTGATCTGCAAGAGGCACCCAGTTATACATGACCGGTCCGCGCGGATTGATCGTGAATCCGATGCGATAACCGTATTCGCGCGCGAATTGCACCGGGCGGATTCCGAATCCTCCGCCGGGCCAGATGATGGCAACCGGCGTTTTATGAAAATTTTGCTGCAGGTCGCTGATGGATTTTTCGAACTCGGTCTTGATGAATTCATCGGTGGACGAGTCACTCATGTTGAGGTTGTGGATGTAGCCATGCGATTGATGGTCCACCCAGCCTTCCGCCTCAAGAGCAATGTTTGCTTCAAGACTCAACGCACGCGGCCCATCCTCAAAACTGATCCAGGCATTGACGACCGGCCAGCCCCATTTCTCGTAGTACGGCCTAAAGTGATCATTGAAATATTCGCCTCGATGACGGTCATCTGAAATGAGAAGGATAGAACGCGGCGGAATCTTGGCGTTATGATCAACAAAGTCTGCCATTTGGGTTGCATTGATCGCTTCGAAGCCTTGTTCTTTTACATCATCCATCAACTTTTTGAAATCCTGAACCGTGATGTCATTGACATCACTGGCTTTGTCCTGGTCAACGCCATGGAACATTACCACCATCACTACTGTACCGGGCGCGGCGTTGTTGGAATTCCATTTATCCTGGAGATACTGGCAGGTATCTTGTATGTAGGTGTGCGGGGTATCGAGTGGATTGAGTTGGCTGGCGACAAATGTGGATGGAAGCGCGGGTGGCGTGCGGACTGCGGTCGCGGAGGGGATGGGCGTTTCACTTGGAATGGGAGTTGCTGTTGGTTGTAGGTGCGCGACCGCAGTCTCAAAAGCTTGCGTGAGCGCGGCACTCATGTCCGGAGTGGAAGCGGGTGTAGCCTGGCACGCACTCAAAATAACGGTGAGCAGGCTCAGGCGTAGAAAGACGGGAGTAAATTTATACATGGATGTTTACAATGTTGCGAAGGCTGTCCTGAAAAGACGTGAGCCTTCACAAGGTTGTGATGTTATTCATTTGAATCGCCTTTGACAAAAGCTTCCATCTTTTCGCGGCAGATATCATCGCGGAATTGTTTGGGAGGCGTCTTGAAGAAGTAGGAAGAGGGGCCAACGATCGGTCCGCTCAATTTTCTATCCAACGCGATCTTCGCACAGCGAATGGCATCGATCATCACGCCCGCCGAGTTAGGGCTGTCCCACACTTCAAGCTTGACCTCTATGTTAAGTGGCACATCGCCGAAGGTTGTGCCTTCCATGCGGATATAGGCCCATTTGCGATCGGTGAGCCATGGGACATGGTCCGAGGGGCCAACGTGAACGTTATCGTGACCGAGATCGTAGGGGATCATGCTCGTCACCGCGTTGGTCTTGGAAATTTTCTTGCTCTCCAGACGTTCGCGTTCGAGCATGTTGAGGAAATCTGTATTGCCGCCGAAGTTGAGTTGATAGGTGCGGTCGATGCGCACACCGCGGTCAATGAAAAGCGTGGCGAGCTGACGGTGCAAAATCGTCGCGCCGACCTGGGATTTGATGTCATCTCCCAGGATTGGAAGCTTCGCGTCGTGGAATCGCTTTGCCCAATATTCAGAAGAAGCAATGAACACCGGGATGCCATTGACAAACGCGCAGCCTGCTTCAATGGCCTGCTCCACATACCATTTGGTTGCCATCTCAGAACCAACAGGGAGGAAGTTGACGACCACATCGGTCTTTGTATCTTTGAGCAATTTGACGATGTCAGCTGTCGGCCCGGGAGCCTTCTTGATCATTTCTGAAAGATATTTGCCGAGACCATCGTGAGTCATGCCGCGCACCACCGGGGCATTGAGCTGCGGAACATCCGCGAATTTGTAGGTGTTGTTGGGTTCAGCAAAGATGGCTTCACTTAGATCCTTGCCGACCTTCGTGACATTGACATCAATACCCATTGTGAATTCGATATCACGGATGTGATATCCACCGAGGCGTGCGTGCATGATACCGGGGACGAGCGCATCGTCTGCCGCGTCTTTATAGAACTGAATCCCTTGTACGAGCGAGGAGGCGCAGTTTCCGACGCCAATAATTGCGACGCGTACTTTTTTACTTGCCATGAAATGAGATCTCCTTATAAATGTGAATTGTCAATTTACAAACACCTGTTTTTTTAAGCAATCAATGTTGTATAATCCATTCAATGACCACCAACGAACGCATTGATCGTCTGGAACGTTTGCTGGAAGTTGTACGGGGTTTAACCACGGCACCCGATCTCGAATCTTTTTTACAGGCCATTATCAACGAAGCTACCGAGTTAACCAATAGCGAGCTTTCATCCATTCTTGAATACGATGAAACTGCCGAGGAATTGCGTTTCCTTGCCATGCACTGGTTTCAACGCGACCTGCTTCGACCTATGGGCGTTCCGCTGGATGGAAGTGCGGCGGGCTGGGTATTTCGCCGCGGCCAACCGTTGATCATCCAGGATGCGAAGATGGATCAACGTCATTTTAAGGTGGTTGACCGCGTAACGAGACATGAGACAAACTCTCTGGTTGCAGTCCCGCTCATGGTGCGCGGTGAAGTCGTCGGAGTGCTGGAAGCCCTGAATAAAAAAGACAATGCACATTATACCGAAGAAGACCTCACCATCCTAGAAACACTGGGTGCGCTCGCTGCTCAGGCGATGCAAAACGTCGCTCTTCAACGAAAGGTACGCGTAACCAGTGTCGAACTTGCGGAACTGGAACGCCTCAAAACGGACTTTATAGCGATCGCGTCTCACGAGCTTCGGACTCCGCTCGGCCTAATCCTCGGTCATGCCACATTCCTCCGTGAAATGGCCGGCACAGACTACGCTGAACAACTCGATATGATCATCCGCAATGCCACAAAACTCAAAGATATCGTTGAGAATCTTTCCGACGTGGATAATGTTCAAACGGGTGCGGCACGTGTTCGCAATCAAAAGGTCTCACTGACGAAGATCATTGAGGATGTGATGATGACATTTCAGGATGAGGCGAACTCCAGAAACATTACTCTAAACTCTGAACTGGGAGAATCTCTATTTTATTTGGATGCAGATGAAGTGAAGCTTGGCATTGCTTTGAGCAACCTGGTAAAGAATGCGCTCCAATTCACAGAATCGAATGGTCATGTTGCAGTGAAAGTTGAGGAAGATGACGGTTATTTCAAAGTCACTGTGAGCGATGATGGTATTGGCATCCCAGCCAGAGATCTGCCACGCGTATTTGAAAGATTCTTCCAGGTCGAATCTCACCTTACTCGCCGTTATGGAGGTATGGGATTGGGACTTGCCGTAGCCAAGGCACTGATCGAATTGCATGGCGGGCGCATCTGGGCGGAAAGTGAAGAAGGGAAAGGAAGCACGTTCACTTTTCTCCTCCCAGCAGAGCAGCCACAACATTCCGCAGTGTCGTCGAACCCATTTGTTGAGTAATTATCGTTCTGTGAGATTCCGTTCAATCAGGTGATAGTCTTAGGTGGCTGTCACCTTTTCTTTTATAATTGCCTAAATATGGAGCCGCAGTTTTTAGTCTTTGGTCAGTTAACACGCGAATATCTTTTACCTGCTGTTGGCCATCCACGGCTTGATATAGCAGGTGGGAGTTTGCTTTATGCAGCCGCAGGGCTTCGGGTGTGGGAATCAGAAATTGGCCTGGTGGGGCGCGTAGGGAATGACTATCCGCGTGAATGGCTGAATCACTGCATGGCGCGCGGGTTTGATACTTCCGGCATTCGTATCATTTCCAGGAGCCTGGATGTAAGAGAATTTATCGCCTATAGCGAATCCTTTGAAGCGAACCGAATCAACCCGGTTTCTCATTTTGCGCGGCGCGACATGACGTTTCCCAAATCCCTGCTTGGATATCAGCCTCCCGATGATAAAAAGAAACCCGATCGCGAAAGCATGTTAATTGTGACCGATATTCCGAACGATTATTTGACCGCGCGTGCCGCGCTGTTGTGTCCAATGGATCTCGTCACGCAAACCCAATTGATCGCAGGTATGAAGCTTGGCAGTGTGCATACGTTCGTGCTGGATCCCGGACCGGCCACCATGACGCGAACCGCGCGCCGCGAATTGCCTGCACTGCTCAATGGTGTGACCGCTTTCCTTCCTTCACAGGAGGAGCTGTGTAATTTGTTTTGGGGTGAAACGTATGATCTTTGGAAAATGGCAGAGGCCGTTTCAATGTATGGCTGCGAGTATGTCGTGATCAAATGTGGCTCACGCGGTCAATTGCTTTATGATGCAAATAATAAACGTAAATGGGAAATCCCGGCCTATCCTGCGCGCCTTGCCGACCCGACCGGCGCGGGCGATGCATTCTGTGGAGGCTTCCTCGCAGGCTATTGCAAAAATTATGATCCGCTGGAAGGGGTATTGTATGGAAATGTATCGGCGTCATTGAAGCTGGAGGGAAGCGGCGCGTTCTACCCGCTGGATGTATTGCCCGGGCTTGCGGAAGCGCGCCTGGGTGCGTTGAGAAATATGGTGAGGGCAGTGTGAACACTGATGTTGTGAACCGTGTGATTGAACTTGCAATTCAGATCCAGCAAATTCCTGCGCCAACGTTCCAGGAGCGGAAGAGGGCAGAGTTTGTACAAGGGTTGTTCCTCGCTGAGAGATTGAATGATGTCTGCATTGATGAAACCGGGAATGTGTTTGCCCGACTGATTGGGAAAGGGGAAAGGAAGCCGCTTATCGTCAGCGCACATCTGGATACGGTTTTTCCAGGCGAGACGGATTTAAGTGTCACGCGGGGCTCCGAGTTGATCCATGGGCCCGGGCTTGGAGATAACTCTCTGGGCGTCGCCACCTTGTTCGGTTTACTATGGTCTCTGCGGGAGCGAAATATTCAACCGCGCGGGGATATATGGTTCGTAGCAAACACTGGAGAAGAGGGACTTGGTGATTTGCGCGGGATGAAGGCTGTTGTTGATCGTTTCGACGGAGACGTGCATGCCTATCTTGTTCTTGAAGGGCTGGCGTTGGGACACGTATATCATCGCGCGGTGGGGGTCAAACGCTATCGCGTTACAGCGCGTACGTCAGGTGGACACTCATGGTCAGATTATGGTCAGCCTTCCGCGGTACATGAGCTGGCAAAGCTGGTGGTGGCATTGTCATCCCTTGAATTGCCAAGTCACCCCCGTACAACAATGAACGTGGGAAAGATTTCGGGTGGCACATCTGTGAACGTGATTGCATCTGAGGCTTCCCTCGACCTGGACTTGCGTTCGGAGGGGCAGGAGGCTTTGGCAACTTTGATCTCAGTAGCTGAAAAGTTGATTCACAAAGCGAATAGGAGTGGAGTGAGTATCGAATCGCAGGTAATTGGTCAGCGCACGGCAGGAGAAATCTCTGTAAGTCATCCCTTTGTGATTCTGGCGAAGGAGTGTCTGCGCGCACAGGGATTGGAGCCAGGACTGATCTCAGGTTCCACAGATGCGAATGTTCCGCTCAGCAAAGGCTATCCTGCGATTGTACTGGGCGTGACGACAGGTGGCAGCGCACACACGATCCATGAATATATTAATACCCCACCCATAGCACAGGGCATGGAGCAGTTGGTGAGTTTTGTCAGTAGGGTGTGGTAACCAAAAGGAATTGAAAAGACGTCAACGATTGCTCATTGACCTCTTTTGATTTAATCAATTACGACTAGCTTATCAATCTTTAGTTATCCAGTCCCTATTTAATTAATCCCCAATACCTCATATACTTCCAGGGGCTGCGTCTTGCCTTTGACGGAAAGCGGGATAAACGGTTTCGCGTGAATCTCATCGCTCACACGGTCATAAGCCTCTCTGCTGATCAAAATTTGATTTTTGGAACAATTTTCCTGAATACGTTTGGTTGTGTTGACACTGTCACTGATGGCTGTGTATTCAAGTCGTTTTTCTGTGCCAATCCATCCCAGCACAGCTTCACCGTAATGGATGCCCACGCCGAAGTCGAGATGTGCCTCTTGGGGCAGCTCTGTGTGCAAGGCCGCAACCGCATCGCGGATGGCTAATGCAGATTTCACCGCGCGCAACGTATGATCGGGCTGGGGCAGCGGCGCGTTATACCAGGCCATGACCGCGTCGCCGAGGAACTTATCCACAGTGCCTTCATTGGCAAGCACTGCATCCGCGGCCGCAGCGAGATAACGATTCAAGACAGCCACCAATTCTTCAGGTGAGTGCTGTTCGCTATAAGCAGTGAAGCCGCGAATATCCGCGAACAGGATCGTGATATACACTTTTTTGCCGCCGATCTGCAAACTGTTCGGGTCGATTTGATCGAGCACTGCAGGCGACACCATGCGTTGTAATAAACTGCGCTGCGCTTCGAGCTTTTTTTGTTCGGTCATATCATCGAGCACAATCGCAACGCCCTGGGTCTTTTGCCCGGCATCTTTGAGTGGAGAAAGATTGAAGCGCCAATCGACGTTGCCGCGCTCGGGCAGGGTCTGGCTGAGTTCAAGTCCTACAACGGGCTGGTCACTTTTGCGGACTGCATCCAGGCGTGGCAGGATATCTTTTGCGAAGGTGGGCATGATCTCGCCGAGAGGCATCCCAACGATCTCGGCGGAGGCGCGTCCCAAAATTGTGGATGCGGCTTTATTGCACAGGGTAATTTGATCCTGTACATCCGCGGTGATTACCCCGGACACAATGGACGCAAACACATCGTCCATGAGATTCTTGAGTTCGGTTACTTCCTCAAGGGTACGTTTGAGCGAGGAGAATAAACGTGCGTTCTCAATGGAAACTGCGGCCTGGTTTGCAAAAGCAATCAGTAGATCACGGTCTGATTCAGAGAAAATGCCGGATCGAATACGGTTATCGGTGTAGATCACACCGATCAATTCTGATTTGACCATCAGGGGTACGCATAATATCGAACGCAAATTAAAGGCGATGATGCTTTCCTGCCCACCGAAGCGCGGGTCTTCGCGCGCGTTTGTGGTGAGGACAGCTTCTCCGCCATTGATCACACGTTCCACAATCGTGCGACTGATCGCAAATTCGTTTTTATTGATGGATTCCTGTTCCCAGTTGCGGGCAATGCGGGTTGCCATTTCACCCCGTTCATCACGTAACATAAGGAAGCCGCGCTCCGCTCCCATTAAGCGGATGAGGGTGTCCATCACGATTTGCAGTACTTCGTCAACTTCGAGCGTCGAGTTGACAACCTGACCAATCCCTGCCAGGGCTTGCAAATGACTAAATCGTTGCTCAAAGGGAATCAAGATCTCGCTGATGCGTTCAAGCGAGTTTTCAAGGCTTTTTAGTCCCTCTACTAGTTCAGGAGTTTGTTTGGAATCCAGCGAGTTGCGCAGTTTGGCAAATTGCTGGGTAACAGTAATAACTTGCTCATTAACGGAGATGGGCTTGGTCTTGGCTGTATCCATGAGATTTCCTTCGCGCTCTCAAGCCCATCTGCTGATCGAATAAAAAAATTAACGCATGGGCTTGCCGAAAAAAAGATAACGTATCCGTTCGAGGATCACTTGCATGCGCAGGTTGAGCGCGGCGCGGCGGGCCTGTGTGACGTCTGCAATTCTGGAAGTATAAAGGGATGTCTGATGTTCGTCCAGAAGAATTTTGATTTGATCTGCCTTCCCAGGCAGGATACGCGTCAGTTTTGCGGCTCGCTCGATGGGCGTGATATGGACTGGGACAGGCTGATCGAGATAGCGGAGCGCGAAGTTGACGCTTTCAAAAGACTTTTCAATGGGAGAAAGTTTCACCCACTTTTCCCAACGTGTGACCCAGATTGGCACGTCGATACCGGTGCGTTCGATGGTCGCGCGTAGAAGGATAGGAACACGCGCGGTAAGCCCGTAGCGCTGGCTGAGAAAAACTGTCAGGGCGACGACAATTGCTAATAATGGAATCAGGTAGAGGGTCGGAAAGACCGGGGCAGCCGGTTCAACCGGCGCGGTCACACCTTCATTGATCTGTTCGCGGCCGGCGAAATCCCGGTTGTTCTCTGTCCGCAGATCATTAAGCGAATTGAAGTTATTCGCATTTGCCGCATCTTGAGGTGGAAGCGGTCGGTCAAGCGGGTCCTGACCGGCTGTTGGTTCAAATTCCACCCACCCAACTCCAGGGAAATAAACCTCCGGCCAGGCGTGCGCGTCCAATCTGCGAACCACATAGTTGTTGCTGTTGCCCTGGCGCTGACCCTGAGCAAAGCCAACCGCTATGCGGGCAGGCACACCTAAAGAACGTAACATAAGAACCTCAGAGGAGGCATAGTAAACACAGTAAGCTTGCTTGTATTCAAATAATATCCATTCGAGAGGATCTTTTCCGCGTGGTACTTCCGGGATGGTCTGAGCATACTTGATATTTTCCCGCAGATAGCGAGTGATGAAAATTGCCTTCTCGAAAGATGTCTTGGCATCGACTGTAATCTCAGTTGCAAGATTTTTGATCCGAGGTGAGAAAGACTTGGGCAGTTGTAGATATTTCTGCGTGACCCAGTCTGGATAGTCGGTCCCCGCATCCTGCAGTTGCTGCCGATTTGGATTGCTTAATATCGCATCCACCTGGTAGGTCTCTCCGCCTCTTAAGGCAGGATAGGCATGCCATGCGATAATATCTTTGCCATCCAGAGCCGGCACGGCGAATGTGATGCCTGGTCGGCTGACCCAGATAGGCTCTGCGGGTGAGTAGAGTAATGAGAACGTTGTCTTGCCGGTATTGAAGACAAAATGGGCAGGAGGTTTCGCCTGCATATACACGTTAAAAGGGTTTGTCACCGCTGGAGAATATTCTTCGCGGACCGTCCCACTGGTATACCACTGTCCATTTACGAAACGGTCGTATGTGCGCCCGCGCCAGTAATAACGCGGCGGTTTTTCATCAAAGGGAATATCTGGTGTTTCCACCTTAAACATCACAAGGTCTGAAAGCGGGAAGCCACGCCCGAGGGCAAGTTGCGAACCAAAAAATTGACCGCGTGTCCCGCCACTGGGCGATTCCAGCGCGCTGACTGCGTTTTCCATTTTATCGGTGAACTCACGCCAGGGACGGGTGATTTGATTCCAGGTCTTTACAGCAGATTTCATACTGGATAGGGAGGCTGGGGCAGTCCAGGCTACGACGATGATCAAACCTGCCGCAATCGCCATGCTGCTTGTCAGATCAACGCTGTTATCGGGGGAAAGAAAAATGCGTCGGGCACGCCATGAACTTTTGTTTTGCAGATATTGCAAGCGTCCCAGTAGGAGTAATGCAATGAAAGCAAAAAACGCCAAAAACCACAGGCGTCCCGAAATGCCACTGTCATAGTTCTGAATAATGATCAAACCAATTGCAGCCGGCAAAACGGACCCAAGATAATTCTGATTGCGCACGAGCGTGAATCCTGCCCATGAACTGATGATCCAAAACGTGATGGACATCAATGCCACAAAGAAGAGCGGATCTTCCACTGATCGACGGGCGAAGAAATCAGATGTGGAGAAGAATAAACGTCCGGCTACGCTGGTGAACTGCTCCTCCAAAGACGCGTGCTGGTCAATGACGAGGGTCCATTGTAGAGGCAGCATGATCAGCATGTAAATGAAGGTCAGCCAGCGTACTGTCCCACGCCGGAACTGACTGTATCCAAGCGCGGTACCCACCACAAACCCTATGTAAGTAAATGTTTGGATGAGATAAAGGAACGGCGTCCACGTGGTGGCGACGAGACGCGAGGCAACGGTCTGTAAGAGAACAAAGAGCAGACCAATAGCTGCCCAGTCCCACCAACGAGATTGTTGTAAGTGTAACTTTTCCATTTTCTGAGTGTACAATAGAAAAAAACTTATCGTCCAGTACCACAGAGGGGTTTTTTCAACAATGAGGATAACGCAGATAAAATCATTTGTACGTGTTTTTTTGAACTCCTGCTGAGCACCGCGCAAAAGCCAATCGAGAAGATTGATTCTAGCCTAAAATTTGTTCATAAAAGTTTAGTAATTTATTAGACAAAAAGCGGTGGATTCGTCTAATATAGCAGATTCATAGGGGACTTACATGCAGTTCTTGCTTTAACATGGAATTGATTGGATCATCCCATTGATCTTGCGCTATATTCGTTACTCTCTCTGGTCTCTAGGTAATTGCAGAAGCACCTTGGTTGTTTTTTCATTTCAAATTAATAGACCAGCCCAAGATGTAGGCTGTGCCTCTGTTATAATCCCATGTCTACGGCATTTTTTTTGGGAGACGTTGCGAATTCATGACCCTTGAGCGTGGCGCGTTATTACATAAGCGATATCGCATTGTTGAAATCCTTGGCCAGGGTGGGATGGGATCCGTTTATCGTGCGGTGGATGAAAACCTCGGCGTGGACGTGGCTGTTAAGGAAAACTTGTTCACTACCGATGAATATGCGCGACAATTCCGTCTGGAAGCGGTCATTCTTGCGAATTTGCGTCACCCAAATCTGCCGCGTGTCACTGACCATTTTGTGATTGGGGATCAGGGGCAGTATCTCGTGATGGATTACATTGAGGGGGAGGATTTGCGCCAGCGTATGGAACGCATGGGCAATATCGCTGAAGATGAAGCCGTTCTAATTGGCGCCGCGCTTTGTGATGCACTAGCTTACCTTCATACCCGCAAGCCTCCCATTTTGCATCGCGATATTAAACCGGGCAACGTCAAGATCACACCCGATGGACATATTTTCCTGGTGGATTTTGGCCTTGCCAAAGTGCTGCACGGAAGCCAGGCCACCACGACCGGCGCGCGCGCGATGACGCCGGGCTATTCACCGCCAGAACAATATGGCACAGCGCGCACCGATCCACGCACTGATATCTATTCCTTGGGCGCAACTCTCTACGCTGCGTTAAGCGGCATCATCCCTGAAGATGGTCTCGCGCGTGCCATGGATAATACACAACTCACGCCATTGCGCAAACGCAACAGCAAAGTCTCACGACGGTTTGCTGCATCCATTGAAAAGGCAATGGGGATCGACCCTGCAGACCGATTCCAGAACGCCGAAGAATTCAAACGCTCCTTGCTCGGGTCTAAAACAAAGACGCAGCTTTTACCCGGCGATTTCATGGTTGAGCCTCCACCACCGGACGTCATGGAGGAACTTCAGCAAAGCGCGATTGAGAAAGCCTCGAACCCAGTGGATTACAAATCGGGAAATGGAAAAGAAGCTGTGCGTGCTGAGGAGTTACCGGTTTTCAAACCTCGACGCAGAAAACGAAAAGGCCGTCGCATACTAACGATCTTATTGTGGACTTTGCTCTTGCTTTCTTTAACAATTGTGGGTGTTGTGCGCTTCAGGCCTGAGTTTGTGCCCACAGGAATGATGAGTTTGTTGAGTCGCTTGCGCAACATAAACTTGCCGTTTCTCCCAACATCTCAATCGTTCACAGCGACCCCTCCTGCAACAGAGACTTCACTTCCCTTACCCACGGTTACTCCGCTCGCTATCCAGCCCACCGGTATTTCTACTTTTACTGCTACTGCGACACGTCAACCCACCGCAGAGTCCAGCGCAACACCGGAC
>Ga0114129_10010718_pt1 | contig 13068 bp, 9 predicted proteins | sample RhiMetdeltSRZDD1_FD_80071 | JGI IMG/M metagenome (GOLD analysis project Ga0114129, IMG submission 80071) | Populus rhizosphere microbial communities from Tennessee, USA - Rhizosphere MetaG P. deltoides SRZDD1 (version 2) (version 2) | ecosystem: Host-associated > Plants > Roots > Rhizosphere >...
GAGCCGCTCTTTGAGAAGGCGCTGGCCGGGTTCGCCGCGCGAGGTGACGTCGCGCGCGAGGTGATGGCCCACGTCGTGCGGTCGGCGTCCCACGTGCGGCGCGGGCGAAACGCCGAGGCGGAGGCGGCGCTGGCGGAGGCCGAACGCATCGCCGGCGGACGGCCGGAGCTCGGCGACTGGCCGGCCGTCCAGCGCGGCTGGCTCGCGTTCCGCAAGGGTGATCACGCCACGGCGTGGACGCTGTTCACGCAGGTCGAGGGCCGCATCGCGTCGTCGCCGCCGTCCGCGCTCCACGCCGTGTGCCTCTCCGGCCTGGCCGCGGTGGCCCACGAGACGCAGCGCCTCGACCTCTCGGTCACGTACCTGCGCCGGCACGCCGAGGTCGCCCATCAGATCGGCGACTTCTACGACGAGGCGCGGGCGCGCGGGAACCTGGTGCTGGGCGCCTTCCGCCTCCGCGCGGTGGGGCGGATGACGGATGGCGAGATCCTGCCCCTTGCGCAGCAGGCGCTGTCCGCCGCCGTCAGCGCGAAGAACCAGGGCAGCGAGGCGCGGGCGCATCTGTACCTCGGCCACCTCACCTCCGGCGGCGAGGGGCGCGCCCACTACGTCCGTGCGCTGGAGCTGGCGCGAAAGGTCGACGAGGCGGCGAGCGTGATCGGGGCGCTGCGCGGCCTGGCACTCAGCTGGCTGGAAAGCGAGCCGCGCGACCCGGCACGAGCGTTCCGTCTGATCGACGAGGCGGCACAGCGCGCGCGGGGCATCCGCTACTACGCCGCCCTCACCGAGGTGACGCGCGCGGAGATGCGATGGCAGTGGGGCCCGCGCGAAGCGGCGATCGCGAGCTCGCTCTCCGCCCTCGAGGCCGTGGAGACGATCCGCAACCTGCAGGACACCGCCGGCGTCCGCGCTCGCGTCTTCTCACAGTGGACCTTCGTCTACCGCCGTCTCGCCGGGCGTCTGCTCGTCGGGCCCGCTCCGTCCGCGGACGACCTCGAACAGGCGTTCGCCGTATCCGAAAGGATGCGCGCGCGAGTGTTGCTGGACGAGCTCGATGCGGCTCAGGCCAGCGCGCGGCTCGTCCCCAAGGGTCCGGCCGCGGAGAAACACGCGGAGGTGCTGCGCGGGATCGCCGCCGTTCAGCGCGAGCTGGCGGCGCCCGCGACCACGGGAGAGGCGCGAAGCCGCGCCGTCCGCAAGCTGGAGTCGCTGGAGCAAGAGGAGGAGCATCGCCGCGCCGAGTTGGCGCGAGCCGCACCGGGCCTGGCTGCCCTGGGCGCGACTCGTCTCGTCGGCCTCGCCGAGCTGCGGCAACAGTTGGCCGCCGACGAGGCCGTGATCACCTTCCAAGTCGCCGGCCGCATCGGCCTCGACAACCGCGTTACCGAGAACGGCTCGTGGGCCTGGGTCCACACCCGAAGCGGGTCGCGCGCCTTCGTCATCCCCGATCGCGAGACGCTGCGCGGCAAGGTGATGTTGTTCCGCGGGCTCGTCGATCGCCGCGACGGGTCGGAGAGGGAGGCCGCGGTTCTCCTGTATCGCGAGCTGCTCGAAGCACCGCTGCGCGAGCTCCCGCCCGGCGTGCGCCGGCTCCTCTTCGTGCCGGACAGCGTGCTCCACTTCCTTCCATTCGAGGCACTACGGCCCGCCGCGGAGGCCGAGCCGGTCGGTCTGCGCTACGAGACGGCCTACGCGCCGTCCGCGACGTTCTGGTCTCGCCTGCGCACGACCGCGGTCGAGCCGCTGCCGCGCGTGGCGCTCTTGCTGGCCGATCCCGACGACGGTACGGCGTCGTCGCCCGGACGGCTGCCCCACGCCGAACGCGAGGCGCGAGAGGCCCTCCGGCGGCTGGGTGGAGCGGGAGTGTTACGCGCAGGCGGCGAGGCCACCGAGTCCTTCCTGAAGTCACAGCCGCTCGGCGAGTACGGCATCGCCCACTTCGCCGTCCATGCCATCTCCGACGACGAGCACCCCGAACGGTCGGCGCTGTTGCTCGCACCCGGCCGCGCCGAGGAAGACGGCCTGCTGCAGATCCGCGAGATCGTCGGCCTCGATCTTCGCGGCAAGCTCGTCGTTCTCTCCGCCTGCCGCGGCGCGGCCGGCGAGCTGATGGAGGGCGAAGGCCTGATGGGCCTGGCGCGCGCGTTCTTCCAGGCGGGCGCGCGGGCAGTGGTGGGCAGCCGTTGGCCCGTCCGCGACACCGAGGCCCGGGTGGTGATCGGGAGCCTCTATCGCGAGCTGGCCGCGGGCCGCACGGTGGCCGCATCCTTGGCCGCCGCGCGTGGGGAAGGACGCCGGGCCGGCGTGCCGGCCGCGCAGTGGGCGGCGTTCGTCGTGCTCGGCGACGGCGACACGCGCCTGGCGGCGTCGCGCGGCCTGCGGCCGGCGGACGGGCTCCGTCTCGCCGCCGTGGTCATGGCCGCGGCGGTGGTGCTCGCGGTCTCTCGCTTCTTGTATTCACGCCACCGCCGCGCACAATAGAGGGACTCGAGCCTTGGCGAGCGTTGTGTACAGAGAAGCAGGAGGAGTGCCATGTCGAATCGATGGGTGCCGGCCGTCGTCGTTTTCGGCTTGTTCGCGGCGACCGCGGCCGCCGACAAGGACCGCCCGTGGTCGGCGGCGTTTGCCGTGACGAGCGGGGACAGCGGGCGGTTGGCGGGGTCGTGCTCGACCGGCGCCGAGGCGTCGCCCGCGATCGACGCTCGGTTGACGCTGTGGGACGAGCACGGACGGATGGTCACCGTCCCCGTCGCGCTGCGTGTCCTCAAGGTCAAGGCGGCGCCGGGGCAGTTCGTGTTCGACGCCGCGTTCAACCCGGCGGAGCATCTGCCGGGGGGCGCTCTGCTCGGCGCGCACCTGGTGCTCTCCAGCGGAGACTGCCGGGACCTGAGTGGCTCGATCCTCATCGAGAGCTTATCGTCGGCCGCGCGCCACAGCGTTGCCCTCGTGCCGCACCGGCGCGACTGAGACTGTCCTCCGTCCGTCCTCGGGCGAGGACGAAGCGCGGAGCGCACCTGCGCCCAAGTCCGTGCCCCGACGGTGTTTCGCGAACCGCCGCGCCTGGCACCGCCTTTGCTCGAAGCCGTGGCAGGAGGCTCACGATGCGTCAAAGACGCGTTCGCTTGTCCGCCGCTGTCCTCGCCGGTCTCACCGTCGCCGCCGTCGCCCACGCCCAGGCTCCGCCACCCACGTCGCTTCGCGTCGACGTCCTGGCCATCGACCGCGACGGCCGTCCCGTCTACGGCCTCGGTGCCGACGACTTCGAGCTCCGCGAGAAAGGGCGCGTGCAGAAAGTCGTCGACGCACGTTTCGTGGCCCCCACCGACGCGCCGCGTACGACGGTCTTCGTGGTGGACGACATCGGCATGTCGTTCCAGAGCGCGGCGTTCGTGAGGGAAGCCCTCACCAAGTACACCGACGAGCAGATGCGCGCCGACGATCAGGTCACCGTCATCCGGACCTACAGCACGTACAGCGGCATCGATACCGAGCACAAGCTCTCCACCGACAAGAAGGCGCTGCGCGAAGAGGTCGCGAAGGTGCACTACAACCCCCTCGAGCGCGGACCGCGCCGGTCCGCCTATGACGTGCGCTACGACGTGTCGATGCGCGCCAGCCTCGAGTGCCTGCGGGCGGTGGTGCGCGACGTCGGCAAGGTCTCCGGCCGCAAGTCCGTGGTCTTCTTCTCCGACGGCCTCCACGGCGTGATGGATCCGTTCGTCGATCCCGCCGTGCGTGTGCCCCTCGAGGAGATCACGGCGGAGGCCAATCGCGCCTCCGTCGTCATCTATACCGTCGACGCGCGGGGGCTGCCGTCGGCCTTCTCCGCCGGTTGGTACACGCCGCGGCGGCAGGCGGAGCACGCGGCGCTCCACATGCTGGCCAAGGAGACGGGCGGGCTCTTCCTCTGGAACACCGACGTGGCCTCGGCCCTCGGGCGCGTGATGCTCGGCGAGGGCGGCTACTACGTGCTGAGCTGCGAGCCCTCGGCCTCTCCGGCCAGGGCGCCGGTCGAGATCGAGGTGAAGGTGAAGCGCACGGGCATCAAGGCGCGCACGCGCACCGAGGTGTACCCCGATCCGTCGGCTTCGTAGCGTCTCGCGGCGGGCCGCGATGGATTAATATCTCGGCCGGGGGTGATCGTGCTCCACACGCTTCCGGCCGTGCTGCTCGCCACGCTCGCCGCCGCTGGTTCCGCCGAGACGGACGCCGACATCGGCCCCAAGGCCGTGGCCGACCCGAAAACCGCGCAGGCCTGCGAACGGAAAGCCCACGACACGGCCGCCGTCGTGCAGTGTCTGAAGGACGCGCTGAAGCTTCGCCAGCCACAGGCGGTGCAGCTCATCGAGCGTCTGAAAGGCGAGGGCTACCTGCACCGCTTCGCGGAGGCCGGGCGCGTGGATCTGGCCTGGGTGACCTACCCGTTCCGCGGGAATGCGACCACCGGCGTGCTGCTGGTGAATGGCACGCCCAACCTCGTCGACGTGAGCGATCCGGCTCACTACGCGAAGCTCGGTCTGAAGACGCACGCGTCGTACGCCGCCATCGCCAAGGGGGCCGACGTCGACATCTGGGCGGATGATCTGCGGGGCGCCGCGGAAAAAGCGCCGGGTGGGGGCCAGCGGTTTCGCTTCGCGTTCCCCCTCAAGACCTGCCGTGCGTGTACGCCAGTGGGGTCGGCGATCGTTGCCTTCGACTTCGACGGCGGCGGGACGTTTTTGGGAACGCGGCTGCTGGAGCTGAAGGCCGCGCCCTAGAAGGGACAGCGGCCCGCGCCGTGTCCGGCGTGGCCGCAGCGGGGCACCGGCACGCAGAAGCGCGGCTGGCCGTTCACCTGGCAGACGGTGAAGACTTCGGCTCGAAACGCCGAGGCCGATGGCGGCACGACCACCGGCCGTTCGCAGGACGCGCGCGCGCGACGACGTCGGTGGCGATCGCGCTCACGCAGGTCGCGGGCTTCCGTCTCGCGTTCGTCGGCTCGGGCCTCCGCCTCTCGCGCGCGGGCTTCCGCTTCCTTCACGCGTGCTTCGAGATCCCGCAGCCGCACTTTCGTCTCCCGGGCGGCGGCCTCGGCCTCCTCGCGCGCCTGCTCCTCCCGCTCGCGCAGCGCGCGCGCCTCGCTCTCGCGGACACTGACGTCGCGCTCCGCGGGCGTCATCCAGCGGCCTTCGTGGCGGACGTAGCCGCGGGCCCGCCAGGCCTCGTCGACAGTCATCCATCGGTCGCCGACGCGGACATGGCCGAGGCCTTCGTGAGCGGCCGTGCTGGCAGGGTCGATCTCGAGGGCGCGCAGGAACGCGGTGCGTGCCGGCGTCGCCAGGTGCGAGGCGCGCGCCCACACGGCCAGGCCGAGCCAGCCGTCGAGATCGTCGGCGGCGAGGCGCGCGGCACGATCGCGATACCGAGCGTAGGCCGTGCGCTCGCCGGGGACGATGCGCTCGACGTGGGCGGCGGGCAGGGTGACGTGGCCGATGTCGACGTCGACCACCACCCAGCGCGCGTCACGCCGGACGATGTCGCCGACCAGGTGGCCGCCCCCGCGGAGGAACACCTCGTCGGCCACACCCTCGCCCGCGAGGGTCAGGGCCAATGCGACCGTCATCGGCAGTGGGCGCACCATGATCGCGACGCGGGGAACCAAGCAAGAACCTTGCCCGTGACGCGCGGCAGCGGGCTCAGTCATTTGGCAGTTTGGACGTACCGGCGGTGTCCTTGGTTGGCGCCAGACGGGACAGGTCCTGAGACGGCGTGCATTCCCCTTAGAGTCCGAGCAACGCGAGGAGGAAGTCCGCATGCTCTGGGCCGAACCCGACCTGCAGGCCGTCGTCGACGCCGCCGAGCGCCGGCGCAAGGTGCGCTTCGACGTCGCGTTGCCGCTCACCATCGAGCGCCTGAACCCCGAGCCGGGGGAGGGGACGTCCGAACGGACCCTCACCGAGGACCTGGGCCCGGGCGGCGCCCGCGTGCCGACTTCGCTTCCCATCGGGGTGGGGGAGCGCCTCGTCCTCGACGTCCCGGGCGTGTGCACCGTCTGGGCCTCCGTCCAGGGCGTGTCCCTGGGCGACGACGGCGTCCCCCGCCTGAGCCTCGCGTTCCTGGACGCCGACGCCGCCGATCACGTCTGGCAGATCCTCGACAACGCGTGCCGGTAGTGGGGTCAGGTCTGTTGTTTGTTGTCTACTGACCGCCGGCTCCCGCACCCCAGAGCTACCGCAGGCCCGCCCGGCGGAAGAGCGAGCCGACCATCCGCACCGGCCGCGTGAGCCGCCACGAGAGTGACGACCGGAGGCCGGCGAGCTCCGCGCGCAACGCGTTCTCACCGGTACTGTCGTTAGGCGAGGGTCCCGTGCTCCAGGCGCGCCGTACTTCCTCTTCGGCCGCGCGCTCGGCCTCGGTTCGCGAGAGCCGCGGGGCCCAACCCTGGTGCCGCTCCGCCACCAGCGTATAGAAGAGCGCCTCCACCGGCGGCTTGTCCATCTCGTGGTTCGGGTGGTACGTCTGCAGGTGATAGTGGACGCTGAACTCGAGGAATCCGAAGACGCGCAGCATCTTCATGATGGCCCCCGCTGAGAGCTGCCACCAGACGACGACGGTCTCGTGGGTGCCCATCGGCGCGAACTCCACGCGGCCGACCTCGGGATCGGCCGGGATGCGCGCGATCGGCTCGGTGACGATCACCGCCTTGTCCGTCAGCGTCGCCGCCTGGCGCAGCGCGGCGAACGGATTCGACAGGTGCATCAGCACGCTCGTGAACGTCGAGACGTCGAAGCGCCGCAGGTCCGACGGCAGCTTGTAGATGTCGCCGTACACCGCGCGCGGGGCCAGGCCGAGACGGCGCCGGCCGTACCACCAACTGTTCCGCACGCGGTCCATGTATTCGACGCCCGTCCGGCGGTGCGCCTCGAGGTCGTGCCCTTCCTGCGGGATGATGTCGGGCGCGCCTCCCGGGGGCAGGTCGAAACAGATGACGTCGGCCCCGGCCTTCGCCATGTGGAAGGTGAGGTGGCCGGTGGCGGGCCCGATCTCCAGGACGCGAAGCCCCTTCACGTCGACCCAGCCGAGATAGCTGCGCTCGCGGCCGCGGATGTCCCACACGCCGTGGCGCACCTCGCCGCCGCCGAGATCGAGCGTGTGGTAGAAGTCGCAGTCCTCGGGACGCACGCCCGCGTACTGCGCGGCGAGCTGCGCCTGGAGCTCGTCGGCGAGCTGGCCTTCGTATCCGCCGCGTCCGGCGGCGGCGTCCTGGTAGAGCTGCGAGGGCGACGACACGGGCGAGGATGCTAACACGCGCATCTACTCAGGCCGCGCGGACGTCACCATCAGGAAATACATGTTCGCCGCGGGATCGCCTTCCTCCACGTTGCTCCCGAGCGTGAGGGCCTCGTCCTTCTCGACCGTGCGCCGATAGATCTTCATCGGCCGGTTGTAGACGCTGAGGCTGAGCTCGGTCGGCTGGAACTGAGACGCCAGCCAGCCGGGCTTCGGCAGCCCATCGTCGAACGCGAGCCAGAGATAGGCCCCGCCCTTCACCGCGATCTCGATGAGATCGACGGCGCGATACAGCCGATCGGCGCGGGCGGTCTGCACGTAGTCGGCGCCGCGCAGCTCGGCGGGAAGATGCTGGAACGGCTCGTCGTCGTCGGTGTAGATGCGCTTGCCGTTCTGCGCGTCGCGCTCGATACGGACGCCCGACGCCGGGCCCGAATACGAGAACGAGCGCGCGAAGCGGCCGGTGTCGGCGTGCACGCGCTTCGCCCCGGGCTTCAACAGGACGCCGTCGATGGGGGCGGCGGCGGCCACGTGCGTCTTCGGCAGCGTCACCTCCGGAAGGGCGGGCAGCGAAGGCAGCGCGCCGCTCTTCACCTCCACCGCCGCCGACGGGATCGCCACGCTCGCCGGTGTGAGCCCCGGCGCGTGTACACGCACGGTGATGGTGCCGGCCTCGCGCGTCGCCCGCACGGCCACGCGATTGACGCCGGCCTCGAGATCGAGATACGGGTGATTGGTCGAGCCCGCCTTGCCGCTGTTGTAGCCGCCGCGCCAGACGCCGGGGCCCTCCGTCTCGAAGTCGACGCGCTGCTGGAACGTCGGACAGCGCTCGCCCTTGGCGTCGACGGCCTCGACGTCGATGAGGACCACGTCGGCTCCGTCCGCGTGCAGCCCGCCCGGACCCGTGATCGGGGTGAGGCGCAGCGCGGCCGGGGCGCCCGCGGTCTGCTTGGCCTGCGTGGCCACCGTCTTTCCGCCGTTCTTGGCCACCGCCTTGATCTCGCCGGCCTCCCAGACGACGTCGGGGAACACGAAGAGGAAGCGATCCCACACCGCGCCCTTCGGTACCGGCTTGCCGTTCACGAAGAGCGCGACGTCCTCGGCGTTCGAAGCGACGTACACCGTCTTCTTCGTCTTCGCCGGGTAGGTCCAATGGCCGATGATGTGAACCTGCGGGTCGTCGCGCCACATCGCGCGGCAGGCGTAGTACGCCTCCTTCGGCAGGCGCGCGGCGTCGACCTCACCGCTGGTCCGCGTGACCTCGCAGGTGACGCGGCCGCCGCTGGTGGTGTCGGAGAAGATCCAGTTGGCGCCGCCGCAGTGGTCCCAGCCGCCGAGCTTGCGGACGAACTGCGCCACCTGGTTGACGGCATACTGCTCGGAGGTGATCTGGTACGTCTGGCCTTTGCCCTCGGGGTAGCCGAAGTGCGGCGGCGACAGCTCGTCCCAGACGCGGCGCGGCGATTCCTCGCGGTCGTATTCGCCCTCCACCACGGGCAGGGCCGGGACCTCGCGTCCGCCTTCGGTACCGACGATCGCCGTCATGAATTCCCGGGCGGTGGCGAGGTCGGCGCGGCGATGGGCATAGACGCGGCCGCCATGCGGATCGTAGCGGTCCATGTAGCCGCGCAGCTCCGCGGTGTGCTCGCGCGAGGCCTTCTGGTTTCCGCCCTCCCAGACGAGGATCGACGGGTGGTTCCGGTAATAGATGATGGTGTCGCGGAGCGCGGCCGCGCGCACCCGCCACGATTCGCCCTGCAGGTCGCCCTCACCGTCCACGCCGGGCTGCAGGGTCACGATGCCGAGGCGGTCGGCGCTGCGGATGCTGGCCGGGCCCGCCGCGCAGTGGCCCCAGCGCACGAAGTTGCCACCGGCGTCCTTCATGAGACCCAGGGTGAAGTCATGCATCCAGTCGGGCTGGGCGGCACCGAGCCCCGGCCACTCGTCGGTGGGTTTCTGGCCCCAGCCGCGCAGCTTGAGGCGCCGGCCGTTCAAATGGAAGCCGGTGTCGGCCGTCCACTTCGCGGCACGGATCCCGAGCGGCACCTCCGTGCTGTCGACGACCTCGCCACCGGCCTTCAGCGTGCAGGCGACGCGATAGACGTGCGGATACGCAGGGCCCCAGAGGAGCGGCGCCTTTACGACGCCGGAGGCCTTGAGCTCCGTCTGGCCGCCCGCGGCCACGGACCCGCGCGACGCTAGAGTGAGAACGGCCGTGCCCTCGTGATCGAGGACGCGCGCTTCCATCTCGACCTCCGCCTCGGTGCCGCGCTCGTTCCGGACGGGCACCTCCAGCGTCACCTCCGCGGAGCGATCGGACACGTTCGTGGCGTAGACGTACGGGCCCGCCGTCTCGAGGAAACTGAAGAGCGGGAGCGCGATGTGCAGCGCGTCGGTGACGTGCAGCTTCACGTTCCGATACAGCCCGCCGTGGGCGGGATGCCAGTGCGGGCTGTTCCACGGCAGCGGCTCCAGGATGAGCTTCTGCATGAAGGTGGCGGTCGGGAACGTGTTGTCGCACATGACGGCGAGGACGTTGGCGGCGCCGTCCTTGTGCAGATGCGGCGTCAGGTCGAAGCCGAAGGGGATGAAGCCCGTCTTGCTGGTGCCGAGGAGCGTCCCGTTCAGGTACACCTCCGCCACCTGCCGCGCCGCCTCGATCTCGAGGAAGACTTTCTTGTCGCGGAAGGCCTCGGGGAGGACGAACGACTTGCGATACCACGTGCGGCCGGCCCATTGCTTCATCTCACCTTCGTGGCCGCGGGTCGACCAGTCGTCGAAGGTGTCGACGTCGTTGTAGGTGTGGGGGGCGGACACCAGCGTCCACGCGCTGTCGTCGAAGGCGGGGGCGGACGCGCCGGGCGGATCGCTCTTCGTGAACTTCCAATCGGGGTTGAAATTGAGGGTCACGCGCTCGCCCGCGGCCGCGCCAGGCGCGCTCGCGAATAGGCAGAGGCCGACCACACAGCTTGCCGTCCAATGGGGTACCGGGGTCATCGGGAGACTATTCACGCTCCGGTGGCGACGGTCAAGCTACGGAGGCGGCGTCAGTCACCGCCGTCTTTCGAAGGCGAGGGCACGATCGTCAGGTGCCCGTCCTCGCCGCCGGCGACGGAGAGTTGCCCTGACGACGAGCCGCTCAGCGAGAGCTGCCCGGGTGCGGCCCCCACGAGCCGCGCCTGGATATCCGCGATCGCCTGATGTATCGCGCGTTGCAGATCGCGCTCGCTCGGATGCGCGGCGGCGGCGTCCCCCAGAGCGGGAATGGCGGCGGCCGAGCCTACGCGGCCGAGCGCCTTCGACGCGGCCAGGTGCACCTCGACGGGTGGCCGCAGCAGGGCGGCGATCAAGTCCGTCTCGGCGGTGGTGGCCCCCATGTCACCGAGAGCTGCCGCAGCCTCAGCAGCGAGCGAAGGCGTTTCGCCGGCGAGTATCGCCGTGAGCGTGGCGACACACTCGTGACCGGCGTGTCGACCAAGCCAGCGGATGCAGGCGCGACCCACGGCCGTGCGCTGCGCCTGGATGCCACGTTGCAGGATCGCGCCGATCCGGTCCGGCGGAATGCGTCCATCGAGGGCTTCGATGGCATCGGGCACGCACGAGTCGTCTGTCGCGCGTTCGGCGATGTCGAGAAGCACCGCCTGCCCTTCGGGCCCGAGCGCCACGGCGGCCCGCAAGCGCACGGCCATGCTCTCGTCCTTGCAGGCGGCGTGCAGGGTCTTGCGAGTTTCTTCGTCCTGCTGGCACTCGCGGATGAGGCACCCAAGATTGTAGAGGCGGACGGCCGCGACCGGATCTCGCCGCGCGTTCCGGCCGAGGCGCGCCTGGAGGGAGCCCCTCGCGTTCAGGCGACGTGCGACGCTCAGCAGCGGCGGAAGGACCGTGCGGAGGGTGCCGGGAAGCTCCATGCGCAGGCCTGCCGTCAACGAGCCCGCGACGAGCTCCACATCCGCAAGCTCGTGGAGCTGCATGAGGCGGCGCCGCACGCCGGCGTCGAACAGCGCCAGCGCGCGCATGCCGTCGCCCGCGAGCAGATAGGCGGCGTCGAAGGCCGGCTCGCCCAGGTCGATCTTGCCGGAGCGCTGCCAGTCCTGAAGCCTGCGCTCGGGTTGCAAGGCGAGATCGCCCACGATCGAGGTGCTCGCGAGCTGGATCTCGATGCGCGCTGTCTCCCCATCGAGCACGACCCGATGCTCTCGGATGGAGACGGCGTGAGGCTGGGACCGACCGCGCACGATTCGCGGCTGGAGGATGGCGACGCTCGGGACGACGATGTCGGTGAGCCCGCACTCCTCGGCGACAGCCCGCAGGTTTCGCACGCGCTTCGTCGCGCGGGCCAAAGCGGAGGCAAGGCCGTATGCCCCTATGCCGACGAGCGCGCTTGTCGCGGCCAGCAGCACGACGGGGTCGGCCATGCCGCCTCAGTCCTCCGTGTCCGGCGTGGAGAGACGGCCGGCCGTGTCTCCCGCGACGGACAGGCGGCCGCTGTTGTCATCACTGAGAGAGATCTGGCCGGGCGAGGCGCCGGTGAGGCGCTCCTGGATCTCGGCCACCGCCTGGCGCGCGGCGCGGCCCAGCTCCCTGTCCGCGGCGTGCTCGTCCGCCGCTTCCTTGAGCGGGAGGACGGACGCGGCCGAACCGACGGCGCCGAGCGCCTCCGCGGCCGCGATCCGCAGCGCCGCCGGCTCGCGAGCGAGCGCCCCTATCAATGGTCCCTCGGCGGCGGGCAGCCCGGTCGTGCCCAGGGCCCGCGCTGCATCCACACCGAGCTCGCCGTCGCTGGTCATCACCTCGACGAGCGTCGCGAGCACGGCCGCGCCTCCCTTCCGTCCGAGCTGAGCGAGACAAGCGCGGGAGGCCGCCAGCCGGCGCGTCTTCCTGGCCCGCTCGAGGATGGCGAGCAGGCGTTCCGGCTCGAGCTTGCTCTCCAGGGCCTCCAACGCCTTCGCCGCGCAGGCGTCGTCGACCAGGCGCTCCGCGAGCTCGAAGAGAACGCCTTGCCCTTCGAGGCCGAGCGCGAGCGCCGCGCGCAGCCGGATCTCCGGATCGGCGTCGCCGCAGGCCGCGCGGGCGGCCTCGCCGGTTTCTTGGCTCGGACCGAACTCGCGGGTCAGCGTCGACAAGCATTCCAGGCGCACGCCCGGCACCGGATCGTGGATCACCTGTGACAGGAGGGCGGGCGCTATCGCGAGCCGCCGTTCGAGCCGCCGGGCGACGCCCAGCTGCACCCTCAGGACGTCGGGCAGCAACGAGCGTTTCCGTTCCGACACCTCCACGCGGAGCTCGCCGTGCGCGATCATGACGCGGCCCCACTGATGGAGCTCGAGCAGGTGCGTGCGGGTTTCGGCGTCGAGCCACGCGCGCACGGCCGGCGCCGGGCCGCCGACGAGGAACGCGTCGTCGAACGCCTCGTCGCCGACGACGATCTCGACGCTTTTCTCCTCCGAGGTCGTGGCGGTCGTCTCGGGATGGAGGGCGAAGCCGATGAGCTGTCGTGGCCAGTCGGCAGACACGAGGATGTGCGTCCCGCCGTCATCACCATGGTCGTAGGACCGGAAGCGCACGCGCATCCGGTCCAGCCGCGCCGTCAGCTCGACGGGATCGAGCAGGGACTCGCGCGACTTCTGGATCCGCGCAAGGCCGCCCTTGCGCGCGGTGGATTCCCAGAGCTTCACGCGCCGGCGCCGCCTCGTTCCCAGCATCCCGTACACGGCGTTCAGGCCGAGGAGGGCGGCACCGGCGAGGAGGAAACCGGTCGTGGGCTCCATCTACGTCTCGTCTCTGGAATCGTCGAGCGAC
>Ga0114129_10010720_pt1 | contig 13068 bp, 9 predicted proteins | sample RhiMetdeltSRZDD1_FD_80071 | JGI IMG/M metagenome (GOLD analysis project Ga0114129, IMG submission 80071) | Populus rhizosphere microbial communities from Tennessee, USA - Rhizosphere MetaG P. deltoides SRZDD1 (version 2) (version 2) | ecosystem: Host-associated > Plants > Roots > Rhizosphere >...
CGTCGCGCGACAGCCTCTGAGCTGCCACGCTGACGACTCTGTAATCACACTTCACGTTAATTGATTACGAAGTTCCACAGAATGTCGGTAAGTCGCAAATAAATCTCTTCAGTCATCCCGATTTGTGCAATTGTTGATGAGCTTCCTCAGTTCCCGAACGGCTTCTTCGCGAGGGAACTCACATCACTCGACTGACGCGTCCCTCCCCCGAAGGAGCGAGGTTATGAAGCGCCTTTCCGTGTTCACAGCCGCCTGGGTGGCGGCCGTGATCCTTGCCGTCGCGCCGCGCGCCGTCCTGACGCAGTCGGGGATTACCGAGGCACCGACCGGATTCGACAACCTGACCAACGGCTTCGTCGACCAGCTGTCGTTCGATGAAGCGAAGGCTGTGTTTGCCGAGCAGGAGACGATCGAGGACGGCCTGGGTCCGGTCTACAACGCGCAGTCGTGCGGCGAGTGCCACCAGAATCCGATCACCGGGTCGGGCAGCCAGATTGTCGAGCAGCGGGCCGGATCCTCGAAAGCCGGCGTCTTCACCGATCACGCCGGCGGTTCGCTGATCCACAGCCGCTCTACGTACGCGGAACTTCAGGAGCGGATTCTGCCGGGCAACAACGTCAACACGTTCCGCACCTCGTTGAGCACGCTCGGGGACGGGTTCGTCGAAGCCCTCGCGGACGACACGCTCCGCGCCATTGCCGCCGAGCAGCCGATCGTCAGCAACGGCATGATCCACGGCCTGGCGATCGACGTCCCGGTTGGCGAAACTGAGGGCCTGACGCGCGTCGGACGTTTCGGATGGAAGGCCCAGCACGCGAGCCTGATCTCGTTTTCCGCGGACGCGTACTTGAACGAGATGGGCATCACCAGCCCGCTGCAGCCGACCGAGAATACCGCGAACGGCTTCGTGGTCAGCTATCCGTCAACCTACGATCCGGTGCCGGATCCGGAAGACGAAGGCGAAGACGTCGTGCTGTTCGCGACGTTCATGCGCGCGACCAAGGCGCCGCCGCGAGAGGGCGTGATTGCCGCGACGCCGCAGGCGCAGCTGGGCGGCCTGCTGTTCAATCAGGTCGGCTGCGCCGTTTGCCATCGGCCGTCGATCGTGACGGCGCCGCCTGGAACCGTCCTCACGTCGGAGTTCACCGTGCCGGCCGCGCTCGGGAACAAGGAGATTCACCCGTTCGGCGATTTCCTGCTGCACGACATCGGCACCGGCGACGGCATCGTGCAGAACGGCGGGCAGGCAACACGCAACATGGTGCGCACGGCGCCGCTGTGGGGCCTGCGCACGCGCAATCGGCTGATGCACGACGGGCTGTCGTTCAGCCTGCTCGATGCGATCAACCGTCACGACGGCGAGGCCAAGAAAGCGAGTCACAACGTCAAGAAGTTGAACAAGGCCGATACGGAGGCGTTGCTCGTGTTTCTGTCTTCGCTGTAACTGAGTCGGGTAGGTCAGGTAGGTCAGGTGGGGGTTGGTCAAGTGGGTGAGGCGGGTCAGAAGAGATCGGATCGAACCGGGCCTACTTACCCGGCCTACCTGGCCTACCTGGCCTACCCGGCCTACCCGGCCTACCCGGCCTACCCGGCCTTTTAAGGCGCTCCCGGCGGCGGCACGCGCCGCTTCGTGACCTGCTCGAATGCGTAAGCGAGCTCGAGAAGACGCGGCTCGCTGCACGCCATCCCGGTAAAACTCACGCCGAGCGGTTGCGGTTTCGCATCGAATCCTGGCGGGAATCGTGACGCCGGCGCATTCGGCACGAACCCGAACGGCACCAGCACCGTCGGGTAGCCTGGTTTCGCTGCGAGCGCTGCACCGCTCGATCCCGGGAACAGCAGCGCGTCGAGCTTTTCGTTGCTCATCACCTCGTCGATTCCATGCGTGCCCGCCAGCCGGATGTCCTTCGCGCGGTCGGCCTCGTAGCGCGCGCGATCTTTCTCGACGTCCATCTCGTCGGAGATGTCGAGGTTCGACTGGCCGTACTTGATCGCGCCGCCGAGGCGGTGCGCCTCGTTCCAGTTGCGCAGCTCGGTCAGCGTCTTCACCGGCGCGGTCGATCCCAGCAGCTCGAGCCACTTGTTGAAATCGCGCTTCATCCCGTACTTCAACACCACGGAGCAGTCATCGTCTCGGCCCTTGCCTTGCGTGGCGCCGGAACAGGTGCTGAACATCAGGAAGTTGTTCTTCGGATCCGGATCGACGACGCTCGGAATGTCGGCCGGATCGACGATCACGGCGCCCTGCGCGCGGAGGACGTCGATGGCTTCCGCCATCACGCGCGCCTCGTCGGTGTCGAGGCCGCCGCGCATCCCGCCGGCGGGCGCGGCGACACGATCGTAATAGTTGGCGCGCGGGATCCCTATCCGCGCGCCGCGCAGCGCGCCGGCGCGGAGAAACGGCGTGTAGTCGCGGCCGGGCGGCGGCTGGCACCGGCGTGTTGCCGGATCGTTGGGATCGGGAGCGGCGCTCTCGAGCACGCCGAACATGAGGGCGACGTCGGTGACCGACTTGGCCATCGGCCCGGCCGTGTCCTGATCGGCAACGATCGGAATGACGCCGTAGCGGCTGATGCGACCGACCGTCGGCTTGATCGTGACCAGCATGTTCTGGTTCGACGGACTGAGCAGCGATCCCGATGTTTCGGTGCCGACGTTTCCGCCCCACAGGTTCGCCGCCGTGCCGACCCCCGAGCTCGAGCCACCGGTGGCGAGCACGGGCCTGCCGTCGCCGGTTATTCGGGGATCACGCCGCGGGTCGTAGGGATTGAACCCGTAGCCGCCGACCGCGTTGTAATTCGTCGGCATTGGCGTCGGCGCGCCTGCTACCCAATTGGCCAGCTCGGTCATGCCGGTCTTGGCAATGATGATGGCGCCGGCGTTCCGCAGATTCGTCGTGATCGTCGCGTCGTACGGCGGGACATATCCGTCGAACACCAGCGCGCCGCCGGTCGTCGGCATCGCGATGGTCTGAATGTTGTCTTTGAGCGCGATGGGAATGCCGTGCAGCGGTCCGCGGGTACGGCCGGCCGCGCGCTCGCGATCGAGATCGTCCGCGTCCTGCACGGCGCGGGGGTTGACGGCCAGCGCGGCGTGCAGCTTGTCTTCGTAGGTCGCGATGCGGCTCAGATACTGGATGACGAGCTCGCGCGACGTCACGCGATGCTCGTCGAGCGCCTTCCGCATGTCGGCAATCGTGGCTTCGACAACCGTGAACGACCTGGCCGATGCCGGCGCCGGCGCCCGATTCGTTGATTGGGCGGACAGAGCAGCAACCGCGGCGGCTACAGCAAACGTTGTCAGGAACTGTTTGGTCATCGTCTTCTCACGCCCGAGCTCGGGTCTACGTACTCCACATCACGCCCGACCTAAAGGTCGGGCCTACGTACCCATCACGCCCGACCTGAAGGTCGGGCCTACGTACCCATCACGCCCGACCTGAAGGTCGGGCCTACGTACTCCACGTTGACGCCCGACTGAAGGTCGGGCCTACGTACCACGTCACGCCCGACCTAAAAGGTCGGGCCTACGTACGAGTCAGCGCTCTGCGTACTTCTTGAGTTCGAGGTTTGCGATCGCGTCCCTGTGAACTTCATCTGGACCGTCGGCCAATCGAATCGATCGCGTGTGCGCCCACGCGGCAGCGAGCGGGAAATCGTCGCTGACGCCGGCGGCGCCGTGCGCCTGGATTGCGCGATCGATCACCCGCAGCGCCATCCGTGGCACGACGACCTTGATCATCGCGATCTCGCGGCGTGCCGCCTTGTTGCCGACGGTGTCCATCAAGCGTGCGGCCTCGAGCGTCAGCAGCCGTGCCTGATCGATCTCCATGCGCGATTCGGCGACGTCGGCGCGAATCGTCCCCTGCTCCGCCAGTGTTTTCCCGAACGCCACCCGCTGCAGCACGCGCTTGCACATCGTCTCGAGGGAGCGCTCGGCGAGGCCGATCAACCGCATACAGTGATGAATGCGGCCCGGCCCGAGCCGTCCCTGCGCGATCTCGAACCCGCGCCCTTCACCGAGCAGCATGTTCGTCGCGGGCACGCGCACGTTCTCGAACGCGATCTCCGCGTGCCCGTGTGGCGCATCGTCGTAGCCAAAGACCGGGAGCATGCGCCGGATGGTCAGCCCGTCCGAATCCATCGGCACCAGAATCATCGACTGCTGCTGGTGGCGTGGCGCGTCCGGGTCGGTTTTTCCCATGAAGATGGCAATCCTGCATCGTGGATCGCCGGCGCCCGAGATGTACCACTTGCGCCCGTTGATGACGTAGTCGCCGCCGTCGCGCACGATTCGCGAGCGGATGTTCGTCGCATCCGAGGAGGCGACGTCGGGTTCGGTCATCGCAAAGCACGATCGAATCCGGCCGGCGAGCAACGGCTCGAGCCAACGCTTCCGCTGCTCCTCGGTGCCGTAGCGCACGAGCACTTCCATGTTGCCGGTGTCGGGCGCCGAGCAGTTGAAGACTTCGGGCGCGAAGGCCGGCGAGCGGCCCATGATCTCGCAGAGCGGCGCGTATTCGCTGTTGGTCAGGCCGGCGCCGTATTCGCTCTCGGGCAGGAACAGATTCCACAGTCCCGCCGCGCGCGCTTTCGGTTTGAGCTCTTCGACGATTGCCGTCGGCTGCCAGCGATCGCCTTCGGCGATCTGGCGGTGGAAGACGGCTTCGTTCGGATAGATGTACTCGTCCATGAAAGCCGACAGGCGGGCGGCGAGTGTGACAGCCTTCGTGGACGCCTCGACGGACATGATGCGCATGATAGTGTACGTGTTCTCTTGCAGGGAGACACCACACCCGTCAGGCCGGCCGAGCAGCTCGATTGGAGCGCGCTGGCCTCGCACCTGCGGATCCACTTGCCGGATAATCTGCCGGGCCTCGATCTGTCGCGCGAGATGGAGATCCTGCAGTTTCCGGGCGGCCATTCCAACCTCACCTACCTTGCGCGATTTGGCGGCGCCGAGCTGGTGGTGCGACGGCCGCCGCTCGGACCCGTGGCGCCGACGGCGCACGACATGGCCCGCGAGTACCGCTGGCTGGCGGCGCTCCACCCGGTGTTTCCGCTGGCGCCGCGTCCTTATTTATTGTGCGAGGACACCGGCGTCATCGGGTCGGTGTTTTATGTGATGGAGCGGCGGCGCGGGGTCGTCGTCCGGCACGACGAGCCGCTTGGCCTGGCGAATCGTCCCGAGCAACGGAAACGCGTGAGCGAGGCGCTGATCGACACGCTCGTGGATCTGCACGCGGTCGACGTGCTCGATGGTCCGCTCGCAACGCTCGGAAAGCCCGCCGGTTTCGTCGCGCGCCAGGTGCGTGGCTGGACGGAACGCTGGCAGCGAGCCAAGCTCGACGATCTGCCGGAGATGGACGCGCTGGCGGCGTGGCTGACGAAGCAGCTGCCTCCGGATCCCGCGGAGCCGACGATCGTGCACGGCGACTTCAAACTGGACAACATCCTGCTCGATCCGCTCGACCTCGGCCACGTGGTGGCGATCTTCGACTGGGAGATGTGCGCGCTCGGCGATCCGCTCGTGGATCTCGGCATCCTGCTGGCGTACTGGGCGCCCACGGCGCCGCCGTCGCAGCGCGACGCGCTCACGACGGTGACCGATCGACCCGGATGGCTCAGCCGCGAGGAGATCATCGAGCGCTACGCGGCGCGATCGGGCCGCGATCTGTCGGGCATTCGCTACTACGAGGTGTTCGCGCTCTTCAAGATCGCCGTGGTGATTCAGCAGATTTTCTTCCGCTTCAAGCGTGGACAGACCGACGATCAGCGGTTCGCGAACTTCGGCGAGCGCGTGACATACCTCGCGCGCGCCGCCGCGGCGCTGGCGGATCGATAGCAGAGGTGGCGGAGCCAACGGATTAAAAGCGGAGCAACGGCGGAAACGGAGAACGAAACGAAGAAGATTTGGCCACGAAGACGCGAAGCCGCGAAACTGAGAGCAGCAGGCGTGCGACGGCCGGCCGTTTCACGGCCGGCCTGCGATGGAACGAGGGCCCGTTGCAAAATGCAAACAGCGCGCTCGGATACGTTTGCATTTTCAACGGACCCTCGTTTCATCGCTGCCCGCGAAGCGGGCGTCGCACGCCCCTCCGTGCGTGCTCCGTGTCGCCGTGACTCCGTGGTTAGCCGTGGACTCCGTAATCTCCAGGCCCTCGAGACACACTGATGCGAATAAAGGCAGCGATCCTGTGGGAACGCGGACAGCCGCTGTCGATCGAAGACGCTGACCTCGATCCGCCGGGCGCGGGCGAGGTGCTGGTCGAGATCAAGGCGGCCGGCGTTTGCCACAGCGATCTTCATCCGGCGCGCGACGACTGGCCGATCCGCACGCCGCTCGTGCTCGGCCACGAAGGCGCCGGCATCGTGCGCGACGTGGGTGCAGGCGTCACGCGCGTCAAACCGGGCGATCACGTCGTGTTGTGCTGGGCGCCGGCGTGCGGCGTCTGCCCACCGTGCATGGACGGCCAGGCGGTGCTCTGCGACCGTCTCGACAAGACGACGTTCCGAAATCGCCTGCCGTCCGGCGCTCCGCGGCTGCACGCGCGCGGGCAGGATCTCGGACATTTCTTGAGCACTGCGTGCTTCGCCGACTTCGCCGTCGTCCCCGAAGAGAGCGCGGTCGTCGTCGATCGCGATGTGCCGTTCGATGCGCTGGCCACGGTGGGCTGTGCGGTCGTCACCGGAGTTGGCGCGGTCCTCACAGCGGGGCGCGTGCCTCGCGGCGCCCGAGTGGCAGTAATCGGGGCCGGCGGCGTCGGCTTGAACGTCGTGCAGGGCGCGGTCATCGCCGGCTGCGAGCGGATTATTGCCGTGGACCGCAGGCCCGCGCCGCTCGCGGTCGCCCGGACATTTGGCGCGACGGATCTCGTCGAGGCGGCGTCAAATATTCCGGAGCAGATTCGCGAGCTGACTGCGGGCCGCGGCGCCGACTTCGTGTTCGACACCGTGGGCACTCCGGCAACCCTGGCCGACGCAGTCGCCGCGACACGCAAGCGTGGAACCGTCGTGCTGACCGGTTTATCGAGAATTGATGCGCAAGCTGCCGTGCCGATGTTCCCGTTCGTGATGCAGGAAAAGCGGCTGATCGGCTCCGTCTACGGCTCCGGGCAGCCCCTCGACGACATCCGGAAACTCGTCGGCTGGTATCGCAACGGACAGCTGAAGCTAAAGGAATTGGTACACCGTACTTATAGGTTGGAGCAGATCAACGACGCATTGGCCGCCCTGGCAGAGGCTGAGGGCGCCCGAGGCGTCGTACTCCGGTAAAATACGCATATGCGCCCTTGGGTTCCAGCACTCATCGTCGGACTCATCGTTTCGGCTGGTGCGTTGAGCGCGCCGAATGCGGCTCAACAGCCATCAAAACCTGCGCCGGGCACGACCAAAGCAGCGCCGTCGGCTCAGGCGACGACCGCCAAACCGTCGCAAACAACCGCGCCCAAACCTGCGCAAACAGCCGTCGCCAAACCTGCGGCAGCGACGCCGAAGCCGACTGTCCAGATGTTCAACGGCAAGCCGCTGCCGCCCGTTCAGTACGTCTGCACGATGGTGGGCGACGAGGGCGTTCTCGAAGACAAACCTGGGAAATGCCCGAACCCCAAATGCGGGATGGATCTAAAGGCGGTTCGCCTCACCGAGGCGTATTCGAGCGTCAGCCACCCGATGCAGTTCATTCAGCTCGGGCCGGGCAAGGACCGCATCGATGGCAGCGCGCTCGTTCCAATCACCGCGAGCATTTTCTTCACGTGTCCAGGCTCGGACGAGCACTTGATGGATCCGGGAAAGTGCGCCGACGGCTCAGCCCGCAAGATGAGTCTGGAGCGGCGCCCGCACGGCGATCACAATCCGCGCCACGGCGGTCAATTCTTCATGGCCGAAGACAAGTGGCATCACCTCGAAGGCACGTATCCGAACGGCGGACCCTTCCGCGTGTTCTTCTACGACGACTTCACGAGGCCGATGGCGACAAAAGACATGACGGCGACGGTCGCGCTCGTGGACAAGGACGACAAGGAAGTCGCAACGTTTCCGTTGAAGCCGGGCAAGGCGATCAACGCGCTCGAAACGCCGCTCAAGGGCGCGGCCTCGCCGTCGCCGACGACGGCGCCGCTGAAGCTCAATCTACGCGTCGCGTTCGATGCGAAAGACTCGCCGCATCTGTTCAATTTCACCTTCAGGGAACCGACCACGGAGGCTGTCGCTCCGGCGGTCACGACCAAGGCCGCGCCTCCTTCCCCGCCGCCAGCAAGTGCGAAGACGCCGGCGACCGCGGCCACGACAAGCGCACAAAGCGCTCCTCCAACTCCGGCTCCGGTCGCCACCGGCGCACTCGTCAACGTCGCCGCCTCGTCGCTGACGATGTCGCGCGCCGAAGCGACGCAAGTTGGACAGGAGTTGCCGAACAACGCGGCAGAACTATTGAAGCTCCTCGAGCTGCGCGCCGACGAAGTGAAAACGCTGGTGCAGGACGGGAACTTCGGCATGGTTTACGTGCCGACGATGATGGCCAAGGACGTGGCGCTGGCGATCGGCGATCACGTCAGCGAGCTGCCGGACCGGCAGCGCGTCGCGCTCAACAGCGCGGTCAGACGTCTGGTGCTCTCGGCCTGGCGGCTGGATCAGTACGGCGATCTCGGAAACCGTGAAAAGATTACCGACGCTCACAGCATCTTTGCCGCCGCGGTGGCGGACATCAAGGCTGCCTATGCACAGTCGCGATAAGAGTCCACGCGTTCCGGTGTGGCGTCTGCTGGCGCTCGCGGCGCTGGTTGCGTTGCCGATTGGCCTCGCGACCCAGGCGCCCGAAGCGCATCAGGCGATCACGTCGCCCTACACCTACAACGAGCACGTGTTTCCGATCCTGCGCGACCGCTGCGGCCGCTGTCACTTCGACAGCGGGCCGACGATGATGTCGCTCCTGACGTACAACGACGCGATTCCGTGGGCCGAGTCGATTCGCGAGCAGCTGGTCGGCGAGCGCATGCCGCCGTGGTACGTGGATCCGAGTGGACCGTCAATCAGGGGCGGCCACACGATCTCGTCGCGCGAGCTGGACGTTCTCGTGACGTGGGCCACGGGTGGCGTGCCGCAAGGCGATCTCTCGAGGAAGCCTGCGCCGGTGGCGGCGCCGGCGCAGTGGCGATCACCACTGGGCAACAAGCCCGATCTCGTCGTCACGATGGATCAGGAGTTCGCCCTGCCGGCGAACACGATGGAAGATCATCACGAGTTCATTCTGCCGACCGGACTCACCGAAACGAAGTGGGTGAAGGCCGTCGACCTCGCGCCAGGAACGCCGTCGATGGTTCGTGAGGCACTGATACTCGTCGACAACGGACCGGTGCTCGCCGCATGGGTGCCGGGATACGAGGCGCTCGAGCCGCCAAGCGGCACCGCGTTCAAACTGCCGGCCGGCGCGAAGCTGCGCCTGCAGATGCACTACCGCAAGCACTATCTCGACGAACAGAACGTCGTCAAGGATCGCAGCTCGATCGGGCTCTACTTCACGGACGAGCCGAACTCGGGGCGCGAGGTGCAGTCGTTCGATGTCGCCGGGACGGTCTCCGGCGAATCGATCGACCCGCAGACATTCTCCAAAACGCTGACGACCGCCGCGCGCGTCGTCGCGTTCCGCCCGCAGCTCGATCAGGCGTACTCGTCGGTTGACGTTCACGCGATTCTGCCGAACGCACGGCAGGTATCGCTGCTGCGGCTGCACGCAGCCCGTCCCGAGTGGCCGCGCCGCTACTGGCTGTCGGATCCAATCGAGCTGCCGCAAGGGACGAAGATCGAGGTGAAGACGACGCCGATGCCGTCGAATGCGGACGACATCCCCTCGCAGAAGCGCGACAAACTCCAGATCGCCCTCGAGTACATCGCTCAGTGACGCCGGAATCGGGTAATGGGGTAATCGGGTAATCTGGTAATTGGATTGGTGAATTGGTGAATTGAGAGCAACTGATCGCTCCATTGGCCAATCCAATCCAGCAATCCCGCCCAATCAAACAATCCAATTACTCGATTACCCAATTCCCCAATTACCAGATTCTGCATCCTTGAAGGAGCCCTCATGAATCTGCACCGCGCTGCTGCGCTCGCCGCCGCGTTCGCGCTCATCGTGCCGGTGACGGCTTCGCCGCAGGCCCTCACCAACCTGTCGTCGCTGCGCGTCGGCTACAACACCCGCAAGGCTACCGTTCGTCCTGAAGGCGAGCTCAAGACGCAGATCGACGCCGTCGATGCGGCGCTGCTCGAGGCGACGCGTCTCGGCCGGACCGGCGAGATCCGCCGGCTGCTCGCCAAGGGCACGTTGCTGCTCAACGGCCGGCCGTGGACCGACGAGACGGATTACGCGAGTTCCCTCGTTATCCGCACCGACAAAGTGGTCGCCGATTCCTCGAAGCCCTACAACGCCCGGCTCGAACAGATCTACAGCCCGTCGATCCAACTCGAGCGCCCGCTGACGGCGCATGCGAATCTCCGTCAGCGGCCGTCCGCTGCACCGGCAGGAGGAACCGCGCCTCCGCCGGCGATCGTGAAGGATCTCGGCTCGTTCGACGGCGTGGGCCGCGACCTGCGCGATTCGCCGTTTCCGTTGGATCTCAATCTCCAGGGCGTGGTCGACGGCACCTATCAGCTCGTCGTCGAAGTCTCCGACAGCTCGCGAAGCCTGGGCGCCGCGACGCTGCTGATTGCGGTCCGCAAGGGACTCGATGAGACGGTGGCGAAGCTCGAGGCCGACGCGAAGCGCGCGCCGGAGGGTGTGCGCGCCGACATCCTCTTCCCCATCGATCGCATGCGCGCCGTGAACCGCGGACTGCTGGAGCTGCGCACGTTCGATCCCGACAAGGATTTCCCGACGGCCGAAACGGTCGCGACAGCGTCGAGGAGCGGCAGGAATCCATTCGCCGCGAAGACCGGCGACTTCAAGCGCCACTACCTGCTCGAGTCCGCCAACGAGATCATCCCGTACCGGATGTACGTGCCGACGACCTACAACGGCTCGCGGGCGTTTCCGCTGATCGTCGCGCTGCACGGCCTCGGCGGCACCGAGGACGCGTTCTTCAGCGGCTACGAATCGAAAATGCCGCCACTCGCCGAACAGCACGGCTACATCGTGGCGGGCGTGCTCGGCTACCGCGTCGACGGCTCGTACGGCTGGGGCGTCGGCAACCCGCCCGCCGACCCGTCAACGCGCCGCGTCCAGGAGCGCAGCGAGCAGGACGTGATGAAAGTCCTCGAGTTGGTCCGCCAGCAGTACAAGATCGACGAGAACCGCATCTACCTGATGGGGCACTCGATGGGCGGCATCGGCACGTGGAAGATCGCGCCGAAGTACCCGGACATCTGGGCCGCGATCGCGCCAATCGCCGGCAACGGCAACCCCGCAACGCTCGAGCGCATCCGCCGGGTGCCCGAGATCGTCGTGCACGGCGACGACGACCGCACGGTCAGCGTGCAGGGGTCGCGAACGATGGTGGCAAAGCTGAAGGAGCTGGGCACGGAGGTGAAGTACATCGAGGTGCCCGGCGGCAGCCATGGCGGCGTGGTTGCGCCGAATCTGGCGAATATCTTCGACTTCTTCGACTCACACCGCAAGAACGGACGGAGTACTTCGCAACAGTAGGTTCTCGGGGTTCTCGGGGTTCTCAGGGTTCTCGGGGTTCTCAGAGTTCTCAGGGTTCCTGCGCGAGAACCTTCAGAACCCAGAGAACCTCGAGAACCTTTATTGCTGCTGCTGTCCAGCAGTATTGCGGCTAGCTGCCGGCGCGTCGATGAGCGTCGTGAAGAAGCCGATCATCATCTCTTCCCACGTCTGATCGCCCCACCGCACAGTTGCCGCGGGATCCGGATTGAAGAGATTCTTCGCCGAGTTGTCGAAGTGCGCGATGACCTCGAGCCGCGTGCCCTTCGGCAGGATCTTGGGCTGCGCGAGGTCGTAGGTAATCTGCCACTCGAAATTCCACTTCGGCACGGTCAACAGCGTTTCCTCCGTGCCGTCGGGATAATGCGCGATGTACTTCATGTCCTTGCCGCGCATGTGCATGTGCGGCGTCATCGCCACCAGCGTCGCGTCGTCCTTCAGGACGCTCGAGGCCTTCACCTCGTGGTTGTCGGCACCAGGCGGAATCACGAACCCCAGCTGCAGCACGGTGCCACCGCCGAGGATCTTCTTCGGTGGCTCCTTCGCGTAAATGATGCCGATGCTGGTGCGATCGGTCGTCGCGACACCGTTGGTCGTGTAGTGCATCTGCAGAATGATTTCCGAGTTCGCCGGCAGTCGCCGCGCCACGCCCGGGTCTGTGACATAGCCCGGCTTGTTCGGCGTGATGCCGCCCAGGCCGACGCGGCCGCTCACCTGCTCGTCGGTCGCTGCGCGGCCGACCGGTTGCGCGTTGGCGATCACGTGGTGCACGACGGCGCGGTTGCCCGGCCGGATCTCGATCGCCTGAATCCACTTGTCTTCGGTGAGGTTGGTCGGGACGCGGATGTACTGATACGGGATCGTTCCTTCGGCCGGGATCTTGAATTCCTCGGTCATCGTGAAGATCTGATCCGGCTTCCCGATTGTCCAGCCGTCGGCGAATTCAGGTGCTTTCGGCAGGTCGCGGTCGTTGCCGCGCACCGCCCCGCCGTCGACCCACGCGACGATCGTGTCGATCTCCTGCTGCGACAGCCGCGGATCGTTCTTGAAGTGTCCGATCGGCGCGTCAGCCGACCACGGCGGCATCTCGCGCTTGGTGACCTTCTGGCGAATCGCGCGGGCCCACGGCCTCGCCTCTTCGTAGGTCGTGAGCGACATCGGCGCGAACATCGTCGGCCGATGGCATTCGACACAGCTCTTGAACAGAATGGGCGCGACGTCCTTGGTGAACGTCACCTGGGTGGCGGCCTGGCCGCCGGCGAGCGCGGCCGCGGGCACGACGAGCAGCGACGCGAGCGCGCCACAGGCGACGGCGAATTTACTCACTGAAGCCTCCTAGGAGAAAGCTTCCCCATGATATCGGATCGTGGTTAAATCGCGCCAGATAGCACTGGTTGCAGGGGCGGCGCTTGCTCC
>Ga0114129_10010721_pt1 | contig 13066 bp, 15 predicted proteins | sample RhiMetdeltSRZDD1_FD_80071 | JGI IMG/M metagenome (GOLD analysis project Ga0114129, IMG submission 80071) | Populus rhizosphere microbial communities from Tennessee, USA - Rhizosphere MetaG P. deltoides SRZDD1 (version 2) (version 2) | ecosystem: Host-associated > Plants > Roots > Rhizosphere >...
GAGTTTATGACATAATTGCTAGAATAAGCTCAGATTCTATGGATAAACTAAGAGAAACAATAACTTGGCATGTTAGGCGAATAGATAAAGTGCGTTCGACACTAACTATGATTGTGATTGAAGGCCAGGGCGGACAGTCAACAAAAAAGATCTGATTATCTAAGCAGGTCCTTGATGTGACTTGCTGTAATTGATGCCTCCTCCTCGCTGTTAAAAAAATGGGGAGCCGCTCTCACTGCTTTCTTTCCGCCTCCAGTGTCTCTAGCCGCAAGTATTATGCGGTTTTGCGCAAGCTGTCTTACCAATGTTGATGAGTCGGCCTTCTGCGGCATGAATGTGACGATGGACGAGCGCTTGCTTTCATCATCAGGACCATACATTTTGACAGCAGGGATCTTAGCTATTTCTTCACGAAGGATGCTGGCAACATTCATGTTCTTCTTCCTTATCCTCTCAAGTCCAATTCTAAGAATGTAGCGCAAGGACGCTTCAAGTCCTGCTGCACCAGGAAAGTTACGAAAGCTAGCCTGAAACCTAGCTGGCATATCCAAATACGCGATGATGTTCTGTTCAGACAGAGTGGCAGACTCGCCACCGATTTCAAGCGGCTCCAATATTTCAGATGCCTTCTTGCTACAATAGAACACACCTATACCTGTCGGGCCGCAGAGCCACTTGAAGCCGGGGAATGCCATAAAATGACATCCGATCTTTTTGACATCTACTGAAATAGTGCCGGCACTCTGGGCTGCATCAACACAAAACAGGAGATTGTTTTTTTGAGCAATCCTGCCAACCTCTTCAACTGGCATTATGGCTCCGGTGTTGTAAAGCACATGGCTCAGTGTAATGAGCTGGGAACCTTTGATCAATTTTTCAAGCTGAGCAAGGTCAAAGTATCCATTTTCGTCAGTCATGGCGAGTTCTTTCAATTGCACGCCTTTTTTCTGTGACAGTGCAACCCATGGCAAATAGTTGGAATAGTGCTCATGCCTGCCTCCCCTTACCACTATTGCGTCACCAGTCTTCCAGTCCAGCCCGTTCATCACCATGTTGAGACCTTCAGTGGTACTCTGCACAAGCACGACTTCATCATGATCACAGTTTATCAGATGGGCTATCCTTGTCCGCAACTCATCAAGGAGTGAGATGATATAATCAAAGGTGCTAGGTGAGTCAGGACCGCCCTCTGCACATGTGAGCATGAAGTCAGTCATTGCCTTGATGGTAGATAGCGGTGTGGGAGCAATGGCTCCATTGTTCATGTAGATGGTCTTCTTTGTTATTGGATAGTCTTCATCTCTTAGCTGGCCATAGTCAATTTCACTCATATTATATTCAACCTCCTGCAATAGTAAAGCAAGTGGACTCTGCCAAGGTATTGAGCAGGAGCGGCTTAAATACGCTAATGTTTACCGACCCATATGCCAAGCTCTGCTATACGGCTCATTTGACGTCGCAGTTTGATAGAGTCATCTATATCGACCTGGACACCACATTTACAGCATATTTCAATGCGGGGTTCATGCATACAAATAGCATCATTGACATCTATTTGCCGTCGGAGGGCCGACTTGCTGCCATGACGAAAGATGTGCTTGAATCAATGGGTGACAGCTCGCTTGTAATTTTCGATTCTGTCAATAGCTTTTACAACCTGTTTCCGATACGGCAGCGAATGGGCAGTCTGAACCATCTGCTTTCTGTCTTGATAATGCTGCTTGTCCGGCGTGGAGTCGATGTAAATGTTCCAGTGCTTGCTACAAGCATGCTTCGCTACAGAAAAGAAGGTGGCTGGGTACAGTCGCCTGCAAGTCGCAGGCTGCTACAGCACAAGAGTGCGGTGAAGCTAAGCATAGACGGGTATAAAAGCGACTTGGTGCTCAAAATAGTACAACATCAATCGATTGAAGCAGGTACGATATTTGTGTACAAGTGTAACTCTATCATAGTTTGACTCCAACAAGTATGAATCCCAGCAGAAGGGCAATTCCCAGCAGGCCAAATCCTGCTATCAACAGCGCCTTCTGTACCTTTGGGTTTGCGGACCTTCCCGAATAGAAGAGCATAAAGGTCCCTGCCATTCCCATGAAGAGAATCAGTGTAAAGACTACGGTCTCGCCAATAGTCTGGGCAGAGCGCGATGGAATCATGAATCTGTTGATACCACTGCCCTCAATTAGAGCATTTATCAAGCCTGAGGCGAGCGCAAAGAATGTCGTCAAGTATGCTACAGCAACTAACCACACAACTTTAGAAGGGCTCGTAAGCATGCTGATGTTATAACTCTTAAAAATCCTGACTATAAATAAACCTTCCATGACTAAATGCACTGCCTGCCACAGAAAAGCCTTGTCAGGCAACAAATATTGCCTGCACCACAAACAAGCATTTGATAGCATGATCAATCACTACAAAGCATGGGTTAACGCATATGGTAGGATATCGTGGGAAGAATTTTTGACCAAATTAATGGGCATGCAAGAAACAGGTAGATGGATAAAAGAAGTGATTAAGGTGGAATTAAAAAAGTAAGAGGAGAAAAGAAGAAGAAGAGTTATCGGAGGAGGAGGAGGAGAAGGAGGCTTGCTTACATGTCCATTCCGCCCATTCCGCCCATTCCGCCCATTCCGCCCATTCCGCCCATTCCGCCCATTCCGCCGCCTGGCGGTCCTGGTGGTCCTCCGCCGCCTGACTTACTTGAGGCAATGACGTCGTCGATCCTCAGTAGCATTGATGCGGCTTCTGTGGCAGATTTAATTACTTGCTCCTTCACTGCAAGAGGCTCTACTATGTCCAACTTGCTCATATCGGCAATCTTGGCATTTCGTGCATCGACGCCTGTCCACTTGCTACCTTTGCTCTGCTTTGAGCGGAGCTCGGTGATTGTGTCAATTGGATCCATGCCAGCGTTCTCTGCCAGAGACAGAGGTATCACCTCCAAGGCCTCTGCAAATTTTTCCGCAGCTAGCTGCTCCCTGCCGGAGAGCGTGCTTGTCCATTCCCTAAGCTTTGATGCTGCGTAGGCTTCAGGCGCTCCGCCGCCTGCAACAATGGCCGGCTTTTCAAGGACGTCCTTTGATACCATCAGCGCATCGTGCACTGATCTTTCGGCCTCATCTACCACTCTTTGGGAGCCGCCTCTTATGAGAATGGTTACAGACTTGGGATGTTTGGCTCCCTCAACGAATACCCACTTGTCAGTTTCAACTTTTCTTTCTTCAACCAAGTCAGCACTTCCAAGGTCTTTGACTGAAAGATCATCAAGGTTATTGACAACCCTTGCTCCAGTTGCCCTTGCCATCTTTGTCATGTCTGATTCCTTGACTCTTCTGACTACTAGTATCCCCGCTTTTGCAAGATAGTGTTGTGCAATATCGTCAATTCCTTTCTGACACACTACTACGTTGGCGCCACTCTGGATGATCTTGTCAACCATTGACTTGAGCATTCTGTTTTCCTCTTCAAGGAACATCTTCATCTGATCAGGGGAATTGATGTTTATCTTGGCGTCAAACTCAGTCTTCTCGATCTCAAGAGCAGAGTTGATGAGAGCAATCTTGGCTTTTTCTACTCTTTTTGGCATGCCGCCATGCACAACTTCTTTATCCAAGACGATGCCCTTAATCAATTTAGTGTCGCGTATGCTGCCTCCGGCCTTCTTTTCTACCTTGACATCATCAATATCGAGTCTAAAACCAGAGTCAGTCTTTTCAGACACTGCAAGGGCTGCGTCAACTACAATCTGAGCAAGCTCATCGGATTCCTTTGATACTAGCTTTGTTTGCATTGCTGTCTTGGCTATTTTTATCAGCTCTTGCTTTTCGTTGCCGGCAATCTTTTGTGCAATGCCGTTTAATACTTCAATAGCCTTCGTTGCGGCTTTCCTGTAGCCGTCGACAATGACTGTAGGGTGTACATCCTTGTTGACAAGCTCTTCGGCCTTTTCGATGAGCGCGCCAGCAAGCACTACTACAGAGGTTGTGCCATCTCCCACCTCATTGTCTGTAGCCTTGCTAATCTCTACCATCATCTTGGCTGCTGGATGCTGAACGTCTATCTCTTTGAGAATTGTAGCACCGTCATTTGTTATTGTTACATCGCCAAGAGTGTCAACAAGCATCTTGTCCATTCCTCTTGGGCCAAGTGAGCTTCTGACGATTTCAGCAATCAGCTTTGCAGCAGTGATGTTATTCTTTTGGGCATCTCGGCCTTTGGTCTGCGATGTACCTTCCTTGAGAATTAACACCGGGACGCCACCAGCTGAACCCTGTTGTATTGACATTTTTCACATTTCTCCTAAAATTGTAAATTTAAGGGGACTGCGCGGGATATTTTAAATTTGCTGTAAGGTTATTATATGTTGTTTTTTGCAAGCCTGATGCGAGCTATTCCATTAACGTACTGAATGTGCTTTACCACAGGGTTAACCGCAGTGTCTGGCAACTTTACTAATAATTCATACTTTCTTGTTCCACGGGCAACTATCCTTACTTGCCGCGTTTCTGGTTCGTATCTTGCACTGATGTCGGAAGCATCAGACACGCCACGGATCTCGGCGATCACCTCGTAGTAGTCTCGGCCCTCTATCACTTCAGGCGTCGCAGGCACAACATCCTCGATTCGAGGCCGGACGTTCCTTGCCATGCGATTTCGGAACATCGGCTTGACTTGAACTTCCTTTGCAGCATCTTTGTATTTCACTGAGTTAGGTAGTGCCCTCCATGCAAGGCCAGTAAGAGCACCTGCAACAAAACCTCCGATGTGAGCAAGATATGCAACACCTACTGCTTCACCCGCGGGTCCCAATTGCCCGATGATGGCAAAAATCAACTGCATTATGAACCAGAAGGGTATGTAGACCAGCACAGGTATACGAACTGTATAGATGAAGAACACTGCTATTATGGTAAGGATGTTGGCTCTTGGATACATGACAAGGTATGCGCCAAGGATGCCGGAAATCGCACCTGATGCACCGACTGCAGGTATCTCTCCCTGCCCAGCTGAAACAGCGTAAAAACTGTGGGCAAGGGCGGCTGCTGCTCCCCATCCAAGATAGATAAGGATGTACTTTATCTTACCATACCTGTCCTCAATGTTGTCGCCAAATACGAAAAGAAATACCATATTGCCGATGAGATGGGCAATTCCTCCGTGCATGAACATGGATGTAATGACCGTAGGCGCGCTGCCAGGAAAGTCATTTACTATCCTGTTTGGAACTGCGCCATAGGTCATAAATATATCCTCAGTTGCACGGGGATCTGAGAAAAAGCCTGTAGCCGATGCCTCCCAGATAAAGACGATCACATTTATTGCGATCAAGCCATAATTCAGGTATGGCCTTCCATGCATACGTTCTATGTCGTCGTGTATTGGGAACATACTACCCGAGTCTACCTGTAGAATATATTGACAAGAAATAAGCCTTTGTGCTATGAAAAGCCAAAGGGGTTCATATTGGGCATATCATCTCCTCCACTCTTTTCTCCATGAGCCTTTCTTTTATGGCGTTTCATTCTTTCCTTATCATCAAAGATCATGTTGCAGTGCTCACATTTCCACACCTTTTGCTCGCTACCGCCTCTTATTTTGCTAAAGAGATCCATCAGCTGTCGTCATCGGCAGACAGATTGATTAAAGTTGCTATCCTATGATGTCTTGAGATCTAGAGTATCTTAAAGAAGATGGATATAGAGTAAATAATAGTAATGCTCGGTAAAAAATACATAGTCATAGATTAGGGCAAGGGCGCCTAAGAGACCTAATCCAGATCGCCTATTTCCCACAATTTTTAGCACATATTGTGCTTACAGTAATATACACACCTTCTCTATGAAGAGCCCGGAGTGAAACTGCGGCGACATTAGTTACGATGCCACACATGCACTCGTAATAGTATTTCTTGGCGTGTCCGTTGCATTAATGGGCAAATACTTCTTCTGTAAGGTAGTGGAGGTATCTACAGCCACACGCTTCATTATTCCATGACTATCATAGTCAATGTAGATTTGACGCCGTTGAGCTTTCGAAGCTTCCAGGTGATCGTTTCCTTTACCTTATCCATTGTGTCAGCTTCAACCTGTGCTACAATGTCATAAACACCGTAAACTTGGTAGACCTCCTTGACACTATCAAGTTTTTTCAATTCATTAACAAGAGAATCCTCACTTCCAAGTTCGGCATTCATAAGAACAAAAGCTTTTGGCATGCATGCTTGATGAAGTCTGATGTATAAAAACGTGATCTATACTTCGTTCTTCAGCTTGCTTTCGTCAAACGGTTCAGCCTTTTCCCACTGGTATGCAAAAAGGTCAGAGCACCATTCAAGAAATTCCTTGTCCTCACCGTAGAACATGATATTTAGATCCGGTTCACCCTTCATGTTAGGAAAGAGCACGCATCCTTGTTTTTCATTAAAAATCGTCATCACTTTTACCTCAGGCAGCATCCTGCGCTCAACTAGGCCCGTGCTGATAAAATTGCGCCATCCAAGCTTTTGGAGAATCTGAGTCCGCCCTTTTGGGACAACAGAATTGGCGGCAAAAATATAGGAGAACTTTACACCTTTCTCTACTCTACTGCTCACTGTTTCAATAAGGTCGAGTGGCACCTGTGCCATTATCTCTTTGATGTATTGTTCAGATTCACTGTAGAGATTCTTCCAGCGCTGAAGTATTGCCATTACGCCGTGCACTATTTCACAGCTCTGAAACGCCCCCATCCTCTGGATAAACTTGGTCGGCAGGTCGCCAAGACTGTGGTCAAGGAAAAATTCCTTGTTGCGATACAGAAAATTATAACTTGGCATTAACATTACCACCGTTCTGCCATAAACAGTTAGCATGAGCTCGCCTTCTCTACCTTTGGCTACTAACCCTGCCTGAATCAGACGTGTCATGTTCCGGTGGGCTTCTTGCATAGTAGCGTTAAGTTCTGTGGCAAGCTGGGAAAGACGATAACTCTTTTGGTTGAGCTTTGTCAGCATCAAGAGACGGAGGTCGCCGGCAAGCTCGAAGAACAAAGACCCGACGCCTTCATTAGGCTCCTGATCTGACATCCGGCATTAACACACATCACAGGTTTAAAAACCTGTCAAAGCTACCATCGGCGTTCAATATAAGAGCAAGAATTATAATTTGGCTAAATGCACTGCTTGGATATTATGGGCGAAAAGAAATCCATCTCGGCTCTAGTAAGCGGGGGAGAAGCTAATGCAGGGCCACCTCTGGGTCCAGCAATGGGTCCGATGGGCGTCAATGTGCTGCAAGTGGTAAATACCATTAACGAAAAGACAAAGGATTTTCCCGGCATGAAGGTTCCAGTCAAAGTAGAGGTGGATACCGAAACAAAAAAGTTTACGGTTGAAGTTGGCATCCCGCCTACAACTGCTCTGGTGGCAAAAGAGGCAGGGATACCAAAGGGCTCAGGCACCCCCGGTAGGGATTATGTTGGCGACCTGTCGATGGCAAGTGCTGTCAAAATAGCCAAGATGAAGATTGATGGCTCTTACGCTAAGGATCTGAGAGGTGCTGTCAAAGAGGTCCTCGGATCTTGCGTTAGTATGGGCGTAAAGGTCGAAGGCAAACCTGCAAAAGAAGCATATGCAGATATTGCTGCAGGCAATCATGATGCCCTCCTCGAGAATTCCTAATAGCAGCGAAACCATAACAGTTGTGAATAGCCTCTATAAAACGATCAATGAGATCATGTAGCAAGCTTTTTTGCACCTGCCCTAACATTCTTGATGACTACAGCTAAGGCACTGAGGCCTTATTCCTTTTTTCAGTTAGGAGAATTAGGTAATTTTTCGTCTAAAAAAGATGCCTAGCCCTCAAAATGCATGTAACCAGCCAATAAATCTTAAATAATAATTCATGTACTTGTATCTTGTCTAAACATGGGTGAAGAAAGGAAAACGGCAAGCATACACGCTGCTAGTAGCGGCCTGGTAGAATTGACCGAGAGAAATTTTGATGAGATCGTGGGAGGCAGCAAGCCGGTATTGGTGGATTTTTGGGCAACATGGTGCGGCCCTTGCCAGTTCATGCTTCCTATATTTGACAAGCTGGCAAAAAAATATGGCGACAAGGTGGCATTTGGAAGATTGAATGTAGACGACAACCAAGGGATTGCAATGCGCTACGACGTCTACGCCATTCCAACATTTATCATGTTTATGAACGGCAAGGCTGTGGACAGGGCAGTTGGTGCAGTAGGGGAAAAGGGTCTGGAAGGTTTGCTTCAAAAGTACCAGTAATTGGATCTTAAAGGTACCCGAAGGCCGGGTCGCTCTTTCTTTTCTTAGCAACAAGCGTGTTCAAAACTTCCTTTTCGGAATCGTTTAGTCTGTGGTTGAACCTCTCAAGCAATTGCTTTGCCTGCCTGCTGTTGAGATCTGCATAAAAAACATCGCCCTCATTTATCTGACGGCCAATTGTCGGTTCTTTGACCGAAACTGCTACCTGCATGCCCGCAGTTGCTTCCTCAATCGCTTTCCCGCTTTCCTGTATTTGATGTACAGTGCCTACCTTCTTACCTTCTTCATTTATCACGTGCACCTTTTGCTTGAGCCTGCCTACCTGAATCTCAGCGCCAAAGACAGCGGGGTCATTGCGCCTAAAAATGAATCCTTTGAGGAACTGGAATTTGCATATAGGCGGTAGCTCATTGAACATGATCAATTCTTCATGTTCACGTTGGTATGCTACCCAGTCTGTGTAGCTTCGTACAAGGTTGTAGATTATCTGCTCGTTAAAGATATTCACCCCACGGTCCTGCGCCTCCTTTTGTGCATCTTCAAGCACTTTGACGTTAAAGCCTAACATGACTCCAAGATAGCGGTCAGTCTCCCTAACCGCCGCGGCTTCTACAACATCTCTTCTTGTGATGTTGCCAATGTCTGCCATCCGGATGGCAACATTTGCTTTCTTGAGCAAGTCTACTATGGCCTCAAGCGAGCCGATAGTATCGCATTTCAATACCACTCCGCTAGTTTGTGTGTTGCTTACGATCGCATTCTTGACCTCTGACTCTACAAGTGACTTTAGGTGGTCAAGCTCCTCTTTGCTCTTCCTCTGACTGTTGTTGTAAACGTATACAGGACTTCCTGCCAGCACTCCCTCAAGGTCCGGCGAGGTTATCTTCAAGCCTGCAGCGGCTATTACCTCATTGACCTGCTTGAATTTGTCTCGAGGGTCTCGCATTTCGTCAAGGGGCTTTGGCAGCAACAACGCTTTTATCCTGGTGGAAATTGCACCATCGCGCTTGCCTACAACGATGCTGTCGCCCTGATGCAGTACTCCATCAAGAAGGATAATGTTTGCAGACGGTCCAAGGCCGGTTTCTTCGCTAGATTCAAGCACTATACCCCTTGCAGCATCCTTGGAATGGCGCTCCAGTTTCTTTCCCATGTACTGCTGTGTTAGACCCACCATTACGGCCAAGAGTTCCGGTATTCCTACGCCGGTTCTTGCACTGACAGGTACTATCGCAACTTCCTTTGTGTAATCCTTGACTCGCCAGAATGCCTCTGATGGATAGCCTAGCCTCGAGAGCATTCCAACAACGCTGTATATCTTTTCGTCAAGCAAAGTCTGCACAGCGGTATCCTGCCTTTTCATGTCTTCAGAAATGAATCGTGTAGAGGTGCGCCAGCCAGCAACCCTGTCGACTTTGTTGAGCGCAATGACAAATGGTACCCTGCGCTTTTTCAGAATGTCCATGCTTTCAATAGTCTGAGCTTCAAAACCCTTATTCACATCGACAACGACTATAGCAATGTCGGCCGCAGAGCCGCCCCGTGTGCGCAGGTTCGCAAAAATCTCGTGGCCAGGTGTATCGATGACAAGCAGTCCAGGTATTGCCGCTTCTGCCTTGGCAAGTTTAGCGTATAACGGCCCAGTTATCTCTTTGACGGTTTCAATGGGTAAAAAGCTTGCACCTATGTGCTGCGTTATACCGCCCACTTCTCGTGCCTGAACTGCAGTGCCACGAATGTTGTCCAGTAGCGAAGTCTTGCCAGAGTCTACATGACCCAAAACTACGACGATTGGCTGCCTAAGTTCCACGTATATTGGATCAGCCAAAAATGACACGCGACTCTTTTATGAAGCTTTCAGGAGAATCCGAAGCGTGGATAATATTATCGGTAAACCCGAGGCCAAAGTCACCTCTGATGGTTCCTGGAGCTGCTTCAAATGACTTGGTCGAGCCGATCATGAGCCTTACCGTATTTACTGCATTACTGCCCTCTAGGATGCATGCCACGACGGTACCAGACATAATAAAAGATAGCAATTCGCCAAAAAATGGCTTGTCCGTGTGAACAGAGTAAAATTCCTGTGCCTTTTCCTTAGTGAAATTGTATAACTTTAAGTCCCTTAGATGGAAGCCTTTTTCTTCAAAGCGCGCCAATATCTTGCCCGTCAGATGACGTCTAAAACCATCTGGCTTGACAACAATTAGCGTTTGCTCAGATGCCATGGCCTATCTACCACCACTATTGCTTTTTCATGTGCAGCCCGCCCTTTACATAACGAACTGTCCACTTGAGTTTTCGTGGGTCACGTTTTAACACCCGCATGTTCTTCTTGCACTTGCTCGAGCAAGTCCACTGCACATGTCCGTCATTTTTGACAAGCATGATTCCATGTCCACTGGTGATATGTCTACCACAGAAGGAGCAGTTGCGTAGAGATGTTGCTGTCTTGCTCATTCACTATTATCACCTTATCTTGCGGGCCTCACGCTCGGTTTCTCTAAGCATCAAGATATCGTTCATCCGAATAGAACCCTTGACATTCCTTGTAAGAATCCGGCCTCTATCCTTACCTTCGAGAACCTTGACACGTACCTGTATGACTTCGCCGGCGATCCCTGTCCTGCCTACTATCTGGATTACCTCCGCAGGGACGACCTTTTCTTCTGCTGCCTTGCTGCTCATCTATTAGTCTCCACACCTATCATTTCGGGGCGGCTGCCACTCCCTTCATCGCACTTATAGAGCTGACGACTTGTTCAACAATGTGTTGAGCCTCGCCAGCATCGACAATTGTGGCAGCGGCAGAGCCCACATCGATTCCAAGTGACGCACCCAGCTGCTGCTTGCTAGGTACAAAGATAAACGGTGCGTTTCTCTCTTCGCAGAGAATCGGCAGATGAGCCACAACTTCTGGCGGCTCGACATCCTCGGCAATTACAACTAGCTTTGATACACCGCGTTCTATAGCTTTGGTGGTCTCATTGGTGCCCTTGCGGACTTTACCGCTCTGCTTTGATACCCTAACAGCCTCGTAAACTGCATTTACCAGATCCTTAGAAGTTTCAAACTTGACATAATATGGCTTACTCATTTTTTCTATCACCCATTGGGATCATCTTATTCTTCTGTGTAAGGATAGTAAGCGTATTAAAAATGTTGTCCATTCCTATATCAGGGACTGCACATACCTGCGGTATTCATCAACCTTTGAATCCAGTAGCGATTTGTCAGTTGATTCTGCATACATTCTGATCAGGGGTTCAGTTCCACTAGGTCTTAACATCAACCAAGTCTCCTCATCGATCCAAATCTTGGCTCCATCAAGTGTCTCGACCTTTTTGGGGCTTCCATGCTCGCTGCATATCTTAATTATCCTGTCGACTACTTCTCGTGAAGCACACGTAAACTTGGTCTTATACTGGAAGGTCTGTGGCAGCTGCGCAATTTGCTCGGAAAGTGACTTGCCAGATGCTGCGATCATATCAAGTACAAGTGCAGTAGCCATTGCCCCATCCCTTACCTCATTTAGCGGGCCGTACATAAAGCCGCCATTCTCTTCCAGCCCAAGCGGGCAGCTGCGCTTCACCATTTCTCGAGATACTTCGACACTTCCAACCTTGGTGTTAATTATTTTAGAGCCGGCCTGTTCTGCTACTATAGATAGTATCATTGAAGTGTTGATAGGGCAAACAACTTCTGAACCCTTATGCTTTTGTGACAGCAAGTGCTTGACCAAAAGTGCGCCAGTCTTGTCGCCCATGTAGATCATGCCGTTGTTGTCACAAAAGATGCTACGATCCCCGTCGCCGTCGTATGCAACTCCAAAATCCGCCCTTGCCGATTTGACAGCTTCTGAAAGCACTTCAAGATTGTCCGGTGTTGGCTCTGAACCACGGCCAGGAAAGTCGCCATCTATCTGACCATTGATGACGATTACTTTGCAACCAAGCTTTTTTGCTACAAGCGGAGCAACGACTGCTTGCGCGCCGTTTCCGGTATCCATTACCACAGTGAATTTTCGTTGCCTTATCCTGTCGACATCTATAAGGGCAAGCATAGCCTCGATGTACTTACTGACAATATTGTAATCAAGATAATCGCGACCTGTTCCATCTATCCTGATAAATCTCTTTGAATAATAGATATCCTCGACCTTCAGCTCATCTTCCCTTGGAATTTCTACGCCATCTGCCGCAGTAGGTTTGATCCCGTTGTACTCCGGCGGGTTATGTGATGCAGTTATCATGACCCCTCCGCTGTATCCTAGGCGCTTCGCGGCATACTGCAAGCAGGGAGTCGGGATAAGTCCTGCGTTTGCAGTATCAAGCCCTGCGGAGTTGAGAGTGGATCTGACAAGTTTTGACAGGACATGGTGCGATTTGCGTCCATCATATCCTACTACTATGGGCCCTTTGCCGAAGTATGTGCCAAGTGCATAGCAGAGATCAATCACAAGATCATGTGTAAGCTCTTGACCGTAAACTCCGCGTACTCCATTTGTACCAAAGAGCCGAGGCTTGATATTGCTTGCTTGCATATCTATGTTGTTATTTTTTACAGTTGCCAAGCTATAAATAGATAAATTTGGCTGAGAGTTCTTGCTTTCTTAGGCGCGCGGGGGTCGCCAAGCCCGGTCAACGGCGCAGGTCTCTTTTTCTTTTGAGAAAGAAGAAAAGGGTGCGAAGCTTAGAATGAGCCGGCTGGTTCCTGCAACCCTGTTCCTTAGGGATTCGTGGGTTCGAATCCCACCCCCCGCACTTTTAATTTCAGAACAGCAAGTTAGTCTAGTTAGTTTGCAGA
>Ga0114129_10010722_pt1 | contig 13065 bp, 11 predicted proteins | sample RhiMetdeltSRZDD1_FD_80071 | JGI IMG/M metagenome (GOLD analysis project Ga0114129, IMG submission 80071) | Populus rhizosphere microbial communities from Tennessee, USA - Rhizosphere MetaG P. deltoides SRZDD1 (version 2) (version 2) | ecosystem: Host-associated > Plants > Roots > Rhizosphere >...
ACCCGCTGTACACCTACATCGGCGACACCGCCCCCGGCCAGGCCAGAGGCAACAACCTCAACCTGTACGGCGGACTCTGGCACGAGATCCGTGTTTCCCGGTGAGCGGTGCCCGCGCCCAGGCCACCATGACGCGGCCGCACAACAACCAACGGCCCCGCTCCACACCATCCAGCACACCGGCGGCTGGGCCAGCTGGACACTGATCAACGCGATCCACCACGCGCCGCGCCGTGACCTGGACCAGCTCACCCGGTCCCACGCCTGCGGTTTCGTGATGGTGCACGCGCAGCACCCGGCTGGCCTGGCGCAGGGCAAGCATGCGGCAGCAGTGCCCGTAGCTGGCCACCGGCCAGTGTCACGAGCATGTGACGATGATGGCTGAACCGCCTGACAGCCCGGTCACCGAAGCAGTCCGCAGCCTGGAGGTGCGCTGGATCTTCCCGGGCCAGCTGGGGGCTGCGGTGGCCGGATGGTTCGGGCGGTTCCCGGCCGGGGTGGAATCACGCGAGGATATCTATCTGCTGGATCCGCGGTTGCCCGGGCTGTCGGTGAAGGTCCGCGGGGGCGGGGCGCTGGAGGTGAAGGTGTACCGCGGGAGCCCGGGGATCCTGGAGGTGGGGGCTCGCGCCCGCGGCCGCCTGGAGTTCTGGCAGAAGTGGTCCTTTCCGTTCAGCCCACTCAGCCCCGGCGGTGGTGATCCGGCCGGCTGGCGGCCGGTGCGCAAGAGGCGGCGGATCAGCCGGTTCTCATCGGCCAGCGGGCCGGGCGTGACGCGCGCCGCTGGGCTGGGCCAGCCGCGGTGCGAGGTCGAACTCACCGAGGTCCACACGGGCGGCCAGCACTGGTGGACGCTGGGATTCGAGGCGACCGGCCCTGCCAGCCTGCTTCGCAGCGAACTCGAGGCCACCGCCGCGCTTGTGTTCGCCCAGGCGCCGCCCGGTGGTGTGGAACCCGGCGCGGATGAATCCAGATCCTACGCGGAATGGCTGTCCAGCGGCCGGGCGCGTGGTGAGCTGGGACTCCTGGAGGGGTGACGGCAGTTGTTTCATCCCATCAGGGGATGGAACTTGCCCCGCCACCAACTGGACTGGTGCCTGACGGCGGGCGGAGGAGTATGGGCCGGACCGCGGGATTCCAGCAGACTTTGCGCAGGGTGGCGATGACCGGCGAAGGCTTGGCCGGAGACTAGGCCGAGCTCGGGTTGGCGGTCCTCATTGCGGAACTTCTTGGGTGCTGTTGATGCGAGGGACTGGGATATGGCAGACAACGTGCCTGCAAGCGGGACGGACGGTCCGGGGACGCGCGCGGCTGCGCAGGGGGCGGGCGCAGTGAGCGGCGTGACCGCCCAGCAGATGGACCCGGCGGCGCTGGGGACGGCCTTCCCGCGCACGCATCACATATTCACCCTTGAGTTCGGGGACCGTAAGGACTTCGATGACCCGCGCCGGGAATGGCGGCGGCTGTTTTCGGAGTTGCTGGGCACCTTCGCACTGGTGCTGGTCGCCGCGGGCGGGGGGCTGTTGCATGGGAAGGGGCAGATCAGCCTGGCGGCGGCGGTGGTGGCGCCGGGCCTGATGGTGACGGCGATCATCTTGTTCATGGGCGCGGTGTCCGGCGCGCACCTGAACCCGGCGGTGTCGCTGGCGTTCGCGCTGCGCGGGGACTTCCCGTGGAAGCGCGTCCCGGGCTACATCGTCATCCAGTTCATCGGCGCGACGCTGGCCGCCCTGTTCTTGCGCTGGGTGTTCGGGAACGTTGAGCATCTGGGGGCGACGCTGCCGGGCCCGGGGTATCAGAACTGGCAGGCGCTGCTGATGGAGATCGTGCTCACCCTGCTGCTGGTGAGCGTGATCTTGGGCACCGCATCGGCGGCGCAGAACGTCGGCGCGATCGCCGCGCTCGGCGTCGGCGGCTACATCGCCTTGGCCGGCCTGTGGGCAGCACCGGTCAGCGGCGCGTCGATGAACCCGGCCCGTTCCTTCGGCTCGGCGCTGGTCAGCGGTGACTGGACGAGTTACTGGGTGTATGTGGTGGGGCCGATCACCGGTGCGCTGATCGCCGTCGGCTGTGCGGTGGTGCTGCGCGGCCGCGGCGGCGACGTCATCTCCCGGGCGGCCGGCTCCGGTGTGCTGGACGAGGGGGCCCTGACCGCCAAGGCGGAACTGTCCAAAGACATCGATCAAGGCAAGGTCGTCCCCCCGGGCATCACCGACACCGATACGCCACAGAGCGGGCCATGACCGAGAGGACCGTGGCCGACCAGACGCCGGTCAAGTGCAACCGGTTCATCCAGCAATCCGGCGGCACCAGGAGCATCAACCGGGAACTGGAGGCCACGGTCAGGTCTCCCCGGTGCTATCGCTGGGGCCAGCGGCCATGCGCCGCATCTCCTCGGGCGTTAGGCGGTGCGGCCGGTCGCCGCCACTGTCCGTAGCTGACCACTCCGTGTCGGGCATACCCGGGCTCACTGCGGACAGGAAATCGGGGATCGCAAGGTCGTCACCTATGTCACGCACGTCATGACCTGCGGATTCGTGGTCGTCACATGTCACCGGGGTGACATTCGGGTCGTCACCGGCCGGGTCGTTACCTGCGCCCGGTGACATGTGAATGACATGGTCGCCGGCGTTTTCGGCAGCCATGTCGTCACCGTCTTCTCCCTGGTCGGCCCCAGTGCGGTGACGATGTGACATTGGTGACGGCTTTGCGGACTCTTCTTCGGCTTCCGTTATCGGAGGCACTAGTGTCCAGACCCGCTGCTTGTTTTCCCGTTTGAGTCAACCTCCCACCCGAGACTACGGAGCGTAGGTGCCGCCTTGGTTAGCTTGCCGCCCATGCCCTGCGGCGTACCCGGCCATCCCTTCGGCGGCCGGGTGTCTTTCGGGGTGAGCTTGTCCAGCAGGTCCTTCGCCGAGCCCTTCCACTCCGCTGTGATCTGCTTGATGATCTCGATGCACGCGACGTCGCTCTCGGCAATCCGCTCGGAGGTCACCAGCGCCTGCTCGGTGTAGTGCTGGAAGGTTTTGGTCTCCGACACCTCGTCGAGGGCCAGCATGATGCGAGCGAAGTCGGCCATGCGCGGCAGGTCCTCGCGCTGGATGCCCGGCAGCACCGTTAGCACCCGGGCGGTCAGGTCCAGCAGAGCACCCAGCACCCGGGGGTGAGTCAGCCGCCACAGCTCGTTGCGGTCCAGCCCGGTGGCGTGCGAGTCATAGTCCAGGCGAGGACGGCGGACATGAGCGGCTGGCGAGTGCTGGAGCAGGTCTTCCTCGACGGCTTACCGGTAGAACCCGGCCACGGTGCACAGACGGCGGGTGATGGTGGCCCGGGCGCGGCCGCGGGCCTCCAGGTCGGGGCGAAGCATTCGATGTCGGCACGGCGAGCCTGGAAGAGGCGCAAGTGATGGTCTTGGTCCAGACGAAAGCGTAGGCGCGGTCCTCGTTCGTGACTCACTACAGCCAGATTTCAAGATCGTCATCGATGTACCGCCTGCGGATCACGACGGGGGGGGCTGGCGTTCTGGCGGGAGGCGAGCGGCCTGCCGCTGTGCCAGTCGGCCAGGTATCCCGAGTACCACCGGGACCGAACTGCACGGCCAGGAGTTCGAGCTGCTCGTCCAGCGGCTCGGGGACGGGCCAGCCTGGATGCACCTAGACCTTCACACCGACGACGTTGAGGCCGAGTGACCCGGCTCGAACGGCTCAGCGCGCAGCGAGTCGAGCGCGTGCATCACTGGTGGGTGATGCACCACCCGGCGGGCTTGCCGTTCTGCGTCTTGCCGGGCCCGCCCGCCATGCTCACGGATCACAACGCGCACCGCTGGGGCTGATGCCGGCGTTCCCTGAACACCCGCTGGGTACTACCCGTGTTAGTAGGTAAGCCCTGCGGCGCCTCTGCCCGGGGCCTCGCGCTGGCCGATCCGGCCAGCCGACCCCAACCGAGAGGAACCTCGAGCATGCGCACGATAAGAAGTGCCCTTGTCCTGGGGGCGATGGCAGCCGTTGCCGCCGGAGTGGCCGCTCCGGCGGCGGCCGCGGCGAGCCAGGGCGGCCCTGCTGCCCAGTCATCGGTTGCCTTCAGGCCCGGCTCGGGACAGTCGGCCGTCGACTGGAACCGCGAGCTGATCACCATCTTGGGCACTCCGGGGGGCCAGCCCGCGACCGTGCATCCCACCCGCAGCTTCGCGATCCTGCAAGCGGCCGAGTACGACGCGGTGACCTCGATCACGCACGCGGCCCAGCCGTACCTGTTCTCGGTGCCGGCGCCGGGCGGCGCCCGGCCGGACGCCGCCGCCGACCAGGCCGCACACGACACGCTGACCGCCCTTTACCCGTCGCAGCAGAGCGGGCTCGACCAGATGCTCGCCAGCGAGCTCGCGGCCATCCCCAATGGCCAGGGCAAGCAGCAGGGCATCAAGGTCGGAGCCACCGTCGCCAGGCGGCTTGTCGCCCTCCGGTCGTCCGACGGGTCAGCGGCGACACCGCCGCCGTTTGTCGCCGGGAACAAGCCGGGCGACTACCGGCCGACTCCGCCAGCCTTCGCCCCGCCGGTGTTCACCAACTGGGGCTCGGTCACGCCGTTCGTGCTCAGCAGCGGGCGGCAGTTCCGCCCGGCCCCGCCACCGCCGATCACCAGCGTCGCCTACGCCCGCGCGCTCAACCAGGTCAAGAGCCTCGGCCAGGACACCAGCACCACCCGCACCGCTGACCAGACCACGCAAGCAAGATTCTGGGGCGCGGCGCCAATCTGGAACGTTTGGAATGAGGTCACCCAGAAGCTCGCCGTGAGCCAGCACGCCAGCTTGCAGCGGACCGTGACCGTGTTCGAGAACTTGGACCTCGCCCTGGCCGACGCCACCATCGGCCTGTACGACGCGAAGTACCACTACCTGGTGTGGCGCCCGGTCACCGCGATCCAGCTGGGCAACACGATCGGCAACCCGGCCATCACCGGCAACCCCACCTGGAACCCGCTCGCGGTCACCGCGGCCGACCCGTCCTACCCCGGCGCCCACGCGACGATCAGCCAGACGGCAGCGACCGTTCTGTCCGCCTTCTTCGGTGACCGCCAGCAGCTGATCGTCAGCTCGGACGGTGATCCCGGCGTGACCCGGTCCTTCGGCAGTTTCCAGGCGGCAGCCGACGAGGCAACGCTCAGCCGGATTTTCGCCGGGCAGCACACCATGATCGACCTGGTGGCCGGCCAGCAACTCGGCCGCCAGGTCGCCGAGTTCGTGTTCGGCCACCTCGGGTCGGCGCCAGCGGGCGCACGCTAGGAAGGCCCACACCCGCGGAATCGGCGGATGCCTTCCCGCATCCGCCGCTCCCCGGCGCACCCGGCCAGAACTGCCCCGGGCGGCGGCCGCTCAGGTCTGAAGGTTGAAGCCGCCTGGCGCCCACGGCCGCCCTCACCGGGCGGCAGGCCGCCCGGTTGCCGGACCCACCGCCGGAACAACCCCGCCTGCACGCGTGAACACCACGCTTCTACTAGCCGTGTTAGTAGACGGAGATAATCAATGTTACCAGGAGGTAACATATGCGACGCCCACGAACTATCATCGCCGGCATCGGCCTTGCCGCCATGGCCGCTGCCGGCGGTGTCACCGCCGTTTCGGCGGGCGGCTCGCCTGCCAGTAGCGCCCCCTCCGCCGGCACCGCGGCAGCTACTGGGCGCACCGCACCGGCGGCCGTCGGGCGCAGCACCGGGGCGATCCTGGTCAACGCGCAGGCTGCGGCGGCCAGCACGCCGGGCAGCCTGGACCCGACCTTCGGCAACGGCGGGAAGGTGCTGACCGACCTCGGCGTCGGCGCGGGCGTGCCCAGTGACGCGGTCCTGCAGCCCAACGGCGACATCGTGGTCAGCGGCGGCTTCGGCGTAGCGCGCTACCTGCCCACCGGCAAGCTGGACACCACGTTCGGCACCGGCGGGCTGGCCTCCACCGGCTTCGCCGGCGGCGAGAGCGGCACGGGCGTCGCCCTCCAGCCTGACGGAAAGATCATCTGGGTGGGCAGCCAGGGCAACCCCAGCTTCCCGGCCGGCGGGACCTTCTCGTTCGCGGTAGCCAGGTTCAACGCCAACGGCAGCCTGGACACCAGCTTCGGCACCGGCGGCCAGGCCAGCATGGAGTTCTTCGCCCCGCCGATGCAAGGTGCCCAGGAGTTCGCCGGCGCGGTGCTGGTCCAGCCGGACGGAAAGATCCTGGTGGCCGGCTCGGCCAGGCAGGGCCAGATCAGGTTCGCGCCGATTCAGGGCGCGCTGGCTCGTTTCAACACCAACGGCAGCCTGGACACCAGCTTCGGCACCGGCGGGAAGATCCTCTCCAGCAGCGGCGCGATCACCGCGCTGGGCCTGGACGCAGCCGGCAACATCTTTACCCTCCCCACCCGCGCCGAGTTCGGCCCCACGGGCCAGGCCGACACGGGCGTGACTCCTGCGGCCATCACCGCCAGCTCGCATGGCGGCAGCAGCGTGTTCCTGCCCTCCGGCCAGTTCGTCCAGGCGAACACCATCGGCGTGGCCAAGCATGACGTTGACGTGCAGGTGCAGCGCTTCAACGCGGACGGCAGCATCGCGTCGGCCAGCCCGGCGTTCGACTACTCGGACGCTCCCGGCCTGGACCAGGCGCGGGACAGCGCCGGCGCAGTGGCCGTCCAGGCCAACGGGCAGGCCGTGGCCGGCGGAGCGCACTTCTTCAGCACCAGCCTCTTCGGCCTGGCCCGGGTCAACCCGGACGGGACCCTGGACGCCGGCTTCGGCAGCGGCGGAGTCCTGACCACCACCTTCAACGGCGGTGAAGGCGTCGGCGCGGTCGTCATCCAGCCTGACGGCAAGATCATCGCCGCCGGCTTCTCCGAGAACAACACCACCGGTCACGTCTTCATCGCCCTGGCCCGCTACAACCCCTAACCGGGCCGGCTAACCGCTGTCCGGCTGTGTGCGGCAGGCTTACCCCGCCTCCAACGCGAGCGGGGTAAGCCTGCCGTGCTGCTGCCGAGGAAGCCACGCCGCGCCCGGACTACCCACCGCGAACGGCCCGGGCATCCGGCGCACTCCAGCGCCGCACCGGCGCAGGCCAGCGTGCCGCACGGCGAGGGATTCCGCGCCGTGGCGCAACTTGGTCACGCCGCAACCGCCGAGGCGGCCAACCACGGCAGCCTCGCGCAGCACTGGGCGATCGGTGCCGTCAGCCACAATAGAGGAGGCCTGTCCCGCGCCGCTCAGATATCACCGATCGGCACGTGCCCGGGATGCATGGCAACGATGAACCGCTAATTGCCGCAGGACTACCGATAGCGCTTCAGTTGCGAATGAACATGCCGTCCACCGCGTAAGCATGCGCAGGCAACACACTCAATTCGGCTTGACAAGTCGTCTGCGACACGGTCCAAGGTGATTTGGCGCGCCAGATCAACCTGATCTGCGTGCCTCAGCTGATGGGCGTCCAGGGGCCACTGGCCGCGCAGATCGGCTACGTGCGCGCTATCAGGGTAGGCCACGTTCTGTGGGTAGCTGGCGGGCGGTGTCATCGTGGCACTTGGGCGGCTGAATGGTTCGGCCATGTCGGGCACGGCTGCCGTTGACTACCTGCCTGGGTGACCGCCGGGATGGGTGCTAGCCAGTTACTGTGCGCGCTGTGCCGCGGCCACGGCGGCGGTGATAGTCCGGGTGTCGGGCCGGACAGCTGCGCCTTCGACCAGGACGGTCGGTGTGGTGTCCACCCCGAGTGCGGTGGCACGTGCGGTGACATACGGCGGCCAGTCGAGGTAGCGCGCATCGGCCAGGCAGCGGGTGAACGCCGGGCCGCCCAGCCCTACGGCGCGGCCGATGCCGGCCAGTTCGGCGTCGCTCAGCCCTGGGCCGCCCTCGGGTGGCTGGCTGGCAAACAGCGCGTGCGCGTAGGGGGCGAACCGTCCCCCGTCCGCGGCGCAGCCCGAGGCCGCGGCCGCCCGCGTTGAGTAGTTCGTCGTCGATGCCTGGTCGAGGAAGTTCATCGGGTGATAGGCGAGGCTGATCAGACCGTCGGTTACCAGGCTAGCCAGCGCCGACCCCGAAGAGAGCTCAAACTGGCGGCAGAACGGGCACAGGAAGTCGATGAAAGCATCCACGCGGACCGGGCCGTGGCCGACGAGCACCCCGTCGCCTTCTGGTGTCGCACCGGCGGGAATGCGGCCGGGGGCGCCCGGGCCGGTCATCGTCCCCGCCAGGAAGACCCCGAAAGTAGCGGCAGCCACGCTATCGAGATCATCTGCTCGCAGCGGCCGGGAAAGATGCCACCGGTTACGGGGTATCTGTTTGGGAGCCGCCGCAGCGTGGCGGGCGGGCGAGCTGGGATGAGGATCACTATGCCGACCACGATAGGCCGCGATGAGCTGCGGGAGCTGACCGGGCAGGGGGCTCAGCTGGCCGAGGTGCTGCCCGCAGACGACTACGACTGGGCCCATCTGCCGGGCGCGGTCAATCTGCCGCTCAAGCAGCTGGACGTCAGAGCCGGGCAGCTGGACCGGTCCCGGCCGGTCATCGTGTACTGTCACGACTTCCTTTGAGACATGAGCCCACGGGCCGCGTGGCGGCTCGAAGCGGCCGGGTTCGGCCCGGTGTACGACTATGCCGCGGGCAAGACCGACTGGCTGGCTGCTGACCTGCCGTTCGAGGGCACGGCCCAGCTGGCGGGAATGTTCACCCGCCGCGGCGTAGCCACGGCCGGGGAGCACACCCCGGCGGCGCAGGCGTTGCGGCTGCTGGGCGCCCAGGGGTTCGGGCCGCTCCTGGTGCTCAACCCGGCGGGGGTGGTCATGGGTGCCGCCCACCGGGATGCCCTGAAATCCGCCCCAGCACACGCTGACGCAGGGTCGGTGATGCGCTTCGGCGTGTCCACCGTACGGCCCAGCGAAGACGCCGCGGCGCTGGCGCACCGGATGGGCCACGCAGAGGTGACCCGGGTAATAGTGACCCACTCCGATGGCACACTGGTCGGGCTGTTCTTCGCCGCCGACATCAATTCCTAACGCCTGGGCTCCCGCCAGTACGGTGGTACTACCGCTGGTCAGGCACGCGGCGATCGGCGGCTGGATTGTCACCAGATTCCGGTGATGCCGTCTCACCTGCCGGGGCCTGACCATCGAGGCATGGAGCCACGACGTCATGTTCTCGGGCCGGTCACCGTGTCTCGCATTGGCTTCGGCGCGATGCAGCTGCCAGGTCCGGGGGTATTCGGTCCGCCGCGCGACCGCACAGCGGCCATCGCCGTCTTGCGCCGCGCGGTGGCGCTCGGCGTCGATCACGTCGACACCGCCCAGTATTACGGCCCCGGCGTCGCCAATGAGCTGATCCGCACGGCGCTGCATCCCTACCCTGCAGGGCTGGCCCTGGTCAGCAAAGTCGGTGCGCGCCGGGATGCATCGGGCGGTGTACTGCGATACGACCGGCCACCCGAGCTTCGGCAGGGAATCGGGGACAACTTGCGGAGCCTGGCCGTCGACCACCTCACCGTCGTCAATTTGCGCCTGATGGACGGCGCCCTGCCCGGCCAGTACTTCGATGACCAGCTCGCCGCCATGGTGGCAGCACGCGAGGATGGCCTGATCGGCGGCATCGGCCTCAGCAACATCACGCCCGGCCACCTCCGCCGCGCGCTGGCGATCACCGATATCGCCTGCGTGCAGAACCTGCTGAACATGGCCGACCGGCGGTCCATGCCGGTACTCGAGGAGTGTCACGCCCGCGGCATCGCTTTCGTGCCGTTCTTCCCGCTCGGCTCCGGCTTCGCCCGCCCCGGCAACTCGGTCCAGGCTAGCCCAGCGGTTGCGGCCACCGCCGCCCGCCTGGGCTGCACGCCCGCCCAGGTGGCACTGGCCTGGCTGCTGGACCTGCGGCCAGAGGTGCTTTTGATCCCCGGCACATCCTCGATCAGCCATCTCGAGGAGAACATGGCCGTCGCGAATATCGGGCTTGATTCGGAAGCCCGCGACCTTCTCGGCTAAAGCTGATGGGAAGTGAACCACGTCCGTTCGGATAAGAAAATCACTCTCCAGAGCGGACGGGGGCGTGCCAGGTCCTCACTTAGCGCCGAGGCTAGGAACATCTAAGGCACTGGCTCGCGCGCCATGATGCTGGCCTGGGCAAGGCACAGGATCCCGGACAGGATTGCCTTGTCGGCCAGCGGAATGTAGCGGGCACCGGTCCTTTCCGATATCCATTGACCTCTTTCGTCGGCCGAGAATGAGAGCTGGACGAGATCCGGTCGCTGTTCCGGGAGGGGAAGCGACTTGTCACCGTGACCGGTACGGCGGGTCGGTAAGACCTGCCTGGCCCTGCAGCTGTGCTTGAGCGCCAGTGACCTGGGCGATGTTCCGCAGGCCGGTAGTCTGTGGCCTGAACTTCTCTCTCGACCGCGGCCGGCTTGCATGTGGTCTCCGAGCTGCTGCTGCACGAGCTGCATGAGGCGACGGGAGAACCGCCGGAAGCCACCTTGCAAAGGCTGGCGATCCTGGCGGAGCACCGGCGAGGGACCCCCTCCGCCGGCTAGAGCAGCCCCTCGCGCCTGATCAGCGCAGCGCGATAGCCACTGCCATCGCTCGCCTCTGATCGTCAGCTGCCAGCAATGAACAGCCGCTATCTCCTACCCGTGTTAGTAGACGAGTAGCTGGGGATCGCCGGGGTAAGCCCGGCATGCTCAGCCGGGCAGTGGCGACGGTAACCGGGTCGCCGTGAAACCTGAGGAGCTGGTTCGTTTGGCTGGCACGACGCTCAGTACTGCCATCGGCCGTCAGCGCCCCGAGCCCAGGGAGTCCGGCCGCGGGCCAGGAGTGCCACGGTGACGGCGGATCTGTATGGGACCGCGACCGCTCTTATTGAGCGCTCGGCGGCCGCGTATGTGTCCGGTGTGCCGGAAGATGCCGCAGACGATGGCCTTTTCGGGCCTGCCAGCGTCACGTGGCGGGTGAGCAGTGACCTGGCCTCGCCGGTGGCGGGGTTGCGGTCCCTGCTCATGCAGGCGCTGCATCCGCTGGCGATGGCTGGTGTCGATCAGCACAGTGGCTGGCGCCGGGACCCGGTCGGCAGGCTCGCCACCACCTCGGCGTACCTGGCCACGATCACCTTCGGCGAGCGGGCGGTGGCCGAGCGGGCCGCGGCCCGGGTCCGGCGCATCCATGATCATGTCCGCGGCGCCGACACGGTCACCGGCCGCCCGTACGCGGCGGGCGACCCAGCGCTCCTGCTGTGGGTGCACGTGGCCCTGGTCCAGTCCAGCCTGGCGGCCAGCTGGGCGTTCGGGACGCCGCTGTCGGCTGTGGACAGTGATCGCTACGTCGCGGAGATGATGGTCGCGGCCGAGCTTGCTGGCGTGCCCCGGCCGCTGGTCCCCGCCAGCGTCGCGGGCCTCGAACGGTACATCGCATCGGTCCGGCCCGAGCTGCGCTGCACGCCAGCGGCCGCTGAGTCAATGGCCTACCTGCTCGATCCGCCCGGCCTGGACGGGGAGGTCGCCGGGTTCTGGCAGGATGTCCGCGACGCCGCCATCGCCGTGCTCCCGGAGTGGGCGCGGCAGATGTACGGCTATAGCGCTCCGCCGCTGTCGCCGGGCCGCCGAGCGGGAATCCGGCAGTCGCTCGGCGTCCTTGATGCCATGTTCCTTGGTGAGCCTGGCGTGCTTGAGACGCGGCAGCGGCTCACCCTGCGGATGCGCACGGCGCGGTCCGCATGAAGGCCAAGAGGCTCCTCGCCACGGTAACGGCCGGCGGCGCCATCGCGGCCCTGGCCTTGGCCTTGCTCCGTCGGCGCGGACGGCTGCGCATGGATCGCGGGCGTGCGGCGCTCCGGCTGGCTATGCGCGGCGGGGCCCGCTATGCGGCCAGCGCGCCGCGGCTGTTCGCGGCCGCGGGTGAGCAACGCCAGCTGCTGCGAGAGGACATGGCCCTGCAGACCGCCGAAGACGTCGCCGACACCCTGGGGACCATGAAGGGCGTCATGATGAAGATCGGCCAGATGGCCAGCTACGTCGACGGTGGCCTGTCTCCCGGCGTCCGCCGCACGCTGTCCCGCTTGCAGGACAGCGTCCCGCCAATGAGCGGCGAGCTCACCGCGCAGGTCGTTAGGGAAGAACTGGGGCTGCCGCCGGAGCGGGCGTTCGCGCGCTGGGATCCGCAGCCCATCGCCGCCGCCTCGATCGGGCAGGTGCACCGCGCGGTCACCCTCGACGGCCGTGCGGTCGCCGTCAAGGTCCAGTACCCAGGCATCGCCGAGACCATCGCGGCCGACCTGCGCAACGTCGCGCTGCTCCGCCGGATGCTGCGCATCACCGCGCCGGCCCAGGACGTCGACGCGCTGATAGCCGAACTGCGGGACCGGGTCCTGGAGGACCTTGACTACCGCCGCGAGGCCGCCAACCAGCGTCTCCTGGCCGCCTGCCCAGGCGCGCCCCGGATGCCGTCGCCGATGCCATAGCGGCGTTCCTGGCAGCGGTGGAAGATCCCGCCAGCCCACGATGAGGCGCACAGCCTCCCCTTCGGGGACGGGTCGCGTCACGGCAAGCTTGTCCAGGCCGATCGCGACGCCGCCGACCGACCATGGGGGGACCAGCAGTGAAGGACGCACTCCGGAGAGAAGCGCCGACATCCCGGTCCTCTAGTCACCGGTCGCGTGAACATCTGATGAGTACTATCCGTGATAGTAGAAAGGGGCTGGCATAAGCCGGTCAGACCCAGTGCCATGCAAGCAGGCGTGTGCTGCCGGAGAAGGGGTTGTTAGCAGTGATTGCCGCCATCTTGATCATATTGGTGATACTTGCCGTGGCCGGCGTGGTCGCGGTTGGCCGTTCGGTGCGGGTGGTGCAGCAGTTCGAGCAGGGCATCGTGTTCCGGTTCGGCAAGATCCAGTCGCCGCCGCGGGGCGCGGGCCTGACGGTGATCCGGCCGGTCGGCGACCGGATGCAGAAGGTCAACATGCAGATCGTCGCCATGGCGGTCCCGGCCCAGGACGGCATCACCAAAGACAACGTGACCGTCCGGGTCGACGCGGTGGTCTACTTCCGGGTAGTCGACCCGATCAAGGCCACGGTGAACGT
>Ga0114129_10010723_pt1 | contig 13065 bp, 9 predicted proteins | sample RhiMetdeltSRZDD1_FD_80071 | JGI IMG/M metagenome (GOLD analysis project Ga0114129, IMG submission 80071) | Populus rhizosphere microbial communities from Tennessee, USA - Rhizosphere MetaG P. deltoides SRZDD1 (version 2) (version 2) | ecosystem: Host-associated > Plants > Roots > Rhizosphere >...
GCGCCGGACCGCGCGTATCTGACACTCTGGCCAACGGCGAAGGCCCCGGACCGCGGTCCGGGGCCTTCGCCGTTTCGCTGTTTCCGCTGTGCGGCGTCAGGAAGTCAGCGGGTCCAGCGGGCGATCACGGTCTCCGCACCGATCACGCGGTCGCCCGGAGCGACGAGCGCTTCGGCCGCGTCAGCGGGCAGGTAAACGTCGGTACGCGAGCCGAAGCGGATGAGGCCGAACCGCTCACCCTTGGCGACGAGGGCACCGACGGGCGCCCGCTGCACGATCCGCCGGGCGATCAGACCCGTCCGCTGCGCGACGACGACCTTGCCGCGCCCGTGCGCTTCCTCCAGCACGGTGTAGGCGGCGACGTTGTGCTCCGCCTCGGCCCTCATCGCGGCGGCGTAGCCACCGTCCTCGACGAAGTAGTCGACGACCTTCCCGGCCACCGGGCAGCGGTTGATGTGCACGTCGAGGACCGACAGGAAGACGGCGATGCGCAGGAACTCCTCGTCGGCGAAGCGCTCGTCGTAGAGGCGCTCGACCGACAGCACCTTGCCGTCGCTGGCCGCCACGACCGCCGCCGGGTCGCTGGGCACCGAGCGGTGCGGGTCGCGGAAGAAGGCGGCCACCGGCGCCGCCGCGAGGGCCGGCAGCCACCAGGCCCGCGACTTCGGCCGGATCGTCTTCAGCAGCGCAGCGGCACCGAGCGCGAGGCCGGCCGCGGCCACGCCGTTGGAGTCGATGTGCATCGAGCCGGTCAGCGGCACGCTGGACGTCCGGAAGGTGGGGGACAGGCCCGCTGCCGCCGACGCCGCCGCCTCGGTGAACCGCAGCTTGTGTACGCGCACCGGTGGCGTGTTGAGCAGGACGAGATCCGAGCCGACGCCGTACTGAGCGCTGCGCCGGTCGAGTTCGTCGGCGGCACCGCCGGCGACCCCGGGCACGGCGACCACCGCGACGACGAGAACACCGCCCTCGGCGACCAGCTTCGTCAGGCCCTCGACGGTCAGGCGGGCATCTTCCGCCGCGCCGACCACGGGCTCGGCGACGACCACGATCTCGGCGGGGGACGCCTCGGTGGGCGTCTGCACGACCGTGCACGCCTCGGCGATCTCGGTGTCCAGCGAAGCGATGTACGCCCGCAGCGCGGCCGACTGGTCACCACCGACGATCGTCAGCGTGTCGTCGGGCTGCAGCGCGTCCAGCGCCTCCCCGAGGACCAGGGAATCCGGGCCGGCGCCGACCAGCAGCGCGGACTTGGGCCCCGGATGCCGCTGCAACTCAGCGGTGAGCGTACGCGCGGCGCGCTCGCCGATGCGGACCTGGCCGAGCGGGCCAACCGATACCTGCGACATGACTGTCCACCATTCCGTCTCCTGCGTACCCGGGTCAGCATATGCTGTGCCACCGGGCCTCGCTTCCAGCGAGTGCCGGGCATCCGTCTTCGAGGCTGACACCGCAGACGCCCAGAGATCCTCGTGCCTGCGGCCCGCAGATCTTGGACGTCTTCGGTCGGCAGCCGGATGCCATGGGCCAGGGCATCGTGGGTCAGGTTACGGGCGGGCCCAGCAACACAGCTCGCGGGCGCCGGGATGTGTGAATCCCCGGCGCCCGCGGCGCACCCCCCAGTGCGGCCCTTTAGAACCCCCGGTCCTCGGGCTTGCTTTCGGTGACCGCCGGAAACTCGGAGGTCGAGTCGGTGGCGGGCGTTTCATAGGGCGACGGCTCCGCCGGGGACCGGCGGTCGGCCCGCGGTCCCCGCAGGGAGGAGACGATGCCGAACAGCCCGGCCGCGATCAGGGCACCAGCGATGTACCAGCCCGCGTCGGGCAGGTCCACCCGGGTGCTGTGCCGGACGATCCAGCTGCCCGCCACGAGCAGGAAGATCAGGCCGAACACCAGCGACAGGACGTCGAGCGAGTGCCGCTTCATCGGGACACCTCCGCGTTGCCGAGACTGACATGGATGTCCAGGTGCAGCTTGCCGCCGCCGGCGCCGTCCGGGCCGAGGTCGGTGACGGAGAAGTCGCTGATGCGTACGCCGTTGGCGTTGCGGTCGAAGACCGTGGCGCTGCCGAGCCGGACGGTGGTGTTGGTGGTGACATCCACGTCCGGCGGTACGACGACGCGCAGGTCACCGGCCTGGACGTCGAGCTGGACGGTGGCGTCCTGGCCGGTGAAGTCCAGCTCGCGCAGGTCTAGCTCGGCCGAGCCGGCCTTGTGGCTGTAGGCGCTCTGCAGCTCGCCGAAGGTCTGCGGGGTCCAGGTGACGTCGCCGCCGCCGCTGCCGCCGTCCCTCCAGTCGAAGTTGTCGTCGATGCCGGACACGCTGAGCGCCAGGATCAGCGCCAGGCCGACGAAGATCATGCCCCGGGCCCGGCCGGCGATCGCGCCGAGGACCAGGCCGGCGCCGACGACCGTCAGAGCGGCCGCGAAGTATGCCGCCACCGGGATGTCGAAGACGCCGCCGACGTCGAGCAGGCCCATGGTGCCCAGGACGACCAGGGCCACGGACAGGATGAGCCCGCCCAGCCGGGACGGCTCCTTCGGCGGCTTCGGCGGCTTGACCGCGACCGGCGGTACCGGCGGAGGCGGTGGCACGTACGGCCCGTGCGGGGCGAACGCGGGCTGGTATCCCGGTGGCACAGAAGCCTCGCTTCCTCCGGCCGGCCCGGACGCGGGTGCGACCGGATAGGCCGCTGGGTAGGGCGGGTAGCCGCCCGGCGGTGGTGCGGCGTACGGCTGCCCCGGCGGGGTGTCCCGCTTCGGCAACGCATAGAAGACGATCACTCCGATCGCGACCAGCGCGATGAGCGCCCAGATGGTGGGCCACCCGTTGCCGCCCATCGACGACAGCAGGATCAGGACGGTGATGACGCCGACGATCACGGTCAGGGTGGCGGAGGTGGACGAGCGGCCCCGCCCGAACACCGCCTCGACCGGGGACGCCGTGTCGCCGTCGGCGGGCGTACCCAGCCACAACACCAGGTACGCCAGCAGGCCGAACCCGCCGAAGAAGGCGAGTACGACGAAAAGAACCCGCCACAGCACCGGATCGGTGTTGGTGGCCCGAGCCACGGCACCGCTCACACCTGCGAGATAGCGGCCGGTACGCGGCCGGACGAGGCCGTAGCGCGCCGCGAACGCGCCCTGCGGTGGCGGCGCCGGTGGCGGAGGAGAAGGAGGGGCATCCGTCACCGGCGGCTGCGGCGGCAGCTGGCCCGTGGCGTCGTCGCCCGCGGCCGCCCGGCGGCCCGTCGACTCGTCGTCGGCGGATCCGGCCGGCTGGGCCGCCGGCGGGGTGTCGGAGAACTCGGTCATGCCACCATGGTGCGGCCGCCGGCGCCTCAGATGCCTCCGGCGCGGACCCTGACCGCACCCTGATAATCCAGCTCACACGAGAATCAGGGTCGGCTAGGGTCGTCGCCCGACCGAGCGCGTGTGACGATCGTGTGGTGACCACCACCGCGTACACGCCGCTGCGCCGCAGCCGCTCGGACCGCATGGTCGCGGGCGTCGCCGCCGGCATCGCGCAGCATGTGCGCGTACCGCCGACCTTCATCCGGATCGCGTTCCTCGCCCTCCTCGCGGCGCACGGTCTCGGAGCCGTGTTGTACGCCATCTACTGGGCGGTTTTGAAGGACGAGGACACCGAGGGCCGGGTCCACCGCGACTTCGCCCGCATCGTGCCGTTCGCCGTCCTGGGCGTCGGCGTCGTGGTCATCATGATCATGGCATCCGGTGCCGACGGCATCTCGCTCGCGGCCGGCTGGCTCGTCGCGCTCGTCGTGGTCGGGGCGGGGCTCATCTGGCACCAGGCCGAGCCGAGCCGGGTCACCCGCTTCGGCCGGGTGCTCACCGACCGCCGGCCGACGTTCGTGCTCAGCCTCATCGGCGGCGGCATCCTCGTCTCCGTGGGCGTCATCGGACTGGCCACGGTGTACTACCCCGGCAGCCGGGGTCCGAGCCTGTCCGTCGTGGCGCTGAGCGCCCTCTTCGCCGTCATCGCGCTCGCCGGTGTCGGCGTCGTTGCCGCGCCGGCCTTGTGGCGTACCGCCACGGCGTTGCGGGCGGAGAAGGAAGGCCGCATCCGCGAGCAGGAGCGAGCCGAGCTGGCCGCGATGATCCACGACCAGGTTCTGCATACGCTGGCATTGATCCAGCGCAACTCCGCCGATCCGGCGACCGTGACGCGGCTGGCTCGCGGCCAGGAACGCTCCCTGCGCAACTGGCTCTACAAGCCGATGGGCTCGGCCTCGGAGTTCTTCGGCGCCGCCGTCGAGGAGGCCGCCGCCGAGGTCGAGGACACCTACGCGATCGCCGTCGAGACGGTCGTGGTCGGCGACCGCGAGGTGGACGAGCGCACCCGCGCACTGGTCGCGGCCACCCGCGAGGCCCTGGTCAACGCCGCGCGCCACGCCAAGGTCGCCACCATTTCGTTGTACGCCGAAGTGGAGCCCGACGAGATCAGCGTCTTCGTACGCGACCGCGGTGCGGGCTTCGATATGTCGACGATCGACGACAACCGGCACGGCGTGAGAGGCTCCATCGTCGGCCGGATGCGACGGCACGGCGGCCGCGCCGACATTCGCAGCGAACCCGGTGAAGGCACCGAGGTACGCCTGCACCTGCCGGTCGGTCCGGTCAAGGAGGTAACCGCGACATGAGCGACTCAGAATCCCCGGCGGCGCAACCGCGGCTTCGGGTGTTCCTTGTGGACGATCACGCTATGTTCCGCGCCGGCGTACGGGCGGAACTGGGCGTCCATGTGGACGTCATCGGAGAGGCGGCCACCGTACCCGAAGCGATCACCGCCATCGCGGCCGAACGCCCCGATGTCGTACTGCTAGATGTGCACATGCCCGACGGTGGCGGCCGCGCCGTCCTGGACGCGATCCGGCGTACGCACCCGGCGGTGAAGTTCTTGGCGCTCAGCGTCTCCGACGCGGCCGAGGACGTCATCGGCCTGATCCGGGCGGGCGCCCGGGGCTACGTCACGAAGACCATCTCGCCGGACGAGCTGGCGGCCGCGATCCGCCGGGTCGCCGAGGGCGATGCCGTGTTCAGCCCGCGCCTGGCGGGTTTCGTGCTCGACGCCTTCGCGTCCCGCCCCGACGCTACGGTCGCCGATCCGGAATTGGATCAGCTGACCAACCGGGAGCGCGAAGTATTGCGCCTGCTCGCCCGCGGGTACGCGTACAAGGAGATCGCCAAGGAGCTGTACATCTCGATCAAGACCGTCGAGACGCACGTCAGCAACGTTCTGCGGAAACTGCAGATGAGCAACCGCTACGAGCTGTCGCGCTGGGCCGCTGACCGGCGCTTGGTTTAGCCGTTTACAGCGGGCCGCGGCCGGCGCGCAGGATCAGCAACGCCAGCTGCGTCCCGTCGGCACCGAGTTCGGCGCGGAACCGGTCGAGGATCTCGCGCTCGCGCGACAGCACCAGGCGGGTGCCGCCCGACGCGACCCGGGTGGCGCCGACAGTCCGGGAGATCTCGGCGCGCTCTTTCCACAGGGCGATCAGCGCCGCGTCGATCTCGTCGATCCGCGCCCGCAGATTGAGGATCTCCCCGGCGGCACTGGCTTCGGAAGTGCCGGTGCCGCCGAGGCCGTCCGCCGGCTCGGTCAGGGTCTGGCTCATCGTGCGCGTACTCCTTCGTTTCGCGGGCCGGCCCGCCGCGGTCCGGGGCGCGAATGCGAAAGCCCCGGGCTCGGCGGGAGCCCGGGGCTTTCGTAACGGTCGCGGTGCGGTCAGGCGCGACTTACGGCAGCGGGACTCCCGTGGCCGTAGAAATAAAATCGCACCTGCTCGATCACGGGACCAACTATGCCATGGACCCGTTCGAAGTCAAGAGCATCCGCCACCATCTGGGACTCACGCCACCTTCGTGATCCGGTTGGCCGGGCCGGGTGCGATCGGACCGGTACCGAGGTGCGCGACCAGCGCATCGATGTCGAAACCGGGCGCGAAGACGCGGTTGGGGTCCAGCCGCAGGTTGGTGAACCCGTCGCCGCCGTTGGCCAGGAAGTCGTTCGTCGTCAGCTGGTAGGTCGCGGCCGGGTCGATCGGGGTGCCGTTGAGCCGCATGTCGCTGATCCGCGAGCCCAGCGCCGCCGCCGTCGAGTACGAGTACGTGAAGCCGTCGCTGACCTGCAGGATGCGGGTCGTGCCCTGGCCGGCGTACCCGGCGAACTGCTGCTCCAGGACCTCCTTGATCTGGGCGCCGGTGACCTTCTGCGTGACCACCAGGTTGTTGAACGGCTGGACCGTGAAGCACTCGCCGTAGGTCACGTCACCGGGTGCCTCGCCGCCGGACGACAGGGCGAACGGCAGGTCGGCGCGGATGCCGCCGGGGTTCATGAACGCGATCTGCGCCCCGGCCGCCTGCGTGTACGCCAGCTGAGCGTCCGCGATCACGTCACCGAGCGGGCTCTCGCCGGCGGCGTTGGCCGTACGCGAGATGTCGGTGGTGATCTTGCCGACGACGCGGTTGGCGATCGGAGCGATGGCGGTGCGGTACTTGTCCGCAATCACCTTCGCCTCGGGGTCGATCAGTTCGGTGTTGCGCACCGGTACGCCGTTGACGATCTGCCACGACCCGTCGGGGTTGCGTACGCCGTTCTCCACGATCACGTTGTGCGCCTCGACCGACGTGAACCGGTCGGTCTTCTTGTCCATCGTGAACGAGATGTCGGTGACCAGCTGGCCGTTGCTGCCGGCGCTGGTGACGACGATGTTGGTGCCCTGCGAGTTGGGCAGCGCGCACGAGTAGAACCGGTGGGTGTGCCCGGACACGACGATGCCGTACGCCGGGTCGAGGCCGGCCACGATCGGCGCGATGTCGCCGGTGAAGCCGACGCAGCTGGACACGTCGGTGCTGACGCTCTGCTGCCCGCCCTGGTGGATCAGCAGCACCAGCGACTTGATGCCGAGCATCCGCAGCACGCGGGCGTAGTGGTTGGCCGTCTCGATCTCGTCCTTGAACTCGACCGTGGTGATGCCGGCCGGGTTGACGATCGTCGGAGTCTGCTCCAGGGTCATTCCCACGAAGCCGACCGGTACGCCCTGCACGAGCTTGACCGAGACGGGCGCGAGGAACGGCAGGTTCGTACGCCGGTCGACGACGTTGGCCGCGAGGTACTTGAACTCGGCGCCGCTGAAGCCGTCGCCGTCCTGGCATCCGTCGGTGGGGTGGCAGCCGCCGAACTGCATGCGGCGCAGCTCGGTGGTGCCCTCGTCGAACTCGTGGTTGCCCACGGAGGACAGCTCGAGGTCGAGGTTGTTCATCAGCTCGATCGACGGCTCGTCATGGAAGCCGGCGCTGACCAGCGGCGTGGCGCCGATGAGGTCGCCGGCGCCGACCGTCAGCGACCGCTCGCCCGAGGCCTCCGCCTCGGCCCGCAGCCGCTTGACCCACGTTGTCAGATACTCGACGCCGCCGGCCGGGGTCCCGTTGATGAGACCGCCGCTGCCCGTCGGCGGGTCGATGGCGCCGTGGAAGTCGTTGAATGACAACAGGTTGCCGTGAGCCGTCTGGCCGGGCGGGTTCGGCGCGCCATAGGTCACCGAGACCGGCGTCATGGGCGTCCAGCCCGGCGCGGCCGGTGCGGGCTGGCGCGATGAGGCCAGCGGCAGCGCGGCCACCACGGCGAGCGCGAGGGCCGGCACGGCGGAAAGCCGCAGCACGGAGCCGGTTCTGCGGGATCGGGACATCAGGTGTTCGCCTCCGAAGTGGTTTACGTCGGCCGTCCCGCGGTTCGGGACGCCCGCCTCATCTTCGGTGATTGAGTAGGGAGATCACCAGACCGGACACGGAGTTGGAAAAGTGTTGTCGGTACCCCGGCATAGACTTCACTTCCGATGCACGCGTTATTCGATCTCTCAGCTTTCGAGGGCGGCGGGGACCGGCCGTCCGGCTCCTCGGCCGCCGGTCCGGCCGATGCCTCCACTGCGCCCGCTGTCGCCGCTCCGGCTCAGGCTCAACCATCGCAGGGCCGAGCGCCCGCGAGGGACGGCGGGAAGTGGCCGGGCCGCCGCCCGTCGCTGGAGGAGCTGCTCGAAGGGCTCAATCCGCCGCAGCGGGAAGCGGTCACCCATCAGGGCTCGCCACTGCTCATCGTGGCCGGTGCCGGCTCGGGCAAGACGCGCGTACTCACGCAGCGGATCGCGTACCTGCTGGCCGCTCGGGGCGTGCATCCGGGCGAGATCCTGGCGATCACGTTCACCAACAAGGCCGCCGGCGAGCTGAAGGAGCGCGTCGCCGCGGTCGTCGGTGGCCGGGCTCGCATCATGTGGGTCAGCACGTTCCACAGCGCCTGCCTGCGCATCCTGCGGGCCGAGCACGAGCTGGCCGGGCTCAAGAGCAGCTTCACGATCTACGACGCCGACGACTCGCGGCGCCTGATGACCATGGTCTGCCGGGAGCTGGACCTCGACCCGAAGCGGTATCCGCCGCGAGCGCTGCTCGGTCAGCTCGGCAACCTGAAGAACGAGCTGGTCGACGCCGCCTCCTTCGAGCCCAAAGGCCCGGCCGAGCGGGTGCTGGCCGAGGCGTACACGCTGTATCAGCGCAAGCTGAAGGAGGCGCACGCGCTCGACTTCGACGACCTCATCATGCGTACGGTCCACCTCTTGCAAGCGATGCCGCAGGTGACCGAGAAGTACCGCCGCCGGTTCAAGCACATCCTGGTCGACGAGTACCAGGACACCAACCACGCGCAATACGTTCTCGTACGCGAACTCGTCGGCAGCACCGGAGAACTGTGCGTGGTCGGCGACGCCGACCAATCCATCTACGCCTTCCGCGGCGCGACGATCCGCAACATCCTGGAGTTCGAGCGCGACTACCCGCAGGCGCGCACGATCATGCTGGAGCAGAACTACCGCTCCACGCAGACGATCCTCACCGCCGCCAACGCGGTCATCGACCGCAACCCGGGCCGCAAACCCAAGCGGCTGTGGTCCGACCAGGGCGAGGGCGAGAAGATCGTCGGCTATGTGGCCGACTCGGAGCACGCCGAAGCCGACTGGGTGGCCCGCCAGATCGACGCCCTGGGCGACGCCGACGAGGCCCGCCCGGGAGACGTGGCGGTCTTCTACCGCACCAACGCCCAGTCGCGTGTGTTCGAAGAAGTGTTCATCCGCTTCGGATTGCCCTACAAGGTCGTCGGCGGCGTCCGCTTCTACGAGCGCAAGGAAGTGAAGGACGCGCTGGCGTACCTGCGGGCGGTGGCCAACGAGGACGACACCGTCTCCGTACGCCGCATCGTCAACGTCCCCAAGCGCGGCGTCGGTGAACGCGCAGAGGCGTGCGTCGACGCCCTGGCCGGCCGCGACCGCATCTCGTTCGGAGCCGCCCTGCACCGGGCCTCCGAGGCGCCGGGCATCTCCACCCGCGCCGCCAACTCGATCCGCGAGTTCGTGCAGCTGCTCGACGACGCCCGCGAGATGGCTCGGACGGCTCCGCCCGAGGAGGTCCTGGAGCTGCTGCTCACCGGCTCGGGATACCTCACCGACCTGGAGGCCAGCCTCGACCCGCAGGACGAGGGCCGGGTGGAGAACCTTCAGGAACTCGTGAGCGTGGCCCGCGAGTACACGGAGCGTGCCCTAGCGCTGGACGAACCGGCGACGCTGGACGGCTTCCTCGAACAGGTCGCACTGGTGGCCGACGCCGACGAGGTGCCCAACGACGACCCCGACCACCAGGGCGTGGTCACCTTGATGACGCTGCACACCGCCAAGGGCCTGGAATTCCCGGTCGTCTTCCTCACCGGCCTGGAGGACGGCGTCTTCCCGCATATGCGCAGCCTCAGCGAACCCAGCGAACTGGAAGAGGAGCGGCGGCTGGCGTACGTCGGGATCACCCGGGCGCGGCGGCGGCTCTTCCTCAGCCGCGCGGCCACCCGCTCGGCCTGGGGCCAGCCGCAGTACAACCCACCGTCGCGGTTTCTTGAGGAGCTGCCGACCGAGACCACCCACTGGGAGCGTACCGAGAGCGCGGCGACCTCCTGGGGCGGCGGCATCGGCTCCCGCGAGCGCACGTCGTCGTTCGTCGGCGGCACCAGCCGGGCATCGGAGATCGCGTCGCGCATCGGTGTCGACGCGTCCCGCCTCGCGACCGCGAGCGACCTGGCCAAGGTCCCATCGCTGGAGCCCGGCGACCGCGTCAACCATCAGCGGTACGGCATGGGCCGAGTCGTCGTCGTCGAGGGGCACGGGCCGCGGGCTCAGGTCCAGGTCGACTTCGGCGACCAGGTTGTGTGGCTGGTGCTGCGGCACGCTTCGCTAGAGAAGATCTAAGCCAGCTGCGGAACTCCAAGATCTGGTTCAGATCAGGGATATTGCACGCTTGTGACCGGTCACATGCGGTCATAACCGTGATCTAACCGGGATCTTGGCCAGTGGTCCACGCGGACCTGGCAGGCCACGGCCGCCCAGCGGCCGGGGCCGGTGCCCGACGGGAGCAACGCAGGGTGAGCCCCGCGGGCATGGGACATAGAAAGGTTCTAAAAAGAGCGCTCCGCGCGCTCAACCACATTGAGTAGGAGCATCGCGCGCGTCATCGGCCCGACGCCACCCGGCATCGGTGCGATCCACCCCGCGACCGATGCGACCTCGGGCGCGACGTCGCCCGTGTACCGGCCCTTGCCGTCGTCGCCGACGACTCGGGTGATGCCGACGTCGACGACCGCCGCGCCGGGGCGGACCATGTCGGCCGTCAGCAGGCCGGGGTTGCCCGCGGCGGCGACGACGATGTCGGCTCGGCGGGTATGGGCGGCCAGGTCCTTGGTTCCGGTGTGGCACTGCGTCACGGTCGCGTTTTCGCTGCGGCGCGTGAGCAGCAGGCCGAGGGGCCGGCCGACGGTGGTGCCGCGGCCGATCACGCAGACTTCGGCGCCGTTGAGCGGCACGTCGTAGCGGCGGAGGAGTTCGACGATGCCGCGCGGGGTGCAGGGCAGCGGGCCGGGGTAGCCGAGGACGAGCCGGCCGAGGTTGACCGGGTGCAGGCCGTCGGCGTCCTTGCCGGGGTCGATCAATTCGAGGGCGCGCTGCTCGGACAGGCCGCGCGGGAGGGGCAGCTGGACGATGTAGCCGTGGCAGGCGGGGTCGGCGTTGAGGCCGGTCAGCGCCTGGTCGACTTCGGCCTGGGTGGCGGTCGCGGGCAGGTCGACGCGCAGAGACGCGATGCCCACCTCGGCGCAGTCGTTGTGCTTGCCGCTCACGTACGCGTGCGAGCCGGGGTCGTCGCCGACCAGCACCGTGCCGAGCCCGGGGGTGATGCCGCGGGCGCGCAGCGCGCTGACCCGTTCCCGAAGCTCTGCCTTGATTGCCGCCGCGGTGGCCTTGCCGTCCAGGATGCTCGCCGTCACGCGTCCATGGTGCCAGGTGTCCGGAAGGCGGGCAGCCGGGGCTATACCCGTGCCTGTGGATAACTCATCAAGATCAGAGTCCCTGTGATGTTGTTCTAACGGCAGTCTCACAGCGTTGATCTCTGTAAGAAGCATCACTTTCGGCCTCGGCGAGTCGTGCGTTCCAGCATGTGGGCCGCGATATCGGCACGAACCGGTCAGACGGGAGTGACCCACAGTGACCGGCGAAGCGGTCCGTCAGAAACCGACAAACGGGGACGATAAGGTATCGACGATACGCCGCCGACCGGGCCCGGCATATACCAGCGCGTACCGATGAAATGCAAGTTCAGAGGCGGTTTGGAGACCGGTTCGAGATCTTCGGAGTTTGTGCGGACGTCCAGCTACGACCTACCTTTGCCGGACGTTGTCGTGGGTCACACCCAGTGACGACGCATGAGATCAAGGAGGCTCCATGCAGGTTCGCAGGCTCGCTGCCTGGACTGCGATCCCGCTCGTCACCGCGTTCGGCCTGGCGGCCTGCGGCGGGGGCGGCGACAGCAGCAGCAGTTCTTCGGGGGTTGTCAAGATCGGCATCGCCGAGCCCCAGTTCCTTTCCCCGGCGCAGACGAATGAGACCAGTGGCTCTCAGGTCCTGGCCGCGCTCTTCGCGCCGCTGGTGGACTACGACGCCGACAACAAGCCGTTCGAGGTGCAGGCCGAGTCGATCACCACGACCGACAACAAGACCTGGGACATCAAGATTAAGAACGGCTGGACGTTCCACGACGGCACCCCCGTCACGGCTGACAGCTACATCGACGCCTGGAACGCGGCGGCGTACACCGGTGCGGCCAACAACGCGTACTTCTTCTCGCAGATCGAGGGGTACAACGACGTTGCTCCGGCCGACACCGCGACCACGCCGAAGACGAACAAGATGGCGGGCCTGAAGAAGGTCACCGACACGGAGTTCACCGTCACGCTGGCCGCTCCGTTCAGCGACTTCAAGTCGATGCTCGGCTACACCGCCTTCTACCCGCTGCCCAAGGTCGCCTTCGACGCCACCGGCAAGGTGAAGGACGACTTCCAGAACGCCCCGATCGGCGACGGCGCGTTCAAGATCGAGGGCACCTGGCAGCACGACCAGCAGATCTCCGTCACGAAGTACGACGGCTACAAGGGCACCCAGCCGAAGATCGACGGCGCCACGTTCAAGATCTACCAGCAGCCCTCGGCCGAGTACGCCGACCTGCTGGCCGGCAGCAACGACGTCATGAAGACGATCCCGACCGAGAACCTCGGCACCGCCGAGGGCGACCTGGGCGACCGCTACCTGCAGAGCCCGGCCTCGACCTTCCAGATGCTGGCGTTCCCGACCTACGACAAGGCGTTCTCGAACGTCGACGTCCGCAAGGCGATCTCGATGGCGATCGACCGCCAGGCGATCGTGGACTCGGTCTTCAAGGGCTCGCAGAAGGTTGCGACCTCGTTCGTGTCGCCGGTCGTGGCCGGTTACCGCGACAACACCTGCGGCGCGAACTGCGAGTTCAAGCCGGCTGAGGCGAAGACCCTCTACCAGCAGGCGGGTGGCCCGGCCAAGCTGACCATCAGCTACAACGCCGACGGTGGCCACAAGGACTGGGTCGACGCGACCTGCAACCAGCTCAAGACCAACCTGGGCGTCGAGTGCGTCGGCCAGCCCGAGGCGAAGTTCGCCGA
>Ga0114129_10010724_pt1 | contig 13065 bp, 6 predicted proteins | sample RhiMetdeltSRZDD1_FD_80071 | JGI IMG/M metagenome (GOLD analysis project Ga0114129, IMG submission 80071) | Populus rhizosphere microbial communities from Tennessee, USA - Rhizosphere MetaG P. deltoides SRZDD1 (version 2) (version 2) | ecosystem: Host-associated > Plants > Roots > Rhizosphere >...
CTTTTATCACAATCTCACCAGTGATTTCGATGGGCCTTTTTGAGGGCAGATGAAAAGTTTATTTCGAAGACCGAAGATCAAATACGCGCGTCGGGACAGACTGAACTCGCCGCGTGACATGCCACTTCCTATCTCTGCTCCACGACGGAACACATTTCCTCACACCACACGGACCGGAACGAGTGTTGAACACAGACGAGCTTAGGAACCGGAACGGCAACGCGGAGCCTTTATGCAGTAGAACCCCCGTGCCGCGGTATTCGATCTCTAAAGCGTCGCCAAGCGCGATGTCATAATGCGCACCATGGCTGGACTGACTCGCCGACAGATGCTGCTATCAGTGCCCACGGTTGCGTTCGCTCGGCAGGCACTTGCAGTAGGCTCTCCATCGATCAGCCAGCCCGGCGGCGCTGCGCCAATCCGCGTGCGTGCCATCAATCATCTCGGGCTCGCCGTGTCGGATCCGAAGCGCTCGGTCGACTTTTACCAGGGCCTTTTCGGGATGCCGATTCAAGCTCGGGTCGAAAGCACGACGATTCTGCGCATCGGCGCCGGTCCGCAATTCATCTCGATTGCCCCGGTGGCGGCCAATACGTCGCCGAGCATCAATCACTTCTGCCTGGGCGTTGAGGGATTCGGGCTCGACCGTGTGCTTGCCGCCCTGGCAGCGCACGGCGTGGCGAAGAGCGAAACGGTCGGTCCGATGAAGGCTTCGGTGACAATGCGGGGCGATGCGGCCGATCTCCTGTTCGGCGATCCCGACGGCATCGTCTGCCAGCTTCAGGCCGCCGACTATTGCGGCGGATCCGGTCCACTTGGGAACGTGTGCAAGAACGTCGAGCGGTCGACGAAGAAAGGTTTGATTGCGCTTCGCGATCTGAATCACCTCACGATCTTTTCGCCGGACTCGGCTCGGGCGAACAAGTTCTATCAGGATCTGTTCGGCTTCGGCATCCGCTCGTATCAGGGTCCCACTGCACCGACACTCGCCGTCGGACCGACCGTGGAATTCCTGATGTTCACCGGCGGCGGCGCTCCGGCTCGCGGCGCCGCGCCGGCCGCGCCGCGGCCGGCGAGCATCAACCACGGCTGCATGACCATCGACACCTTCAAGCCGGACGAGGTGCTCAAAACGCTCGAGACATTCGGTCTGAAGCCGCGCGAGACCGCCCAGGGGCCGGTGGGCCCGATGCGGCACTACGTGACGATGAGGATGGAGAATCGCGGAGGTGCGCCGGAAGGCACGCCGGAGCTGTACTTCACCGACCCGGACGGCATCCTGATGCAGCTGCAGGATACGAGCTACTGCGGCGGAAGCGGATTCCTCGGCAACAGTTGCCGATAAAGACGAGACCACGAAGACACGAAGTGGCTTCGTGGTTCGCCTTGTTCCTTGACGTTTTAGAACTTCACTTCGAGCCCCACGCGGACGATTCGCGGGCTCTGGTTCTGTGCGATCTGATTGAACGTCGTCGACAGCACGTTGTTATTCCGCACGAGCACCGTGTTCGCGTTGAAGAGGTTGAAGACGTCGCCGACGAGCCTCAGCGACACGCCCTGGAGCTTGAACGTCCGCGCCGCCCGAATGTCGCTGTCCCACACCTTCGCATATCGGAAGTAGTCGATCGCCGGCGTGACGAGCACGCCCAGCGACTCGCCGCCGAGCGCCTGCACGCGGAACAGCGGGAACGGATAGCCCTGCCGTGCGAACACGTTCGCGCTGGCCTCGATGCCGTATGCCGCGACGTACAGGCCGTTCGCGTTCAGCTGCCACTTCGCGTTGAGGTACACGTTGCCGGAGCCGCTGCTCGCGCTGCTCACCGGCGCGAACTGGCCGCCGTCTATGAGCGGCTCGGAAACGGTTGGCGTCGGATTGCCGTTGGTGTCGTAGCGCCCGGCCGCACTCGAGAAATGCTCGCGCGCATTGTTGAACGAGAAGCCGACGCGCCCCATCCAGCGGTTCGACATCCGCTTGATCAGGGCCACTTCCAACCCATGGTAGTCCGTGGAGTAGCCGGGCACGGTCGCGGTGACGAATCCACCACCGCCCGCGATCACCTTGGCGCCGCTTGCGACGAAAGTCGGCACGCTGTAGGACGCGCCATCCGGCAGCGTTCCGGTGAGAACCGGACCCGCCGAATAGTCCGCAAGGGTGACGTTGACGCGAGGCGTGATGGCTCCAGAATTGTTGCCGAACAGATCGGTCGTCTTCGTGTAGCTGTAATTCAGCTGAAGCGCGAGGTGCGGCATCAGCTCGCGATCCACGCCGGCGACGAAGCTGTGCGTCTTCGGCGCCTCGAGGTCGGCGGAGAGCTGATTCGCAGAGGTCACAGCGGTGGGATTCGACGGATTGAATCCGCCGCCCTGTGTGAGTCGCTGGTCGGTCAGTACTTCGTCGGACTGCGCGAAATGATCTCTGTTGAGATCCACCCACCGATAGGTCGCCGATCCGGCCGTCGATGCCGGGTTCAGCCAGCCGATCGTCGTCGGGCTGAGCTGACCCGCATAGCGGCTGTAGGCGGCGCGCGCGATTGTCTTGCGGTTCTCGTCGAGCGCGAACGTCAGTCCGGCGCGCGGCGAGAACGTGTTCCAGGTGAACGGCGAGTCGTAACCGGGGAACGTCAGGCCCGGCACGAGATTCGGGAAGGCCTTGCTCGCCGCGATCGCGCTCGGCAGCGCGCGGCCGCCCTGATGATCGAAGCGTAGGCCAACGTTCATCGTCGCGCGCCCCTTGGAAATCGTGTCGCCGACATGAACGTTGAAGTAGTTCGCCCGGTTCGCGCCGTTGCCCTGCCGAAACACTTGCGCACGGAAATCGCTGGCTGAGTTCTCGAGTCCGAGGATGCCGTTGCCCGGCCATTCCGCCGACGTGATCGCATCGGTGGTGCGGAATCCGGTTCCCGCTTCGATGTCGTGGGTTGCGCCGAGCGCCTTCACGAAGGCGTGCGTGTCAACGCTCGCCGTCTGCTGCGGCCGCCGGCTGATGCTGTTCTGGAACGAGCCGAACGACTGGCCCAGGGTGAGGCTGCGGCCCGCCTGGAGGTTCATGCCCCCCTCGGGCGTCAGCGCGTTTCCGGTGTTGTAGTAGGCATACTTCACCGACACGAAGAGATTCGGATTCACCACGCGATCGTCGGCGATCTTCCACAGGCCGTGGAGCGGGAAGTCGGTGTAGGCGTTGTCCTGATGGAACGTCGCCGTCGGCGCGTCGAAGAGGATACCCGGGATGCCGGGGCTGCGGTAGTCCTTGATCTTCGAGCCGTTGAAGAACAGAAAGCTCACCATGTCCTTCTTGTCCGCCTGCCAGTTCAGTTTCACCGATGGGTTCTTCAGCTGCGTGCGATCGACCAGCGCGCCGGCGCGGCGCACCAGGCGGATGTCCTGCGAAGAGTACGACGCGTAGAACCACGCGCGATCGACGCGGATCGGGCCGCCGGCCTCGAAGCCGTAATCCGAGATCTGTTTGTTGTGGTCCGCAGTCTCGGAAGTAACCGGCGTCGCCAGGTTCTTGAGCTCTGCGGGGACGTTTGACGCTTCCATCGAGTCGTTCGCGAAGTAGCCGCGGAGGCCGCCATGGAATTTGTTCGTCCCTCGACGCGTCACGAGGTTGATGCCGATGCCGCCGGTCTGCTGCTTGATGTCCTGGCCGGCGGTCGCAACCTGGATCTCCTCGAAGTTGTCGAAGTTGAAATAGGTCGGCGGCGCACCCGCGGCAGCCATATCGGTGATGACGATGCCGTCGAGCGTCCACACCGTGTCCTGAGGCCTCGTGCCCTTCGAGACGACCGTCGGCGCTTGACCTGTTTCGTTGCCGCCGACGTTCACGCGGTCGAGAAGCACGCCTGGCACCGAGCGCACGAGCGAGAACGGATCGCGCGACGTCGGAACCTTCGAGAGCTCGTCGCTCGAGAATGTGGTCGACGTACCAGTCGCCGTCGCGTCCAGGATGGGCGCCGGCGCCGAGACGGTCAGCGATTCGATGTGCGGCGCAAGACGAAGCTCCATCGGCGCGTCGACGTTCCGGCCGATCGCGACGATGACGTCGCGCGAAGCCGCTCGAAAGCCCGAGAGCGTCGCGGTGATCTTGTACACGCCCGGCTGAAGGTTCAAAAAGCGGAAAGCGCCGTCCGGTTCAGTCGTGAACTGGAAGGTGGCGTCGGATCCCAGCAGAGTGACATCGGCGCCCGGGACGACGGCATGCTGTTCATCGCGGACCACGCCGCTGACACTGCCGCCCTGGGTTTGAGCGAGCGCGGAAACCGCGGTCGCAAGCAGAACTGCGCACGAAAGGATGAGGCGTTTCATGCCTCATTGTATGACTATATATGACATATAGGTCAACTAAAGTCTCCTTCAGACAGCACAAAGCGCGCAAGCTCATGCAGCTTTGAGTAGCGAACGTTACCTCGTACGGCCGCGCCACTCCTCAACCGTCAGCTCCCAGAGCTCGGCGGGCAGCCGCCCGGCGACATAGTCGCGCGGTCCGGCGGCGATGACCCGCATCCCTTGTTTTTCGGAAATCGTGCGCGACTCGACGTTGGCGATCGCTTTCGGTACACGAAGCACAGGGAATTTCAGCGTGTCGAACCAATAGTCGGTCACCGCGTTTGCGGCTTCGGTCATCAAACCCTGCCCCTGCCATTCGCGGCCGATCCAGAAGCCGCGGTTGTCGGTTTCGTGCTTTTTCAATCCAATCGCGCCGATGAGATTCTCCGCGTCGGTCTTGAGACGAATCGTCCAGTGCCATTCGTCGCCGCGCGCAATCGCCGGCAGCGCGATGTCGCGAATCCAGGTGAGCGCGCCGTCGGATGGATACGGCCACGGGATGATCGACGCCATATGCCGGACGATCTCCCAATGGGGGAAGAGCAGTTGTATGCGATCGGCATCACCGAGCTCGAGCGGTCGAAGTTGCAGGCGTGGAGTGCTAAGGACCGTCACAGTGGTTACTGAACTCCGAAGGTGGACGTGAGAACTTACACCTGGAAAAGCGCGTATGTAAAAGGGTATGCGGCTGAACCAGATCCTACGACGGCTCCTGCAGTTGCCGGTGTTCACGGGCATCGCGGTGCTGACGCTCGCGATTGGCATCGGCGCCAATTCGGCGATTTTCAGCGTGATCGAGGGCGTCCTGCTGAAGCCGCTGCCGTATCCCCATCCCGATCAGCTCGTCGTGCTCGACCACACTGCGGCCGGCATCGGCATGAACAGAACCGGAGCGGCGCCGTTCCTCTATTACACCTACCGCGAGGACGGCCGAGTGTTCCAGGACGTGGCGATGTGGCAAACCGACACGGAGAGCGTCACCGGCGTCGCCGAACCCGAAGAAGTCCGCTCCATCGTTGTCACTGACAGGTTGCTGCCAATGCTCGGCGCCACGCCGGCGCTGGGACGGCTGTTTACGAAAGAGGACGACTCGCCGGGCTCGGCCGACACGATGATTCTGACGGCCGGCTACTGGCGCACGAGGTTCGGCGGCGAGCCCTCGGCGATCGGCCGGCGCGTGCTGGTGAACGGCCGCGCGCGGGAGATTATCGGCGTGCTCTCGGATTCATTCCGGTTCGTCGATCAGCAGCCGGCGCTGATACTGCCGATGCGACTCGATCGCGCGAAGGTGTTTCTCGGTCAATTCAGCTACACCGCTGTGGCGCGCTTGAAGCCCGGCGCCACGCTCGATCAGGCGACGGCCGACGTCGCGCGGCTGATCCCGATGGGCCTCAATCGCTTTCCTCCGTTCCAGGGCTTCAGTCTGAAGATGTTCGAGGAGGCGAAGCTTCAACCGAATCTGCGGCTGCTCAAGGCAGACGTCATCGGCGACGTCGGCTCCGTGTTGTGGGTGCTGATGGGGACCATCGGCATGGTGCTGCTGATTGCTTGCGCGAACGTTGCCAACCTGCTGCTCGTGCGCGCGGAGGGTCGCCAGCAGGAGCTGGCCGTGCGCGCGGCGCTGGGGGCGAGTCGCGGGCGCATCACGTACGAGCTGCTCGCCGAAAGCCTGATCCTCGGCCTGGTTGGCGGTGTTGCCGGTCTCGGCGTCGCGTATGGCGCGGTCCGGCTGCTCATCGCCCTGGCGCCCGGCAACCTGCCGCGACTCGACAACATCGGGATCGACGCGACAGTCCTGCTCTTCACGTTGGCAATCTCGATCGTCGCCGGCCTGCTCTTCGGCGCGATTCCAGTCTTCAAGTACGCCGGCCCGCACGTGGCCGCGGGATTGCGGGGCGGCGGACGGACGTCGAGCGCGAGCCGCGAGCGGCATCGCGCCCGCAGTGCGCTCGTGGTCGTCCAGGTGGCGCTGGCGCTCGTGCTGCTGGTGAGCTCGGGCCTGATGATCCGGACGTTCCAGGCGCTGCGGCACGTCGATCCCGGCTTCACCGATCCGCAGGAGGTGCTGACGATGGGCCTGAGCATCCCCAGCGCGCAAGTGAAGGAGCCGGAGGCCGTCATCCGTATGCACCAGGCGATCGCCGAAAAGATCGCTTCGATTCCAGGCGTCACATCAGTCGGACTCACCAATCTCATTCCCATGACCAGTCTCGGCTGGCACGATCCCATCTTCGCGGCCGACAAGAACTACGAGCAGATGCAGCTGCCGCCCATCCGGTCGTTCAAGTTCGTGTCGCCCGGACTGCTGAAGACCATGGGAAACAGGCTCGTCGCGGGGCGGGACTTCGCGTGGGAAGACGCATACGACAAGCGCACGGTGGCGATGGTGTCCGAAAACCTCGCCCGCGAGCTGTGGGGATCGCCGTCGGCGGCGCTCGGCAAGCAGATCCGGGAGAACAACAACTCCGCGTGGCGTGAAGTCGTAGGCGTCGTCGGCGACGAGCGCGACGAAGGTGTCGACAAGAAGGCGCCGGCAATCGCGTTCTGGCCGATGCTGATGACGAAGTTCGAAGGCGACGATCCGTCGGTGCGTCGAACCATGTCGTACATGATTCGCAGCCCGCGAGCAGGGTCGACGGCATTCACGGGTGAAGTGAGCCGCGCCGTCTGGTCGGTGAACCCGAACCTGCCGCTTGCGAGCGTCCGCACGCTGGACGAGATCGTGCGCAAGTCGATGGCCCGAACATCGTTCACGCTCGTGATGCTCGCCATCGCCGGTGCCATGGCGCTGCTGCTCGGCGTGGCGGGGATCTATGGCGTCATCTCGTACTCCGTTTCGCAGCGCACTCGAGAGATAGGCATCCGGATGGCGCTCGGCGCGCAGCGGAGAGCAGTGACCCGGATGTTCGTGCGCTACGGTCTCGGTCTCGCGGCAATCGGCATCGCATGCGGGCTCGCGGCCGCCGTGGCGCTGACGCGGCTGATGGGATCGTTGCTGTTCGAAGTAAGCGCGATCGATCCGTTCACATACGCCGCAGTGTGCGCGAGCTTGGCCGCCGCGGCCGTTCTGGCGAGCTATATTCCCGCGCTTCGCGCGACCACCGTGAATCCAGTGACTGCGCTCCGCGCGGACTGATAAAGAAACTCACAGGATCGGGCTTTTCACGCGCGGACGTCTACGCGATGATGTCTCGCACGACCGTCCCGCCTTCAGGTCCCGTCAGCCGCACATCCAGTCCCTGATACTTGACGGCGAGCTTCGCCGCATCGATGCCGAGCAGGTAGAGCATCGTCGCGTGAAAATCGTGCACGCTCACCGGATGCTCGACCGCCGCGTAGCCGAGGTCGTCGGTCGCGCCGTAGGCGAGACCCTTCTTGATTCCGCCGCCGGCGAGCATGAACGAAAACCCTTTGATGTGATGGTCGCGGCCGCTCCGCTGAGACATGGGAGTGCGGCCGAACTCGCCGCCCCAGACGACGAGGGTGTCGTCGAGCATGCCGCGCTGCTTCAGGTCGGTAATCAGCGCCGCCGTGGGCTTGTCGACTTCCTCTGCTTTGAACACGATGTTGTTCTTGACGTCGTTGTGGTGATCCCAATCCCGGTGGTAGAGCTGAATGAAGCGCACGCCTCGCTCGGCCAGCCGCCGCGCGAGCAGACAGTTGGCGGCAAACGAGCCGTCGCCCGGCTTGGCACCGTACATCTCCCACACGTGAGCCGGTTCGGTACGCATGTCCAGCAGTTCGGGGACGCTCGTCTGCATCTTGAACGCCATCTCGTATTGGGCGATGCGAGTCTGGATCTCCGGATCGTGCACGGATCGATCGTGAAGCAGATTCAGCGAGTTGATCGCGTCGATCGAGTCTTTCTGCATCAGCGCGCTGACGCCGCCGGGACTCGATATGTACGAGACCGCATCGCCGACAGAGTTGAATCGCACGCCCTGGAGCTTGCTCGGCAGCACGCCGGCGGACCATTGGCGCGCCGCGATCGGCTGCATCTGCCCGCCTTTGCCCTGCGAGACGAGCACGACGAAACCTGGCAGGTTGTCTGTTTCGGCGCCCAAGCCGTACAGCACCCAGGAGCCGACGCTCGGCCGACCCGTCAGGATCGATCCGCTGTTCATGAACGTGTGTGCAGGGTCGTGGTTGATCTGCTCGGTCCACATCGAGCGCACGATGCAGGTTTCGTCGATGATGCCGCCGATGTGGGGGAACAGCTCGCAGATCATCTGCCCGGACTGGCCGAATCGCTTGAAGCCGTGCGTCGGCCCGAAGCAGGTGAGCCTCTGCCCCTGGAGTTGAGCGATCTGCTGCCCCCTCGTCAGCGACTCCGGCATCGGCGTGCCGTTCATCTCCGCAAGCTTGGGTTTGTAGTCGAACGTCTCGAGCTGTGACGGCCCGCCCGCCTGGTACAAGTAGATCACGCGCTTCGCTTTCGGCGGAAAGTGGAGCGGGTTGATGATCCCTTTTGATGACGGTGCCACGTTCTGTCCCGCGGCCGAGAGCCGAGGGCCGAGCAGTGAGTTCAGCGCCACCATCCCGAGACCGGCCGCGCCCCTGCCGAGAAACGTTCGCCGGCTCATCTCGTGGAAGAAGTCGCGATTCATGTCAATTCCTCGTGATCAGCTCGTGCAGATTCAACACCGCGCGAGTCACCGTGGCCATCGCCGCGTAGGGTACGAGGTTCGTGTCCGAAGGCTGCGGCGCTTCACCCTTGCTCATGAAGTCGCGCGCCGTGGACGGCGCCGCGGCGAAACGCTTCAGATTTCGTTCATACAGGCGGCCCAAGATCGACCGCTCCTCCGCCGTCGGCTGACGGTTCAACGCGCGGTCGAATATCCAGTCGAGCCGCGTTCGGAATGTCTTGCCGCCGTTCGCGATGGCGTGTTGCGCGAATACGCGCGCCGCTTCGACGTAAATCGGATCGTTCAAGAGGTCGAGCGCCTGCAACGGAGTGTTCGAGGTGCTGCGATTCACGGTGCATTCTTCACGCGTGGGGGCATCGAAGTTCTGCAGGCTCGGATGCAGATACGTGCGCTGCCACGTGGTATACAGGCCCCGCCGGTACAGATCCGCGCCGTGGCTTGCGGAATATTCACGCTTGGGAAAATTCAGCGCCCCAAGATAGCCGGGTGGTTCCACGGGGCTCACGCTAGGGCCACCGAACCGCTCCGCCAGCAACCCGGATACGTGCAGCGCAATGTCGCGCACGTTCTCCGCGTCCAGCCGGAACCGGTTCTGATGCGCGAGCAAGCGGTTCTCGGGATCGACGTCGCTGGCGGTCTCAGCAATCGAGGACTGTCGATAGGTGTGGCTCGTGACGATCAAGCGGATGATGTGCCGCACGTCCCAGTCGTGAGTCGACGCGGCGTCGAACTCCGGATGCATGAACTCTGACGCCAGCCAGTCGAGCAGCTCCGGATGCGTCGGCCATTCGCCCTGCGAGCCGAGGTCGTCGAGCACTTTCGACAAGCCTGTGCCGAAGAACTCACGCCACGTGCGGTTGACGAACGCGCGTGCGGTGAGAGGGTTGTCGCGCGACCCGAGCCACTTCGCCAGCTCGAGTCGCGTCGCCCGCTCGCCTCTGGTATCGAGCGTCCCCAGGAAGCGTGGAATCGCCGGCTCCACGATCGGGGCCGAATCGTCCATCCAGTTTCCGCGCGGCAGGATTCTCGTCACCACCGGATCGACAGACGAGGTGGTGAGGACGCGCGGGATCGACGCCTCGAGCAAGCCTCGTTCTGTTTCGAGCCGTTGCACGTCGGCATAGTCGGACGCGACGTCGGGCGTCGACCAGATTCGGTACTCGCGGAGCGCGTTCCGTTCTGTCTCGTCCCGGTCCTCCGCGGGTCGCCGGAGCGCTCGCATCACCTCCTCCGGCAGGCCGCTCGCCCACGTTCTGCCGCCGTTCGGGTCCTTGCTGCGCGCGCGCCGTCCCGCGTCGGCCACAGGAGGCCACGCAAAGGCGTCGGCCGCCAAGGCGAGCCGGAAGCGACCGATGACCGCACCGCGCAGCTCCGACTCGTGCCGCAGCGTCACGATGATGCGCGACTCGGCGCTGGTCCGGACGGGCTCCGCGAACCGCACCGCGAGGAACGGGTTGCGCGCTTCACCAAACCGGATGCCCCACGCGGTGTGCGGATCGCCGTCGATGGCGGCGAGCGGCGGCATGCTCGGATCGTTAGTGCTGGATACCGCCGGCGGTGTGTCGTTGACGGTCGCCATCGAGAGCGTCAGCGCGCGAGCGGGTACACCGGGATCGACGAGTTGGACGTCGATCTCGCTCAGCAGAAATCGATCGGCGCCGCGCGCGTAGCGCGCACCGGGCAAGCTCTCGTCCTGTACGACATCGAGACCCAGTTCATTCCACGTGCCGACGTCCGGCTTGAGCGTGACGACATATGTTTCGCGATCTGGATTCGCGCCGCTGGCGACCACGAGGCCATCGCCAGGTTTCACGTCGCTCATCAAGCTGCCGTCGAGATAGTAGTTGCTCTCGATCGGCTCCGTGTCGTAGATGGTCAGCGTAGCGCCGTGAAGCGCGCGCGCGGCGATCGGATGCTGCCATGTCCACCGAAGCGCGCCCGACTGCCACCGCGTTTTGAGATCGTTCTCCCATTGTTCGTCGCTCGTGCCGAGCGATGCGGCGCGTTCGTCGAGGCGCACCTTTGCCTCGGCCAGCCGTCGATCGAGTGCGGCACGCTGGCGCTTCTGCTCTTCGCTCGGGAGCTGGACCTGCGCGCCCCATGCTCGTGCGCCGCGATCCGGTACGAGTCCCGTCTCCTGGATGTCGGCGAAGAACGCTTTCATCGCATAGAAGTCTTTGGTCAGGAACGGATCGAACTTGTGATCGTGACATTCGGCGCAGCCGGTCGTGCTGCCCAGCCAGACGGCGCTCAGCGTGCGCACGCGATCGGCGCCGTATTTTGCGAGGTATTCCTTCGGCTGGAGACCGCCCTCAGCCGACGTGCGGTTCAACCGGTTGTAGGCAGACGCCACACGCTGCGCGAGTGTCGCGTTCGGCAGCAGATCTCCGGCAATCTGTTCGCGCGTGAATTCGTCGAACGGTTTGTTGTCCGCGAACGCGTGGAGCACGTAGTCGCGATACGGCCACGCGGGGATCGGATTGTCGCCGTGGAAACCGCTGGTGTCGGCGTATCGCACCGCGTCGAGCCAGTGCATCGTCCGCTGCTCGGCATAGCGCTGAGAGGCCAGCAGGCGATCGACCGCTTTTTCGTACGCGTTGGTGGAGCCGTCCGCAAGGAAGGCGCGCATCTCTTCCGGCGTCGGCGGCACGCCGGTCAGATCGAGCGTGACGCGGCGGAGCTCCGTGCGTGCGTCAGCCCTGCTCGCCGGCGTCAGGTTGTCGCGGCGCAGGCGGTCCTGTATGAAATTGTCGATCGGGTTCTTCGTGCGGTTTGGGTCGAGCGCAACGGGCACCGCCGGCCGGGCAACAGGCTGATACGCCCAATGACCTTCGTAGACGGCGCCTTCGGTCACCCACCGCCGCAGCGTGTCTTTCTGCTTCTGCGTCAGCTCCTTGTGCGCCGCCGCGGGCGGCATCACCCTCGCCCCGCTCGCAGAAATGCGCGCGATGATCTCGCTCTTGTCCGGATCGCCCGGCACGATCGGCGTGCGCCCGGATCGAGTCGGCTTCAGCGCTTCGTCGCGGATGTCGAGGCGCATCCCCGCCATGCGCGCGTTCCTGTCCGGACCGTGACAGCGGAAACACGTGTCCGACATGATCGGCCGAACGTCGCGGTTGAAGCTGACTCGACCGGGTTCTGCAGCGGCCTGCGCTGAGCTCGTCGAAAGGGCCTGGCCTGGACTCGTCGAAAAAGTGACGGCGCTCACCGCCAAGAGGCAGCACACGGACAGGCGGAAGGTCATGACGTGGAAAAGATAGCACCATACTCGGTATGCTGACCTCCATGCTTCTGGCCTTAGCTCGTCCCTGCCTCCTCGCCGTGCTCGGGGTCACCATTCCGGCCATCGCCCCTGCCCAGGACGCGCCTCGGCTGGCGCCGCACGCCCTGCCCGCAGCCGAGCGTCCGTTTGGAGCGCTGCGCGAGCAGGCGGCGATGCAGCACGTATGGCTGAAGAAGCGCCTCGACACGTTTCTGCCGGCGCTCATGCGCAAACACGGGATCGACCTCTGGGTCGTGCCGATGCGCGAGTACAACGAGGACCCGGTTTTTTCGTCCATCACCGCGCCCGAAACGTTCGCAGCCCGCCGCCGGACCATCTACGTCTTCTTCGACAAGTGCGCAGCCACGGGTGCGTCCCCGGCTCCCGAGTGCGTCGAGCGCATCGCTCTCGGTGGCACGTCGCAAGGAGGGGTGTTCGATGCGCGCACCTCCGCGAAGTCCGTCGCGAATCCAGTCAGCGGTCGCCAGGCGGAGCTTTGGGGCGACGAGCAGTGGCTTCTGTTGAAGGAAGAAGTCGAAAAACGGAAGCCGAAAGTGATCGGAATCGATCGCTCGACCGTGTTCGCGTTCAGCGACGGGTTGTCGAGCGGCGAGCTGCAGGGAATGACCGACGCGCTCGGCAAGGCGTGGACGTCGAAGTTCCGAAACGCCGAGCGTCTGCCGCTCGAGCTGATCGCGTCGCGCCTCCCTGAAGAGGAAGCGTTCTTCGAGAGGATGACAGCGCTCGTCTGGCAGATGACGCAGACGATGTTCTCCGAGAAAGTGATCGTGCCGGGCACGACCCGCACGAGCGATCTCGTGTGGTGGTGGC
>Ga0114129_10010726_pt1 | contig 13064 bp, 12 predicted proteins | sample RhiMetdeltSRZDD1_FD_80071 | JGI IMG/M metagenome (GOLD analysis project Ga0114129, IMG submission 80071) | Populus rhizosphere microbial communities from Tennessee, USA - Rhizosphere MetaG P. deltoides SRZDD1 (version 2) (version 2) | ecosystem: Host-associated > Plants > Roots > Rhizosphere >...
ACACGTTGGCGGACCGGGTTGCGGTTGCGCCGGCCGCGGGAGTCGTGGTGCTGGTGTTGGTCGGGACACCGGTCGCGATCTCCGGTGCGGATCCCGGCGGGGGAGTGAGCCGGGCGATCGCCGTGGCACTGGGGGTCGTCGGTTGGGTGGCCGCGGTTCGAGAGCGGCGCGAGGAGCGCTAGCCGGAGCAGCGGCGCTGCTGCATCGCCAACGGCTGGAGTGGTTCCTGCTGGAAGTCGAACGCATGGAGCATGTCGCTCGCTCGGCGGTCTCGAGCCGTCAGCGCGGGAAGGTCGAAGATCGTCTCGATGAACCGCAACACCGACGAGAACTCGTAGGTCCGGCTGTCGATGTAGCCCGGTCGTGCCCATGGCGAGATGATGATCGCGGGGACGCGCGGTCCGAGCCCGTAGAGGTCGACGTGCGGCGGCGCGACATGATCGTAGAAGCCGCCGAAGTCGTCCCAGGTGAGGACGACCGCCGTCTCCTTCCAGGACGGGCTGCGCTGGAGCGCATCGATCGCTCGCACCGTCCAGTTCTCGCCCTCGCAGATGCTGGCGTCACCGTTGCGGGGGTGATCGTTCACGTCCGCCGGCGGGACCAGCCACGACACCTGCGGGAGCGTGCCGTTCGCCACGTCGGTGAAGAATCGATCCGGTGGCACGACCTTGCGCCACATCGGGCCGAACCTCACGTGCCGGATCCCCAGCAAAGCGTGCATGTGGGAGGTGCCGCCCTGGTAGTACCTCCACGAGATCCCGGCCGACTCCAAGAGATCGGGCAGGATCTTCACGTCGATGCACGGCCAACGTTCCGTCCAGTACCGGCTCGTGAGCGGGATGATCGAGGGGATCTCCTCGAGCCGGAACGCGTCGTCCTGCTCGTCCCTCGTCAGGCGCTCGAACGAGTACGCGCGCTCCCTTCGGTCGAGGCATCGCTCCCTCGGACCGCCGGTCCCGAATTGCCCGGGTCGCTCCATGTCGACGAATCGATCGGACTGGGAAGCGACGAGCCAGAGGTGCTCCACGCCCGTCGGACCGTAGATCGAGCTGAAGAAGTGATCGGCCAGTGCGTAGTGCTCGGCGAGCGCCCAGTAGTTCGGGATCGCCTCACGTCGATACGACACGTAGCCCTCGAGATCGGTCCCGCCTTCCAATCGGTCGAAGCAATCCATGCGGCCACCGTCGATCGCGACGAGGCCGGCCACGAACCCGTGATCGATCTCGGGCACGCGGTCGGGGGCCGGCCGCAGGGGGACGAGATCGCCGTCGCACGTTCGGCCCCACGTCGCCCCGTCGGCGCCCGGGAACCGACCGAACATGTGGTCGAAGGTTCGGTTCTCCTTGACGATGAAGACGATCCTGCGGATCCGTTGGCGGGCGAGCGCAACCTCATCCGGACGGGCGAGCTCCGCCGCCAACTGCTCATCGAGGCTCTCGACGAGGAACGGAGGCACCCCTTCGAGCGCCCCAGCATCCGCAACGAGCGGAGGTGGTGAGGGAGCGCTCGACCGTGGGTCCGGAGCTCCGGCGGGCTCCTCGGTACTGGTGCACGTGACGGCCACGAGGAGGACGAGGACCGGCGCGACGAGCGCCTGGACCCGTCGATGCCAGGCCAGCATGGCCGTCATCCTACGGGGCAGTGCTTTCGGCCCGTTCGGTCGTTCGCCGCTCTCGCCGTCGGGCGACGGCTGCTGCCCCCCACAGCGCCGCGGCCGCGACGATCGATCCGGCGAAGCTCAGTCCGATCGAGCGGTCCACGTACGTGAGACGGATCGTATGCTCCCCGGCCGGCACGGCGATCCCGAGGGAGACGTAGTTGGCCGCGAGCACGTCGGTCGGCTCGCCGTCGAGGGTCGCCCGCCAGTGAGGATCGAACGCATCCCGGATCACGACGATCGTCGGTTCGTCGGTGCTCACCTGCACCTCGGCACCTTGCGTTCCGATCCATCGATAGGTGATCGCTCGAGGGGACGGCGACCTCGGCGACGGTCTGGTGCCGGGATCCACCTCGAGGACGGCCGTCCGCGTGGGGTCGACCTGTGGATCCGTCACCATCGCCAAGGCACGCTCGGGTGAACCCACGACGACCCACCGAGAGAAGACCTCCGCGCGGGGCGGGTCGTCCGGCCGGGCGTAGAGGGTCCACGGCCCATCCCGGACCACCGGTCGCCAGCCGGCGGGCGGATCGAAACCGCGACCCGCGATCACGTACGGGACGCCGAGGACGTCGAGCGCCCTCGTCGGCGCGTTCGGGAACGAAGTCAGGTTGTATTTCTGGGCCACGTCGCTCGTCCGCCGAGCGAATAGCCAGTAGCGCGAGAGCTGGAAGGGGTTGTACCCCCCCGCGTCCTCGAGGTCGAAGAGCATCGCTCGGTTCTCGGCGAGGGCACCCCAGCTGGGTGGTTGGAGCATCCGTCGAGCGTGGTACGCACCGGCGACGGCATACCGCCCATCGTGTGTTCTCGATCGCAGGAATCGCGAGATCGGAGTGGGTGCCAGGTACTCGCCGACGTCCACCGTCGGGCTCGTCAGTGCGCGCATGCCGGACGGAAGCCGTCCGAAGCCGAACGCTCGGCTCGTGAGCACCTGCGAGGGATCGAGGCCGTGTCCTGCGACCGCGTTGCCGACGAGCAGACCCCCGACCGAGAGGACCACGATCGTGCCCGCGACCGGCGCTCGATCGATCACGACCAGGATCGCGACCGCGACGACGAGGGCGATCAAGCTCGGGAGCACGAGCCGGAGCTCGACCGATCGGGCCGCCGGCGCGACGGCCCACACCGCGATCCCGGGAAGAAGCATCACGACGCGCGCGACCCGGCCACGATCCCGGAACGCATCCAGTCCGACCGCTGCGAGGACCGCGATCGCGGGGATGACACCGATCGCCAACCGCCACGGTTGGTGCAGATAGAGCGCGTCGAGCCACCGTGGTCGACCGAACGTTCCGGCGATCCAGGTGGAGACCGCCTGGAGGGAGAGGAGGTAGGTCGCGACACCGAAGAGCGCCAGCCCCAGCGCGAGCACGCGATGACGGCGAGACCAGAACGAGGCCGTCGCGAGGGTGAGGGGAACCATGCCGACGAACGCCCCTTGCCAGAGCGCGAGCTTCATCGGCCACAGAGGGGCTGCGCCGGCTCCCTCGATGTAGTGGAGGTCGGTCTCGTGACTCCCCACCTCGCGGGCGATCCGATCGAGCGTTCGATTGCCGATGCTCGCCGTCGCTGCTGGGATCGCGAGTGCGCGAGGGATGAGGATCGCGGCGTTGAGGGCGATCATCGCCACCAGCAAGAGGCCGCCGAGGCCGAGCGCCGGTCGGAGGGCTCGCCGTCTCGACCGCACGTCGCTGACGAACCTGGTGATCAGGAACGCTGCCAAGGCGCCGGTTCCGAGCAGCTGACCCTGGGTGGCGTGGGCGGCGACGACCTGACCCCACAGGAGAGCGGTGACCCCCACCCAGGCGAGCCTGGAAGACCACGTCGTGGCTCGCAGGAGTCGCGATGCGGCCCAGAGCATCACCGAGAGCCAGGCGAGCGCCGACGTGAACGGGAGCGACTGACCCAGCCTCGACCCGATCAGCGCCAAGCTAAGGACGAGTCCGCCGACCGTGGCCGCGGGGCGCGACGCCGTCTCGCTGCGGAGGAAGGCGTACATCCCCAGCCCGCCGATGATCGGCGTGAGCACCATGAGCGTCGGAGCCGCCGCGTCGCACGGCATCGTCGTGTACAGCAGCATCGGAAGCAGGAACATCCAGCCGGATTGCGGATCGGCGACGAACGGGACCCCCGTGAACAACGATGGGTTCCAGCCGGGCACCGTTCCGCTGCGGAGGCTCTCCCCGAGGAAGCAATGGGTCGGCAGCCACATCGACACGGGGTCGACGTGGTCGGTCGTCAAGAGCCCGTGGTAAGCGGTCGCCCACTGGGCGACCAGCACCCCCAGGACGATCGACGCCGGACCTACCGCGCCGACCGCGATCCGCCGCAGCCGGTCGACCCGCGGTCCGTCGCCGAACGTACCCCCGTCTCCCCGGTCCAACGGCGGATCGGCGTCGGTGTCGTCCACTGGCGTGTCCGCAGGATAGCGAGGTCGCGCGCTCGCCTCGTCGCACACGAGCGGCCAATATCATGCGGCCGTGGCTCGCCGGCTCTCCGGAGTGGTCCTCCTCTGCGCGCTCGTCGCCATGACGTGTACGGCCGACGACGAGCGGCCATTGAGCGCCCCGCCCGAGCTCCTGGACCGGATCCACGTCGGCGAGACCCCCCAGCCCAGCGAGGCGGACCGCCTGGCTCGCGTGCAGGAGAAGATCAAGCACGTGGTCTTCATCATCAAGGAGAACCGGACCTTCGATCACATGTTCGGTCGGTTCCCGGGGGCGAACGGCGTCACGAACGGCTTGCGGTGTGACGGCACGAAGGTTCCGCTGCGACGGGCGTCATTGACCGCGATCGGGGCTGAGCATTCCTTCGTCGCCGGGATCGTCGCCGTCAACGGAGGCCAGATGAACTGCTTCGATCGGCTGTACTCCGCGGCCGGTCCGCTGGCGCCGTACGTGCAGTTCACACGGGCGGACATCCCGAACTACTGGAAGCTCGCGGCGCACTACCTCCTCGGGGACGCGTTCTTCAGTTCCATCTACGGCCCGACCGGTATGGAGCACCTCTGGACGCTGGCCTCGCAGACGGACCGGTTCGTGGACCAGGAACGCGACGGTCAGGAGGGGACCGGGGAGCCTCGCGAGAACTGCCTGGATCAGGAGGAGTTGACGTACTCGTTCAAGCGACTCGACGCCGAGGATCGCGCGCGCGTCTACGAGTTGGAGGAGCGTCCCGACGTCGTGCGCCTCGTCGAAGACTATTGGGTCGAACGCTGGCCCTGCATCGACATCACGATCCTGCCCGATCTGCTCGAGCGGGCGGGTGTCTCTTGGAAGTACTACCGCGGGAACAACCCGTACATCCAGCCCATGAAGATGATCAAGCACGTCGTCGAAGGACCGATGTATCGCAAGGTCGTGCCCGAGACGCGGTTCCTCGACGATCTTCGCAACGGCGACCTTCCCGAGGTGTCGTGGCTGGTTCCGCCCCTCGAGCTCTCCGATCACCCCAAGCGAGGTCGCAGCATCTGCCCGGGGGAGAACTGGTCGGTCGAGATCCTGAACGCCCTGCAATCGAGCCCGGAATGGGACTCCACCGTCGTGTTCCTGACCTGGGACGACTTCGGAGGCTTCTACGACCACGTGCCACCTCCGCACGTCGACATCTACGGGATGGGGATGCGGGTGCCGTTGATCGTTCTGTCGCCGTGGGTCGAGCCCGGGATCACGCACCGCGTGTACGACTTCTCGTCGATCCTGCGATTCATCGAGCGGCTCCACGACCTCCCCGCCCTGTCGTGGCGCGACCGCCGGGCCAACGCGATGCTCGATGTGTTCGACTTCGATCAGCAGCCCGTCGAACCGCTCATCCTTCCGCCGCGCGACTGCCCCTGAACCCGGGCAGGGTGCCGGTCAGCTCTTCGAGGGCCTCCACCACCCGATCGACCTCCGCCGGTGAGTGGTAGTGGCAGAAGCCGATCCGCACGGCGCCGCCGGACTCCAGGAGGCCGAGGCGGGTCATGATCTCCCTCGCGTAGTAGTCGCCGTCCCAGACGGCGATCCCGCGCGAGGCGAGCGCCTCGGCCGTCTCGCGCGGCCGCTCCGAGCCCACCCGGATCGCGAACGTCGGCGTCCGCTCCTCCAGTCGGTCCGGGTCGGCGATCCCCCAGAGCCGGACGTCGGGAAGCGCGGCGATGCCCTCGAGGAACCGGCGGGCCAGGTCGCGCTCGTGCTCGGCGATCGCCCGGTACGCGGACGCCAGGCGCTCGCGCCGGGTTCCTCCCTCGCCGAGCGAGGCCAGGTACTGCACCGCGGCCGTCAGCCCGGCGAGTCCCTCGTGGTTCTGGGTGCCGGTCTCCCATCGCTCCGGCGCCTCGTCCGAGGCGGGGACGAGCTTGTACGGCGTCAGGGTCTCGAGGAGCGACCGGCGAGCGGCGAGCAACCCGAGGTGCGGTCCGAAGAACTTGTACGGGGAGCACGCGATCACGTCGGCGCCGACGCCCTGCAGATCGAGCAGGCGGTGCTGCGCGAAGTGCACGCCGTCGAGCGCGACGATCGCGCCGGCTTCCTTCGCCCGCCGCACCAGCTCCGCCGCCGGCGGGATCGTTCCGACCGCGTTCGAGGCGAGCGTGAACGCCACGAGCTTCGTCCGGTCGGAGAGCGCGGCGTCGAACGAGCCGGGATCCAACGTCACGTCGTCCTCGCGGACGTCGACCCACCGGACCGTGGCGCCGGCGTCCGCGGCCGCGAGCGCCCAGGGTCGGACGTTCGCGTCGTGGTCGAGGCGGGTGAGGACGACCTCGTCGCCGGGGCGCAGCGTCCTCGCGAACGAGCGCGATAGGTGGAACAGGAGCGTCGTGGCGTTCGGTCCGACGACGATCTCGTCGGCGTCGGCCCCGGTGAGATCCGCGGCGGCGGCGCGGGCCTCGGCGATCACCCGATCGGTGTCCGCGCTCGTCGGGAACGCGCCGTGCGTGTTGCTCATCCCGCGTCGGTAGTGGCCGGCGACCGCCTCGATCACCGCGTCGGGGACCTGGGAACCGCCGGGGGCGTCGACGAGCACCAGCGGCCGACCGTCCGGGCCCGTCCGCGACAGCGCGGGGAAGCGGCGACGGATCGCGTCGACGTCGAGCACGGGAACAGGCTCTCGCACCGCGTCCGGCGCAGCAAACGAGCTCACACCCGTTCCCAACCGTCGGGGAGCGAGGGCACGGGCCAGCTCGGATCGGGCTCCCAGCCCGACCAGTCCCGGTCGAACGGAGGATCGCCCGACACGATCCGCTCGACGGCGCGCTCGCCCCACCGTCGGAACTCGGCCTCGTCGTCCTCGGTGAAGAGTCCGTCGCGGATCGCCTCGGCCAGCTCGTCCTCGTCCTTCCAGGACCACGAGGACCCGTCCATCTCCACCAGGACGTCGAGGGCGTGGTCGACCGTGTCGAAGCCGACCGGGCTGCGTTGGAGTGGCTGCTCCAGGTTCACGTACCAGACGGCTCGATCGCCGGTGGTCCACCGCAGCACGGCGTAGGGAACGTCCGGCCAGGCGAAGGAGAGGATCCCCTGCGGTCCGCGAGGGCGCACCTCGAGGCGCCACGGGCGGTCGGGGACCCGCAGGTCCGAGCCGTCCTCGGCGAGCGGGACCGCGCACCGCACGCCCGGCGGGAGGAACAGCGCGATCTGCTCCGCGTCGTCCTGGACCACCACGGTCGGGCGTGCCTCGAAGACGCGGCCGTCCCAGAGCTCCCGGAGCACGATCGGATCGCCGGGGGAGAAGCGCTGCATCCGAGTGACGATATCGGTCTCCCTTCCGCGCTCGAGCGCCCCTTGACCGGCGTCGGCCGGTCGACGTATCGTCACAGGTCCGGCTCGAACACATGTTCGACCCCCCAGTTCCAGGCAGGTTCGAAGCAGTTCGAGGAAGGACGGCCCCGGTGACGAAGCGCTTCGACGAGGAGGTGCTGGTCGAGCAGGACGCGGGGATGCCGGCGAGGTTCGAGTGGCGGGGTCGGAGCTACACGGTGATCGACGTGATCGGCCGCTGGCGGATCGAGGGTCGCTGGTGGGACGACGGTCGCGATCGCGAGTACTGGCGGGTCGAAGCGCGCGGCGGCGCGGTGTGGGACCTGTACCACGACCGGCTCGTGGATCGATGGCACATGGAGCGGCTCTGGGACTAGCGCGTCGGCGTCACGCCTTGTAGGCGATCCGGATCTCGTCCCGCCGGGCGGACAGGAGCAGGAACACCGATCCGTAGACGACGGCGACGAACGCCAGGGCCGCGAGACGGATCGCCTGCGGCGCGCCCTCGGCCTCGAGGACCAACCACGTGAGGGTGCAGGCGAGCAGCCCGTTGCCCATCTTCGCCCCGAGCCCGATCGCCAGCTGCTCCTCCCGCGGATCCGACGTCGTCCAGAGCCACCGGAGCATCGCCAGGATCGCGGCCGCGAGGATCGACACGACCGCGATCACGCCGGGATGCGCGCCGAGCGCCGCGACCAGCGCGACGCAACCGACGACGAGCGCGATCCCGCTGACCGCGCAGGTGATGGTCTTGCCCCGAGCGAGCAAGAGCGTCGGTTTGCCGTACGCGGCGTCGCCGGCCCGGTCGCGGAAGTCCTTCAGATTGATCCTCGCGAGGAACAACGCGTAGAGCGCCGCGCACAGCAGGAGATCGCGCCGCTCGAGGTGCCCGCCTGCGGCGAGGAGCCCCAGCGCGTACGGCACGATCGCATACGCCACCGCGAGAACCGTCGGCGCGAGCCACGTCCGGTAGGAGAGCCGGATCGGGCCGAGCGAGTACGCGTACCCGATCACGAGCGAGGCGGACGACACCGCGACGAAGGGTCCGCCGGCGCACGCTGCGGTCGCCAACGCGATCGGCGCCGCGATCGCGCTCGTGCGCCACAACTCGCGCTCGTTCGCGGACCGGGTGACCAGCGGCCGGCCGGCGTCCCGCGGGTGGTTGATCCGATCCACGTCGCGATCGGCGATGTCGTTCACGCTGGTCGCGACGACGTAGCTCGCGCATAGCGAGGCGGCCGCGAGGAGCAGGGTCACGTCGACCCGCAGAGGACCCTGGGCGGCGGCGCCGATCAGCAGGAAGAACCACAGCGTCACGGAGACACGCCAGCGGAGCATCCTGAGGAACAGCGCGGCCGCGGTCATTTCGGGACCACCGTCTTCAACGGCCAGATCGAGCCGAGCGTGATCACGTACACGATCCAGAGCACGTGGAACAGGGCCAGGAACCCGAGACCGAGCCAGAACAAGGTCACGAGCGTTCCCAGCTCGACGACGTCGCTGCGCTCGAGCCGGCGGAACACCGACCCGATCAGGATCGCGGCCACGAGGAGGGCGGCCGTCACCAGCAGGCCGGCGCCCGACGAGAACACGAAGTCCAGGTACTGGCGTGGGGCGTTGAGGAGCAGCAACGCGATGAGCCCGACGAACGACAGGGCGAAGATCGCGATCAGGGCACCGACGATCAGGACGGCGGCGGACGGTCGGCTGCGCGAGCGCCTCCGGTCCACGCGGCGGAGCGGGATGTCGCCCCCGGCCCCGACCCGGAACGCGAGCCAGTACCCCAGGGCGTAGAGGCCGAACACCGCCGCGGCGGTGATCGTGGCGCCGATCGGGTCGGTCACCGTGCCGGCCACTGCTTCGATCGCGCGGACGGCGTTCACCTCGTACAGCCCGAAGGGGGCGAGCACGAACTTCACCACGCCGATCAGGACGAACGCGATCGCGAACGACGCCACGACCCGCACCGGCAGGCCCAGCGCGCGGCGGAGCAGGAGGGACAGGGCCGCGGTCGTCACGCCCGTGACGACCGCGCCGATCAACGCCAGGGACGCGAGCGGGGGCGCGTCGCCGCCGGATCGCGGGAACACCGCGATCGCGACGAGCGCCACCGCGGTCGCCGCGCCGAGCGTCAGCCAGGCGGAGCGTGAGAGCCGTCGCCGGGCGTCGGGCCGCGGCGGCACGGGGTGCTCGATCCGCACGCGCGAACCGTACCGCGGGGGTCGGTCAGGCGCGTTCGGCCAACGCCTCCACGATCCGCTCGAGCGCCCACTCGAGGTCCCCGCGCGAGACGACCAGGGGCGGCGCAAGCCGCACCGTCGTCTCGTGCGTGTCCTTGGCCAGGACGCCGAGCTCGAGGAGCCGCTCGCACACCGCGCGCGCGGGCGCGGCCTCCGGCGTGAGCTCGATCCCGAACCACAGGCCGCGCCCGCGCACCTCGGTCACCGACGTGGGCGCCTCCTCACGGAGCCGGTCGAGGAACCACGCGCCGAGGTCCTTCGACCGTTGCTGGAACTCACCGGTGCGGAGCAACCGGATCACCTCGAGGCCGACCGCGCACGCGATCGGGTTCCCGCCGAACGTGCTCCCGTGCTCGCCCGGCCGGAACACGCCGAGGACGTCCTCGCGCGACACGACCGCCGACACCGGCAGGATCCCGCCGCCGAGCGCCTTGCCCAGGATGTAGACGTCCGGCTTCACGTCCTCGTGGTCGCACGCGAACGTGGTCCCCACGCGCCCCAGCCCGGCCTGGATCTCGTCCGCCAGCAGGAGAACGTTCCGTTCGGTGCAGAGACGCCGAGCCTCGGGGAGGTAGCCGTCGGGCGGGATCCGAACGCCGGCCTCACCCTGGACCGGCTCGACCAGGAAGCCCACGACATCGGGGTCCTCGAGCGCCTTCGCCAGCGCGTCGGCGTCCCCGAACGGCACCGACACGAAGCCGGGCGTGAACGGCCCGAAGCCGCCCGTCGCCGAGGGATCCGACGAGAACCCGACGATCGTGATCGTCCGGCCGTGGAAGTTGTTCTCGCAGACGACGATCTTGGCCCGGCCCTCCGGAACGCCCTTCACGTCGTAGCCCCATCGGCGCGCGGTCTTCAACGCGGACTCGACCGCCTCGGCGCCCGAGTTCATCGGCAGCACCATGTCCATCCCGCACAGATCGGCCAGCGCCTCACAGAACGGCCCGAACCGATCGTTGTGGAAGGCGCGGGAGGTCAGCGTGAGCCGATCGAGCTGGTCCTTCGCTGCCCGGATCAGGTCTGGGTGTCGGTGTCCGAAGTTCAGGGCCGAATACGCCGCCAGCATGTCCAGGTACCGCTTGCCCTCGACGTCGGTGACCCACGCGCCCTCGCCCTCGGCCACCACGACCGGGAGCGGGTGGTAGTTGTGCGGGCTGTGCTCCTCGACGAGCCGGATCAGCTCGTTCGAACTCGAGAGCTCCTCGGTCTTCATCGGACCTCCGTCGGCGTCGGCGATGCCGGGATGATAGGGCTCAGCCGGCGCGGGCCTTCAGGGCACGCGCCACGCCGCGGAGATCGCGGACGAAGCCGTCGAACGCCTCCTGCCGCTCCTCTTCGGTCTCCGTCCGAAGGATCGCCGAGGGGTGGATCGTGGCCGTCACGAGTGGTGCCAGCGGCGAGTCGACGAACTCGCCGCGTCGTTGCGTGACCCGGAACGACCGGCCCAGGATCGCCTGGGCGGCGGTGGCGCCCAGGAGGACCAGGATCTCCGGGCGGACCCGGGCGACCTCCGCCTCGAGCCACGGCAGGCAAGCCCGGATCTCCTCGGCGCCCGGCTTCTTGTGGATCCGCCGCTTCCCGCGGAGGACGAACTTGAAGTGCTTCACCACGTTCGTCACGTAGACCTCGTCCCGGATCAAACCGCTTTCCTCGATCGCCCGGTCGAGGATGCCGCCCGCCGGTCCCACGAACGGCCGTCCGGCGAGGTCCTCCTTATCGCCGGGTTGTTCACCGACCATCACGATCCTTGCCCGCTCGGGACCTTCTCCGAAGACGGCCTGCGTCGCCTCCTCGTACAGGTCGCACCCTCGGCAGTCCTGCACAGCTTCGCGCATCTCGCCGAGTGTCGTCCGCTCGGGAAGGAAATCGGCAGCCGAGCCCATGCTCGACGTCTACCCGCGGATGGGTCGGGGTAGTCGTTCGGATCGGTCGATGGCGAGCCTTGGCGGCCCTAGCCGACGTAGCCTTCCACGGTCCGAGGGTCGCGGACCTTGGCCTCGTCGGGATCCTGCCCCGCGGCGCGACGCGCGCGACGCTGGTGCAGGAGGTCGTAGCACTGATCGAGGCTCACGCTCAGTTCCTGGAGCCGCTCCCGCTCGGGATCCGTGATCTCGCCACGGCCTTCCTTCTCCCAGAGCTCGTGCTCCTCGTGCGCGATCTCGTTGATCCGTTCGATCACCCGCTGGTCGTCCATGCCCGTCCTCCCGTTCGCGTCAGGGCTCGATCTCGTACGTCACCGTAACGCTCGCCGCCACGTCCAGCGTTCCCGGCTCGACGTGGATCGGCTCCACGCTCGCCGCCTCCGCCGTGTCGGACAGCATGCGTCCGCCTCCCCAGAACGAGGCACCGCTGTCGGTGATCGACACGACCGCGCCGAGAGCGAGGCCACAAGCACCGGCGTACGCCTCCGCCTTCCGGCGGGCATCCTCGACCGCCTCTCGGCAGGCTCGGAGGCGCGCCGGGTTGGCGCGATCGACGGACCACCATGGCCCGTCGACGTGCGCGTCGGCCCGTTCGACGGCTTCCTCCAGGAGCGGTCCGGCCGTTCCGGCGTCGTCGAGTCGAACGACCGTCGAAGCCTGAGCCTCGTACCCCCGATGGACGGGTCGATCCTCGACCCACTCGCGCACCTCTCGAACGGAGATCCCGGAGGTGATGCGCTTCGGCGCCGGGACCCCTTTCTCATCGAACAGCTCCCGGAGCTGCCGACTCCTCGCGGTGACGTCCGCGAGCGCTTCGGCCTGCCGGGCTCGCATCGCAGAGATCGTGAACCGGAGCTGGAGCTCATCCGGTTCAACGGGGAGGGAGGCCTGGCCATGCACCGTGATCGTCCCTCCGAGCTCGGTCATCGGCATCGAGTCTCACACAGGGCCGGTCCGGAGCGTCCACTAGACAGAGCGCACACGGCACCATAGCATCGAACATGTGTTCGATTCCCCCGGGAGCTTCGTCCACCTCGACGTCCGGTCGGCCTTCTCCCTGAAGGAGGGAGCGTTCGTCCCCGAACACCTCGCCCGGCTGGCGAAGGCTCTCGGGATGCCGGCGGTGGCGCTCACGGACCGGGACGGTCTCTACGGCGCGGCCCGGTTCGTGAGCGCGTGTGAGAAGGAAGGAGTGCGGCCGATCCTGGGCGCCTCGCTCACGATCCGTGAGCGAGGTGTCGACGCACCGGTCGTCCTGCTGGCGCAGGACGACCGGGGCTACGCCAACCTCTGCCGGCTGATCACCGACGCGCACATGCTCGGCGAGCGCGGCGATCCTTCCGTCACCGCGATCCAGATCTGCGCGCACGCCGCCGGGCTGATCGCGATCGCCGGCCCGCGTTCGCACGCGGGCCGGCTCGCCGTTCGCGGCCGGATCGACGCCGCCGCGACCGTACTCGCCCCCTTCCGCGAGGCGTTCGGACCCGATCGCCTCGTCGCCGCCGTC
>Ga0114129_10010727_pt1 | contig 13063 bp, 10 predicted proteins | sample RhiMetdeltSRZDD1_FD_80071 | JGI IMG/M metagenome (GOLD analysis project Ga0114129, IMG submission 80071) | Populus rhizosphere microbial communities from Tennessee, USA - Rhizosphere MetaG P. deltoides SRZDD1 (version 2) (version 2) | ecosystem: Host-associated > Plants > Roots > Rhizosphere >...
CCCTCGTGGCGGCCGCGGGGAACGAGCACACGGACATGGACAACCCGACCTACGCCGCGATCAGCCCGGACTACCCGCCCGGGAACGAGAAGGTCCGGGACAACATCACGAACGACTGCTTGATCATCCCGACCGAGGGCAACCACGTGCTGTCCATCAGCGCGCTCGGCCCGAGCGAGCGGAAGGCGTACTACTCCAACTACGGCACCTCGGAGATCGTGGTCTCCGCACCCGGCGGTGACCGACGCGAGTTCTTCGGAACGCCGCAGTACAACAGCCCCGGGACGAGGGTCCTCTCGACGTACCCGGCCGCGCTGGCGATGGAGGAGGGGCTCGTCTCGAAGAACTTCAAGTCCCTGAACCCGCTGGCCGTGGTGGACTGCCAGCACGGACACTCGGCCAAGACATGCGGGGTCTACGTGTACCTGCAGGGCACGTCGATGGCCTCGCCGCACGTGACCGGCGTCGCCGCGCTGATCGTGAGCGAGTTCGGCAGCGGCGGGGGACGGGGGTTCGGCCTGCCACCGGCCACCGTGGAGCAGATCCTCCGCAACACGGCGACGGATCACGCGTGTCCGACGGTGAACTCGGCGACGCTGTACCCGGACCTCGTCGGCGCGGATCCCCACGTGCCGTTCGAGGACCAGGTGTGCGTCGGCAACGCCGACTTCAACAGCTGGTACGGCGACGGGATCGTGAACGCGCTGGCCGCGATCTCGTAGCGGACACGCTCAGCGTGACGGCCGGGGCTCCCCTCGGGAGCCCCGGCCGTCGCCGTCCCTCCCCTCGACCACCTGCTACGGTCGCCGCTCGCTCGGAGGGAGGGTTCGGGTTTGGGTGACGATCGTTCGTTCCGGGTCCCCGAGAGCACCTTGTACGCGGCCGAGGCGGACGAGTTCGACGAGTACGACTGGACCGATCTGCCGTCGTATTCGGACTTCCGCGGCTCGTTCTACAAGGTGCCCTGGGCCGTCGACGAGGAGGCGATCCGTGCGGCGAACGCCGACGTCGCCATCGTGGGCGCCCCGTACGACGAGGGTGTCTCGGCTCGCCCCGGCGCGCGGCTCGGCCCGAAGGCGATCCGGGGCGCCCACTACACCACCGGGCCGGGGGCCTGGTCGGTCCAGGCCGAGGTCGCGCCGTTCGAGGCGCTGACGGTGGTCGACGCGGGCGACGCGCCGGTGGTTCCCGGGCGGCCGGAGCGCTCCCTCCGCGTGATCCACGAGAAGGTCCGGCGCGTCGCCCGCGCCGGCGCGATCCCGGTCGTCCTGGGCGGCGACCACTCGATCACCTACCCGTCGGCCGCGGCCGTGGCGCGCGTGCAGGATCCCGCCTCGATCGGGATCGTCCACTTCGACGCCCACGCCGACACCGGCGCGGACCAGTGGGGGTCGCTGATCGGGCACGGGCAGCCGATGCGGCTGCTGATCGACGAGGGCTGGGTGGCCGGGTCCAACTTCGTCCAGGTCGGCCTCCGCGGCTACTGGCCGGGCCCGGAGACGTTCGACTGGATGCGCGAGCAGGGGCTCCGATGGCACACGCAGGTCGAGCTGGAGGAGCGCGGGGTCGAGGCCGTGATCGACGACGCGATCGCCGAGGCGCTCGATGGTCCGGATCGGATCTACCTGTCGGTGGACGTCGACGTGGTGGACCCGGGGATGGCTCCAGGGACCGGCACGCCGGAGTCCGGCGGCATGCTGGGACGGGAGCTGCTGCGGGCGATCCGGCGGATCGTCTCGTCCGTCGACCTCTGCGGGATGGACCTCGTCGAGGTGTCGCCGCCGTTCGACCACGCCGAGGTGACGGCGATGCTCGCCGTGAACTGCGTGATGGAGGCCGTGAGCGCGCTCGCCGCCGATCGCTCGGCGAGCTGACCCGGCGTTCACCGCCGGCCGCGGTAGGCTCGCCGCCATGTGCCGGAGCATCAAGCGACTGCGCGAGCCCCACGGCCAGGGCTTCGCGACCGACGACGAGATCCGGGCGGCCGCCCGGCAGTTCGTGCGCAAGGTGAGCGGGTTCGGGACGCCGACGGCCCGCCACGCGGAGGCGTTCGAGGCCGCCGTCGACGAGGTCACCGATTCCTCGAAGCGGCTCCTCGAGTCGATCGACGCGACCCTGCGGAGCCACGCGTGACGGGGTTCCCGCTCGATCCGTCGCCCGAGGAGATGCGGGCGATGGGGGAGGCGGCGCTCGAGTACGTGATCGGCTTCCTCCACGGGCTGCCGGAGGCGCCGGCCCAGAACGTCGAGGGTGCGCTGGAGGCCGCGCTGCGGCTGAAGGCGTCCCCGCCTGAGGAGGGCGGCTCGTTCGAGGAGGTCTTCGCCGACTTCCGCGACGCCGCGGCTCGGGCCTACGAGACCTGCGGTCCCGGCTACCTCCCGTACGTCCCCGGCGGCGGGCTGTTCGCCTCGGCGCTCGGGCAGTTCCTTGCGATGTCGGTGAACCGGTTCCCGAACCTGTGGGAAGTCGCGCCCGGCCTCGCGCAGATCGAACAGAACGTGATCCGCTGGCTGTGCGACCTGTTCGGCTTCCCGGAAGGAGCCCGCGGGATCCTCACCACCGGCGGCTCGATCGCGAACCTCTCCGCGGTCGTGACCGCCCGGCACCTGAAGCTCGGCGAGGACTTCGCCGACGGGACCTACTACGTGAGCGAGCAGGCACACGCCTCCGTGCCGAAGGCCGCCGCGATCGCCGGCATGCCGCGACGGGCGATGCGCCTGGTCCCCGTCGACGGGGAACTGAGGATGGACGCCGAGGCGCTCAAGGCGATGGTGGCCGAGGACCGGGCGGCGGGTTCGCGCCCGTTCCTCGTCGTTCCCTCCGCCGGGACGACGAACACGGGCGCGATCGATCCGCTGGACGCCGTCGCGGACGTCGCGGAGGCGGAAGACCTGTGGCTCCACGTCGACGCGGCCTACGGGGGGTTCTTCCAGCTCACGGAGCGGGGCCGGGAGCGCTTCCACGGGATCGAACGCGCCGACTCCATCACGCTCGATCCCCACAAGGGGATGTTCCTGCCGTACGGGACGGGCTCGCTCGTGGTGCGCGACGGCGCCGCCCTCCGGGACGCGCACTACGTGGGCGCCGAGTACCTCCAGGACCGGATGCCCGAGGCCGAGCTGCCGAACTGGAACGAGTACTCGCCCGAGCTCTCCCGGGACCATCGGGGGTTCCGGGTCTGGCTCCCGTTGGTGCTCCACGGGGTCGGGGCGTTCCGATCGGCCCTGGACGAGAAGCTCGACCTGGCGGAGCACCTCGCCGGCGCGATCAGAGACATGCCCGGCGTGGAGCTCCTGTGGCACCCCCAGCTCACCGTGGTTCCGTTCCGGCTGGCGGGCGCGACCGACGACGAGGACCGGGCGTTCCTCGGGCGGATCAACGATCCCAAACGCGTGTACCTCTCGAGCACGACGATCGGCGGGCGGCACGTGATCCGGGCCTGCATCGTGAGCCATCGGACGCATCGCGATCGGATCGACGAGGCGATCCAGATCATCCGAGCGGCCGCTCATGACGCCTCTCCTCGTGGCGCCGCTGCTCATCGCGCTGGGGCCTCACTCCAGACGGGATAGTGGGCGCATGCCCGAGATGCCGGAGATCCAGGCGCTCGCGGAGCGCGTCGGCGAGGCGGTCGGAGGCTCGACCTTCGAGCGGTTCGACCTCCTGCAGTTCTCCTCGCTGAAGACGGTCACCCCGCGGCCGACGGAGCTCCTCGGGCGTCACGTCGAGGCCGTGACGCGCCGCGGCAAGTACCTGATCCTCGAGCTCGAGGGCGGAGACCGGATCCTCGTCCATCTTTCGCAGGGAGGCCGGCTCGACCTCGAGATGCCGCCGAAGGCCACGAAGCCCCGGGGCGCCGTGGCCAGGCTCCGGTTCAACGGACACCCGGCGCTGCTGGTGAAGGAGTTCGGCAAGGAGCGCAAGGCAGGTGTCTGGGTGGCGGCCCGCGATGACGAAGGTCCGCTCGCGGGGCTCGGACCCGAGGCGCTCTCGGACGAGGCCCAGACGTTCTTCCGGGAAAGCGCGGACACGCGGCGGGTCCACACGATCCTCCGGGACCAGCGGACCGTGGCGGGGATCGGTCGCGGGTACTCCGACGACATCCTGCACCACTCAGAGCTCTCGCCCTACGCCGTCCTGGCGAAGCTCACCGCCGGCGAACGCGACCGCCTGGTGGCCGCGATCCACGCGATCCTGACCAACGCCCTCGAGGTGGAGCGGCGCCGCAGCGGGGGCCTCCCGACCAAGATCGGGGACCACTTCACCGTCCACGGGCGCTGGGGCCAGCCCTGCCCCCGGTGCGGCGCCGACCTCCGCCGCGTCAGCTACGAGTCGCACGAGGTCACGTACTGCCCCGACTGCCAGACCGGCGGCAAGGTCCTGGCGGATCGCCGCATGTCCCGTCTCCTGCGGTAGCGGTCATCCGCTAGGTTCCGGCCTCGTGACCGACGACGGCCCCGACCTCCCCGGTGGGTTCGAGGACGAGCTCCCGCCCCCCGTCCCACCCGAAGGGCGTCACCCCGGGTGGATGGGGCGATTCCGCGGCCACGGGATCGACCTCACGCCGCTGCGGGTGTCCCGCGATTTCCGACGACTCTTCGTCGGGCAGGCGATCTCGGAGTTCGGCACCCAGATCACGTTCGTGGCGGTGCCCTTCCAGGTGTACCGGCTCACCGGATCCACGGCGCTGGTGGGACTCCTCGCCCTCGTCGAGGTCGTCCCCATCGTCGTGCTGCCGATCGTCGGGGGCGCGCTCGCCGACGCCCTCGAGCGACGTCGCTTCCTGATCGTCGCGCAGACCCTGACCGCTGCACTCTCCGCGATGCTGGCCGTGAACGCCTTCCTTCCCCGCCCGCGCCTCTGGGTCTTCTTCGCGTTCGCGTTCCTGTCGGTGAGCGCGTACTCCCTCTCCTCGCCGGCGTTCCGGGCCTGGCCGGCCCGGCTGCTCACGCCTGACCTGTACACGTCTGCGACGGCCTTGGAGGTCGTCTACTACCAGTCCGCGGCGATCGCGGGACCGATCCTCACGGGGGTCCTGATCCAGACCGCCGGGATCGAGTGGGCGTATGTGGTCGACGCACTCAGCTACCTCGCGGTGGTCGTCGCCCTTGCCGGGATGGCTCCGTCACCTCCCACGGCGGAGCGCCTCAGGGTCGGCTGGTCCTCGATCCGGGACGGGTTCGGACTGCTCAGGAGGAACCAGATCCTCCAGGGCGCGTTCCTGATCGACCTGAACGCGATGATCTTCGGGATCCCGGTCGCGCTCTACCCGGCGTTCGTGCTGGACGTCCTCCACGCCTCCCCGGTCGTCCTCGGGTTCCTCTACGCCGCGGAGGCGGCCGGCTCGCTCCTCGTCGCGCTCTTGAGCGGCCGGGCCAAGCGGGTCCGGCGGCAGGGCTTGGTCACGTTGGTGGCCTGCGCGTGCTGGGGGGCCGGCATCATCGGCTTCGGCTTCTCGCGGACGCTCGGCCTCGCGCTGCTCTTCATCCTCCTGGCCAGCGCGGCCGACATGGTGAGCGGGCTGTACCGCGACGCGATCGTGAAGACCGTCACGCCCGATGAGATGCGGGGTCGCCTCGAAGGTATCGGATTAGCCGTGTGGGGGACCGGTCCGTCGCTCGGGAACGCGGAAGCGGGGTTCGTGGCGTCGCTGACGACGATCCGCACCTCGATCGTGTCGGGAGGCATCGCGTGCATCCTCGGGGCCGGGGTCCTCGCGTTCCTGCTCCCGGCCTACCGCCGCTACGACGCGAAGGCCCAGGTCCCCTAGCTCGACCGGGCGCGCGTCCGGAACACCGGCGGGCGGATCCGCTCTCCTGGCATCCGGTCGGAGGACCACTCCGCCTGCGGAGCCTCCGTGAGCCGAGCCAGCGCGAGCAGTGGAACGTCGTAGTTGACCCTCCACCCCGCGAAGTCGCGCCAGGCCTGCTCCCGGTCGGCCTTCAGGGGCACCCCTTGCTCCTCGAACCGGCGGAGCATCGCCTCCCACTCCTCGCGCGAGACCGAGATCGGATCGTCCGGGCGCGGGTCGGGGTCGTATCGGATCGCGAAGTAGTCCGCGATGCCTCGCAGGCAGAGGTACCCGGAACGGATGCAGAACTCGGCCTCGACGTCCCGCGGGATGTCGACCGACGAAAGGACGAGCGCCGCGGCATCCAGGACGGCTCCCGCCGAGGTGACCCACGAGTGATCGGGATGCGGAGATCGGAAGAAGACGACCACGGGGTAGGAGGTGTGCGACTCCTCGACCTCGGCGAACCAGCGCTGCCACTCCACCCAGACCTCGTGGATCTCGGGGAGCCGCTCGAGCCTGTGGTAGCGCCAGATCATCTCCCGCGCCGACGGGGGCGAGCCCGCCCGGACCTCCAGCGACGCGATCCCCACCTCGCGTCGGGAGTAGATCCCGTAGATCGTCGGCAGGTACGAGATCAGCAACGCCAGGAGGAACAGCCCGATCCCCGCCTCGACGAACACGAGGAGCCGGCTCCCGACGGCCTCGCTCGTGGCGAACCCGAGCGTGAAGACCGAGGAGCCCGACAGATCGAGGGCGTGCAACCAGCTCCCGCCCTGGATCGCCCAGAAGATCACCGTGAAGCTCAGGAGGACCAACGCGAGCCAGGTCGCGAGCGTCGCGATCAGCCCGATCGGCGAGTACGCGCCCAGGATCCGGTCGCGCTGTTCGTAGCTCATCGACGGCCGAGCGATCAGGCGGAAGACCGCCCGGAGCAGGAGGAACACGGACCGGGTGATCCTCGACGCACGCGCCCGCGGCAGGACGATCGTCTTCACGGCGGACCCGATCGTGGCCACCACCACGGCCGCCCCCGCGAGGGCGGCCAGGATGCGGATCGCGAGCATCCCCCGGATGGTAGGCCGGGCTACTCGACCGGGACGGCCACGCGCTCCCGTGCGGCCGCGTGGATCTCCTCGGCGTGCGCCCGGCCGGGGATGAACCGGTTGGCCACGACGGCTGCGGCCAGCAGGATCGCCGCGGCGATCAGGGAGGCGAGGTGGAACCCGCTCATGTACGCGTCCGAGAACGCTCGGACGAACCCGGCGCTCTGCTCGGGGGAGAGGCCCATCGAGGCGAGCTGGGGAGCCGAGACGAAGCCGTGCGACGAGGCCTCCGCCAGCGCGCTCGCCTGCGAGCCGGTGAGACCGAGCTCAGCCAGTCGCGGGCCGAGCACGTTGCCGAGGCGGTCGAACAGAACGGTGCCGAGCAGGGCGATGCCGAGCACGCCGCCCACCTCCCGGCTCGTGTTGGTCATCGCCGACCCCAGACCCGCGCGCTGCGGCCCGACCGCGCCCATCACGGCGGCGGTCATCGGAGCCATCGTCGAGCCGAGCCCGTGCCCCATCACCAGGAACAGGAGGCCCAGGATCCAGTACGGGGTGTCCGGCTGGATGAAGGTCAACCCGAACATCGCCAGCGACGCCAGGATCAGCCCGTACGTCATCGGGATCCGCGAGCCGATCCGCTGTGCGATCCGACCGGCGTTGGGCGCCGTCACCACGACCATCAGCGTGAGCGGCAGGAACCGGAGTCCGGTCTGGAAAGGCGTGTAGTGCCGGATCGCCTGCATGTAGAGGGTGACGAAGAGGAAGACCGAGAACATCCCCAGTGAGACCGAGAAGGCGACCGTGTTACCGGCGCTGAAGGCGGGGATCCGGAAGAACGGCAGGGGCATCATCGCGTTGGTGCTCACGTGCTCCCAGACGAGGAAGCCGATGAGGAGCGCGCCGGCTGCCACGAGCGAGCCGACGATCAGCGGGTCGCCCCAGCCGTACTGGTTGGCCTCGATCAGCCCGTACGTCAGCGCGAACAGACCGCCGGTCCCCAGCAGCAGGCCTGGACCATCCAGATGCCGGGTCTGCTCGGAGACCGACTCTCGGACCGTCCGCATCGCGATCGCGAACGCGACGATCCCGATCGGCACGTTGATGAAGAACACCGACGGCCAGCCCAGGTGCTCTACGACGTAGCCGCCCAGCGTCGGCCCGAGCGCCAGGGCCAGACCGCTGACGCCGGCCCACAGCCCGATCGCCTTGGCGCGCTCCTCCGGCGGGAACGTCACGGTGAGGATCGACAAGGTGCCGGGCAGCAGCAGGGCTGCCCCGATGCCCTGGATCGCTCGGAACGCGATCAGCTGGGTCCCTGAGCCGGCCAGGCCGCACCCGAGCGACGCGAGCGTGAAGACCGCCAGGCCGGTGAGGAACATCTTCTTCCGGCCGTACCGGTCGCCCAGGATCCCTCCGGTCAGCAGCAACGAGGCAAGGGCCAGGACGTACCCGTCGATGATCCACTGGAGGTCGGAGACGGTCGCCCCCAGCTCCCGCTGGATCGTCGGCAGCGCGATGTTGACGACGGTGTTGTCCAGCATCGCCATCGCGAGGGCGAAGCACATCGTCAGGAGGACGATCACCTTCTCGCGGGCGTTCTCCCCTTGGAACCCCAACAGCGGCACGGCATGCTCCCTTCGAGCGTCTTCCCCGTCACAACCTCCGGCCCCTTTCAACCTCCGGGGGGAGGACGATTGTTCCCGGTTAGGTCAGCTTCGAGTACAGCCTGATCGACAGCGGCATGAAGATCGCGAGCAGGCCAAGGATCCAGAGCGCCGACCACAGGATCAGCTGCTCCGGCGACCCGCCCATCGTGGAGAACTCGCCGATGGCGAAGTACCGGGCGAGGTTGGCCCAGTGGGTGATCGGGTTGTTCCTGGCGATCACCTGGAGCCACTCCGCCATGCCTGCGATCGGGACGAGCGCCGAGCTGATGAACACCAGCGGGAAGATCCCGGTGAACGCGGCCGCCTGGACCGCCTCCAGCTTCTTCACGGAGAGTGCGATCGCCGCCATCACCCAGGAGAACGTGAAGCTCACCGCCATCACCAGCACGATCATCGCGAGGGCCCCGAGGAGCCCGTTCTGGAACGAGAACCCCACCAGGTAGCCGATGCCGATCACGACCAGGAGCAGGATGAAGTTCTTGATCAGGTCGGAGGTCGCCCGGCCGGCGAGCATCGCGGAACGGGCCATCGGGAGCGACCGGAACCGGTCGACGAGCCCGGACTTCAGGTCTTCAGCGATCCCGATCGCCGTGGTCGTGGCGCCGAAGATCGCGTTCTGGACGATGATCCCCGGCATCAGGAAGACGACGTACCCGCCCAGGGCGATGATCTCCGGATCCTTGATCAGGATGTTGTCCGCGAACACGTACCGGAACAGCAGCACGAACATCACCGGCTGCACCAACTCGAAGACGAGCACCGCCGGGATCCGGACGATCTGCATCAGGTTCCGACGCGCAACGACCAGGCTGTCGAAGAACGACAGCAGCGCCCGGTTGGTGGTGACGGGCCGCTCCATCGTGACCGCGCTCATCGGTCCCTCCGGCGACGCTTCTTCTCGGCCACGGGCGGCGCTTCACCCGACTCTTCGAGGGCCACCTCCGCGGCGTGTCCGGTCAGCGAGAGGAACACGTCGTCCAGGGTCGGCTTGTGGAGCGCGATGTCGTCGATCGTGATCCCGGAATCGTCGAGCCGCCGCACGGTCTCCAGGAGCACTCTCGGGCCCTCGCTGCCGACCGGGATCCGGATCAACCGGGTCTCCTCGTCGGGTGCCGGATCGCCGGTCCCCAGGCCGCGAACGGTCTCCGCGGCCCGTGGCAGGTCCTCGGCGGCCACGTGCAGCTCCAGAACCTCCCCGCCGATCTTCTCCTTCAGCTCCTCCGACGTCCCCTCGGCGATCACGGTCCCCAGGTCGATCACGGAGATGCGGTCGCACAGGTGGTCGGCCTCCTCGAGGTACTGGGTGCACAGGAGCACCGTCGTCCCCTCGCGCTGGAGGTCCCGGATCAGTTCCCAGAGCACCAGCCGGCTCCGCGGGTCGAGGCCCGTGGTGGGCTCGTCCATGAACAACACGCTGGGCTGTCCGACCAGGCTGGCACCGACGTCCAACCGCCGGCGCATGCCGCCGGAGTAGGTCTTGGCCGTCCGGTGGGCAGCCTCGGCGAGGTCGAACCGCTCCAGCACGTCCATCGCACGCCGGCGCGCGACGGCCGGCGGGAGGTGGTATAGCCGGCCGACCATCTCGAGGTTCTCCAGCCCGGTGAGGTTCTCGTCGACCGCGGCGGACTGACCGGCCAGGCCGATCACCGGGCGGAGCCTGACGGCATCCTTGACGACGTCGAAACCGGCCACCGTGGCGGATCCCTCGTCGGGTTCGAGGAGGGTCGTGAGGATCCGGATCGTGGTCGTCTTCCCGGCCCCGTTCGGGCCGAGGAGACCGAACACGGCGCCCTGCTCCACGAACAGGTCCACGCCCTTGACCGCCTGGACCTCCCCGAACGACTTCTTGAGCCCGTCCGTCCTGATGATCGCCTCTTCCATAGGCGGCAGAGAGTAGTCCGGGCCGAGGACGCTCGGCATACCTGCAGGTGAACACCGGGTGACCAGGTCATCTCCGGCGTAATCAGCATTACGAACCTGGAATACCATCGGTTCGGCTGCCGTTCCTAGGTCCGCGAGGAGGATCCCGACGTGAACGAACTCGACATCCAAGCTCTACCCCTTCTGCCCCTGACCACCGGCGTCGTGCTGCCCGGGATGGTGGTGACGCTGACGATCGAGTCCGACGAGGCGCGGGCGGCCGTGGGCGCCGCCGCCGAAGGCGACGACGCCCAGCTCCTGACCGTCCCCCGCGTCGACGGTCGCTACGCGACCGTCGGCGTGGTAGCCAAGATCGAGGACGTCGGCCGGATGCGCAACGGCGTCGAGGCGGTCGTGATCCGCGGCCTCCGCCGCGTCACCGTCGGCCTCGGCGTCCCGGGAACCGGCGCGGCCACCTGGGTCCAGGTGGAGTCGGCCGTGGAGACCGCGGCGACGCCGCGCGCGAGCGAGCTCGCGCGCGAATACCGCGCCGCGGTCTCGTCGATCGCGGAGACCCGGGGGGTCCCGGCGATCGCCGAGCTGCTGCGCGGGGTCTCCGACCCCGGCCAGCTCGCGGACATGTCGGGCTATTCGCCCGACCTGTCCTTCGCTCAGAAGGTCGAGGTCCTCGAGACCCTCGACGTCGAGGCACGACTGGAGAAGGTCGTCGGGTGGGCCAAGGACACGCTCGCCGAGATCGAGGTCACCGAGAAGATCCGCGACGACGTCGCCGAGAACCTCGAGCAGCGGCAGCGGGAGGTCCTGCTGCGCGAGCAGATGTCCGCGATCCGCAAGGAGCTCGGCGAGGACGACTCGGAGAACGTGGTCGAGGAGTACCGGACCAGGATCGCCGAGGCTGGGATGCCCGACGACGTGAAGACGCAGGCCGAGCGCGAGCTCGGTCGGCTCGAGCGGACGTCCGAGCAGTCGCCCGAGTACGGATGGATCCGGACCTACCTCGATTGGCTGCTCGACGTGCCGTGGGCGGTCCGGACCGACGACAACCTCGACATCGCCGACGCCAGGGCTGTCCTGGACGCCGATCACGAGGGGCTCCGCGACGTGAAGGACCGGATCCTCGAATACCTGGCCGTCCGCAAGCTGCGGGCGGACCGTGGGCTCACCGAGACGGGCGGCCGCGGCTCCGGCGCGATCCTCACGCTGGTCGGACCACCGGGCGTGGGGAAGACCTCGCTCGGCGAGTCCGTCGCGCGGGCCTTGGGACGGAAGTTCGTCCGGGTCTCGCTCGGAGGGATCCACGACGAGTCCGAGATCCGCGGACACCGCCGCACCTACGTCGGTGCACTGCCCGGTCGGATCGTGCGGGCGTTGAAGGACGCCGGCACGAAGAACCCGGTGATGATGCTCGACGAGGTCGACAAGGTCGGCGCCGACTGGCGCGGCGACCCCTCCAGCGCGCTGCTGGAGGTGCTCGATCCGGCGCAGAACCACACGTTCCGCGACCACTACCTCGACGTCGACCTCGACCTGTCCGAGGTGCTGTTCATCGCCACCGCGAACGTCGCCGAGACGATCGCCGGGCCGCTGCTCGACCGGATGGAGGTCATCCGGATCGACGGGTACACCGAGGACGAGAAGGTCCAGATCGCACGGCATCACCTGCTTCCGCGGCAGATCGAGCGCAACGGGTTGCGTCCCGAGGAGGTCGAGGTGACCGACGACGCGCTCCGCGGTGTGGTCGGCGACTACACGCGGGAGGCAGGCGTCCGCAACCTCGAGCGGGAGCTGGGGAAGGTTCTGCGCAAGGTGGCGACCAAGCTCGCCTCCGGCGAGGCCACCCCGCCCGTGCGGATCGAGGGCTCGGACCTCCGCGCCTACCTCGGTCGAGAGAAGTTCTTCTTCGAGGCGGGGGAGCGGACGTCGGTTTCCGGCGTGGCGACCGGCCTGGCCGTCACCGGGACGGGCGGCGATGTGCTGTTCATCGAGGCGACGCGTGAGGACGTCTCGGGCGACGAGTTGACGCTCACCGGACAGCTGGGCGATGTGATGAAGGAGTCGGCGCGGATCGCGTTGTCGTACGTGCGCTCGCACGCCGCGGCGCTGGAGATCCCGGCCGACCGGCTCCACGGCCGGTTCCACGTCCACGTGCCGGCGGGGGCCGTCCCCAAGGACGGACCGAGCGCCGGAACCGCGATGACGACCGCGCTGGCGTCGTTGCTGACCGATCGCCCGGTCCGGGCGGAGGTCGCGATGACCGGCGAGGTCACGCTGCAGGGCCGTGTGCTGCCGATCGGCGGCGTGAAGCAGAAGGTCCTGGCCGCCCACCGCGCGGGCCTGAAGGAGGTCATCCTCCCGTCCCGGAACGAGGGCGATCTGGACGACGTGCCGGAGCAGGTCCGCGAGGAGATGACGTTCCACCTCGCCGAGGACGTCGCCGACGTCCTGGCGATCGCGCTCGGCGGAGCCCGCGAGGGCTCCGCCGACCCGACCGCCGCCTAGGGCACGGCTGTCGGGTTGTTGCCGCGACCGTTTGCGGTGTCTTGCGACCCGCTCCCGCCTGCGGCTCCGCTGCCGTAGCGTCCGTCGGCGATGGAGGTGCGACGGCTCCGCCCCGTGCCGCTCGCGCTCGCCGCGTTCCTGTGGATCGCGCCGGCGTGCGACGACGGCGCCGGCCA
>Ga0114129_10010728_pt1 | contig 13063 bp, 19 predicted proteins | sample RhiMetdeltSRZDD1_FD_80071 | JGI IMG/M metagenome (GOLD analysis project Ga0114129, IMG submission 80071) | Populus rhizosphere microbial communities from Tennessee, USA - Rhizosphere MetaG P. deltoides SRZDD1 (version 2) (version 2) | ecosystem: Host-associated > Plants > Roots > Rhizosphere >...
CGCGACCACTCCGCGTAGCCCTCGCGCACGCCGACGATCGGGTATCGGCGCTTGTCGTAGAGGGAATGCTCCATGGCGCTAGGCCGTGCGCAGCGCGACCGTGACGGGAACGCGCGCGGCTCGAATGGCCGGCAACAGCCCGCCGGCGGCGCCGATCAGCAGCGCCCAGACGAGGCCCCGCGCGAGCAAGCCCGGGGTCACGCGAAAATCGAACGCGACCTGCGAGAACGTATTGAAGTTCAGCGTCGACAGCGAGGCGCCGTCGCAGTACACGTACGCGAGCGTGGCGCCGAGAACGCCGCCGATGAGGGCGAGCGCCAGCGCCTCGATCATCACCGAGACCACCACCGGCGCGCCGCCGAAGCCAATCGCGCGCAGCGTGGCGATCTCCGTCTGCCGGCTCGCGATGGCCGAGTACATGCAGTTGAGCGCGCCGAAGGTCGCCCCGATCGCCATGAACGTCGCCACGCTGTAGCCGAGCACGCCGATGAGCTTGGACAGGATCGAGGCCTGCTTCGCATAATATTCCGGCTCGCGCAGGACGTTGATCGACAGGCGCCGATCGCGCGCGATCGAGGCGCGAAGGTCCGCCAGGCCGCTGTCCGTGGGATCGGCGAGCGCCGCGGTGACCGACTGGAAGCCTGAGCGGCGGAACGCGGACATCGCGACCTCGGCATCGGCCCAGATCTCCGACTCGTGCACATCGCCGCCGCTCTCGAACGTGCCGACGACGGTCCAGTCGCTGTCGCGGAACGCGATCCGCGAGCCGACGCCGAGACCGGCGAACTCGCGCGCGGCCTTGCGGCCCACGATCACCTCGCGCACGCCGCGCTCATAGTGCCGGCCTTCGATGATGCGCACCTCGTCGCGGATGGCGAACGCGGCCGGCTGCACGCCGCGGAACGGCACGTTGTTGGGATCGCTCTGGCCCTGGCGGGGCAGATCCACCATCACGAACAGCTCGGCTGACACGAGCGGACGCCCGGCGTCGTCACGCGCGACGCCGGGCAGGGCGCCGAGCAGCGTGGCCTGGTCGCGACCGACGCCGCTGGACATTTCCGCGTCCGAGCCCGCGCGCAGCATGATCACGCGCGTCGGTCGTCCCGTGCTGGCCAGCGTGTGACGGAAGCCCTCGCCCATCGCCAAGACCGAGACGAGCACACCGACGACGCCCGCGATGCCCACGACGACGACGAGCGAGGTGCCGAGACGACGCGGCACATTTCTCAGATTGATGAGCGTGATGTGGAGGATCTGGTTCAGCGATGACATCGCTTACCGGTGTCCGGCGAGCGCCTCGACGATTCGAAGCCGATGCACCCGAAGCGCCGGCGGCAGCCCGACCGCCAGCGCCAGTGCGAGCGCGACGACGGCCGCCAAGACGAAGGTCTCCGCGTGGACGAAGAGCGGTGGAAAGCGGCCGCCCGTGGCGCTGTTGAGCCCGGGGATGATGCTGACGGCCGTGAGCATGCCGAGTGTGGCGCCGATGCTCAGCAGCAGCGCGGCCTCGCCGAGGACCAGTGCCGTCACCGTGACGTTCGAAAAGCCGAGCGTCTTCAGAATGGCGAGCTCCGGAATGCGCTCGCGAATCGCCTGCGCCATCGTGTTGCCGGTCAGGATGAGAATGGTGAAGAAGACGGCGAGCAGGATGCGCGTGACGAGCGCGCCCAGGTCGCCGATCTGCTTGGCAAAGCCGATCGCAAATTCCTTTTCGGGCGCGGTTTTCGTCTCGTCCGGCGAATTCATGAACAGCCGATCCACGTCGGCGGCGATCGTCCGCGCCTGGTCAGCATCGGCGATGCGCGTGATGTACCAGCCGGTCTTTCCGCGACCGGACTGCCGTGCCTCGTCGAAGTAGGCCACGTTGATCAGCACCACGTCGGTGTTCGCGCGTACGGCGGGATCCTCGGCGTCGAAGACGCCGACCAGATCGAACTCCCAGTCGAGGCTGCCATCGGTCTTGGCGTGGATCTCGGATGAGATCGGCAGCTTCTGGCCGACCTTCCAGCCGTAGCGATCCATGAGCCGCTTGCCGGCCACCGCGCCGGTGCGCGTCTTCATGAAGGCCTCGCGCTGCGCGGGCGCGATCTCGAACTCCGGGTACATGTCGAGATAGCGCGCGGGATCTACCGCGAAGACGGCGAATGCGTTGCTCTCGTTCTGGTATTTCGCGCCGAACCAGTCCGCGTAGGCGACGGCCACCACGCCCTGCACCCGCTCCATGCGCAGGGCGTAGGACATCGGCAGGGGCTCGATGATGGAGTAGCGCGCGGTGGTGAGCAGACGCTTGGCGTCCGCGCTGTCCGCGCCGGACTCGAACGCGATCTGCACCGCCTGCAGAAGGCCGAAGAGCAGGAAGGCGACGAGCACGGAGAGCAGGGTCAGCACCGTGCGGGTCTTGCGCCGGAAGAGCTGCGACCAGACGAGCGGCAGGTACTTCACGACGCCGCGAGGTCGTTGGTCACCGCCAGCGTGCCCTTGTCGAGCCGCAGGCCGCGGCGCGCGTACCCCGCCGCCTTGGGATCGTGGGTGACCATCACGATCGTCTTGCCGTGCTCGCGGTTGAGCATCTGCAGCAGGAGCATGATCTCGTGAGCGGTCGCGCGATCCAGGTCGCCCGTCGGCTCGTCGCACACGAGCAGCGTCGGATCGGACACGATCGCCCGCGCGATGGCGACGCGCTGCTCCTGGCCGCCGGACAGCTCTTTGGGCTTGTGCTTCGCGCGCTCACGCAGGCCGACGAGTGCCAGCGCGATCTCGGCGTGGCGCCGACGCTCGGCAGCGCTCAGACGCGTGAGCAGCAACGGCAGCTCGACGTTGCGCTGGGCCGAGAGCACCGGCAGCAGGTTGTAGAACTGGAACACGAAGCCAACGTGGGCGGCGCGCCAGCGCGCGAGATCGCCGCCGCCGAGGCGGTCGATGCGCTGGCCGTCGACGGTGATCGTGCCAGAGGTGGGCGTGTCGAGCCCGCCGATCAGATTCAGCAGCGTGGTCTTGCCGGATCCCGACGGCCCCATCAGCGCGACGAAGTCGCCGCGCGGGATGTCCAGATCGATGCCGTGCAGGACCTCGATGATCTCGCCGCCGCGGCGGTACGTCTTGGTGACGCCGCGGATCTCGACGAGGACGTTCATTTGTCCGCGACGCGCACCGCTGCGCCGTCCTTGAGCGACGGCGGCGGCGCGACGACCACGCGCTCAGCCGCGCGCAAGCCTTTCACGATCTCGCGATCCGCTCCCGCAGCCTGGCCGGGCGTGACGCTTCGGCGCTCGACGCGCCCGTTCGCGTAGACGAAGACGGCGTCGCCGCGAACCGCGTCGGCCGGCACCAGCACGCCCGATGCGACGGGGGCGCGTGGCACCGCGCCGCCGCCGGCGTCCAGAAACGCGACGCGCACACCCATGTCGGGAACGATCCGCGGGTCCTTCGACCGGATCGCGATGCGAACCTTGACGGTCGCCTTGCTGCGATCGGCCGCGGGAATGATGGCGATCACGGAGCCGGGAATCTTCCAGTCGGGATACGCGTTCAGCATCGCCTCGACCGGCTGGCCGGCGGTCACGCGATTGATGTAGGACTCGTTGACGTCGACCTGGATCTCGAGCGAGTCCATGTCGACGATGGTGCCGATGCCGGTGCGCGTGAAGCCGCCACCGGCGGAGATCGGCGAGATCATCTCGCCGGGCTGCGCGGACTTGGCGATCACGACCCCGGCGAAGGGCGCGCGGACGATCGTGTTGTCGAGCTGAACCTGCGCGACGCTGACCGATTCGGTTGCCACGCGGATCTGCTCCTGGTTGGACCCGAGCTTCGCGCGCAGCGTATCGCGCTGAGCGCGCGCGGCGTCCATGGACTGTTCGGGCACCAGCTGCTTGTTGAACAGCTCCTGAGACCGCGTGTAGTCGCGCTCGGCCTGCTGCAGCTGCGCCCGGATCTCGCCGTCCTGCGACCGCGCGGCAGCGAGCTGGGCGCGCGCCAGCCCCAGCTGCGCCTTCGCCTCGGTGTCGTCGAGCCGCGCGAGAACGGCGCCGTCGGCGACGCGCATGCCTTCCTCTATGAGGACCTCGGTGATCTTGCCCGTGATCTTGGCCGACACGGTTGCCTGGCGGCGTGCGGTGACGTAACCGCTGGCATCGAGCACCGAGCCCGCGCCTCCGGCGGGCGCGGCGGCGCGCGCGGCGACCGTGCGCACGGTCGGCGTGCTGAACCAGCTCCAGGCAAACCACACCGCGGCGGCCAGGACGACGAGCGCGATCGCCGCCAGGATGTACCGTCCGCGTCGCGCCCGGCTCGGCCGGCCGTCGCGATCGATGCGAAGCTCGCGCAGGAGCTCGGCGGTGTCCACGGGGTTCTGTCGACTCACGGGCAGCTTGATCAGTGTAGCAGGTGGACGGCGGTTAGCTCTCGATCGGCCGGCCGTCGCCGCGGCATAGCAACCGAAACCGTTCGCACAGGACCAGGGAGGCGTCGTCGAGACGGCTGCCGAGCCGCGCGGTCACGCGGCCGAAGAAGTTCGTGTGCGCTTTGCGCCAATAGGCAAGCGAGCCGTCGCCCTCGCCCTCGGTCGCCGCAAACTCTGCGTCCACCTCACCGAACGGAACCAGCCGGATGTCGGTAGTCTCGATGATCCCGACCGGCGTGCCATCGCCGCGCATCACGATGCTGACGTCACCGGCCGCGGGCGGCGCGACGCCTTCACTCTCGAACTGAATCGGCAGGCTGGCCGTTGCGCGCTTGCCGCCGGCGACGACGAGCGTCGCCAGCTCGTCGGCCAAAGCGACCGAATCCCCGAATGAGAACGCCGTCACGCGTGCGACTCGATGCGGATGATCGGCGGGCAGTTGAGCGACGTAGGCCCGCCAGAGCGCCGCGGCGGCGTCGCTCAGCGGCGCGTCCAGATCGTTTCCCACTGCGCCCACGACCCGGTCTTGGGCGCGGTGCGAACGGTTACGTCTTCCCGCGGCTCGAGCACGGGGGCGAAGGCGGGCATGAGTCGTTCGCGCAGCTCGGCGTCCGAGTAAAAGTGGATCAGCATCCCGCGCTTCGGTCCGTCGTCGTAACGAATCGTGATCCCGCCGAAGCCATTCCGTTCGACGACGGTATGGGCGTGGTAGATCTGCGTGCTCACAGAGTTCACCCGGAGGAACAAGAGCCCGCCTGGTCGCAGAAGCGCCGCGACCTTCGCAACATAGGCGGCCGCGTCGGCGTCTAAGCCATGTTGAAAAACCTGGATGGCGATCACGTAGTCGAAGTGGGCAACAGCCGGTTGGTATGCGAGAAAGTCGCCGCAGACCAGCCGCTGGGCCGGCAGCGTCGGCCGACGCGCCTCGAGACGGCGGATCGCTTCGGGCGAGATGTCGAGCCCGATCAGCTCGAGGCCGGCATCCACGAGTGGCAAATAATTCCGACCATTGCCGCAACCGACGTAGAGACCGGTGCCCGCATCGTTCGATGCGTCCCGAAGCGTCTCGACGATGCGTCCTACGAACGTCAGCGGCGGCTCGTCGGCATAGCGCTGGTTACGATACTCCGCGTCCCAGCGCGCCGCGGTCAGACGACGTGCGCTAGATTCCGAAGAGATAGCGCGACCACCTCACCAGGATGTACACGAGCAGGACGAGCAGCACCGCCACCGCACTGCCACCGGCCACCAGCAGCCGCCGATAGATCTGACCGAGCTGCTCCTGTCGGCCGACGGCGCGCTGTTGCAATTCGAGCGAGCGCTCGGTCACGCGACGATACTCGGCCAGCTGCTCGCGTTGCGCGTCGCGGATTTCCCGCAGCAGCTGCCGGATATCGTCGCCCTGGACGTCAGTCATCCCGCACGCTCTCGAGTCCCCAGCTGCGCACCCGCGCCGGCGTGATCCGGAACATCACGCGGTTGGCGGGCATCGCGCGGCCGGCCCACAGCCGCGCCAGGCCGGGGTACTTCGCGTGAAAGCGTTCGGCGAGCGCCTTTCGCTCGGGCCCGTCGCCGAGAAACTCAGCGTTGCCGACCAGCGTCACGCCCTGGATCTCACCGCGGTCCGAGACCGCCTCGGCGACCACGCACACGCGCGGCTCGCGGCGAAGGTTGCGCACCTTCTGTGTGTTTTCGACGCTGATCATCGTGAGCGATCCGAGGTTGTGCAGGAACCACATCGGCATCGCCAGCGGCGCGCCGTCGGCCTGGACGGTCGCGAGGACGACGATCTGCTTGCCGCCGAGAAACTTCTGGATGTTTTGATCGGCGAGCATCATGAGCGACCGTGGCCTCTCACGGAATGAAGTAGAAGGGGTTCGGCAGCTTGTACGCCCGCTCGGCAAAACCGCCATCGAGGTCGCTCATCTGGTCGCCGATGTTCACGATAACCGTGTAGCCCTGATCCTGCAGCTTCTTCCGCTCCGGCGCCTTGAACTCGACGGCGGATTTCGTCGTGAGGTCGTCCGGCTTGAGAAGAACCCCAGTCCATTCATATCCCGCCGCGTGCAGGTTGGTTTCCGTGGCGGCGCGCAGCCGCTCTGGACGCCCGGTCAGAAAGAACACCGCGACTCCGCGCTCTCGGGCCAGACGAACGAGCGCCAGGACCGGCTTGATAGGCTCCGCGCGAGCCATCCCGATCCAGGTGAACAGCCCGCACGGGCCGCGCGGAAGCTCGCACGGGCCGCCGACGATGAAACCGTAGTCGTTGGCGCGAATGCTGGGCAGGTTCGATAGCGCCGTCTCGTCGATGTCGACCACGATCGCCAGCTTGCCTCCGCGCTGCGCCCTCGACTCGAGAAACGCGCGCGCCTGTGCGGCCACGGCGGCGACGTCGGCGTCGTAGCGGCCGGAGTCGACGTACTCGGTGACCTGGCGCTTTGCGTCCGCGAGATTTGGCGGGCTCGTGACCGCGGGAGCTGTCGAGGCGGCCGTGCCTGCGCACCCTGAGGTGCACAGGACGAGCGCGAGGATGCCGAGGATCGCAGCGAACGGTCTCAACGCGGCTGCGGACGAATCTGGTGACTTTCGAGCACGAGCGAATCGCCGACGAGCCGCAGCTGAGCGGTCAGCAGATCCGACGGGCAGCAATTGGGATCCGTCCCGCGATAGAGCCCGCCTTCCGCCCGCAAGGTGCGCGGGTCGATCAGCATCCCGTGCAGAATCCGGTCGCGGATGTTGCCGGGCAGTTGTCCCCACCAGGTCTCGGTCACCGGCGCCCATGTTCCGCGCCGAAAGTATAAAAGGTCCTGGCCGCAGCCGCCCTGCCGTTGACGCACTCCTGGACACTCAGCAAAACGCCGGCCGATGCATCGGCCACGCGCGGAGTGATCGAGCGAAGCACTCCGTATGGGCCGACTTCATAACGCATTTGCCACACCGCCAGGCGCTGCCGGGGCGTGTCGCCGTCCCGGAATAAGATGACGACCTCCTCGGGCACGGTGTCGCGCGCCTGGGGCCCACGGGCCGAATCCTCGGCGGTGAACTCCGACGTCAGGCGATAGCGGACGTAGCTATACGCCGCGCCGCCGGCGCGCCCGAGATCGCTGAATTCGCCGACAGTGCACGTCTGCGCGAGCCGCGTGGCGCCGTGCGGCCCAACGATCTCGTACGCGGTTGCGCTCGAGTCGATGGTCACGGGGCACGTCGCGCGCGCCTCGTCGGCTGGAACAGCCACAGGGGGCATGACCACCCCTGCGAGGATCGTCTGAGCTCCGAGGGCGCCGCCGCCGACGGCCTGAGCGCCGCTCGGCGCGGCGGTGAAGAAGAGCATGAGCACGCTGGCGAGGATGACGAGTGCGGAGCTAGGGCGTCGCGTCGTGAGGTCTATCGGAGGCCGGTCGGGCGCTCACCGAGGCGGCGCGCGTGCGTCGTGGGGTTGAAATAGAGCGTACCCGCGACGCCATCGATCTCGACCACCAGCTCATCGATGCCGCTGCTCAACGTTACGTGGCGCCTCGGTCGCACGCGCAGCACGCGGAGGATCGAATACTCCTCGGCGACGGAGATGACGACGAATGCCGTCTGCGGCGTCTTGCCGTCTCCGGACGTGAGGACGGAATCCACCAGACCGCGGAACCAGTTCAGATGATGCTCGGCCTCTGGCAGACGCTTGAGCTCCTTCAGCGCGACGCCCCGGATCAGGTGAGCGTCGATATCGATGGGGCACCGCTGCAGCCAGGGCTCGGAGGTCGCGAGAATGGTGTTCCAGTCCTTCTGGATGACGAGCTCGGCGAGCTGGTGCAGCGGACGGTCTCGCTCACAGATCTCGACGAAGTCGCTGCGCGCGCCGAACTCGGCGCGAAGGCGGTCGAAGTCGACGGAAAACGGATTGGCCAGCGGCGTGTGGGCGTTCAGCGGTGGCGTGGCGATCTTGGTCGGCGAGGCTGCGCAACCGGCGATCGAGGCGACGAGAAGGATCAGGCTGGCGGCCGTCACTCCGCGTCGCATGGGCGATGCCCTCTATGGTTGGCGTCGCAACCCTGGCAAGCCCAGGCGGCATACCGCTCACGGAACGACGACTACTTTCGACCATAGCCGATTCGCGGCGATCGGCGCAACGAGCGCGTCCACAATCGACGTCGTGATGGTTGTTGGCGCCTTGGCTCCAATCGATGGGGTCGTGCGCCAATCGGATGTTCTATCTGTCGGGGCTGAGCGCCCGCGGCTTCAGACGCCGAGCGCCGCGAACTCTTCCGAATACCGGACCAGCCCTGCGCCCACCGGCAGCGCACCGCGGATGAGCTCGACCGCCTGGAACGCGTCGCCACCGCCATAGTCGTCGCGCAGCCCGAACTCGGACGCCGCGCGAAATCCAAATCTTGCGTAATACGCCGGATCGCCCAGCACGACGACCCACCCGACGCCCGCGTGGCGACACGCGTCTAACCCTTTGCGGACAAGCTCGGCGGCGACGCCCCGGCGTCGGTGGGCTTCGATGACCGCAATCGGTGCGAGGCCAGCTCCCGCCGCTGTCGACGCAGCTGCGACCGGGCTGAAGGCGATGTGGCCGACGATCACGTCGCCTATCTCTGCAACGAGCGACACGCGCAGGCGGCCCGCGGCTCGAAGCAGGTCGACCAGCCGCGCCTCCGCAGGCGTGGGGAAGCTGGCTGCGTGTACGGCGTGGATGTGCTCCGCGTCGCCGGGCCGCTCAGGCCGAATCAGCGCCGCCGTGAATTCCTACCTCGCTGGAACGAATTGGCCTGTGACGTTCGTCAGAACGATCGTTGCCTCGTAGCGCGTGGTATCGAGCGCGAACGAGAGGCGCCGCTTGGGCGGATGGCTCGTCAGCACGATCGGACCATAGGCGACGTCGCGCCCGTCGAAGTTGACCTGGATCCAGCGGGGTACCTGCGCGTCTCTTTGCTGCAGAACACCGTCCAGAATCTTACGAACCTTTTCGTAGTGCACGGGATTGGAGTGCTGAAGCGCCTCCAGCGCGCCCGCTTCGTTGAGGTCGATGACGCCTGGTGGAACCACCGCGTGTTGAGATTGCGCGCGGCTGGCCCATGCCGCCGATAACGCGAGAAGGACCACGACGGTGATTCGGCTTGCCGTCCTCATTCCGCGCGCTCCGCAACTGGCCGGCCCACGGTCAGCGCCTGCCGCAGGGCCGGCTCGAGGTCGTTGAAGACGGAGTCGGCCTGAACTCCGAGAGCATCGAGCAGCTTGCTGAAGAAGCAACGCGCGGCCGCCACCGCGGCGATGTCGAAGATCTCCTCGTCCCGATATCCGTGGGATCGCAGCTTGTCGATGTCCGCGGCGGTGATGCGGTCCGCGTTGAGCGCGACCTGCTCGGCGAACGCCATCATGGCGCGCTCGCGCGGCTCGAGGGGGGACTGTCGAGCATCGGTCGCAATCGCGGTCACGGTCTTGGCATCGAACACTTTGTTCGCGAGCACGCTGCCGTGGGCCAGCGAGCAGTACGAGCTTCGCAGAGCACGCGCGGCCGCCAGTGTCGCGAGCTCGTAGGTCCGAACGGGCAGGTTGGACTGGATCGACTTCAGCAACGTAGTCCAGCCGTCGTTGACGTCTGGCCTGAGACTGAAGGCCCGCGCCCAGTTGGGAACGAAACCGAATCTCCCGTGCACCTTGTCGTACATCTCGCGGACCGGCCCGTCCGCGTCCGATGGCGCAATCGTTCGAATGAACGCCATGTGGCCCTCCTCGCTACTTGCGAGTGTCACAAACTACGGACAAATGCCACGAGGTCGTCTGCGAAACGCTTCGGCTCCTCCCAGTGAAGGGCGTGTCCGGCGCCTTCGTACACGACAAGACGCGAGCCCCGGATAGCCGCCAGCAGCGCGTCCTGATCCTCTCGACGAGCGAACGTGTCGCGCGTCCCCCACAGTATGAGCGTTGGCGCCGTGATCTTGCCGAGACTGTTCGCGACATCGTCCTCTAGGAAGCCTTCGAACGCCGCTCGCCACACGCGCGCGGGAACTTTTAGACTCTCGGCGATGACCGTCGCGAAGAACGCCGGGGTTACCGGGTGAGCCAAGGTGCTTTCTTGAAACTCGCGGACGAAGCTCGGATCGATCGGATCTGTGAGTTTGGAGACTGCCGATTCCCAGAATTCGGTCACCACCGGGCTGTTGCGATACCCAGCGAACGTGCCCGCGAGCACCAGGCCCAAAATCCGGTTCGGATGATCGATGGCAAAATGCTGGGCGTTGGTCGCACCCATGGAGTGACCGACGATGACCGTCCGCCCGAGGCCCAGAGCAGTCACGAACTTTGTCACGTCCGCCGAGAAATCGGGAGTGCGATAACCAGCCGGCCGCCCCGAGTCGCCGTGGCCTCGTTGGGTCAGGGCGAACGCGTGAATGAAGAAGGGCAGGTGGGGCAGCACTGGCTCGAAGGAATGCCAGGAGTCCGTCACGCCGTGGAGCAGGAGGACTGGAATACCCGCAGGGTCTCCTTGCTCGACGTACTGGAGCGTCACATCGGGCGCGAGCTCAATTGATTTCACAAGAGGCGTCATATCGATGCCTCGAGGAGGCAGCCAAACTCGCGCGCGAAGTCCACCGACACGCGCGCATGCACCGCGCCTTGCTTGTCGAAAAAGCGCTGCACACCACTGAGACCGAATACCCCCTCGTGCCAGATGTTCGGGTGGATATAGAGCCCTTGATGGCCGTCGAAGCGAAAGCAGACGAAACGCTCGGGCGTCACGTCGTCGCCCGGTAGCGCGAGCGGCACGTAAAACGGCCGCCGATCGAGCGGGAAGAATAGCTGCCCGCCGTCCGGGTGATAGTTGGCGTGCCACAGCATCATGCGGCGTGGAGGCCTGTTGTGCTCGTGGCGCGCGAGCTCGGGCCGGACGGTGGGTTTGGGTTGAGATAGTCGATCGGCGTGTTCAAGACGATTCTCCGACGCCACCCTCGATCGCTGCCAGTGAGTCCCGTAGGTTGCGACGCGCCAGTGCCTCGTACTGCTCGCGGAACTGCATCGTACAGAATAGATGAGGCCTGGCAAGGAGCTCTTTGAGTATGTTCGCTCTGCCCGACCGGAACGTCGTGTCCGGAACCCACGCGTACTCACTGCGAACCTGCGCCTCGTACTCCTGGAATCGCGCAGGTGGCGCACCGAGAATGGAGAGGTCTGCATCAACCAGTACCTGGGCGTCGATGCCGACTGGTGCGGCCGCATGGCGTGTGAACATGATTAGATCGTAGATCCTCTGTGCACTTTCAGCGTTGGCGCCAAGCTCGCATGCCGCCTCGCGCGCCCAGTCCGCGCTCTGCTGCTCATTGTCGTGACGCTGAGTGTCGTAGATGGCATCGTGAAACCAGAGGCCGACCTTCACCTCGGCCGGATGTTCTGCAAGAGAGATGATCGCTTGGACCTTCTCGAAGCATTCGGCGAGATGCTGAGTCGTGTGGTAGTGGCGATGCGGCTCGGAGTACCGACTCAGAACGTCTTCATACAGACGCCTCAGCGCCGGAGAATCATCGACTCGTAAGTCGCGCCAGGTTTCAATCCATTCGTGGGATCTATCCTTCACGACTGCCACCGCTGGGGCGCTCGACGCGCACGCGCTTCCGCTGCAGATATGCGACGAGCTCAGATTCCGACATGGGCTTGCTCGGATTGTCGGTGGGTGCACTGCCAACGGCGGTGCCTTCGGGCAGCTGTGCGCGCAGGCAGAAGCCCGCAAGGTCCCCCCAGCCGTCCCGTGCTTCGTAGCCTCGCTTGACATACGGACGACCACCGTCGGCCGGGTGATAAGGCGTCTCGAGGTACTCTCGTTCGCCGAGGTGCAGCTCCCGAGCCGTGCCGTCGCTCTCGACGTAGACGTAAGGATAGGGGTCGGCCGAAGACTCTGCAGGCGTGACGACAGGGCGCGAAATGAGGCCATCCCTGCGCGGTGGCGTGACGCGGGAGCGGCGCACGCGCCACACGGGGATGGCAAGCAGAGCTCGAAAGATATTGCGAATCAACGGCCCCGTGGATTCGGTGGAGGAGGGAGCGGCGAATAGTAGAGCGCTATACGCAGCTCGATCAGTGGTGCTCTAGCGTCGGTCCACGTGAGGAAGAGAACGGCCACCACCGATACCAGGACGACGGTCGCACGCATAGTTCAAGGTAGCGTGAAAATGGCGCTAGGGTGCGCGTTGTTCCATCACCGCCTGCACGAACTCGGGCGGCGGGCGGTACCCGTGCTTCTCCACGTAATGGCAAATGAGGACCGGCGTCGCGTAGGCCTTGCCGTCTCGGCCGACGACTCGGATCTCGGCCGAGCTCAACGCGCCCGCCTCCAGCCGGCGGCGGTGCAGCTCCGCCCTGTCGGCGTTGCCCGTCGCCGGCCCGAAATCGCAGAAGGGGCACACGTAAAAGCCACGTGTCTGATTTACCGGCCTGCGGGCGAGATCGCGAAGGCGCTGCACGAAACCATCGGGGACGTCGCCTTGTGCGAAGTCATGAGCCCGATCGAGCCAGCCGACATTGAAGGCGTGCGGCCGCCCCTTGAAGTATTCGTACGCGGTGAGATCCGGAAAGTACATTCAGTCTTACGACGGCTGAGTGGGCGCATGCGTCGCCATACCCAGTCGGGCGAGCTGGGCAAGCTGCGGCGATGGCTGCGCATCATCCGGGCCG
>Ga0114129_10010729_pt1 | contig 13061 bp, 11 predicted proteins | sample RhiMetdeltSRZDD1_FD_80071 | JGI IMG/M metagenome (GOLD analysis project Ga0114129, IMG submission 80071) | Populus rhizosphere microbial communities from Tennessee, USA - Rhizosphere MetaG P. deltoides SRZDD1 (version 2) (version 2) | ecosystem: Host-associated > Plants > Roots > Rhizosphere >...
TCCAGATCGACGTAACTAAGAACTTTGCCGTCAAAATGCGGCGGCATGTTGATGTTGCAATAGAACTGTCTCAGCCTTCGCTGTGGATCGCAAAACCGAAAGACGTTGTACCAACGATCTAGCCAATAGTACTCCGTGCTTACTGTCCCCAGAGGTATTGGGCCAAGTAAATCATGCTCGATTTGTTCTTCGAATGTAGCATCGAGCGTGATCAGCGAGCCGGACCTATCAACAAGTCGAGCTGACCACCTGCGGTGCTCAGCTCCATCAAACTTACGGACAATTACAACTATGGCATTCTCGCCGTCGCTCAACTACTTCCTTCCGCTCTTCGCCCAGTCGGCCAGAAATTGCGCCTGCCCTTTATCAGTGAGCGGATGATTGAATAGCTGATCTATTACTTTAAAAGGCATGGTTGCGATGTCGGCACCCAGACGTGCCGCTTCGATTACATGAACCGGGTGGCGAAGACTAGCAGCAAGCACTTCCGTCTTCCAGGTATAGTTCTGATAGATCTCAATGATGTCGGAAAGCAACGTGAGGCCATTTTCACCGATGTCATCGAGCCGTCCTAAGAATGGGCTGATGAAGGAAGCGCCGGCTTTTGCGGCCAGGATCGCCTGTGCGGGAGAAAAGCAAAGCGTAACGTTAACGCGAATTCCTTGATCTGAGAGCTCACGTGTTGCCTTAAGACCGTCACGGGTAAGCGGACACTTGATAACGACGTTCGGCGCAATCTTCGAGTACTCCATACCTTCTCGAACCATCCCTGCTTGATCTTGACTCGTCACTTCGGCGGACACTGGCCCTTGGACGATCTCGCAAATCGCCGCGATGTGCTGTTTGAAATCGACATCACCCTCTTTAGCGATTAGCGATGGATTAGTTGTAACTCCATCAGCAATGCCCAGTGACGCCGCTTCGCGAATTTCCTTTAAGCTGGCTGTATCAATAAAGAATTTCATGACAACTCCTCGATGTTATGGCTGACCGTATGATGACTGATCGTACACCCGATTTCGCAGGACACCTATGCCAGAGACCTCGACCTCTACTGTATCGCCGTCTTTCATTCGAGACACTCCGGCAGGAGTACCTGTAGCGATGAGATCACCCGGATATAAAGTCATTACGGCCGATATATACCTTATTAGAAAATCGACCGAAAAAGCCATGTCACCTGTGTACCCGTGCTGTTTTACCTCGCCATTTACGCGAGTGGTGACGTGAACGTCTGTCGGATCCAAGTCATTGACAATCCACGGACCGACGGGACAAAAAGTATCGAACGATTTTCCTCGCGTAAACTGGACGTCTTTTCGTTGGAGGTCTCGGGCTGTGACGTCATTCACGCATGTGTAGCCGTAGACGTAGCTCAACGCGTCATCGTTTTCAGAGAGATTTCTGGCTCGCCGTCCAATCACTACACCGAGTTCACCTTCATGCTCCACTTGTTGAGATTGGGTAGGAAGTTCGATGCGTTCTCCATTCCCAACGATTGACGACGGCGCCTTTAGAAAAAGCAGCGGCTCATCGGGCATTTTGTTGCCGAGTTCTGCCGCATGTTCACGATAGTTGCGACCAACGCAAACAATCTTCGACGGCGCAACGGGAGCCAATAGATTTACCTCATCTAGTGCCAGTACGGCGCTCTCGGCTCTCGCACCACTTTCAGGGAATGTCGGGGAACGAAAAGGGTAGACCTTTGTTCCGTCGATGACTGCATATCGGGGTTCAGCTAATTCAGCGTGTGTGATACGGCAAACTTTCATTTCGAACTAAGGCACAGTCTCCGAAAAGACCTCTGATGGCGGGCTAACATTTCCTGCCTGATCCACCGCGGTTAGATAGTAGTAGTACTTCTGACCCGGTTCGACTCTCAAGTCTTGGAACGTCGTGCGCGTCAGGAGTGACTGATTGAGTTTCGTCCAGGACGCCTTTGGAAGGTTTGGATCGGTCGATCGATAAATGTTATATCCGGCGATGTCCGATTCCTTATTTGCTGCGAAGAAGATCGAAATGCGCGGGGGAACAGCAGCTACCGCACTGATACCGGTTGGCGCAGACGGCGGGAAGATGTCACGAGGCGCAACTGGTAAAGCATTTGAGTTCAAACTCTCCACTTGTGCACCTTCTGTTCCAAGCGATACAGCACGAACAATGTAGCGATAATTGTTTCCGAAGCGGAACGTTTTATCTGCGTACTGCGAGCCTGAAACGAGCGCTGAGTTTATTGGAGTTTGAGCGGGCTCGGTTTGTGTCTCATCCAGCCGATAGATGTTGAAGCCCAGTAAGTTCACAGGTGCTGATCCGTCGATATTCGCCGACGGTGGCTGCCATGTAAGTGTAATGGCATCTTCGGTAATCGCCGCATTCTGTAATACCGGAGCTTGCGCAATGCGAGCAGCTGGCTCGATCGCCAGAAAATTCGAGAATGCTGCGCGCTGTCCTGAAGCATTGACGTACCGCACTGCGTAACGAAGACGAGTGGGTTGACCGGCAAGTTCAAGCGTGTCTGTGTAGGTTAGAGTTTCACCGGCATTCTTTATTTCATCATATGTCACGGACCCAATCAGGGTTGACCGCGCCGCGAATTCTTCTTCCGTCAAGGCCATGGAGGCGCCTGGTTTTTCAGCAAGCCGATAAACGTCGACTCGACGGATGCTTTGTACACTACTGTCGGGTGCATTTCGTTGCGGTGCCGGCCAACTCAGAATCACTTGATTACCTTGCTGAGCTCCAGACAAAGCCTCCGTCCTTTGCTGCACACGTTCAACCGGAGGCAGAGGTGGCCGGCGCTTTCCGCAAGCGGCAAACAAAAGAAGCCCCGCGCTTGCCAGGAGCACACAACTTCGCACGGGGAATTGAAGAGGTTTGAGCAATGCCTGGGTAATCTCGAGAGGACGGTGATAGAGCGCACTCTTCACAAGATATAACGGCTCAAGTCCTGATCCTTTACAGTTTCGGAAAGCATGTTCTCGACGTAACGAGCATCGATCTTTTGTGACTTAGGTTCGAGATCCGGTCCTTCAAAACTGATCTCTTCCAACAGTTTCTCCATGATCGTTTGGAGACGACGAGCGCCGATGTTTTCCGTTTGCTGGTTTACTTGTGTCGCGAACGAAGCGATTGCATCGATGGCATCGGATGTGAACTCGATGTTGACTCCTTCAGTCTCCATCATCGCCTGATATTGTTTTATCAACGCGTTTCGCGGCTCGGTAAGAATCCGCTTGAAGTCTTCGACAGTTAACGAGTCGAGCTCGACGCGAATGGGAAACCGCCCCTGAAGTTCAGGTATTAAGTCTGATGGCTTTGAAACATGGAAGGCCCCGGCCGCAATGAACAGAATGTGATCCGTTCGAACCATGCCATAACGGGTGTTCACCGTCGTCCCCTCTACGATCGGTAAGATATCCCGCTGCACACCTTCACGAGAGACGTCTGGGCCATGACCTGATTCGCGACCTGCGATCTTGTCGATCTCGTCCAGAAAGATAATGCCGGCGTTCTCGACCCTCTCGATCGCCGCGCGAGCGACCTGGTCCATGTCGATGAGGCGTTCTTCTTCTTCCTGCATCAAATACTCCATCGCCTCGTCGACGCGCATCTTACGTCGCTTCGTTCGCCCTTGAAAGAGATTACCCAACATGTCCTTCATGTTGATACCCATCTCTTCCACCCCTTGCGGCCCGGCCAATTCGATCACCGGAAAACTTTTTTCACGAACCTCTAGCTCGATCAAACGATTGTCCAACTTGCCGCTGCGCAATTGCTGACGGAGTTTCTCGCGCGTCTTCTGAAACTGCTCGTCACGCTCCGGTTTCTCCAGATCTGTAGACGACTCATCATCTGAGTCGGCATCGAAGTCGAAGAAAGTCGAGCCCGACCGCGGTGGCGGCAACAACAAATCGAGAATTCGTTCTTCAACGTTTAGTTCTGCCTTTTCCGCAATTTCCGCACTCTTCTCCTCGCGCGTCATCTCGACAGAGATCTCTGTAAGATCGCGAATCATGCTTTCGACGTCGCGACCCACGTATCCCACTTCTGTGAATTTAGACGCTTCGACTTTCAGGAAAGGGGAGTTTGACATCCGGGCGAGCCGGCGAGCGATCTCAGTTTTACCGACGCCGGTCGAGCCGATCATGATGATATTTTTCGGCATTACATCAACGGCTAGATCCGGCGGCAGTTTCTGTCTGCGGACGCGGTTTCTCAACGCGATGGCGACTGCCCGTTTCGCATTTCGCTGCCCGACTACGTGCTTGTCAAGTTCAACGACGATTTGACGAGGCGACATCTCGTCCAGTTGCGCCTCTTCTTCAACGTCTCCTTCGAGATAAATAACCATTTTCTTACTCATCAAACTCTTATTTCGTATCTGATAAGAACATCACAGCTCTTCCACTACGATATTCTGATTCGAATAAATGCAAATTTCGCCCGCGATTCGCAGCGCCTCAACGGCAATTTCGCGGGCACTTAAGTTTGTATGCTTTATCAGCGCTCGAGCCGCAGCTAGTGCATACGATCCGCCCGAGCCGATTGCCAGCACACCCTCATCCGGCGCTATCACGTCGCCATTGCCCGATAATAAAAATGAGCTCTTGTTATCTGCAACAACCAGCAATGCTTCCAGGTGACGCAATAGTTTGTCCGTGCGCCATTCCTTACTGAGCTCAATTGCGGCGCGTTCAAGGTTCCCGTGATACTGCTCTAACTTTCCTTCAAAACGCGTTAACAAGGCGAACGCGTCGCCTGTTGAGCCGGCGAAGCCAGCAAGGATTTGATCGTTGTATAGACGCCGCACCTTCTTGGCTCCGGCTTTCATCACCGTTTCACCCATGGTGACTTGGCCGTCTCCAGCCAGTGCTACTTGAGCATCTTTCCGTACTAATAGAACTGTGGTGCTATGAACTTTCGGGGAACGCTGCTGCATGTTTTTCTTTAGTTAGCACTATAGGAATTCGTTTCAGCGTAAGTCAAGGGAGGTGTCTGGACATAGTGTTCTAATTTGGATTTCAGAGAACGTCATGCACCCAAAGCAGGATTTGCGCAACTTAGGTTATGATAACTGCGAGGGCGCAGACGAAGCATAAAACACCCAAAAAGCATGAACAACAGACCTCGCATTGGGATACCGATGCGCATCGAATCGCCAACGGATCGCTTTTATCTTTCACGGCATTACAGTGAGGCCGTGGAAGCAGCGGGCGGAGTCCCGCTCCACATAAGTCTGATACCTGACGAAGAGTACGTTGGTTCCGTTGTCGATGCCCTGGATGCCGTGCTGCTTCCCGGCAGCGATTCGGACGTGGATCCCCTGCGTTACGGGCAACAGCCTCATCGTAGATTGGGGACTGTTCAACCGATAAAAGATCAAACGGATCTGTTGGTCATCGCCGCTGCTGAAAAGAATCGCATTCCATTGTTAGCGATCTGCTTTGGTATGCAAATTCTGAACGTCGCCCGAGGAGGCACGCTTATCCAGGACATCGAATCGCAGGTGCCTGATGCAATAAAACACGAACAAGGGATCCCACGTGATCGGCGGTCGCATCTCGTGAAGCTGTTACCGGGTAGTGTCCTTGAAACACTCGCCGGCTCTGAAGAACAATCAGTCAACAGTCATCATCATCAAGCGATCGAAGTAATAGGAAGAGATCTGGTAGCAACCGCATGGTCCAGTGATGGTCTAGTGGAGGCTCTTGAAGACCCACGTACCGGCGTGTTTGTGACGGCAGTGCAGTGGCATCCGGAATTAGGCTGGCAGAACGACGAGTTTTCACAGCGTATCTTCCGTCGTTTCGTCAGTGAAGCAGATAATCGCAAGGCTGAGGTAGAAGAAGTCTCTTCAGCATCTAACTAACAACAAGTGGAAAAGGGAATTGGAATAGTTTTGGGCGACGCTCTCAACCTTAAAGGCCGCGCTGCGTTAGTAACCGGAGGTTCCAGAGGAATCGGCAGAGCTGTTGTTGAACTTCTGGCCGAAAATGGAGTCGACGTCGCCATCAACTACCGAAGAGATCGTGACAATGCCGTTGCGGCCGTCGACTTTGCTAAGACCAAACAAGTACGCGCGATAGCAATCGAAGGTAACGTCGCGAGCTTAAAAGACGCGGAGCGCTTAGTTCAGCAAACGCTTGAAGAGTTCAATCGTTTAGATTTCCTGATTTGTAATGCCGGCATCTGGGAAGGCGGCGGCGTTGAATCGATACCAGAGGAGCTTTGGGACGAGACCATCGATGTCAATCTCAAAGGCACCTGGACTGTTTGTCGCGCTGCCGTGCCGATCATGAAGAAACAAAGATTCGGCCGGATCGTAATTGTAAGCTCCACGGCCGGCCAGCGCGGCGAAGCGAATGTTTCAAACTATGCGGCATCCAAAGGAGGGCAGATCTCATTTACGAAATCGCTCGCTCCGGAGCTCGCCGGTTTTGGTATTAACGTAAACTGCGTTGCTCCCGGGTGGGTAGATACCGATATGAACACGCACGTTTTTGCCGATCGAGAGAGACTGTCGAAAATCGTGGGTACAATTCCTTTGGGTCACGTCGCCTCAGCAGAAGAGATTGCAGGACCAATCGTCTTTCTCTGTACGAAGTGGGCCGATCACATTACTGGAGAGGTGTTGAATGTCAACGGCGGATCAGTTTTATGCGGATAGCACTTCAAGTATTCCTTTAACAAACGGGCACTTGGTGAAACAAACATCCGTAAGAGACAAAGTGCAAAAGATACGACTCGGACTTGAGAGATTACTTGAAGAAGAGGCTTCTATAGTCAAGGGTCAGCGCATCGGGCTGATTTGTAACCAGGCGTCTGTGGATCACGGTTACCGGCACACAGCTGATCTGCTGTACTCACATCCAGCGATCGACTTGCGCGTCCTCTTCGGTCCACAGCATGGTATTAGAGGCGACGTCCAGGACAACATGATCGAGACACAACACGGACGGGATCGCCTGACGGGCCTGCCGGTTTACTCGCTATACAGTGAGACACGCGAACCAACCGACGACATGCTGCGCGATGTCGACACGTTAGTATTTGATATGCAGGATGTCGGCTGCCGCATTTACACTTTCGTCTACACGCTGGCGAATTGCATGCGAGCGGCCAGCCGACTCGGCAAACGGGTAGTCGTTTGCGACCGGCCCAATCCGATCTCCGGTGCACATGTGTCAGGCAATGTGCTTGAGCCCGAATTTGCATCGTTTGTTGGTCAATTTCCGATTCCCACTCGTCACGGCATGACGGTTGGCGAACTTGCACGGCTTTTCAACGAGCACTTCAGCATCGGCTGCGATCTCGAGATACTTGAGATGAATGGCTGGAATCGTGAACTCTGGCACGATCAAACAGATGCACCTTGGGTGCTTCCATCACCCAACATGCCAACCGTGGATTCGGCGACGGTATTCCCGGGAACAGTCCATTTTGAGGGAACACAGATATCAGAAGGGCGGGGAACCACACGGCCGTTTGAGTTGATTGGTGCCCCTTACATAGATCCAGATGACTACGCCGCTGCGTTGAATTCACTAGCGCTGCCCGGTGTATTTTTCAGGGCTTGTGGTTTTCAGCCGACTTTTCAAAAGCATGGCGGAGTCGGCTGTGGTGGTGTTCAGATCCACGTCACTGACCGTCAAGCATTCGAACCCGTCTTCGCAGGTTTAGCGATGGTGAAGTTTGCGTACGATATGTACCCGGCACACTTCCGCTGGAAAGAGCCACCATACGAATATGTCTACGACAAGAACCCGTTCGACGTAATAGCCGGAACTGACAAGATCCGTATGGCGTTCGAGCAAGGAGTTAGCCTCAAAGAAATTGAAGCCAGGTGGCAACCGACGCTGGAAGAGTTCAGTCATACTCGCAAACAGTACTTGATGTATTGAGTGAGGAAGTGCCGGCAAGAGTTAAGGTGCATTGTGAGAGGTCGACGGGCCGACCCCTAACGTTAAGATTGAGGTATTTAGTCACGGGACGGCAACAGGACGGACGTGGTGTTGGACTAGTCGACTGCTGCTAACCTAAAACTTTAATGGATTCATAATGACGGAGGAGTAGTTGATCAAGTCAGAAAAAATCTCTATGAGCGCAGTGGAACATCCGCCGACATCTGCCTGGTTGATCGCAATCGCCGCGTGGTTTGTTCCCGGCCTGGGTCACTTGCTTTTGAAACGATTTGGCCGCGCTATCTTACTAGGTGGTTCCGTCTGGCTAAGCTTCGTTGTTGGGCTGGCGATGGGCGGACACATGTTCAGCTTAGCTACTGGCCAAGGTTCATCTCAGTTACTACAAGTGCCTCCGATGATTGCTAATCTCGGCAGCGGTGTTTTGTATTTGTTCTGTTTACTGTTCGGTGCGGGGTTTTCTGATGATCCTCAACAAGCCGCGCGGGCCACTTATGAATACGGCACCACATTCCTTTTAATCGCAGGTTTATTTAATTATTTGACCGTACTCGATGCGTTCGACATCGCAGCAGGGAGGAAATCTTGAGACACTTCCTTGTCATGATGTTGTTTGCAGCTCTGGCTTCAGTAGTATTTGGCGCAGTAGCAAAGGACACAACAAGCGAACGATGGCAATACGGCCTGAAGGTATTTGCTGAGTTCATGATCATCGGTCTAGTTCTGGGCTGGATTCTTTATTTCATTCCTTGATGCGGTTTCTGCCAACTTCGCACTAATGGCGATAATCGAGACTGAGGCTCTCATCCTTCGTACTTATAATCTGGCCGAAGCCGACAAGATTGTTGTTTGCCTGACTCGATCCCATGGATTGATCCGTGGTGTCGCCAAGGGATGTCGCAAACTAAGAAATCGCTTCGGCGCTTCTCTTGAGCCCTTCACTCTAATTAATCTAACTTACTACCAGAGAGAGAATCACGAACTGGTTTCGTTCCGACAGACCGAGATCTTAAGATCTCACTTTAACCTTTCGTCGGACGCATCAATTCTGACTGGGCTGGCGTACATCGGAGATTTGTTGATTGAGTTTTCTCCACCACATCAAGCGAACGACACGCTCTTTAGGATGACGAGTGCTTGTTTGGAAGCTGTGTCCGCGTACCCGGAAGATCTTCAAACTGTCCTTCGTTACTTTGAAGTGTGGCTGCTAAAGATTGAAGGGTTTCTGCCGGACTTGCGGCACTGCGCCGATTGTCATCGTGCCTTCGACGCAGATGAATCTGTTTACCTGGGACGCGACCTTGCACTGCGCTGTAGTAGTTGCCGTGATGGACGAGGCGGAGCGATGTCAAAACGGCTGCATGCGCAATTGCGAACCGTCGAAAAGCTTTCTCCCACTAAGTTCACGGAGGAAGCACGAGGAATGGCTAAAGAAACGAAGCGAGAAATGGCAGAGCTGACGCATCAAATTATCACACGCGTCCTGGAGCGCCTTCCTCGCATTCGTCCAACGTTTATTCAGTAGTTGCGGCGTTTGCGCTGAGTTCGAGGAAATTCTTTGAAGTTAAACTTTAACTTTCCGGGAATGCTCTTGCCGCGATATGTAATCGGGGCGATGGTGCCGTATGTTTTCCTCTCGCTCGTTTTACTCACGTCGGTTTTATTCGCGCAGCAGGCGGCACGCTTTGCTGAGGTTGTTATTTATGCTGACTTGCCCGTGTCGCTACTTGGACACATCGGCGCTGCACTCCTTCCCGGCGTTCTCGTCTTCACTATTCCAATCGGCACGCTCGCCGGAATCATTGTGGGTTACTCCAGGATGGGAACCGACAGCGAACTCATCGCGATGCGCGCCGCTGGTGTTGGCTCCTGGACCATGTTGTGGCCGGCTCTGTTGGTCGGGCTCGTGCTTGCCACAACTGCCACTTACATCCAACTCGAAGAGGCACCGAGAGCCGCTCGAGATCTGGAACGTGCGGCGCTGCAGAGCGCACTCGCAAAATTGGATTCACCGGTAGAACCGCGCACGTTTAGCACGCTGCCGAGATACGTTATCTACGTTCGAGATGGCGACAAAGCTCTGGGAACTTGGGGACGCGTTTTTATCTTCACACAAGACAATGATAAATCGACAGAAATTTTGACAGCGCGCGCCGGACGCATCGATTCGTCAGGCGACAAATCAGAGTTAGTGCTTACGGATGTGCTTGCAACGAAGTTTGCGCCCGCAACCCAGGAAGATGAAAAGTCATATGTCGTTGAGCGTTCTGACCAGTTGAGAATATCCATTAACACCGGCCGCGCAGATTTGGTCCAACGGTTGAATCAACGCGACCCAAGCGCCGATTCTCTCGACTGGAACGAATTGCGCGAGCAAGCTACCTCGGGAGATGCCCGCGAGAGAAGGGAAGCGCAGCGTACGCTTCATCGCCGTCTTGCCTTGTCAATATCTCCTCTGGTGTTCTCGCTGCTTGGTGGAGCGCTCGGTTTACGCATCCGGCGCGGCGGCAGAAGTGTCGGCGTCCTGTTGTCGCTGATAGTTGTAGTGGTCTATTACCTCTTTTCCTTGCTGGGCGAATCGTTATCGCGCGCCGGAACCGTCTCGCCTTTGATTGGTCAGTGGTTAGCAACTGCATTCATTATCGTTTTGAGTGTCTTTTTTCTAATGCCGGATCGCAGGCGCCTCTTTTCGATCTCATCTATACGACAACGCTGGACGAAGAGCTCAGCAAAAACAATTACGGCGCCGAGATATGGCTTTACCATTGGTATCGGCAGCTGGGGTTTTCCGAGTCTGCTCGACAGTTCGCTCTTACGTAGTCTGTTTCTAAGCTTCTTCCTTTGCTTTGTTGCACTCGCGGCAATTTTTAATATCTTCACTCTATTTGAGCTCTGGCGCTTCATTGCCACCAATAATGTCGCTGCGTCTTTGGTTGCACGCTATCTTCTGTTTCTGCTGCCACTAATTGCCGTCGAAATGTTTCCTGCAACGATGTTGATATCGGTTCTTGTTACGTATGCTGTGTTAGCGCGCCGAAAAGAAGCCATTGCGTGGTGGGCTTCAGGACAGAGCGTGTACCGCTTGATGTTTCCCGGGTTGCTGTTTGCCCTTGTGATGGCATGCACGTCATGGTTGGTCCAGGAGTATCTGATGCCTTCTTCAAATGTAAAACAGGATGCACTGCGCGCCCGCATCAAAGGTGGTGAGCCGCGCGCAACAACTGGCACTGGCCGTCAATGGTTGGCGTCGACAGAGAGCGGCAGACTATATTCCTATGAGTTTGATACCAACTCGGGCGAATTAATTGAACCGACCGTGTACGAGCTCGACAATGAGGCCGTGCATCTGCAGAAAGTTGTGAGCGGCAAAAGCGCGGCTTGGGGAGACTCTTCACACTTGCTTATCAGGGATGCGGATGTCATATCGCTGAAGGGCCTCGACGTAGCACACGGAACTCCTTCGGAGATAGCTCTTGATCGCGTCGAAACACCGGCAGTGTTCAAACCAACAATCGATAGGCCCTCGCAATTAAGCTCGTCCGGTTTGCTTAGTTATCTGAACTCAGCGAAGCAGCGCGGCAGTGATGTTTCTGCATTAGCGGTGGCGCTGCAACGCAAATACGCCGCGCCATTCGGCATTCTGATAATGGCTTTGATCGGTATGCCCTTAGCAGTTTCTTTTGGAAGGAAGGGAACTATTATCGCGCTCTGTATTGCGGTCGCCGTCAGCGTAGCTTATTGGGCTGTCGGAGGAGGATTCCAACAACTGGGGAACCATGGCCTGTTGCGACCTTCAGTTGCGGGATGGTCCCCGCTACTGATTTTTGCAGCAGCGGGAACCTATTTTCTTTCGCGGGTGCGCACCTGATGTTATTCAGTACCGTTCGCGGTAGCAAATGGTTAGGATTCAATCATGAAAGAAAACAACCGGCCATTTGCTACCGCGAACAGTACTTGAATAGCTGTAGCACTAAGTACCAGTTTCCCAACTCGAAATGTACTCGAGCTGTTCTGCCGTTAACGTATCTATCGAGATTCCCAGAGCGCGAAGTTTCAAACTTGCGATCTCGGTATCGACTTCTGCAGGAAGCAAGTGCACGCCTGGCTCGAGTTCGCCTTTGTGCCGCACGAGATATTCGACTGACAACGCCTGATTGGCAAAGCTCATGTCCATCACGCTCGCAGGATGCCCTTCCGCGGCGGCTAAATTGATCAAACGACCTTCACCCAACACGATCACTCGTCGTCCGCTTTGCTTGATCGTGTACTCTTCGACAAACGGTCGCATCGTCTGTGGCTGACCCGCCATCTCGCGAAGTGCCACCAGGTTCAATTCCAGATCGAAGTGACCGCTGTTGCAAACGATCGCGCCATCCTTCATGCGTTCGAAGTGCTGCTGATCTATTACGTGTCGATTGCCTGTGACCGTCACGAAGATGTCGCCAAGAGCTGCAGCTTCAGCAATTGGCATCACACGGAAGCCATCCATTACCGCTTCAACTGCCTTGATTGGATCAATCTCAGTGACGATGACGTTCGCACCCATGCCGCGCGCGCGTAACGCGACACCTTTACCACACCATCCATAGCCAACGACGACGAGATTTCGACCAGCCAGGAGAATATTCGTAGCGCGAATGATCCCATCCAGTGTCGACTGACCAGTGCCATAACGATTATCGAAGAAGTGTTTGGTTTGAGCGTTGTTAACCGCGATTGACGGGAACGTCAAAACGTGCGCGGCTTCCATCGCTTTAAGGCGCTGAATACCGGTTGTTGTTTCTTCGGTTGATCCGATGAGCTCCTTTACCTGATCGGCTCGTTCCTTAATGAGAGTAGCAACTACATCGGAACCATCGTCGATGATTATCTCTGGATGCGAATCAAGCGCAGTCCGTACATGTCGGTTGTAGGTTTCAGTGGTTTCGCCTTTGATTGCGAAGACCGGAATGCCCCAATCAGAAACGAGCGAAGCTGCAACGTCATCCTGTGTAGACAGAGGATTGGAGGCTATCAAAAGCGCCTCCGCACCACCGGCCTGCAGTGCGCGTGCAAGATTAGCCGTTTCGGTGGTTATGTGTGCGCAGGCTACGAGTTTGACTCCATCCAATGGTTTCTCTTCAGCAAATCGTTCCCGTATCA